>LDZU01003531.1_pt1 | contig 114152 bp, 107 predicted proteins | sample 615531 | NCBI WGS metagenome assembly LDZU01 (sample SAMN03408293, study PRJNA278302) | terrestrial metagenome | isolation source: oil reservoir sample SB2 | place: USA: Alaska, North Slope, Schrader Bluff formation | collected 2011-09 | reverse complement strand
CTCCCAATAAGAAGATATTAATGATGAATTATATATCTCTTCTGGTCGAGGTGGATTCTCGTCAATTCGCATCATTTTTGTAGGTGCTAAACACATACGATATGTGATATCTTTATTAGAGATATAGGGTTTCGTCGCCAGGGGGGAGGGGCTCTACATCCCCGGCCTAAAGACCGGGGTCTTTCGCCCCTCTCCGCTCCCCGTCAAGATAAATGGACCAAAAAAGCGCCTAATCGATCTCCTTCACAGGTATCCCAAAAACCTTGATGCGATGACGAAGTTCGCGTGGGACCAGAGGAGGGGCGAGACCGATACCTGGAGGTCGTTATCGAAGATCTGCTCAGGGATGTACCTCACCGTCCTCTCCAGGACCCAGTCGTAGTATCCTCGTGCCCGCTCTACATCGCCCCCCACCGACCAATATATGGAGAGCCAGAAGTTGAGGAGCGGCCAGACTCCTGCGCCTTTCCTTCGGTGCATCCCCTCAAACATCCAGCCGTCATACTCGTCGTGCTCGTAGCGGCAGACCCCACCTTTTAGGGGGCCATCGGAGACCACGAGCCTTCTTTCGATCTCCTCGACCGTCGAGACGATCTGGGGGTCGTCGGCCTCGCGAATCGCGAAGGGATAGACGAGGCCCAGGACTGAGGCGTCGATCCGTCGGTCGATAATCTTTCCATAAGATCTGACGAAATGGCCGCCGACGAAGTGCTCATCGAGCCGCGACCTCATCTCTTCGGCAGCATCCTTCCAATTTTCGCACCCTTCCCCGTCCGGGATCATCTCGGAGGCGGCCTCGAGCCCTCGGATGCAGGCGGCAAGAGTGTAGGTGAAGTTCTCAGCGAGGTCGGGGAAGGCGAGCCTCTCCTCCCAGAGGTCGTTTGCCACGAGGCTGAAGCTTTTGCCGTTCCATGTACTGGCGAGGCCGTCGGCCGCCTTTTTGACCAGGTCCTCAAATTCCCGGGCGCCTTCGAGGTCGTCCCGGTAATGGTGCTCGATGGCGAAGAGGACCGACCCAGTCTGGTCGGGCTGGAGCCGGCCTGAGGCCTTGAGGCCGTTAACATAGTATTTCTCAAAGAAAAGGCCAGATTCACAAAACCCCTCCACCCTCCGAAGGCACCAGCGGAAGAAGCCCTCCTGGACCCCCGCGAGGTCCAGGAGGTCCGCGGCGATGCAGGCGTATGAGGCGTCCCTCGGCCAGACATAGAAATAGTGCTTCGCCTCTTTCGGGTAATATTCCTTGGTGGGGTTTGCGGCGACGATCGCCCCGTTCTCGAGACAGCAGTCGGCCAGAACCTCCTTCGATGCCTCTATCGTTCGTTCGATCCTGGACACTATTCCTTCGTCTCCGATCTTTTCAGACCGTTCCCCTTATGATCTTCAAGTGTAAAAGAATATCGCAAGTATGATGGAGACGATCGTCTTGAAGTGCGCCATCTGCGGCCGGGGGGAGGCCGCAAAGATCCTGGGGGTCTGCCCGTCCTGCATCCGGAAGAGGCCCGAGGAGGCAGAGCCCTTGATCAGAGAGGCTCACATCCTCGCAAGAGAGCCCTATCCCCTACCGCCCGAGGTCCCACGGTCCACCGACCGCGGTGCCAGGCGATGCGACCTATGCTCAAACGAGTGCGTCATCGCCCCCGGGGATCTCGGCTACTGCGGTGTCCGAAAGAACTGGGGCGATCGGATAGTAGGCCTCTTTCCTGGCTATGGCATCCTCACGACATATGAGGATTCCCTCCCGACGAACTGCTGCGCATCATGGTTCTGTCCCGGCACCCTCGCCCCGCCCGAAGACAGGAAGGTGAACGTGGCGGTCTTCCTCTACGGCTGCAACTTCGACTGCCTCTTCTGCCAGAACGAGTCCCATCGCCGCCTGCATCTCCCGCCCCTGGTGAGCCTCGAAGCCTTAGTCTCCAGGATCGGTGCGAACCCCGGGGCAGAGTGCGTCTGCTACTTCGGAGGAAGCCCCGAGCCCCAGCTTCCCTTCGCCCTCAGGGCCTCAAAGAGGTTGCTGGATTTGGAAGAGCTGGTTGGGGAAAAGGATGGAGACGGCGATGATGACATTGCAGGATGTTGGAGTGGCGGTCTTGAAGACAAGGCGGAGTGGGGCGGAGACGGCGGCAGGCGACCCCGGATCTGCTGGGAGATGAACGGCTGCGGAAATCCCACCTTGGTGAAGAGGGCGGCGGAGCTATCTTTGCGGTCCGGCGGGATCGTCAAGTTCGACCTCAAGGCCTTCGACGAGAACCTGAGCCTCGCCCTCTCTGGCGTCTACAACTGGAGGGCTTATGAGAACTTCGAGATGATCGCGAAATGCCTCTTCGAGGCGCGGGAAGCGCCGGTCCTCACAGCGACGACCCTTCTCGTCCCCGGCTACGTCGATGAGGTGGAGGTGGGGGCGATAGCAGAGTTCATTGCAGGTCTGAACCCGGATATCCCCTACACCCTCCTGGTATTCCACCCCGACTTCATGATGAGAGACCTTCCGATAACCCCTCGCTCTCAGGCGGTCCGATGTATCGAGGCGGCAAATAAGCATCTATCCCGGGTTTACCTGGGAAACAAGCATATGCTGGCGTTTGCCCCCCCGTGATAGGTTTTGCGTCGTCGAGGAGGTGGGCCCGGAGGTCACTATCAAACGACAGTGTGAAATAGGGCGTCGTAGAGAGGACCCTTCCCATGAAGAAACTGTTAATGTTATTGGCCTTGATGATCGTCGCCTTCTCAGGCTGTGTTGAGGAGAAGCCCGGCCCCGAGGAGCTGAAGGCGATGATGATCGAGTCGGTGGAGAAGGTGGAGACTGTCACCTTCAACACTGATACGGATCAGACCATAAACGTGATCAATAACTCAGAGACGAACAGGACCCTCCGGACTATGACCTTTGAGACTAGGTCGGTGGGCGATGGCGTCCTGAACGTCACGGACCGCGCCATGAGGATGACCATGACCACCACCGCCATCTCTGAAGACTCCGGAGAGATCGTCTCGGAGATGGAAGCGTACATGAAGGGAGACACCATGTACACCAAAGTCGACGGAAACTGGACGAAGATGCCCGGGATGCCCGAAGAGATGTGGGACCAGCAGAACCAAGTGAAATCCCAGGCAGAGCTTCTCAACGCTTCCGAGATCGAGCTGGTGGGATCTGAGAAGGTCAACGGCGAGGACGCCTACAAAGTGAACGTGGTCCCCGACATGGAGACGTTCACTGCGATTCTCAACCAGCAGATCGGATCGATGCCCTTTTACATCATGAACATGACAGAGATCTTCGAAGAGACCGATATGGGGTGGACGACCTGGATCTCCAAAGGGTCTCACCTCCCCCTGAAAACCCAGGTTGCCTTGGAGATGGCCATTACCGCAGATATGATGGGCCTTCCCGCCGGCGAGATGGGCGAGATCGAGATGGAGATCGAGTCCGACTCGACGGTCGTATACTCCAACTATAACGAGCCTGTCGTGATAGAAGTGCCACAAGAGGCCTTGGCTGCCCCCTCCTGGCTTGACATGCTGATGGCTATGATGGCGCAGACGCAGCCGTCGAACGAGACCATCGTAGAGTAGACGAGAAAAATAGACCGTTGAAAGGCTCAATCGAGGTGAATTGAATCAGAGATGGAAGTCTGGGGAAGAGGGCCAGGACATCTCCCCTCTAAACCTCGTCCCTCTTCTGCCTCTTCGCCCCACCCATCACGTCCTCTGACCAGGCCCTCATCACCTCTCCGACGGACCAGGCCTGAGAGATGCAGCCTTCGGGTCGGTAGGGCTCGTCGCCGTCGAAGACCTCGCAGATCGTCCCCACGCCGATCTGGCCTTCGAGGTCCATGAGAGGCCTCAAGAGCTCCCTGGCCTCATCCCTCTCTTTTTTCGAGCCGTGGCTCGACTTCATGCGGGCGGTCGTGTAGGGACCGATCAGCCAGGGCCAGATCGTCCCCTGGTGGTAGGCCCGGTCCCTCTCTGCGGGTCCTCCCTCGTACCGTCCTACGTAGGCAGGATCCTTCGGCGAGAGGGTTCTCAGGCCGTAGGGGGTGAGAAGCTCTTCGGTGGCCAGATCGACGATGCCTCGGATCTGGTCGCCGTCGAGGGGGGTGAAGGGGAGAGATGCCGCTATCACCTGGTTCGGCCTGACAGAGGCGTCCTTCTCGTCGATAAGATCGAAGAGGCATCCTGAATCGGGATTCCAGAATTTATGGTAGCTTTCTCCGACCTTCTCTGCGAGCTCGCCGTCCCAATCCTCGCCGAGATCCTGGGAGAAGACCTCCATGACCTTCAGAGCGTTGTACCATAGGGCGTTGATCTCGCAGGCTTTCCCGGCCCGAGGGGTAACGAACTCGCCACCCACCTTGGCGTCCATCCAGGTGAGGCCGGGCTTTGATGCGATCAGACCGTCCTCGTCTGAAAAAGAACCAGGCGTCTCCCGGGAGTATCGTTCGACGATCGCTCGCATGGCTGGATAGAGCTCCCTCACGAGCCCAGCGTCTCTGGAGTAAGAACAGTACTTGTGGACTGACCAGAAGAACCAGAGGGCAGCGTCGATGGTGTTGTACCCCTTGGCCCCGAAGTCGTTGGGGAGGAGGCCGTCTTTCATCGCCCCGGCGAAGGTGGCCAGGACGGCTCGAGCGTCGTCGAAACGGCGGGTGGTGAGGAGAAGGCCCGGAAGTGAGATCATGGCGTCCCTCCCCCAGTCGTTGAACCAGTGGTAGCCTGCGATGATGCTCTTTCCATCGCCCCTCCGCACCAGGAACTGGTCGGCTCTGGTCGCAAGTCTTCTGAACCTTGGGTCACGTTTCTTGTTTCCCTCAAGGCGTTTGATCCTCTCCTCCTCCCGGATAATGAGCTCCTCCGCGCCCTCTGGCGAGTCCCTCTCGATTGATGCGACTATGTTGAAGGAGAGGCGACCGTCTACCTGGACCTCGAACCGGCCGGGTGAAAAGGCGTCCTCCCTCCAAGCGAGGCCCCGCTGCCTTTCGGCCTCGTACTCCAGATTGTTGAACCAGAGCCCCTCTCTTACGTAGCGGGCCCTATCGGAGACGAGGACGAAGTCGCACCACGAACGGAGTCGAACGCCGCTTCCTCCCCCCTCCAAATCCATTCTCTCCTGGTCCATAGGAGGAGAGCGAGATGCTACATGAAAGCTCCTGCAGTTGACGAGGGGGACCACCTTGAAGAGGCATGACCCCTCGATATCGTATCTGACGACCGTGGTGTTCTCGCCGTGGGCCATGAAGACCTTCTTCTCGACGGAGGTGCCGTCCTCGGTCCGATAGAGGAAGGTCGGAATTGGGTCCTGCCGGAACTCTTCAAGGTGGCGGAATCCCTGGGGATATAAGGTGCCTGGGTACTGATGGCAGGCCAGATTGTAGCGGCCCGATTCGGAGGTCAGCTCCTCGTCCAGGGACGAGAGGAGGAGCGTCCTCTCCGTGGGTGGGTCCAGAGCTGCCACCAAGAGGCCGTGATAGGACCTGATGTTAGTCCCCAGGATCGTCGATGAGGCGTAGCCTCCGATGCCATTAGTGATCAGCCATTCGCGCTCTGTCCCCTCTTGATAGCTCTTCGGGTGAAAACTCAGATCAGGGGTCATATCTTCTTCCTCCCGCTTTTTGGTTCGATCTTCTTCTGGCCTCGACCCGTATCCGTCCCCGATTCGGCCGTGCTCGCAGCCATCCCCACCGCCTCCAGAAGGGCCGCTCTCAAGCCCTCTCCCCGGAGCCCTTTCACCCCTTCGAGCCTCTTGGCCAGGTCGACATCGCCGAGGCTCCCCCTCGCCCAGTCCGAGAGATCCCCCCTCCTCGCGTGGTATTCGAGGGAGTCGATATTTGCCTTCTCTAGAGCCCCCATGAGGCTTCTCCGCCCCCAGGCGGCATCGCCCGTGAACTGGCCTATCCCGGTAGAGAATAGAAAGGGGTCGTCGGCGGCGTCGACCCAGGACTTCACCCGGAATTGGAGGTCGGAGAGGACGGAGAAGAGAGTTACGGCGGCGTCATATGGGCTGCCGTAAGGGCTGAAGTAGTTGTGAACCTCGCCGGGGGCACCGCCGTGGGTGAAGGCGTAGTAGAGGTGATCGGATAGTCCCAGGGTCCTCCAGATCTCCAGAAGCCGCCGGTCGACACCCTCCTTGATGGGGCCCTCAAGCCTCTTGTGGTAGGTGTAGCAGGCCCACTGGAGGGTGTTTCCCAGCCAGCAGCTGGTATCTCTTTCGATGTCGGCCCAGGAGGTGGTGACCGGAACGTTTACGGTCCCTATGGGCGGGTTATTCTCCACCACCTCGCTGGGGGTGGCGAACCTCAGGTGCTCCCACTTCAAGATCTCGCTGGGGAGGAATTTCAGAAATTCGAAGATTCCAGTGTCGGTCCACTGGTGCTCGCCGAAGGTCTCGTAGTCGCAGAAGATGTTGACGCAATCTCCGGGCTTTGCGGCGATCCATGAGGCGTACTTCTCGGCGGTGAGGGGATACTCGTTCCACCATCGAGCCGAGAACCGAAATCCCATGTCGTCGGTGATCTGGTAGTCCCTGAGGAGAAGAGAAATCCTCTCGCACCCCTGGGGCCGATAGACGTGGTTTGGAGGGGCTACCACCCCCTCGGCGAAGATCCCATCGTAGCCCATCCCCTCGACGATCCTCGCGATCCTGTCGTCGTAGAGGAGCTCTGTATTCTCGAAGATCCGGGGCCTGACGCCGAAGCTGTCCCATATCCTCTCCCGGTGCATCTTAACCTGCTCGGAAAACTCCCTTCCGTCCTCGTAGAGGCTGGCGAGGGAATGGTGGTAGGTCTGCTCCAAAACCTCCACCATCCCGGTGTCCACGAGCCGGGCGAAGGATTCCAGGACCTCGGGGTTGTATCTCTCGCACTGGTCGAGAAAGACCCCCGAGAAGCTATAGGCCGTCTTGAAGGGCCGCTCGGAGTCCTGGTAACGGCTTATCTTCTCGAGGATGATCTGGTTTGCTGGAAGGTAGCACTTCTCGGATACCCGTTCGAATATTCTCCGGTTCTCCGGGTCGTCGAAGTAGAAGTCGAAGATTTGGTCGGGTTCGACCCTCCTCATCGGCGAGCCGTCCCAGAAGAAGTCCTTTCGGAGCCTCAGAGGCTGGTGGACCTCAAAACACAGGGAGACGTCGGTCATGAGGCCTCACCGGGATCGATCGCATCTTCGGCGGCTTCGATGGAACCTCTGCCAGATCGGAGGGTGGGGGAGAATGGCATAATGGTATATTCTCTATCAAGTCCAATAAATATTTAATCAACGCGGTGCAGACGCTTCTCGGCTCTCGAGTCACCCAGCGATCGCAAGGGTTTTCAAGAAGGATAGTTAGGGCGTATGACACCACCTATAATTCTCCCTGGGAACGTCGATCTCAAACCTCGCCCCCTTACCCTCCTCGCCAGTCTCGAAGATGGTCATGCCGGTGATCCCCAAAATCTCCCGGCTGAGGAAGAGGCCGTAGCCGGTATGCCTCCCGAAGGCCTGGTCGAAGATCCGACCCTTCATCTCCGCCGCTATTCCCAATCCATCGTCCTCGACAACTATAACGCCTCCACCTCCGTCTTTGCCCCGTCCCTCTTCTCCCACCACCCCTCTCTCAACGAAGGAAACCCGGATCTTGGTGACGCCCCCACCGTGCCTCGTGGCATTCTCCAGAAGGTTGCTGAAGACCTTCTCCAGCAACGGGTCGGCGAAGACCTCCACAGGTCCCGTGGATATCTCGACCTCGATCCCAGCACCTTTTCCCCTCGCGACTCTGATCCCCTCGGCCCCATCCTCAACCGCGAACGCTACGCCGCCCGGGCCTTTGGCGACGACCAGGGGGACGGCCTCCGCCGCCCGGCCGACCACCTCTTCGAGGGGCTGCCATTCGGGAGACTTCACCCCCATGTCCTGATAGTCCCGGGTGAATGCGACCTGTCTATTGATAGTCTCCGTCAGCTCCAGGACCCCATCGATGTACCTTCTCATGGGAGGGTCCTCAGGAAGGATCTCGCTCAAGAGGAGGGCGTACCCCGCAAGCCCCGTGATCTGGTTCTGGATGTCGTGCCTGGTGACGCTGCTGAGGAGGTTCAGCTTCCTGTTCGCCTCCTTCAGAGCCTCCTGGTACTGACGGATCTCTGTGATGTCCTGGGTGATCCCCGCCATCCTGAGGGGGCGGCCCGCCTCGTCCCTCTCCATAACCTCGCCCCGGTCTTGGACCCATATCCACCGGCCATCACTTTGCTTCAGCCGATATTCGGTCATGTAGTTTTTGGTCTTTCCATCGAAGTGATCCCGACGGGCCGCCATCACCTTCTCGAGGTCGTCGGGATGTATTATCCTCACCTGATCCCAAACGTGGCCGGCGAGCGAAGCCTCCGGGCATCCGAGTATCTCGAGGAGCCGCCTATTTCGTACCACCCCTCCCGTCGCCAAGTTCCAGTCCCAGATCCCCAGGTTCGCCCCCTCGATGACGAGCTTCATCCTCTCCTCGTTCTCCTGGAGCGCCATCTCCGTCTCTTTGATCTCGGTGACGTCGCGGATCGACTCGATCGCCCCCACGGTCTCGCCATCTCCGTCGAAGAGGGGTGAGGCCGTCCCCCAGACGTAGAACCCCTTTCCGGTCCGGGGTGGGATCACATAGGCCTCGGCGAAGAGGGTCTCCCCCTCCCTCTTGACGTGATGGTAGTGGGACTCCAGCTCCTCGTCCCGGGAGAAGATCATATCGATGAGGATCGGCCTCTTCATCCCGTAGAAGACCTCGCCGTAGGCGTAATCCCCCTCGCCAACGATCTCCTCCTTGGAGACCCCCGTCATCTCCTCGATCGCCCGATTCCAGGCTATCACCTTCCTCTCCTGGTCTATGACAAAGGTCGGATCCGGGAGAAAATCGATGATGTCAAGAAGCTGCTTGGTGGCCTGGATCAGCTTTTCCTCCACCCGCTTTCTATCGGTGATGTCCTGGCCCTGAATTATGGTGGCCATCAGCGTTCTATCCTTCTCGCAATAGATGTTGGCCGAGTTCCAGAGGACGATCCTCTCGCCCCCGTTTTTGCACCGGATGGGTATCTCCACCGAGTCCCAGCACTCGCCTCTCAGGGTATAAGCGATCTCGCTGATGGCTTCCTCCCGCCCTTCGTCCGGAAGGAGGACCGAAGCCTCCTGGCCGATCATCTCCTCGGCGGAATAGCCCGTAAGCCGCTCAAAGGCCCTGTTGAAGCGTATTATCTTCATATTCGGTCCCCAGACGGTTATGGGAGCGTTGGCGTAGTGGAGGAGGTTGTCCATGTAGTCCCGGGTCTCCCGCAAAGCCATCTCGGCAATCTTCCTTTCGGTGACGTCTCTGATCGATTCTATGGCTCCGACGATCTGTCCCTGGTCGTCGAACAGCGGCGATGCTGTCGCCCAGACGTAGCCCCCCTTTCCCCCGTAGAGCGACGGCACATAGACCTCGGCGAAGATAGCATCCCCTTTCCTGCCGAGGCGGCTGTAACTCCCCTCCATCTCGCCATCAGCGGAGAAGATCGAGTCGATCAGAATGGGCCTGTTAAACCCGTAGAAGGCCTCTATATAGGATGAAACGCTCCTCCCCATGACTTCATCTTTTTGAACGCCTGTCATCTCCTCGATCGCCCGATTCCAGGCGATGATCTTCCTCTCTTGGTCGATGACAAATGTGGCGTCGGGGAGAAAGTCGATTATCTCCTGAAGCTGCTTGTGAGCGCGGCGGAGGCCTTCATCCATCCTCTTCTGCTCTGTTATATCGGAGAATATCGTCGCAAACTCTCCCTTACCTATGGAGAAGGCGGATATGCTGAAATATCTGTCATTTGACGGGAAATATCCCTCAAACTTCGCGGGAGATCCTGTCTCGTCCACCTTCAAGTATATATCCAGAAAGGGGACAATTTTGGAGCGAAAAATTTCGCTTGCACTCTTTCCGATCGCTTCTTCTGGCTTCAGGTCCGCGATCAGCTTTATTTTGGGGTTTGCGTCTCTTATGATGTAATCATGGGGCTTCTCCTCCCCATCGCGGACGAATTCGTAGAGTATGAACCCCTCATTCATGTTCTCAAAGAGGGCCTTGTACTTCTCCTCGCTTTCCAGAACGGCTCTCTTGGTCTTCTGCCGTTCGGCCGCCTGCCGGATCTGGTGGGTAAGTTCTGCGTAGAGGACTTGGGGGTTTGAGTCTTTTTGGAGGTAGTAGTCGGCTCCGTGGTTGAGGGCCTCGATCACCACCTCCTCTCTCCCTTTTCCCGTGAAGAGGATGAAGGGGACGTCATGATCCTGGCGTCGGACCCATTTCAGAAAAGATATGCCGTCCATCTCGGGCATCACATAATCGGAGACTATCACGTCATAATGCCCATCTTTCAGCTTCACCATAGCCTCTTTCGCCGACTCGATGGCATCTACCCTTATATCTTGGGACCTCTCGAGGAAGATCTTCGCGATCTCAAGCATCGCGGGGTCGTCATCTACCATCAAAACTCGAATCATGGGTCATCTCCAGCCAGTCTCAATCGCTCCAAGAACGACGGGTTTAGATTAGAAGAATAGACATCTATGACTATAATGCCTTTCGGGCGATGTGAACGAATCATCGATTACTTCGAATACGCGGCGCCAACAGCTGCTGAAATCGTGGCCTATTGGCCGATGCCATTTCGAATTGGACCAAAAATATGGAAGCCTCAATACCCTGCGAGCAGAGGAGAGAATGGCAGATATTTCTTCCGACTACGACAACATATATTATTAACAATAGAAGCTTATCTCGTTCTTGTCTTTCGAGGTGAGAGTTATGTGGATGAGGCTAATGCTGGTGCTGACGTTGTTTGTTCTGTCTGCATCTTCGATTTGGGCTCAGCCTGAGGAGGAGTGGAATCAGACCTTCGGCGGGCCGGGTCACGAGGTGGGCGGGCCGATCTTGGCGACTCAAGACGGCGGCTATGTCCTGACGGGGATGACTGAATCTTACGGCGCCGGAAACGGCGATCTCTGGCTGCTCAAATTGGATCGCGACGGCGGTAAAGTCTGGGACCAGACCTTCGGCGGCAGGGGCGTTGACGTGGGGGAGTCGGTCTTGGAGACGGAGGACGGTGGCCTCGTCGTCGGCGGATACACCACCTCCTTCGGTGCCGGAGGCAAAGACGCCTGGCTTTTGAAGACGGGATCTGACGGGAACGAAGAATGGGATGAAACCTTTGGTGGGTCCGAAGACGACGCCGCCTGGTCTGTGGTGGAGGCGGAGGATGGAGGCTACATCCTCCTGGGATACACCGAGTCTTACGGTATAGGAAAATTCGACGTCTGGCTTTTGAAGACCGACGCCGAGGGCGTTGAGGAGTGGAATCGGACCTTCGGCGGGCCGAGCGATGACGAAGGTATGGCCGTCAGAGTGACAAACGATGGCGGTTTCATCATCGCAGGCAGGACCGACTCTTACGGCGTCGGGGGGTTTGACGCATGGCTGATAAAGGCCGATGCCGAGGGGAATGAAATTTGGACGAGGACCTTTGGAGGGGCGAAGCAGGACTGCATCTGCTCGATACAAGAAACGGATGACGGATACATAGCGGCAGGTTTTACGGACTCCTTTGGGTCCGGAAAGTACGATGTCTGGCTCTTGAGGACCGACTCGGAAGGGGTTGAGCTCTGGAATCGGACCTTCGGGATATCAGCGGGGGATTTTGGAAGCTCGGTGGTGCCGACGGAAGATGGTGGCTTCATAGTCACGGGCTGGACCAGTCGGGACGGGACCAGGACCAGCCCCGAAGACGCGCTGCTGATAAATACCGATTCTGAGGGCTGCGTGGAGTGGATGACTCTCCTCGGAGGTGACGGGACCCAGAGCGGCGTTTCAGTCCTCCTGGCCGAAGATGGCGGCATCGTCGTATCGGGGTTTTCCAACCGGGGCGGTGCAGGCGGTTTCGATCTCTGGATAACGAAATTGAGGAACGGCTGACGGAACCCGATCTTAACGAAGATCTTCAAAATCTCCTATTTGTTGATCTTCACCACCAACAGGTCTGTGTTTCCGGAGGAGATCGTCCAGCCACAGGTGACGTAGCCGCCGTCTTCAGCCACCAGGACCGAGGACCCTTCCTCTCGGCCCGATCCGCCGAAGGTGATGTCCCACTCCTTCGTTCCCGACCCGTCGGTCTTCAAGAGCCATGAGTAGAGCCCCCCGGCCGAGCTCCAACCCCCGATTATGTAGCCGCCGTCGGCCGTCGCCTGGACCGCTGTGGCGATGTCTTTTCCCAAATCTCCCACGCTGAAGATCTTGCCCCTGATCGCCTTTCCATCGGGATCAGTTATTATCAGCCAGGCATCTCCCGCCGAGGCCTTGCCGTCCAGGGGGGCGCTCGCCCCCCCCGCCACGACGTACCCGCCTCCCGGCGTCTGCCCGACCGCCTCGCCGACGTCGTCTCTCGACCCACCGTAGGTGACATTCCATACCTCCGCCCCTTCCGAGTCGGTCTTCAAGAGCCACAGGTCACTTCCGCCGGCGCCGAAAGACTCGGTGAAGCCTGCGATGATGAAACCGCCATCTTCCGTCCCTTTTGCGGATCGTCCGCCGTCGTCATTTGCGCCCCCATAGGTCCGATTCCACAGCTCATCCCCCTCCCCATCAGTCCTGATAAGCCAGGCGTCTTTGCCTCCGGAGCCGAAAGATTCTGTCTCGCCTAGGATGATGTAACCCCCATCTTTGGTCTTTTGGAGGGAGTATGCCCAGTCGTAGCCCGACCCGCCGAAGGTGCGGTTCCAGATCTCTTCACCCAACGAGTCCGTCTTCATCAGCCAGGCATCAAAATTCCCCATACCCTGAGAATCGGTACCACCGGCGAAGATGAGTCCGCCGTCTGAAGTCTCCAGGACCGCCATGGCTTCATCGTTGCCGGGACCTCCGTAGGTTTGGTTCCAGCGTTCTCTTCCCTTAGAATCCATCGATATCAGCCAGCAGTCATATCCGCCAGCTCCCCAGGAGTTCGTCCTGCCAGCGACGACGAGGCCGCCGTTTTTCGTCTCGATGATTGAGTTTCCCACGTCAAAGCCCGGGCCGCCAAAGGTCGACCTCCAGACCTCCCCTTCAGTCTTGAAAGTGCCAAAGGCGTATAAAATGAGCACCAGAGTTATCATCAGCGCCGCCCCTAGCACCAGGGGCTCCTCGCTGAACTTCGTCGAGGCGATCATCGCCTTTATTTTGCGGATTACCCGCTTATCTGAGGTTTCAGCGTCCCGACGTTTTGACATTCTTCTCTCTCTCCTCCGCCCGAGATTGAATTTGATCAGGTTCGGTTCATTATCCCGTTAAACTTTTTGGTCAGTTCTTAATCCATTTTCACATTTCAGATGATTTCCATTCGATGGGGGGCTTCAGCGGTCTGATGGGGGGGTCTTCTGGCCGCTCTTCATAAACGAATATGTCCTCGATTTTGACGCCGAAGATCCTCGCCATCTTGAAGGCCAGGTCTAGGGAGGGGTTGTACTTGTCCTTCTCTATCGCGATTATCGTCTGCCTCGTCACGCCCAGCTCTTTGGCGAGCTGCTCCTGGGTCAGATCGTGAACCGCCCTGTAGACTTTGACCTTATTCTTCATTGTATGGCTCGTACCCGTATCTTCTGTTGTAGTATCCGTAGAGGACAGAGTACAGGATCATCAAGGCGCAGGCCGAGAAGGCGAGCGCAAATCCGGCGTACATGTACTCGGGATGTTCGTTCCTCAGGGCGATTAAGATGAGGCCAGAGATGGCGCTGGCTGAGGCGAATATCGCCACTGCGACCTTGGATGCTTGCTCGCGAACCCTCTCGTCCCTCTCGTCTTCTTCGACCTCTGTGACGCTTCTTTTACATATATAGAATAAAATCGCCCCCAGGAAGATGGAGGATACCACGAGCACAGCATCGGCAATCGCTGCAAACCAGCCCGCTAGAGCCACCGTCGCGACTATTATGACCATTCTGCAGATCTTGGAATTTCTCGCGTCCATCGGCATCACGATGTAAATCTTGTATTACACTTGGTTATATAAGCTTAACTATTCATGTCCGTATATCTTGATAAGAGGAGGTTCTCAGAGGTCGGATTTCCTCTTTGTCGTGAAATATTCTGCAGATGATGGCCAGCTGATCGCCGAAATCTGATGCCGTTCTCTGGAAACAATCTTTACAGATCGTAAAGTTAATATAACATTATGTACCTGAGTGGTGACATGGGGTGGGGGAGTTGGGGATCTCGGCTTCGTGGACAATGGTCTTTGAAGCCGAGATAGAGGTGGCCTCTCTGAGGCCAGGAGCTGGGGCATGCCCACACTCCCCAGCTCAAATTTTCCCTCCGTCCCTTGAAAGGGTGTGATATCGTTGAGCGGATTGAATAATGTCCTACCGGATTTTGGCATCTGGGCCAGGTTCGCCATCGTGTTGGCGGCCATGGCATCGCTTTGCATATGTGCCTTGGCGGAGGATGGGATCGAAGAGGAAAACTCGGCAGAGAGCTGGCGAGAGAGGGGCCACGAGCTATTCTTGGAAGGCCGTATGGATGAAGCCCTCCAGGCCTACGAGGAGTCCCTCCGGATCGATCCGGGGAATTCAACCGCCTGGCTGGACAAGGCGATCATTCACGAGATCTTGGCCAGGCAGGCTCACTTGAGGGCGGTTGCCTTATTCGACGAGATTCTGGCGGGGAATCCGGAAGACGCCCGGGCATGGTGGGGGAGGGGAGTTGCCCAATACGGCCTTGAACGGCCCGAAGAGGCGAGAGGGTCCTGGGAGAGGGCTCTGGAGATCTACAACGATACCCTGGAATCGGATCCCGAGGACGGCAAGGCCTGGTTTGAGAAAGCCGAGGTTCTGATCAGCCTGGGAAGGAACGAGGAGGCGATCGAGGCCTACGAGAGGGCCATCGAGAAAAACTCCACCAGCGCCGACGCGGCCGCAAGGACGGTAGCAAACCTGCTCATGGAGAATGGACTTCGTGATGAGTCCTGGGGAATAGGTGAACCGAATCCATGAGACCCGGACGGCCTTTGCTAAGGCCGGAGAGGGGTATGTGATGAACGCAAGATTTGTCGCCTTATGCCTGATCCTTTCAGCGGTCTATTCGGCTCCTTCCGGTGCGGAGGATGCGAACGTTGCCCTCACTTCCGAGATCCCGAGCCTCGAGGGCGTCTGGGTTCTCGATATGGATGGTGAGAGGGCCTCCATGGTGGTTTACCAGACCGGCTCTGATCTTGCCGGAGCCTGTACTGGAGATAATCCAGAGCCGTGGAACGCTGTGATGGCGGGGTCCGTCTCGGGGGGCGGCGTCGACCTCTTCGCCCTCTCCATCCAAGATGGAGTGGGCGTGATGATCGAGATCTTGGGTGAGGAGAATGGTGGCGCGATCCGAGGGAGCTTCGTCCAGGCCGACAGCCTTGGAGGCTGGAGGATGGGGAACCTGACCGGATTTAAGACGAGCCCCGACACCTCGGCCTACGTGCCCACACCTTCGACCGTCCAATCCATCCCTTCCGATCTGTTGATGGCGTCCACAACGCCTGAAGGGAGCACAGAGGATAATGGGGGCAGGCCGGTCGACATGTCGGCTCAGAGGAGTCCGGGGCCAGGGGAGAGGCAGGTTATGGACGTGACATCCCAGGCCGAGAGGGTCTTTTACCTCGGTTGGGCCTGGAACCCCGACTGAGACATGACCCAGACAAAATATGCCAACTGTTGTGGTGCCTTTGAGGTGAGGGAATGATAACTAGATACGTTGATGACGTGATTCTCGCAAGGACAGGGCTCGGAAGAAGGGCGATGATGATCGCCGTCTTTTGCCTGCTGACATTGGGCTTTCAGGCGGTGGCAGAGGGAGATACAGCTGAAGACTTGATCGGGATGGGACTGGAGCTTTACCAGAACTGCTCCTACCAAGAGGCCCTGGAGGCCTACGATCGGGCCCTCCTCCTCTCCCCCGACGATGCCCGGGCATGGATGGGCAAGGGCAAGGTTTTTGGCGCGCTGGGAGATTACAACCAGTCGCTTTTAGCCTACCAGAACGCCACCAGGATCTCTCCCGACGATCAGGAAGCCTGGCTCGGGATGGGGCTGAACCGATTCCTTTTGCGGGGACCTCAACGATTCCCTGAAGGCCTTGGATAGGGCCCTGGAGATGGACGGAAACTACACCAGGGCGTGGGAGCTGAAAAGCGCAGTCCTAGCCCAGATGGGCAAAAACGACGAAGCCCTAGAGGCCTCGAAACGGGCCAGAATGAGCTCTGCTCCCTCCGATACGGAGATGATCTCGCATTCCTGGGTATCTGAGTCTTTCATCCTTCGTCAGATGGGGCGCGATGATGAGTTCGTGGCGGCCTTGGAGAACGCTACGACTCTCGACCCCAAAAACTACGATGCTTGGATCCTCCTCGGCGAGGCCCTTCGGGGGAGGGGCGAGTACGATCGGTCGCTTGCAGCCTACGACAGCCTTCTATCCAACATAGCTCCAACGAGCCCCCCGTTCTTGGCCCTGGTCCTCATCGACAAGGGCAGCGTCCTTATTGACATGGACCGGTATGAAGAGGCGAGAGATCTCTACCAGCAGACGATCGACCTTGACTTCTCCGACGAATCCCCGGACCAGTACTATCTGGGCAGGGCATGGATCGGTGAGGGCGTCTCCCTTCTCCGGCTCGGCGACTACGAGGATGCCCAGGAGGCCTTCAACCGATCGATGGAGGCAGAACCTCTGCTGGCAGACGATGCCTGGGGGGGGATCGGAGACGCCCGCATGGGGCTCGGATCCTATGAGGAGGCCCTTCAGGCTTATGATACGGCCCTGGAAATTTATCCAGAGTCTGTAAACGCAGAACGAGGCCATGCCTGGAAGGGGAAGGGCGACGCCCTGATGGCTCTCGGGCGGGAGGAAGAAGCTCTCGTGGCATACCAGAACGCTACTATAGCCTACGATCTCGCCATCGAGAGGCCTGATCAGGCAAGACAATCGTATCCCCTCAACGGGGAGTTCTGGCGGAGCCGGGGGGCTGTCCTAGAGGCTTTGGGGCTTGAGGCCCAGGCAGAGGAGGCCTATGGGAAGGCCAGGGAGATGGGTTATGAGAGTTGACTCATACATAATCTTTTTACAGGAGTGAGTGGTAGATATGTACGAAAAAGTCGAATCGTTTGTGGCCGCTTGCAGGCCACAGAAATTAAACGCAGGTGTGAAGTTCGGCATCGTCCTGATGGCGTTGGCCGCGCTCTGCACATGTGCTGTATCGCAGGAAGACACGACGTTGGCTCTCACCAACGTCATCTCCGTCGGAGAGGACGAGTTCATCGAGATGGCCAACGACGGGAACGAGACTGAGGCCTTCGAGGGGTTGACTCTGACCATCGACGGCGCGGAGTCTGTCGTCCTTCCCAACTTCACCCTCAGTCCCGGTGAACGGATCAGGTTCCACCTCGGCGAGGGCGAGAGCAACGAGACGGACGTATTTCTGAAAAGCGACCTCTCACTGGATGACGTCGGCGGAGATCTGACCCTTAAAGACTCATCAGGAACGCTGGACAAGTTCGCAGCCTACTGGACTCCGGAGGAGACCTCGGAATACTGGATCGAGAAGGGACGGCAGCTAAAGAGCGCCGAATCTTATGAAGATGCACTTGATGCATTGAATAATGCCACAGACATCGATCCTCAGAATGCGATGGCCTGGCTCTACAAGGCTCAAATTCTCGGGCCCTCCTCGGGCAGATACAACGAGTCTCTTGAAGCCTGTGAGAACGCCATCGAGATCGATCCCGAAAATCCCGAATCCTGGCTTTTGAAAGGCCTCATACTCATGAACCTGGGAAGGGACGAGGAGGCCCTGGCGGCCTTCGATGAGGCGATCGAGGTTGATCCAGAGAGTGGGTATGCTTGGTACCTGAAGGGCGGTCTGCTTCAGCGTCTCGGCCGAGGAAGTGAGGCCGAGGAGGCCTTCACCAGGGCTGAAGAGCTGGGGTTCACATCGCCTCTGGCGGGGATGCTCGCCATCACCAACATCAGCGTTGAGGACGAGGATGAGTTCGTCGAGATATCCAACTACCTCGAGGAGGCCAAAAACCTTGGAGGGTGGACCCTGGTGATCGACGGGGATGAGACGAGATCTGTGATCCTTCCCGAGTACAACCTGGAGCCCGCAGGGATCGTAAGAGTTCATCTCGGCGAGGGCGAAGATTCCAAAGGCGATCTCTTCATGAATAGCTCGATCGCCCTCAACGACACTGCCACCAACGTCTCCTTGAGGGATGAATCTGGAGAATTCGTCTCATTTTTGGGGTTTGAAACCCTTCCCGATGGCGGAGTGATGCTGAGGAGGAGCGGCGGCGAGGTTGAGTGGCGAGGTTGAGTAGCCATCGATCATTCAACATAACCGGAAAACTTCGTGGAGCTGGAGGGGTGCGCGGTCTTATCACCGCCTCCCCAGCTCTTCTCAAGGAGGCGAGTCTTGGGACGAGAACTGATGGTTTTGGTGATAATCTGTGTAGTTCTGGTGAGCACGGCGGCCGCTGCCAACTACATCTACGAGCGGTCGACGATCAAGGGCGTAGGCTACAGAAGCCACGAGCTGGCGGGTCAGACCGCCAGTGGAGACAGCGGCCAGAAGGTGGTCCGAACGGTGTCGGGGAGCGGCAGCTTCTATGAGCGCTCAGAGTTTGAGCTCAACGCATGCAAGGGGACGATAAACTACTCTCAGGAGGTGGAGTTCGAGTACTTCCCGGTCAGCTATCAGACCGGCACCTACGACCAGAAGTGGCAGGATCGGCTCTGCGTCTCCAACTACGATGCGGGGGCGGTCGTCACCGAGCAGTACACTCACGCCGAGCATCTGCAGAAAAATACCAATGTGAAAACCAGGACGGATGACCCTGACGTTGCAGGCGACCTTGCTTGCGGCATTTGCACCGGCGTCCTAGAGGCGAACTTCAAATCCAACGTGATCGGCGTCGCCCACATCGGCTGGCTCTCCAGGGACCCGAAGGCGAACAAGAAGGGTCGTCACGACGAGTATGGCAGGAGCGTCGAAGATATGACCGGAGTCTTCTCCATCGAGAAGTTCATCCAGCTCTGGGGTAACGATACCTGCGGGGCTGTGAGCGTCGATTGGCTCCCATGCATATGATACGTCACGAATGACAGCGGCTCGAAGTCGCTTTTATGGTCATCTTTGAATGACAAAAAAATGTGGAGTGGGTGATGTGAAAGGAAACAACGTATCGTCGGCGGCCAAAGGACGGCTGCCGGGTATGAGAACGGGCGTCAGGTCCGCGATCGCTCTGATCGCTTTGGCGGCGCTCTGCAGCTGCACCTTGGCGCAGGAGAAGACAGCAGACGACTGGCTAAATATCGCCTACGGTCTGAGCGCCAACGGATCATATGAGGAGGCGATCGAGGCTTACGATAAGGTTCTGGAGATAGACCCGAGCGATTACACCGCTCTGATCAACAAAGGTCATGCCCTAGAGTTCTGGGTCTTGGATCTGTACAACGAAGCCCTGGAGATCACAAACGAGATCCTGGAGGAGAATCCCGACGACGCTCTGGCCTGGCAGGGGAAGGGGGCGGCTTTGAGTGGCCTTAATCGGCAGGGGGAGGCTGATCAGGCCTACTCCAAGGCGATTGAGGTGCTCAACAAGACCCTCGAGAAGGACCCCTCCGACGGGGAAGCGTGGTTTTTGAAAGGCGAGAACTATGCCAACATGCATGATGCCGAGGCGGCCCTGAAAGCGTACGACAAGGCCATCGAGCTAAATTACACGCCGAGGATAGAAGCCGCCTGGGTCACGAAGGTGGTCCTCCTGGCAGAGCTTCAAAGGTATGACGAGGCCCTTCAGGCATCTGAGGTGGTCATTGAAATGAGCCCGAATAGCGGGTCGGCCTGGTGGACCAAGGGCTACGTTCTCGACGAGCTAGGCCGACAGGCCGAGGCGGACGAGGCCTTCGCTAAGGCAAAGGAGCTGGGGTACGAGGAGTGAACTCACGCTAAATTTTTTGTAATTTTGTAATTATATCTAGATTAAAGCATGGAGTGGGTTGATGTGAAAGGAAAACTCGGATCGTTGGCGGCCCTCGGCGGGCTGATGAAGTCGGGAGCGGGCACCAGGTCCGCCCTTGTTCTGATCGCGTTGGCTGCGCTTTGCAGCTACGCCTTGGCACAGGAGATGACTGCAGAGGACTTGTACAAAAAGGGCCATGAGATGTACGAGAATGGCTCATACCAAGAGGCCGTAGAAGCCTACGACGAGGGTCTGAAGATGAACCCACAGAACGCCTCTGCCTGGCATTACAGAGGAATGGCCTTGGCGAGCATGGGCCGTGGAGTGGAGGCTAACCGATCACTTCAGAAGGCCATAGGATACCTCGACCAGATGCTCCTAGTGGACCCAAAAGACCCCGAAGCCCTGTGGCTGAGGGCTGAGGGCGTGGATCTTTTGGGAAGGAGTGAAGAGGCCCTGGAGGCCTACAGCCTGGTGGCAGAGCCGAACTCGTCCCATGCGCTGGCCTCCGGGGTGAGGGGGTCCGACATCCTGGCGGCTTTTGGCAGGTACAACCAATCGGCAGAGGCATTCAGCAGTGCCATGGCTTTGGTTCCTGCCAACCAATCCCAGTCCCAGTTAGAGTTCCATTGGCAGAGTGAGAACGCCACCATCTTCACAAAGGCATGGATTATCGATGGCCAAATCCACAGGGTCTCCATCGGACTGTACAATGTCTCCTCAGGATCGTTCGATGAGATCCAGCAGATTAACTCCGATTTCGTATCAGCATTGCAGCTCAAAGGAAGCGCATCTAGCGCAGCCGATCCGGGCAGGCACGGCGGCACCCCCATGTCGAGCATAAATTGGGATATGTACATATTCGAACTGCCCGAGATGACGGCCACGGCCGGGCCTCCAACTCTGACCATAACCGGAATCAACCCCAAAGGCGACGAGTTCATCGAAGTCACCAACGGGATGAAGGAGACCGTCAGCCTCCAGAACTGGAGCTTTGAGATTCAGGGCTCTACAGTGATGCTGCCGCAGCATTATCTTCTCTCTGGAAAAGCTGTAAGAATTCACCTGGGAAGCGGCCAGGAGAATGAGACAGATCTCTTCCTGGACTGCGATCTAGAGCTGGACGATACGGCGGGAAGCGTCTCCCAGAGAGATGACGCAGGAGCGAAAGTCGCATTACTGACCTACTGGACAAAGCTGGACGGCTCGATTGCCCAATCGGTCGCCCACTTCGTTACTGCCAAAAGCGATTTGGAGAATCCTGGTGCTGGCGACCAAGAGGAGATGGCGCAGAGAGCTGCGGACGGTGGTCCTTTTGTCGCCGAGAGGGCGGAGATCAGTCCGAAGTCCGTTCATAATAGCCATAGCAAAAGAGATGGTCTACAGGAAGAGACCGTCGACTACTGGATGAACAAGGCCCAGGAGCTTTTCCTAAACGGCTCCGTCGAGGAGGCGATCACTGCTTCTGATGAAGCCCTGCAGATCGAGCCGGAGAACGCCACCATTTGGCAGACTAAAGGCTCATTGTTGGCGCTCATTGGAAAGAAGGATGAAGCTCTTATAGCCCATCAAAATGCCCTGGATATCTTCAACCAGAGCATCGTGGAGAATCCCGAAGATGCAGAAGTCTGGTTGCTCAAAGCCGAAACCCTGCGATTGATGAATCGGCTGGAAGAGGCAGTCATTACTTACGATGTGGCCATCGAGCTGCAAGATCAGAGGGATGCGGACTCCTATATCGCCTGGTCGGCATTGGAAAGCAAGGCCGGGGTATTGATGCAGCTTGGAAGATACAACGAATCCATTGAGGCTTATGACAGGGCAATAGAGCAGATACCCGCCAACAATACTGAGCTGCGAGCCTTCGTTTACTGCACCAAGGGCATGTATCTTAACAATGTCGGCAGGTATGAGGAGGCGGTCGAAGCCTACGATAGAGCCCTAGAGATATCTGACGAGCAGTCTCATATTTACTTGCCCGCCATGCAAAACGAGGGAATGGCCCTATTAGATATGGGCAGCTACGAAGAAGCGATCAAGACCTTTGATGAAGTCATTGAGATCGATTCGGGGTTCGGTGGTTGGTACGGCAAAGGCCAGGCTCTGAAGGCTCTGGGCAGGTACAACGAGTCCATAGCAGCCTTCGACGAATCCCTCGAGCAGTATCCCGACAATCCTCTGATCTGGGTGGATAAAGGTGAAGTGCTGCAGGCTTTGGACCACCATGAAGAGGCCATAAAAGCATATGACGAAGCCATCAAAACCGCCGGATCTTCACCATTTTTCATAGATGAGGGAACATCGGCCAAAGCCTGGCATAATAAAGGCCTCTCTCTGGAGGCTCTGGGTCGAACCTCCGAGTCAGAGGCCGCCTTTGCCATGGCAATGGAGATGGGGTACAAGGCATCCTCCGCGGCCCAGGAGATGGATGCAGACAGCTGGATGGAAACGGGCCAAACGCTTCTGGAAAATGGAGCTTTTGAGGAGGCAGATATCGCCTTCGATAAAGCTCTTGAGATCTACAACGGGTCAATTGAGGCAGATCCACAGGATTCAAAAGCCTGGGTGGGCGTTGGCGATGTGCTCTCCCAAATGACGGACTTCAGCTGGGACCGGGAAAAATTCAACTCTTCGCTTGAAGCCTACGAGAGAGCGCTGGAGATTGACCCAGAAAATGTGGACGCCTGGATTGGCAAAGGCCGTATCCTCTGCAACACAGAATTCGCCGTAGTTGAAGGCGTCCTCTACGATGATGGCCGACACAACGAGTCGCTGGCGGCCTTCGAAAGGGCGCTGGAGATCGATCCCGGCAATCCGGGGGCTTGGAAAGGAAAGGCCTTTGCTCTGAGCGTTCTTGGCAGGACCGACGAATCGCTGGCGGCCTTTGATAAGGCCATAGAGCTTTTGCCATCTGATAAGGCTGACGAGATCGCATATGTCTTCGCTGCCAAAGGCAATGTCCTTCAGTACACTCCTGGAAGGCAGGAGGAGGCGATTGCCGCCTTCGACATGGCGCTTGCGACCGGCTCTGAGAACTGCAGCGATATCGTCCTCGTTCTTAAAGGCACGGCTCTAAAGGACCTGGGCAAGTATAACGAGTCGGCCGAGGCCTTCGATGAGATCCTAGAGCTGAACTCTTCTAATATAAATGCCTGGATTTCCAAAGCCGATGCCCTCATGGCTGCAGGCAGGCTCGAAGAGGCCGTCACAGCCTACGACCGGGCCATCGAGCAGTATCCTGAGTACGACGAATTCTGGCATGGCAAGGAGCTTGCACTGCATGCCCTGGGCCGGGACTCGGAGGCTGAAGCCGCCCTCGCCAGGGCCAGGGAGCTGGGGTACGAGAGTTGACCCCAGCCGAAATTCTTTGTGATTATATCTGGATGGAAAAAAGAGGAGTGGGTTAAAGTGAAAGGAAAAACCAGATCGTTGGCGGCCCTCACCGAGCCATCGAGGCTGGACGCAGGAGCAAGACTCGCCTTAGCCTTTGCGGCTCTGGCGGTGCTTTGCATCCCGGCCTTTGCGCAGGAGAGGGCCACAGATGAGAACTCCGCAAGTTATTGGTTTGAACGGGGAAGGGAGCTTGTGGATGACGGATATTACGAGGAGGGAGTTTTGGCCTATGAGAACGCCCTCGATATCGATCCTGAAAATGCCAGCATATGGATAAGCAAAGGAAACGCCTTGGGATTATTTTTGGGCAGGTCCAAAGATGCCGTCGAGGCTTATGAAAGGGCCCTTCTAATCAGCGATAACGCCACCAAAACAAATCCAAATGACGCATTGGCTTGGCAGGCTAAGGGCGTTGCCCTATCTTACTTGGGAAGGCAAAATGAAGCAGATCAGGCTTATGAGACTGCGATTGAGATATATAACCAGACTCTAGATAAATATCCTCAAGACGCAGAGGCCTGGTATCTTAAGGCAGAGAACCTCATGAACATGCAAAGGCGTGAAGATGCCATCGCGGCCTACGACAAAGTCATAGAGCTGAATTCCACAAAAGCTGCAGATGCATGGACAACCAAAGGCATCGCGTTTCTGGATCTGAAACGGTACAACGAATCTATCGAGGCCCTGGACAAAGCCATTGGGACTTTACCTGCCGACTCAATTCAGGGGCTGGAGCTCGCCTGGAGCCTAAAAGCCCAAGTACTTCTGGATATGGGAAGGGCTGAGGAGGCGGTGGAAGCCTACGACAAAGTCAACGAGCTCGCCCCGCAGAATTTGGAAGCCTGGCTGGTCAAAGGCACCATTCTGAGGTCCTTTTTGGGCAGGTACAACGAATCTGTTGAGGCTTACGAGGGTGCTGTACAGGCGAATCCTGAAAATGCCGAGGCCTGGGCTTACAAGGCGATCGGCCTTCAAGAGGCGGGAAGGTATGACGAGTCTCTCGAGGCTTTTGACAAAGCCCTGCAACTAGATCCTGAAAATGCCCTCATTTTGGTCTCCAAGGGAAGTTCCCTGGAGAAGATGGACAGGCATGACGAAGCCATGGAGGCGTATGAAAAGGCGTTGGAGGCCTACGAAAACGCGACAGTGCTGAGCCCGGAAAATAGTCGAGCCTGGCGTGGTAAAGGGGACGTTCTCCTCAAGCTTGGCAGGTACAACGATTCCATAGCGGCTTATGACAAGGCCATCGAGACCGCGCCTCCCTACGCAACTGCGGATTTGGCATTTGCTTGGAACAGGAAGGGCGAGGCCCTTTACAAGATGGGCCAGCTCGAGAAGGCCGCCCCGGCCTACGACAAGGCCATCGAGCAGTACCCAGAGTACGGCGAAGCCTGGCACGGCAAGGGCCTCGCACTACAGGCCCTTGATCAGAGATCGGAGGCTGAAGCCGCCTTCGCCAGGGCCAGGGAGCTGGGGTACGAGAGTTGACCCCAGCCGAAATTCTTTGTGATTATATCTGGATGGAAACAAAGTGGAGTGGGTTGATGTGAAAGGTAAAACCGGATCATTGGCGGCCCTCGGCGGGCTGATGAAGTCAGGAGCGGGCACGAGGTCTTCTCTTATTCTGATCGCGTTGGCTGTGCTTTGCAGCTGCACTCTAGCGCAGGATTTGACTGCAGAGGACTGGTTCAATAGGGGCCAGAAACTACAGAATAATGGCTCGTATTTGGAAGCCCTCGATGCATTCAATGAGTCCATTGAGCTAAACCGGTCTTACGCCTTTGCGTGGGGTGGCAAGGGATATGCTCTCTACAACATGGGCAGGTACGAGGAGGCAATAGCCGCCTGGGACAGAGCGATTGAGCTGGAGCCTGACGAATTTTACTCAGGCAGCAAATGGGAGATGAAGGGAAAAGCCCTGGAGATTCTAGGCAGAAACGACGAGAGCGCCCGGGCTTACGAAAGAGCGCTTGAGCTTGCGGATGAGGCCATAACGAAATACAAGACGTCTACAGACCTGAACCTTTCAGCCGCCTGGGGCTTCAAAGGGCAGCTCCTCGACGATCAGGGAATGTACGAAGAGGCTATAGAGGCGATGGCCAAATCATCGAAGGCAAATCCAGAGGACGCATTCGCTTGGGAAGCCGTGGGAAACATTCTGGCAGACCGCCTTGGCAGGTACAACGATTCAATCGAGGCATACAATAGATCTCTGGAGATCGACCCGAAGAACATGGGAGCCCTGAGGGGAGAAGGATATGCTCTCGCAAGCCTTGGCAGGTACGACGAAGCCATCAGCTACTACAATAGGGCACTGGAGATCGATCCTCAGTTTGCCAGAGCCTGGCAGGGTTTGGGAGATGCCCTCAGGAATCTGGGCATGTACAACGAATCAATCCAGGCCTATGATAGGGCAATTACGGAGATGCCGCAGCAGTCTGAGTATGCCTTGATTGGAAAAGGCATGGCTCTCGACAGCCTGGGCAGATATGACGAAGCAAAAAAAGCTTACGAGGATTCCCTGATGAATTATGATAAAATCACTAGGAGAAATCCAAGAAACGCCCAGGTCATGTACAATCAGGGCAATGCTCTCAGAGGCTTGCAGAGGCACAGTGAATCCCTGCAGGCCTACGATAGAGCCATAGATCTTAATCCGGCATATATCGACGCCTGGCGTGGCAAGGCCCTTGTACTTCGAGCTCTTGGCCGCAATGCCGAGGCAGAGGTGGCCTCTGCAAAAGCCATGGATCTGGGATATAGTTCAAGCATGGCGATAGCGGTTGCAGGAAGCGGCTCTTTTGTCACTGAAAGGGTAGAGATTGTGCAAGAGGCCACTCATGATCAATGAACCGAGGTATCAGCAATGACCTACACCAATTTTTTTTGAAGAATTGAGTTTGCTCAATCATGAGCGATGAAGATGAGGGGTACGAGGTGGGAAAATGAAACGAAAAAATACTATAGAAGCAGAGAGGCCATTGTTGATATTAGTGGGTGCAATATCTGCTCTTGCTATGCTTGCGCTGGTTCTGCTCTGCATCGGCGCTGCAGCAGAAGATGAGACGAGCGCAAATTACTGGTACGAAAAGAGCCTTGAGCTCTATAACAACGGCTCCCTTGAAGAATCTCTTCATGCGGTCGATAAGGCCATCCAGATCGATAGTGAATCGGCAGTGGCCTGGATGAGTAAAGGCAGCGTCCTTCTAAGCCTGAGAAGATGTAATGAATCGATGCAGGCTTATGAGAAAGCATCAGAAATCCTCACTCATAGCATCGAGAAGAATCCCAAAGATTCTGAGGCCTGGTGGCTACTGGCCGATAGCCTGGAGAACCTGGGCAGGAGCGAGGCAGCCGTTGAGGCCTACGATAGGGTCATCGACCTGAACTCCTCAAAGGCCTTAGGCGCCTGGATAAGGAAGTCTGACATCTTCGTCTCACTGGGCAGATATAACGAGTCAGTGGACGCCTTCGATGGTGCACTCAACCTGCTGCCGACCCAGGATAAGCAGAGCATCATGGGACTGTGGTGGACAGAAGACACAGAAATTTGCCATAATGCCTGGATTGCCGACGGCCAGCTTCTCAGGACCACTTCAGCATGGCGCAATCAGTCCACAGGAGCCATCGAGAATATCATGATGGTCAACTCGGACTTTACAGCCACCTGGCAGAACCAAAACAGGGCCAAGGCCATCTCACCCGAGGGAAAGCCTCTTGGTAGGCACAATGAAGCGCTGCAGGCTTTGAGCACCAACTGGGCGCAGTATGGCTTCCATAAATCTGAAGAGGCTTCGCAGGTGAGAACTGCGGAGGATTGGATACAGAAGGGCCAGGAGTTGTTCAGGAACCGGTTCTTTGAAGGAGCAACTGAGGCTTATGAGGCGGCCATTGAGGCTGCTGGCTCGAATAAGGCCGTGCTGGCGGCAGCCTGGAAGGGCAGAGGAGATGCACTTCTTGTGCTATCTGGCCAAAAAAGCCAAGAAAGCCATGAAAGGCGTGAAGAGGCCAACGAAAGCCTTGAGACGTCCCTGGGCTACTACGATGAGGTGCTGGAGATAGATCAAGAGGATGCCGGAGCCTGGTTCAACAAAAGCATTATTCTCAGGTGGCTGGGCAGGACCGTCGAGGCACTCGATGCTGTAGACAGAGCAGTTGAGCTTAGCCCCGAGAATATCGATTTTCGGTGGCAGAGGGCAGCGCTTCTCTCTATGCTTGGGAGGTACAACGAATCCGACCTGGCATTTGATGAAACCATTGAGATGATCCCTGCCAACTCAAGCCGAAAATTGGCAGAGGTCTGGACCTTCAAGGGCCTTAACTTCATGGGCCAGAACAATTACGAAGAGGCCTTGAAGGCATTCGAAATGGTTACAGAGCTTGATCCTCAAGAGCCGGCAGGCTGGCTTTACAAAGGAGATGTCTTGAAGGCACTGGATCGCTATTTTGAGGCTGATGACGCCTTCACCAGGGCCAGAGAGCTGGGGTACGAGGATTGAACTCCAGCTCAGATTTTATGGTAATTTTTGAGGGACAAAAACGAGGAGTGGGTTGATGTGAAAGGAAAAGTTGGATCGCTCGCAGCCCCCGGAGGGCCGCTGAATTATGGAGCGAAGACCAGTCTTGCTCTAGTCCTTGCTGTTCTGGCGATGCTCTGCGCCCCAACCATGGCCCAGGATAGCGCCACGGGGAGCGAGATCAGCCAATCCCATGGAGAGACGATGAGCGTTCCCGGCGACTTTGCTGGAATTCAGGAGGCCATCGACGCCGCAAGTCCCGGAGATCTCATCGTGGTAGACGGCGGTATTTACCGCGAGAACGTAAACGTGACCAAACGGTTGACCTTGCGCGGCCTGAATATGCCTGTTGTGGACGCCGGAGAAAACGGCAGCGCCATCATCCTCTCGGCAGATGGGATAGTCCTGGAGGGTTTCAGTCTGAAGAACAGCGGCGTCGGAACGGCGCAGCCGGCGGGCATCACTGTTAGGTCCGATGACAACGCCATCTTGAATAACACGGTTACCGACAGCTGGAATGGCATCTCCCTCTGGGATTCGAAGGGAAACGTCGTCAGGGATAACCACGTTTCGTACAACACGTGGGCCGGAATCTACCTGGAGAACTCGACCAATAACGTCATCGCCAATAACAACTTCAGCTCCAACGCCGGAAGGGGGCTGATCCGGAGCGGGTTTGCAGGCATTCATCTGTGGAACTCCAGCCACAACACCATCATCGAAAACGTCGTCAAGGACAACCCCCATTTTGGGATCGAACTCGATTCCTCCGGGGAGAACATCATCGCAGAAAACGATTTTCGCCAAAACCAAGGAGTCGGGATCCGCCTCTGGGACTCCAATAACAATTCCATCTCGGGCAATCGAGCTCTAGACAATCAGCTATCTGGAATAGAGCTGCAGGACTCCGAAAATAACACCATCGCCGGCAACTACGCGAGCGGCAACCTTGGCCGTGGGATCTTTCTGACGAGTTCCCAAAACAACTTCATCTACAACAACTATTTCGCCGGTAACAACGAGTACGACGCCTACGACGACGGGACGAACGCCTGGGACGACGGCAAAGTTGGAAATCACTACGGCGATTTCGTCGAAGGATGTGAGGATGAGGACGGGGACGGCATCTGCGACGACGCATATGAGATTTTCGGCGGCACCAATCTGGACGGACATCCCCTGGTTCGCTGTGACATTTCGCTCTCTGCGCCAAAACCGGCCCCCCAGACTGGTGGCGGAGCAACGTACTGTGTTTGCGCCGAAGGGTGTGGTTTCGCCAGCATCAATGAGGCGATTGAAACTGCAAGCCCAGGTGACTTGATCGAGGTTTGCAGCGGCACTTATCAGGAGACGATCAACGTCACCAAGCCCGTGATCCTCAGGGGCGTGGACACGGGCGGCGGGATGCCGATCATCGACGCGAGACAAAAAGGCAGCCCCATAAAGCTCTCCGCCGACGGCGTGGTCGTAGAAGGGTTTCACGTCACAAACTCCTCCGGCAAGGGAGTATTCAGCGGGAGCTATGTTGACGCCGGCATAATGGTGAACTCGGAGGGCAACACCATCAGGGGCAACGTCGCCACTAACAACAGCTATGGCATAATAGTGGCGTCCAGCAACAATTCCCTTGAATCGAACAACGCCAGCGGCAACCGTGGCGGCATCCTTCTTTCCAGCATCGGCCCTTCTGATATCACAGGCGGGAACGTCTTAGACGGGAACGTCGCCGACGACAACATAGTTGGCATAATCATCAGTTTTTCAGGATGTAACATCCTCCGAAACAACTCCATGTCCGGCAACTATCATAACTTCGGTTACGACGGCTGGAGAGACGATGCTGCAGCCACCAACGATATCGACGCCAGCAACCTTGTAAATGGTAGAAGGATCTACCACCTGGTGAACGTCTATGATGCGGTTATAGATTCGTCATCCAACGCGGGAACTGTCTACTGCATCGGCTGCCGTAACATAACCGTCAAAGATTCGGTGCTGGAGAAGAACATGGATGGGGTATTCTTAACCAACACCAGCAACTCCAGGATAGAGGGCAACGTGATCGCCAATAACACCCGGGGGATCCACCTAAACTACCACTGCCACGACAATTCGATCAGGAGCAACATCGCCATAAACAACGCTGAGTCTGGGGTCCATCTTCACGGCTCTGATGATAACGTAATCGAGAGAAACGAGCTGACGGAGAGCTGGTCCGGCATCTACCTGAGCAACTCTGCTGGGAACACCATAAGAACAAACGAGATCAGAGACAACAGGAATGCAGGCATGAGCATCATCGGATCCGACGATAACGCCGTCTACTTCAACAACTTCATAAACAACTTCAACAACATACTATCGAGCAGCTCTTCAAACAAGTGGAACTCAACAGAGGTTCTGACGTACACGCATAAGGGCTCGAGCTTCGACAGTTACATCGGAAACTTTTGGACCTACTACAAAGGGAAGGATGCCGATGGAGATGGCATAGGGGAGATGCCTTACTTGGTCGGGGCTGACAAGGACAACTATCCACTGATGAAGCCGATCGAAAATTATGCCATAGTTTCAAAGGAGTTCGGTGGAGTGGGGGTTGAGAGATGAAATCGTTTAGAGTTTTGTTGTCATCTTCGAATGACAAAACGAGGAGTGGGTTGAGATGAGTGTACTTTTTAGTATGCTGATGGTGCTGTCTGCCCTCACGGGGCTTGCGGCAGGCTCGCAAGCGACAGAGTTTACGGTCTCCTCCATGACCTTCCCTCTGGCCAGCGACTACATCAGCATCAAAAGCAACGCGGACCTTGTGGATTACAGAGGCAGCGGCACCGCCGACGACCCTTACGTCATTGAGGGCATAAGCCTCGAAGATCACGTCGGAAATGGGATCGTGATAAAGAACACCGATGCTCATCTGCTGATACGAAACTGCACCATGGAGAACTTGAACGGAGAATATGATGCTCTCCTTCCCGTGGGCATAGATATCGACGGAGCAAAGAACGTCCGGATCGAAGATTCCAGGGTTTTAAATAGCGATATCCGGTTCTCCAGGGCCGAGAACGTTCGAATCAAAGGGGTCGAAGGGAGCGGCCTGACCTTTGATGGGGTTCTGAACGGGAAGATCGAAGGAAGTACCATCGACCACATCATAGTTCAAGCCGGGGGGACACCCATGGTCTTCTCTGACTTTTCTGATATCGCTCCCTTGGACCTGACCAGGACACCATCTCAAAATATTCTGATAAATGGGTGCAGAGCTGGATACGAGATTGTGTTCTTCGATTCAGAGGATTGCGCTGTCAAGGACTGCTTTATAGGTGATATCTCAGAAGACGGTCCAGGTGCCTTGGGAATCTTCAACTCCGGCAACGTAACTTTCCGAAACGTTACTTTAGAAGATGGCACTTTGATACTTACCCGATTATCCCAGGAGCCGGTGAGCGTGGCCTTCGACGGTCTGAAGCTGGTCAGATCAGATATAGACATCTCAGGATTGTACCTCGCAGGGCTGAGCTCTGAGGATTCCATCGACTTTTCCAACAGCACCGTCGACGGGAAGGAGATCTCATCCTTCAAGGATGAAGAAGGGCTTAAGCTCGAAGGTCTCGAGTTGGGATACCTATGGCTGATGAACTGTCCAGAGGCCAGGTTGAATGGCGTCAAAGCCTACGGCATCTCCGCGATAAACTCCAGCCGCCTCATATTGGAGGACTCTGTAATACACCAGGGAGGCATCTACCTGGCGTTCTCCAGCGACTCGACGATCTCCAACAACACCCTGATCGACTCGAGCGCCAGGACCGGAGGAATAGCCCTCGGTTATGGCTGCCACAACAACACCCTGAGAGAGAACTTCGTAAAGAGGGCCAAGAAGGTCGGCCCCGATTTCCTGGCGTCTTTGGGCGTTGACACCACGCTATCGGATGGAGGCCATGCCATCTTCGGCCATCTTATCATGGACGCCGGGGTCGGTCTCGACGTTGGAAGAAACAACACCATCATCGGAAATACGATAGCCAATAACGCCATAGGCCTCAGAGCGTCCGACGACCACAACGATATAGCTCAGAACAACTTCGTTTACAACGGGATCGACGCCCAGCAGAGGAGCACCATCGCCTGGAAGATGGTGAGCTTCGCCAACAACACCTGGGATGGAAACTTCTGGACATCGTACCGGGGCATGGATGAAGACGGCGACGGCGTGGGCGACGCGCCCCATATCGCGGTTTCGGTCCCCTATCCCCGGGAACCGGTGGCAGAAGAGCGGGTGGTGGACAACGCTCCGAAGATGGAGCCGATATCCGATCCTGCGGGGGTGGATTCGAGTTGAACCAAAAAGGGATCCCGCCGGGTTTGAGAACCTGGGCCAAGTTCGCCCTAGTTCTGATCTTGATCTCAGCACTGTGGATGGCCGCTCTCGCCCAGGATCGGACCGCCGACGTCTGGCTCAACGAAGGCCACGAGCTGCAGGAGAACGGATATTACGAGGAGGCCCTCGGCGCCTACGAAAGAGCCATCTCACTGGACCCGGAGAGCGCCGACGGCTGGCTGGGAAAAGGTGACGTCCTCAAGGCTCTATTCAAGAACGACTCGGAGCTGTCGGCCCCGCCCGAGGCGGTGGGGTACGACTTCTATTATGCAGACTACTGGTCTTGGGGAGCGACGACTCTATCCACCATGCGGAGGGTGGAAGATGCCAGAGGTGCCTACGAGGTGGCCGTCGAGCTTTATGACGAACGCCTCCTGGTGAACCCAGAGGATGTAGACGCCTGGCTGAATAAGGGGAAAGCCCTCACCAACCTCGCCTTCATGGCCGAATTCTTCGGTGATGGCGATAAAAGCAGAGAGCTGAACAGGAAAGCTCTTTTGGCCTACGACAGGGCCATCGAGCTGGACCCTCAGAACTCTAGAGCTTGGTCTACTAAAGGCATGGGCCTGAGCGATGAGAGGGAGCGGCTGGAGGCCTATGACAAGGCCATCGAGCTGGATCCGGAAAACAAAGACGCATGGACGTACAGGGGGTTCGCCCTCGCCAACCTCGCCACTAGAACAAATAACGAGAGCCTCCGCGAAGAGGCGATGAACTCCTACGACAGGGCCCTGGAGGTCGATCCAGACCCTCGAAGCTGGATGGATAAAGGCCATCTCCTGAAGGCTATGAACATGTACAACGAATCCCTGGAGGCCTTCGACAGAGCCATCGAGTTGACGCCCGCTCACGAAACGAACAAACGGGCGTACTTTTGGAGGGTGAAGGCGTCGGCCCTCAACGAGATCGGAAGATCGAATGAGGCCGCCGATGCCTACAATGAAACTCTCCGGCTCTATGGGTTGAACCCGGAGGACCCGGATGGATGGTCTATCAGGGGCTACATCTTGCTTCGGATGGGCAGATACGACGAAGCCACTGACGCTCTTGATAGAGCCATCGAGCAGATCCCCGAAGACGACGCTGATAAGCTCGCGTTCTTCTGGCTGAAGAAGGCCTTCGCTCTCGAGGCGATGAACCGGTCAGATGAGGTCCTGGTGGCTTACGACAGGATCCTCGAGCTGAATCCGGAGGATCCCCGGGGCTGGCGGGGCCGAGCCGGGGCGCTTCTGAGCCTGGGCGAGAATGAGGAGGCTCTGGCGGCTTACGAGAGGGTCATCGATCTGAAACCCCCTCAGTCGGAGATCTTGAGCAGCTTGAGTGGCGCCTGGATCGGTAAGGCCCACGCGCTGAAGGCTCTGGGCAGGTACGACGAGGCCCTGGAGGCCTTCGACAATGTCATCGAGCTGGGCCCTGTGCCCTTCTTCGCCACAGAAGAGAAGGGCGATCTCCTCATGGAGCTGGAGAGGTATGATGAGGCTCTTTTGGCCTACGAAAAGGCGATCGCCCTCTATCCGCTGGAGGGGAGGTTCTGGCAGAAGAATGGGCTGGTGCTGGAGGCTCTGGGGCACAGTTCAGAGGCTCAGATCTCCTTTGCAATGGCGAGTGAGCTGGGGTATCGAGATTTGGGTTGATTTGGGATGTCCGGCCAAAACTTCAATTTTTGTGGATTTCGGCCGGATAGGACTGGCCGGCTTTAGGGTGTCTAGATCGATGAAGACGCTGATCGGTTTACTGATAGCCTTTCAGATCTCCGCCTGCTACGCGGGGGAGGTGGGTGATCTATCGAGCACCTGGCTGATCGGCTACGAATCCGAGGGTGAAAACGACGGCGGACCGCTGGCTGGCGGCGGTGTCGCCTCCATCTCCGAAGCCGGCTCCACCCTTGACGGGAGATCTACCCTCGGCGGAAGAAACGACGGCTTTCTGATAGGGCTGGCGGAGGGGAGGAGCGTCGACATGGCCATAACATTTCGTCACAATCCCGTCATCTTCGTCAGGCTGGTGGGCGATTTTGACGCTGACGAAGTGCGGGGCAGATTTTCCGCCTACTCCTCCGATGGGAATTCCTGGATGGGGAATTTCTCGGCGAGGCTGGCCGGCCCCGGGGAGGGTCTAGATCCAGAGGCGATCTGGAGCGAGCAACGGGGCAAAGAACGTCGATACGCCTTCGAGATAAACTACTCCAGAGATACGGTTCTCATGTGCAGAAACAAGCCGATGATCTGGCAGTGGTGGCTCTATTGAGGAGGCGAAGGCGGGGCGGGCTTGGACCGGACGGTCCGGCCTCAGAAGATGGTCGTCTGTCTCGTCTCTTCTTGTGAAGAAGCGGAGTCCTTTCTCGGGCTGAAAAGGAACTCGCCTTCGTGATCGTGTCTCCTGTATCGGCTCAAGGCGAGGTCCCGACGGAGGACTGCGTAGCAAAAGGCGCAACCTGCGGGGCAGGTGTTGTAATCACCTATGTCGACAGACTCGTAGCAGCCGCAGTCCGGCCGATTTCCCTTCAGCCGCGACCTGATGGGTCGACCTCCGATCTCCGATAGTCGGCGAGCGTCGACGCACCGGGCGGCCTTTGCACCGGGAACAATGTACTTCCGCTGGGAGCAGACCGAGAGGTTCATGCCGTGGAACCTCGCGATCTTCAGAAGCCTTGTCGTAAGAGCAAGCTTCAACTCGTCGGGCGGGTCTTCCCAGGTGAATCCAGACCTTCGGGAGGCTTGGTCCAGGTTTCTGGCAGTCTTCTGGTAGATTTGAGCGAAGGATATCACCACCTCGTCAGTGTGCCCCTCCAGGGACCCGGCTAGGTGCTCGAAGTTTTCGAGGTGGAACTCCGGTGGCGTCAAAGAGGAGAAAAGGATCGGGTCGTACCGCCAGACTACGGCCCGGGGCCCATAGGTCTCGGCGACGCCCCTGATCTGCCGAACCGCCTCTGCGGCGCCGGCGGCGGAGGGCTCCAGGGCCCAGGGGTAGCAGGTTACGGTCTGCTGGACGACGAAGGGACGGCCGAGGTCCCTCACCGTCTCCAGCCGTCTGCAGAAGGGGCCGAGGTTTCTCGTCCAGAAGACGAAGCCGTCGACGTCCTCGGGCAGCAGGCTCACCCGGCGGATCTGGCGGCGGTTGTAGGGGTTTGTGACCATACAGTATCCGGCTTTGAGCCTCTTTTCGAACCACTCGCCGTAGAAGGCCGGGATGTCCGTCCTGTAGCTGGCGGAGACGATCATTATTTATCTCTGTTTGCAGCAGGCGTTTTCATCCGATCTTGGCTTCCATCATCTCATCTTGCAGCTCGTCTTATAGTGGGGACACCTCTCGTTGGTGCAGACGTTCTCGCGGGTTAAGGCGACGAGTTCCACGTGGAGAAGGTCGAGCCGCTCCTGGAGGTCGGGAGCGAGGTGGCAGAACTGGGGCCTCGAGACGATCTCTCCGACTCTGTCCCTCAGCTCTACGGACCGCATCCAGTCGCCGTGGAGGGATGAGAACTCTCTCTCGAGGTCGGAGACGATTTTGCGCCAGGTCAAGAGAACACGCTCCCGTTTATACAAAACGAGATTTCAGGCAAAGTACGACGAACGCGCCTCCGGTCCCCGCGCGGTTGAGGTCATGCCCATTCTATCCGGCCAAATCAGCCTTGAAAGCCATTTCGATGAGCTGAAGGGCGCTATGTCGCTAGTATTGGTGATAGCATATGAGTTAACAGCTTTTGGAGAACGACAGGTTAGTCACAGAATTTACATCCGAAGTGATCGCAACTTGGGTAGTAATTTATACAATGCCAGTTGCAGAATGGATAGCCGTCACAGAATGGGAAGCATTCAGGGAAGAGGCTTATCCGGCTATAGCTACGATGCGGGACATCTATATGTTTGATCGGAGGATATCCTCTGTGAATCGTGGAGTAATGGGGATATCCCTGATACCATGAACTCCAATAAGGAGGATCGCCTCCGATCCATGGAAGACCTCCACCCTCCTCAAATCGCTTCTCTGCCTCAGCTTCTCCTGGCCTCATCATAACGCCAGATGCAGCGGCGCACCCCATCAAAGAGATGATGAGCACAATCGATACCAGAATCTTGTTCATATACGAAGCATCTCCTGTTACTTTTCCTGCATCTTCAATTATATTTCAGTGAGGACTTCTCCCCTTTCATGAGATACGCGCGGAATGGTTAAAAATTTATCCCTGATGGAGATCGCAAAAGCCATCAACGTGCTCATCATTATTGGCCTCTCCAACGTTCTATCTTTCAACAATGGGTTGTTCTTTCATTAGCATCGAGCGATGGCCGAGCTTGGCGAAATCAGACCGACAAAAGATCGCAACAACCTATCAATATAAAGATAATTAGTTAATATATGCGAAGTGAGGATGGTGAGAATTGGAGGTGTCAGTTCTAAAAAGGAGATATCTGAACTGACCCCACCGAAACGATAGTTCGTATTGCTTTCGGACTCTATTTTACCTCGCGAATACAGTAGTTATTTATAATTGAAATATATACATATTGCCAAAGGGAGTAGTCGACTATGAGTGAGGGAGTAGCTGAGGTGTTAGACGATTCTGACCAAGAGTTTGCAGAGCTTTTGTATAACCTTGGGGTCCAACGCAACGTTGCCAAGGTTATCACCTATCTTGCGATTGCTGGTGAGGCGACATCGAAAGATATTGAACGCTGGACTGGTTTGAGACAGCCGGAAGTCAGCATAGTTATGAGGACAATGCGACGCGAGAATTGGATCAACGTGCGTGATGTTAAGAATAGCGAAGGTAAAGGCCGACCTCACAAGGTCTATACCTTGATCACGCCTTTGGACGAGATCATCAGGCATGTTGAGGAGGAGAGGAGGAAAGAGTCTGCAAAAGCGATGGAGACCATACAGAAACTAAGAGACCTCGCTTCGTTCTGAAGCGAGGCTCATATGACTATCGCTACTCAGTTCCTCCTATTGTCTATCAGAAATATTTATAATACTATTTTCCACACTCCAAAATCCTATAATCTAAATTATTAAAACTTTGGAAAATGTCGAAATTCAGCACCTAGAAGGGCAAAATTATCGTTGAGATATTTTTATCAAAACCAACGGATTTCAGATTGCCGATTGCCTTGTAGTCTCTCCCAAGGTTAAGCAGTGCATTATTGGCGATATTACCACCAGAAACCTATATATGGAATCGATTCGTCGTTTAATGTCGATGATTCTGAGCAACGCGATCTCATGCTACATAACCCACCGCGCTGGCTTGTAGCGTACCATTTTTGAGCTGTTCTAGCTTTGCTCGTATTTCTGCGTCTCACCATTTGAGACTGACCTGGCGTTCTTGGCGGTCTTGGGCAACGCCCATTTGTATATTAATCACAAAATTCATACAATAAAATCGGAGGTGAAAAAATGAATCGCACCATAAAGCTCCTCATGCTCTCGGACATCTTCGTCCTCACGGGCTTCGGCCTGATCCAGCCGATCCTGGCCATCTTCATAAACGAGGGGGTGGCCGGAGGCACCATCCTCACTGCGGGGGTGGCGAGCACCCTTTTTCTGGTGACGAAGTCTCTGGTCCAGCTCCCCTTCTCTCGGTACATCGATGAGAGCGAGAACAAGACGCGATGGCTGATACTGGGAACGGCTCTGATCGCCTCGGTCCCTGTGATGTACATCTTCATAGACAACATATACCAGGTCTACCTGGCGGAGATGCTCTACGGCATCGGGAGCGGTCTTGCTTATCCCACCTGGGTCGGGCTCTGGAGCCTTAACCTGAACCCCGGAAGGGAAAGCTTTGAGTGGTCGGTCTATTCCACCTCAACGGGCCTGGGGACCGCCGCCACTGCGGCCGCTGGAGCCGCCATCGCAAGTCTTGCGGGCTTCACAGTCACCTTCATCCTCACCGGTCTGATGTGCGTCCTCGGTTGCGGCATCCTCCTGATGCTGGATCATGAGAGCGCTTCAAAGGGGAGGGAGGCTGCCATCTTGGGGGAGGGGAAAAGCAAGTCTGGGCTGGATCGTCTCAGCCCAGATTGAGCCGATGGCAGGATCAGTCTCCCATCCCTTTCTGCCCATCCTACGTCCTCCATCCCTTCAGAGAACTTTTTTACCCCAAACGCTGATTCTCTTCCCGATGATTATTTAGTCCAATGGTTCTTTCTCATTTATATGGCAGCAGAGCTCTTGGACCGGTTTCGGGGCTGCATGCTGGGGGTCGCCGTCGGCGACGCTCTGGGAATGCCCGTCGAGGGGCTGACGCGAGACGAGATCGCCGAGAGCCTCGGCGAGGTCCGGGAGATGATCGCTCCCGAGAGAGACCACTTCCACTGCGGCCTATCGCCCGGCCAGTACACCGACGATACTGAGCAGACTCTCCTTCTGGCGGAGACGATAATCGAGGCCGGTTTCTTCGACGTAGAGAGGTTCGCCTCAAAGCTCGCCGACTGGGGGCGATGCTGGATTGCTGACCCTTCAAAGAACAGGGGCGTCGGATGGACAAGCAGGACGGCGATCCAGGAGCTGCTAAGGAATCGTCCCTGGCAAGAGGCTGGCCTCTCCACGCCGACCTGCGGCTCGGCGATGAGGACAGCACCCATCGGCCTCGTCTACCACTGCAACCTCGACCTCGTCGCAAGATATGCCGACCAACAGAGTCGTCCCACCCACTCCTCGAAGGCTGCGAGGGCCGGTTCCATTGCCGTCGCCGTCGGAGTCGCCCTATCTCTCCTCGGCTTCGCCCCACCGAGGGTCCTGGAGATGGCCGCCGCCTTCTCCGAGAGGGTTGACCGAGACTTCTCCCGCCGCCTTCTGATCATAAAAGAGCTCCACAAGCTAGATCCTGCGGAGGCACTGGCAGAGATCGGAACCTCGCCGACGGTGGTGGAGACGGTACCCGCCGCCTTCTACTGCCACCTGAATTTTGAGCCTGAGGAAGCTCTGATAACGGCGGCCTCTTCGGGCGGGGACACCGACTCCATCGCCTCAATAGCCGGGGCCCTGGCAGGCGCGTCCCGGGGCTCCGCCTGGGTCCCCGATAGGTGGCTTTCATGCCTTGAAGAGAGGGAGAGGATCGAGGCGGCGGCGACAGACCTCGCCGATGTGGCCGCGAGGATCTGTCCGGGAATCTAGATCCCAAAACCAGACGTTCAGCGATCGAAGTGGAGCAGAACCCGGCATATCCCGTCCTTCGAGTCGAAGCTTACAGAGTTTGCCTGTCTGTTTATCATGGAGCCAGATAAGGCGGCCGCTGAGGCCATCGGCGAGGATCCCTCCGGGCACCACCTCTTGCCCGAGGGGCCTATGACAATCCCCACCAGGATATGAGGGGTCATCGCCGGGATCTTCGCTAGTGCCGAAGAGCTTGGCGGCGAGAAAAAAGGCGATTACATAAAAAAGTGGAAGCGGTTGAGAGGCGCGAGCCACAAATCGCCGGTTTTTTTATATCCGGCGCCCCTTTTACGGGGACTGCCGACCTTTATGGTCTTCTGCTCACGCCTCAAGATTAGTTGCACTCTTAATCTATTTAGGTTTTGCGCCGGACTGCTCAATGAGCTGAGCGCCCTAATAATAACGGGCCGGCAGTCGACGACGATGGAAAATAGATCATAGACCACTCGCATAGCTACCGCGACAGGCTTCTGCCTCCCGGTGAGGATGACGGCGAAGATCCCGCCGCCTAAAATCAACATAATCCTTTTAAGACCGGCAGTTTAATATCAATTACTGACTAAAATATATCCCGTTCGAGTGGAAGCGAGCTAATTTGGAAACCTGAACATGAGGCCTAGTCGGTGCTTGATCAATGGCCCAAACATCGCCGAGAAGAAGGTGAACTCTATCATCAGGTTCCTCGTCCGCTTCTGCGGCCCATGTACTGGATGATAGAGGCTGCGGCCCACCAAGCACAACGCCGTCTCCACCACCATCGTATAACGAAGATCTAGAAAAATGGGGAATTGGTTTGCTCTCGCATGGATTGGAGGTTACATCTTGAGGGACGCAATAACGCCCATTATTGACGAAAGGACCGTGTCATCCCTCTGTCCCATCTGTTTGAAGGTCATCGCGGCCAGAGTTTTTCAGGAGGGCGAGATGATAATGATAAAGAAGCGATGCGAAGAGCATGGCGACTTTAAGGACGTCTACTGGTCGGATGCAGCGCTTTACCGAAGATTCATGCGCTACTGGTTTGACGGATCGGGCATCGAAGGTTCTTCTCAGACCCGTCAGGGCTGTCCCTTTGACTGCGGGATTTGTGAGAACCACAGGACCACCACCCTTCTGGCAAATATCGATATCACGAACAGATGCAACCTTTCCTGCCCCGTCTGCTTTGCAGACGCCGGTGATGGCGCATCAGAGCCGACGATGAGCCAGATCAGAGCAATGATGCAGATTCTTAGAAACCAAAGGCCAGTTCCATGTCATGCGATCCAGTTCTCCGGTGGAGAGCCTACCATGAGAGCGGATCTGCCAGAGATTCTCAAACTTGCAAGGGAGATGGGTTTCGCCCAAATTCAACTTGCGACCAACGGTCTCAAGTTCGCTGCCAGTTTGGACTTATGCAGATACCTGGTGCGGAGCGGGCTCACCACTGTATACTTGCAGTTCGACGGCGTAACCCCAAAAGTCTATAAAGAGATGCGAGGCAAAAACCTTCTGCCCATAAAGCGCCAGGCCATAGAGAACCTGAGGGCAGCGGGGCAGATGAGCACAGTATTGGTACCAACCCTGGTCAAGGGCGTAAACGACCACCAGGTTGGAGATATCATAAGGTTTGCCTCCCAGAATTTGGATGTGGTCAAAGGCGTGAACTTTCAGCCCGTCTCCTTTACAGGGAGAATCGACCAGGAGGAACGGGGCGAGAAGAGGATCACTATTCCAGACGTAGTCGCCCTTCTTGAAGACCAGACAGGCAATCAGATAACAAGGGAAGACTTCTACCCCATCCCCTTCGTCGCTCCCATCTCGAGCCTTATAGCCGCCGTGACGGGAAGTCCTCAGTCCACCTTTACAGTACACCCTTGCTGTGGCGCAGCCACGTACGTCTACTTCTTCGACCGCCGCATGATACCCATTACCAGGTTCCTGGATGTGGAGGGGCTCTTGGAGAAGGTCAAGGAGGAGATCATCGACTTCGACGGATCTAAGGTGAGTAAGCTCAGGATGAACGGAAAGATACTGAAAGAATTGCCGAAGTTTATGGACGATTCCCGCGCCCCCGGAGATCTCAACATCACCAGATTGCTCCTGAACGTCTTAAGAAGCGGGACTTGGGACTCGCTGGCGAAGTTCCACGTTAAGACCCTTTTTCTCGGAATGATGCACTTCCAGGACCTTTACAACATGGATCTTGAGAGGGTACAAAGGTGTGGAATTCACTATGCTTTGCCGGATGGGAAAATCGTCCCGTTCTGCAGCTACAACAACGTTCAACGCTCTCGATAACGGGTAGTCGGCCCGATATCTCACGCGATTTGGGCCGCAGTAAGTGGAGTCTCTCGGCCGAATACTTCATGACAATATCTGAAACCAGGTCATCAGTTATTTTAAGCTTGAGGGGAGATTCGCCGCCATGGAGTTTTCTTTGGAGATCTCAAAGGGCGACAAGTTCAGGCAGATCTACGCCGTAGGGGCTATGGGAGGGCACAGCCCCTACGACTTCAGGATAGCCTTCTACAACGACTCTCCGAAGGCTGTGATCAAGGAGGGAAAACAGGTGAGCGTCATGGAGCGGAAAGTCGAGACGGAGCTGATCCTTTCGCCCCTGGCCGCAAAGGAGCTGGCTGACTGGCTGAACAACCACATCAAGGAGTACGAACGGCAGTTCGGCGAGATCAAAAAGCCGGGCGGGAGAAAGATCGAGCCGGAACAGTCAGCCCCCATCCAGGGCTATATGTGAGGTGGATCCTATGAAGTCGAAAGAGAAGATTCTGGTCCACAAGGGGATGGATCGGGTGAAGAGAAAAGAGTTCGAGGATGCGATCGAGTTATTCGACCGGGTTCTGGAGACTAACCCCAAGAACGCCGACGCCCTGAACAACAAGGGCGTCGCCCTCTTCATGATGGGCAGCCCCGATGAGGCGATCGAGTGTTACGACCGCGCCCTCGAAGCGGACCCCGGGAACCTCGAGGCCCTCAGGAACAGGGCCTTTGTCCTCAGGGCGATGAAAAGGTTCGAGGAGGCCCTCGAGGCCTATGAGAAGATCGTCTACGACGAGCCTGAGGCCTTGGACTTCAGAAACCTGGCCACGGTCCTAGTGGGGATGGGCCTATTGGAGGAGGCTCTGGGGGCGCTGATGGAGGCGGCGAATATCGAGCCCTCCATCGAGGTCGAGAGAGAGATCGAGGCTCTGAGGAGGGCGATCATGGAGATCTCCATCAGGGCGCAGTTCGGCGATGGGCGCCCATCCGGGGGATGAGATGGTGCTTTTCGCCCCGGCGAAGTCTGATATAGGGAGAAGTGAGATCTTTAGGAATAACGTGAAGACCTTCTGAAGGAGGGGATCGAGTTGAAAGGTTTCGTTATGATCAACGCAGAGCCAGGGTCTGAGAAGTCGGTCTACGACGCCCTCACCGCCATCAGGGGCGTCCGGGAGGTGGTCCCGGTCTACGGAGAGACGGACTTCATCGCCATAGCCGACGTAGGTGGGATAAACGACCTGAACATGATCGTCCTCAAGGTTCGAGAGATCCACGGCGTCACCTCCACCGAGACGATCCTGGGGATGGAGCTGAAGTTTTAGAGGCTCCTACCTCCACGGCTCTATTATCGGACGCTGAATGATCTTTTCAGAAGCTGAATCGCCTGAAGCCTCCCGAGAGATATCATCGTAGCTTGGGTGAAAATGGGCTCGATCAGGCGATGATTCAGAGCGTCAAGGAGAAGCGTCGATCAGAGCTCGGATCACGGTCTTTATATCTGATTCAGATGAGGGCTACATAAACCTTTTCTTTAAATAGAGATGGTGGCATATTGTTGATAAACTCAAGGGGAGTTGAGATTATGAACAAGCGCGTTGTTAAATTGATGATGTCTTTCGCCCTGCTAACTTTGGTGACGGCGTCCGTCTCTGTTGCTATGCCGGGCGATAGGCCGCGAGATGGAACTCCAGACGGGCATCAGCAGCTAGGAATCCATAAATCGGATTATTATGGACAGGGATACCATCCTCCGGGACATTATCACCCGCCGGGATACCAACAGCCTAGGTATCGCTCATGGAGCTATGTATCGTGGGGATATTGGAATCCTTGGGGATATTCTTCGCCCTGGGGATTTTGGTGGCGTTGGTGGTAGTCAAAGAGGCAGCATCGGATTTGACAGTTGGCAAAGGAGCGATTCACCGCCCTTTTTCTAAAAGTTTCTGATGAGGGTCTCTCGACGGCTCCGACCTTCCCGGGACGCTGCCTGGGACCCTCTCCTCTCTTTTCTCCTTATGGCTAGGCCCGTCGTCATTCAATGGCGATGATGGGTCCAGGCTCGTATATGGGCAACTCTGCATCCCAGCGCCGGACGGGGGCCGCGGCTTCAAGAAGACCAAGGCAGCTCGGAGGGATGAGTTGTGCCCTATTCAATTAAAAATCGGAAATGCAAGGGGAGTCTTTTGAGAGGGCCGAAACCGATATGATAGACTAGCCCCTCATCTGGTCCAGATAGCTCATGGTCAAGATCTCTCCCTTGATGGACCAGTACTTCGGGATGAAGGAGAAGTGCGGTGACGCAGTCCTCTTATTCCGGATGGGCGACTTTTACGAGACCTTCGGTGCGGATGCCGAGATCGCGGCCCGGATCCTGAACATCACCCTCACCTCGCGGCAGAAGGACAAAGAGGGAAATCGGATACCTCTCGCCGGCATTCCCTACCACGCCCTCGACGCCTATCTTCCCAAGCTCGTCGGTGCTGGCTACAAAGTTGCCATATGCGAACAGGTGGAAGACCCCAAAAGGGCTAAGGGGCTCGTCAAAAGGGAGATAATCCGGGTCATCACCCCTGGAACGATTATCGAGCCCTCGATGCTGGAGGAGGGGTCGAACAACTATCTTGCTTCCATATTTGAGGGCGATGGCAGGATCGGCCTCTCCTTCCTCGACGTCTCCACCGGCGAGTTTCTTGCGACGGAACTTTTGGCCGATGAGGGGAAGCTCTCCGGGGAGCTTGCGAAGTTTCAGCCCGCTGAGTGCTTAATCGCCAGATCAGCTGACCCTCAGCTTCTCGGCGATGGTGTGGGAGCGTCGGTCCAGAGGCTCGAGGACGCCGAGTTCGACCTGGAGAGGGCGAAAACCCGCCTTGCCAACCACTTCAGCTCGACGGCCCTAGATAAATCCGGCTTGATGAAAATGGACCCGACGATGAGGGCCTGCGGCGCGATCCTCTCCTACCTCGAATCGGCCCATCTTGCGGCCCTAGATCACATCTCCGAGATCAGACTCTACTCGCCGAAGGAGTTCATGGTCCTGGACGAGACGACGTTGCGAAACCTGGAGATCTTCCGGAACATCCGAGATCGGACCAAGAGGGGATCGCTTCTGGAGTTTTTTGACGAGACGTCCACCCCCATGGGGTCAAGAACGCTCCAGAAGTGGCTTCAGATGCCCTTAGTCTCCCCGGAAAAGATCGAGGACCGCCTGGATACTGTGGAAGAGCTGGTCTCGCGCTCCCTCCTGAGGACGGAGCTTCGAGAGGCTCTTAGGGGAGGAGGAGACCTGGAGCGGGTCGTTGCAAGAACCTCCTGCGGGACGGCGTCGCCTAAGGATCTTGTAGCGCTGAAGAGCTCCCTTGATCGGCTTCCTCAAATCGTCCAGCTCCTGGGAGAGGTCAAATCCAGCAGGCTCGCCGACCTGAAAGAGCGGCTCGACCTCGGCTCTCTAAGGGAGTTGGTGGAATTGATCGGAAGAGCGATCCGCGACGATCCGCCCTCGGCGATACGGGAGGGGGGGGTCATCCGGGACGGCTACGACCCCGAGCTGGACGATCTGAGGTCGCTTTTGCGGGAGGGGAGAGGCTGGATCTCCCAGATGGAGAGGGAGGAGCGAAACCGGACGGGGATTAAGTCCCTGCGGGTGGGGTATAACAACGTCTTCGGCTACTACATCGAGGTGACGAAGGCGAACCTCTCTGCCGTTCCCCCCGAGTACATAAGGAAACAGACCCTGGCGGGCGCCGAGCGGTTCATCACTCCTGAGCTGAAGGAGATGGAGTCGAAGGTCCTTTCGGCTCAGGAGAGGTCCACCTCTCTTGAGGAGGAGCTCTTCCTCAAGATCAGGGTCGAGGTGGCCGGCCGAGCCCGGGAGATCCAAGAGAGATCCGCGGCCTCGGGTGAATTGGACGTCTTCATCACCCTGGCCGTCGTGGCCGCTGAGAGCGAGTTTTCAAGGCCGAAGCTTAACAACGCCGGCGAGATCTCGATGAGAGGTTGTCGCCACCCTATCCTGGACAGGGCGATGCGAGGAAGTTTCGTCCCCAACGACGTCCACCTCGATGGGAAGGGAAACCGGTTTCTGATCCTGACGGGGCCCAACATGGCCGGGAAATCGACCTACATGAGACAGATCGCCCTCGCCGTCATCCTCGCCCAGATGGGATCCTTCGTACCCGCCTCCTTCGCCTCGATATCTCCTGTGGACAGAATCTTCACTCGGGTCGGGGCCTACGACGATCTGACGGCAGGCCAGAGCACCTTCATGATCGAGATGACGGAGCTGGCGAAGATCCTCAGCTCTGCCACCTCCAAAAGTCTCATCCTCTTAGACGAAATCGGACGGGGGACGAGCACCTTCGATGGCCTCGCCATCGCCTGGTCGATCACCGAGCACATCCATAACAAAGTCCGGGGAAAGGCGATCTTCGCAACCCACTACCACCAGCTCACCCAGCTCGCGGAAGTCCTTTCCGGGGTGAAGAACTACAACATGGCTGTGAAGGAGGAGGGCGAATCGGTCGTCTTCCTCCGGACCGTCGTCCCGGGGGCCACGGACCGAAGCTACGGGATCCACGTCGCAAAACTTGCAGGGGTCCCCGAGGAGGTGGTCGCCAGGGCGACGAAGATACTGAAGGAGATTGAGCGGGATGCCGTGATCGAGCCCCTGGGAAACGGACCTCGATCCAGAAAGAAGGGCCCAAAATACACCCAGCTCATATTCTTCGATGAGCCCGGGGCCCGGGCCAGAGAGGACGATGACAAAGAAGGGTGTGAGGGTGATGATAGGGACGGATTTTTGGTGGAAGGCCCCTCCATCTCTGATGATAGCTGTGACCTCCTCGACGAGATAAGGGACCTGGACCTTGACGTTCTCACCCCTCTGGAGGCGCTGAATATGCTCTCCGGATACCGAGAGAGGTTGAGGGATCTCAAATGACCAGAATCAAACGCCTCAACAGGGACGCCATCAACAAGATCGCTGCGGGCGAAGTGATCGAGAGGCCCGCCTCCGTCGTCAAGGAGCTGATCGAAAACTCCATTGACGCCGGGGCGACGAAGATCTTGGTGGAGGTAGCAGAAGGGGGGAAGGGATTCATCCGGGTCACGGACGACGGCTGCGGCATGGACCGAGAGGATGCCCTTCTAGCCTTCGAGAAGCATGCCACGAGCAAGATCTCGGGTGCAGAGGACCTAGACCGGATATCGACCCTGGGGTTCCGGGGCGAGGCCCTCTCCAGCATAGCCAGCGTCGCCAAATCCATCGACATGGTCACGAAGCAGAGGTCCGAGGATCTGGAGGTCACCGGCACCCACATCATGATCGAGGATGGAAAGATCGCGGATGTAGGTGAGGTGGGCTCTCCCATCGGGACGGCGATCGAGGTGATAGACCTCTTCCGAAACGTCCCCGCCCGTCGAAAATATTTGAAGAGCGGGCGGGCGGAACTGGCGAGGATCGTCGAAGTCGTCACCTCTTACGCCGTCATAAACCACCATATTTCCTTCGAACTCTTCAGCGGGAACAAGACCCTCTTCAAGTCGGTCCGGTCTGAGAGCTGGAACGATCCCATCCTCCGAATCCTCGGAAGCGACGTGGCGCGTAACCTCATCCCCGTCGAGGTCGTGTCGAAGTTCGTCTCCATCACCGGGGCAGTGGGGAGGCAGACGGTGACGAGGAGCAGCCCCGACTGGATCATGACCTACGTCAACGGAAGGTCTGTAAGATCCCGGGGGCTCTTGCGGGCGGTCAATGATGCCTACAGGACCCTCATCCCCACAGGACGGTACCCCATCGCCGTCATATCTCTCCAGATCGACCCGTCGATGGTGGACGTCAACGTCCACCCCGCCAAGATGGAGGTGCGGTTTCTGAGAGAGGAGGAGCTGGCCGGGATCGTCACAGAGTCGATCTCTCTCGCCCTCTTGAAGGCTGAGGAGAAGGAGTCGGGGCCCCAGCAGATGAAAGCCCTCCAGACCGCAAGGCTGGAAGCATCGGAGGGCGGCGATGAGGCCGACGAGGCGACGGCTGTGAGCGGGCCTCTTCCCCTACCACGGCCCGTTGGCCCGGAGTCGGAGGGTCATGGAACTGGGGGCGAGGTCCAGAAGACCCTTCCCCTCATCTCCGGAAGGGAACGGCTCGACCTCGACCTCGAATCCCCCCCGCTGCCGAGCGGACTTAGGGTCCTCGGTCAAGCCTTGAAGCTCTACATCGTGGCAGAGGGAACAGACGGGCTCGTCATGGTGGACCAGCACGCCGCCGCCGAGCGGATCCGGTATGAGACTCTCACGAAAAAATACGCCTCCGGCACCATATCTCAGGAGCTGATCGCGCCCGTAACCCTGGAGTTCTCGCCGAAGGAGGAGGTGACACTGGAGGAGTGGAGAGAGGTTCTGGAGGAGATGGGCTTTGAGATCCAACCTTTCGGGGGCCGCGCCTACAACGTCCGGTCCGTCCCGGCCATCGGCTCCCGGCTCGAAAGCCTCGAAGCCATCCACGACATTTTGAGGGATCTATTCGCTCTGGGGAGGGTCGGGACGGAGGCGACGACAAAGGACGAGATCCTGAAGCTCCTCGCCTGCCGGGGTTCGATAAAGGCGGGGCACGAGTTGAGCTGGAGGGAGATGCACGACCTTTTGCGGGAGCTATTCGCCTGCGATAACCCCAAGACCTGTCCCCACGGAAGGCCCACCACCGTCACCATATCGCAGGTCCAGCTGGAGAAGATCTTTGGGAGAAGGTAGAGCTTTTTTTATCCTCCGGGGCCAACCCTCATCCATGGATCTGGAGGGATTTGCCAAGAGGGGCCTTTCGAGAGGAGACCCCGATCTCGAAGAGAAGCTGGTCGACCTGATCGTCGAGGTGAAGGAAGAGAGGATCAAGAGGGCGCACGCCGAGAGGCTGGCGCGGGCCGTCCTGGAGGAGGCGAGGGCAACATTGAACCCGGAAGGCGACGTCTTCGAGCTATCTGATTCGGGGGTCACCATGGGAGATTTCGGCGTCGGCTCCCGGGGTCTCGGCGACTTCTACGCCCATGAGAAGATCGCCGAGGTGATCGGGGAGACGGACGCCGTAGTCGACTCAAGGCAGCTCGACGACTCGGGGGCTGTCGAGGCCGGGGGAAAGTACCTCGTCCTCTCCGTCGACGGGATGCACTCGCGCCTCAGCGACTACCCCTTCCTTGCGGGGTTTCACGTTACCAGGGCCACATTGCGGGACATATTGGTCATGAGGGCCCGACCCGTCGCCATGTTCTCTGACATCCACCTGGCCGACGATGGTGACGTCAGCCGCCTCTTCGACCACCTGGCGGGTATCGCCGCCGTCGGAGAGCTGACGCGTGTCCCCCTCATAACCGGGTCTACCTTGCGGATCGGCGGCGACATGGTTATCGGAAATCGGCTCACAGGCTGCGTCGGCGCCGTGGGGGTATCAGACCTCCTTTCGCCGAGAAAGGACGCCGCACCCGGGGACGTCATCCTCATGACCGAGGGGGCTGGCGGGGGTACCGTCTGCGCCGCCGCCCTCTACTACGGCTGGCACGACGTCGTCGATGAGACGATCAACGTGAAGTTCCTGGAGGCGGCGTCGGCCCTTCTGAAGACCGATATCGAGATTCACGCCATGACCGACGTAACCAACGGTGGGATCAGAGGCGACGCCAAGGAGATCTCAAAGACCGCAGGGGTTAAGCTCGTATTCGATGAGGCGAGGATGGCACGGCTCGTAAACAGGAGGGTTCTCGAGATGCTGGAGGCCCTCAAGATCGACTACCTCGGGGTCTCAATAGACGCTCTCCTCATAATCGCCCCCCCGTCCTCCGCCGAAGAGATAATGGAGGTGATCCGGAGCACGGGGGTCGAGATCGACAGGATCGGAAGGGTCGAGGAGGGCTCGGGCGTCGAGCTCCACACGAGAGATGGGATCAAGGACTTTGAGCCCCGATTCAGGGAGTCCGCCTATACCCCCATAAAGAAGGTGGTGGACGATGGTCCTGTCCGAGACTTCTCCGAGATGAAGGAGAAGGTGGACCTGGCAGCCGAGATGGCCATCGCCAAGAAGAGACGTTTTGTCGAGAGGATCTGGGGCGAAAGGCCAAAATCCCCTTGATAGGACCCACGGCGTCTGCCTCATTCCAGTGAATTGGTGAGATTCGTGAACGAAGAGTTCCGATCTCTGATATCATCCTTTTTGAACGCTGCTAGGGCAAGACATTACAAAAATTCTGATCTCATACCAAAGGGCAGGCTAGGGAAATCGCTATAAGCAATAGATGCGTATATCCAACAAAATGCGATGGCTGAAACTGTCTAAACATGCTAATTCTCCCTCCGGGAGAACCAAGTGGTGATCTCTTGGTTTTGATTGAAGATCCTATCTACCGCGCCTATTTGCGCAAGCTCGTGGGGGAGGAGGGGCTCCAGATCGTCGAATGCATGCCCGAGGAGGAGGTTACCGACGAATATGTTGCAGAGATCACAGGGATCAGCCTCAATACCGTCCGAAGGACGCTATATCTCCTCTATGAGCACCGCCTTGCCAAATATAGGCGGGAGAGGGATCCCGAAAGTGGTTGGTTGACATATCTCTGGACGTTATGCGTCGAAAACCTCGACCGGGCCCTGGAGTCGGAGGTCAGAAAGCTTCTGAGAAAGCTTGAAGAGCGGCTAAGCTACGAGAAGAACAACATATTCTACGCATGCGTCGGTGGTTGTGCCCGCTTCGTCTTCGACGAGGCGAGCGAGAACAACTTCGTTTGTCCCTTCTGCGGAGCGGGCCTGGAGTACATGGATAATGACAGGATCGTGATGACCATCGAGAAGAGGATGGGGGAACTCTCTTTAGCCCTTTAACTCTCCCAGCATTTTAAAGTTTTAAATCTACAGCGTCTCGGGATCGTTTCCCATGACCGCAGTCCACCACCATCGGGACATGTCCACGAGGTCGCGGCTGAACATCCCTGAGAGCCTGTATTCCCCTGACCTGACGGCGATCAGCCCCGCACCCAAAAGTTTGTTTCTCATGAAGTAGAAGGCGGATCTGGAGACGTCCAAGTCTCCCATGACCTTCTTCCAGTCCCTGGTTTTCAGAGGTTCGCCTTTATTTTGTCCCTCTTCTACCATATTGAGAAAATCTCTGCCGCGACGAGCCGTCTTCTCATCTTGGAATAGGCGGAGCATCAGCTCGAGGTAGGGGTCCTTGGAGTGGCTGATCCAGTGCTCTGACTTGGATCTGATCTTCAGCGTAGTCGCGGTTCGCGGAGCATTCTTTACGTGGGTCATGAATCGCTGGGAGCAGCGGTGGCGTTGAGCACTGACCTGACGAGATCTGTATACTCCTCTTTTAAAATGTAAACCGTTGGCAGACGGTAGGATTTTTTGTGCGCCCTGAGGATTCCCAGTTTGGAACAAATATATCCTAAGAGCGATGCCACGACTTTGCGTGAGGTCTCGAACTGCTCTTTGACCGCCTTGTAAAGGGAGCTAACTGTAATTTCGCCCGCTTCGAGGATGACTCCAAGAACGAAACGCCTTCTTCCATCCGTGTCCAGGTCGAGGAACTGGACCAGACGGCTGGCGATCTCAGATTGCATCGAACTCATATTTCATCACCACCGTCCAAGTACATGCGGACAGCGAATTGCGGCCTGGCAATATATATCTTGCCATAATGGAGCGGACCCATAAGCCGGTTTCCACATATCTGCGACGACACCGTCGTCAGAGAGCGGCTGATGGCCCCAGGCTGAACTTCGCCCCAATTATAAATAAGCATAGAATATCATAATATATAAGGTATTGGTTTTGTGGACGTCCTTGGTGCCCGATAAATTTTAGCAGAGGATAACACTGCAGGAAAAAGTCAAATAATCTAAAGACTGCATTGGATGGGGGTCAAAGATGAAAAGGGGGCAAGATGGTTGAACTCACCAGGGCCCGGGTATGGTTTCGAGGAAGAACTTGTCGATCTGGTCGAGCTGAACGGCTATAGGGTGGTCAAGACCACCAGATCCGATGATGGCGGATCAGAGATGATCGCCATCAGGACCGATGAGGTGGGCCAAAAGATAATCTATGTAATATATTACCAGAAATCAGATTGTCCCGTCGACGAGGCCGAAGTCGAGAGGGTTATTGATGCCCGAGAAAAGCATCCAGGAAGCATTTCGGTGGTAGTCTCGCCCTATTCCGGATTTTCTAGGTCTGCAGCAGATCTGGCCGAAAGGAGGGGCGTGAGGCTCTGGGGTACTGGAGAGATCGAGAGGCTCCGAAGGAATGTAGCCGAGAAGAGGGGCCTGAGGCGGAGAGAGACGGTCGAATCAGATCTTCGAAATGCCGGAAAGAAGAGAGGGTCAAAGGCTGCTTTAGTCGCAGTCCTCTTCATTCTATCGATTGCAGCATTTTATATAAAAATTTATGGATTAGGTACCGATTCTTTTGCGAGGCTCCTCCAAGATCTCAGAATTTTCGTCGAAGAAAGCGGCCTACGTGACCTCAACCCGGAGGAGATCTATAGGCCCACCACCTCAGAGTTTCGCGAGGTCACCAGAAACTTATATGAGAAGATATCGGCGGCCGTTCGAGGGTTACAGAAGGCTTAACAACGTTCCTAGCCAAAAGCAGGATGTCATGTTTGAATCCACCATTTTCGGATCTGTGTGGTTGGAGGTGGCGGCTTGTTAGACCCGGATTACTGGTACAAAAAGGGAGCCGCTCACTACAGCTCCGGCGATTTCGAAGAGGCCGCCAAATCGCTCAAGAGGGCGATCGAGAAAGACCCCTTTTTCATCGAGGCGTGGCACCTTCTCGGCGAGTCCCTACGAAAGATCCACCGCTACTCGGAGGCGGTGGATTCTTTCGAAATAGCTTTGGATATCGTGCCTCACCATCCCAGAAGTTGGCGGGGCAAAGCGATCGCCTTGAACGAGCTTTCCCGGCACGAGGAGGCCCTGGAGTCGGCAGATAGGGCCCTCGAGATCGACCCATCGGATGCAAGATCCTGGATCGTCAAGGGTTACGCCTTCCATTCCACGGGAAAGTTCCAGGAGGCGGCCGACTCTTATGATAGGGCCATCGAGATCGAGCCCCTGGGCTCCCGGGCAGGCAGGGCCTGGAACAACAAGGGCGCGGCCCTCGACAACCTCGGGCGGCACGATGAAGCTCTCGAGTGCTATGAAGAGTCGATCCTCATCGACCCCTTCGACTTTTACACATGGAACAACAAGGGGGTCTGCCTCATAGCCTTGAAACGGCCCGAAGAGGCGGTGGAGAGCTTCACGAAGGCGGTGGAGATCTATCCAGAGTACACCACTGCCTGGAAGAACATGGCTCTTGCCCTCAAGTCCCTGGGGAGAGACGAAGAGGCCAACGAGGCCCTGGAGAGGGCGAGGGAGCTGGAAGGGGAATAATGGCATACCCGGATCCCTTCACTTCGGCTGGAATCGGAGGAGCCTCAGGGCATTTGCCACCACGAGAAGGGTGGACCCCTCGTGGAGGACGATGGCGAGGCCTATCCCCGCGAGCCCTAATAGGGCCATGGGGATCATAAGGGCGATCACCGCGAGGGAGATCGCCAGGTTCTGGCCTATGATCCCTCGGGATCTTCTCCCCAGGGCCACGGCGAAGGGGAGCTTTGATAGGTCGTCGGAGATGAGGGCGACGTCAGCGGTCTCTAGGGCAACGTCGGCTCCTCCTGTCCCCATGGCGATTCCCACGCTGGCCCTGACCAGGGCCGGGGCGTCGTTGACGCCATCGCCGACCATCGCCACCGATCCATATCTTCGGAGGAGGTCATCTATGGAGGATACCTTCTCCTGGGGAAGGAGGCCCGATATCTGGTCAGTCGTCCCCACCTCGGCGGCGACGGCGGCGGAGACCCGTTCGTTGTCCCCGGTGATCATCACCAGGGACTCAACGCCAAGATCCTTCAGCCGCTTGAGGGTGGATTTGGCCTCGGGCCGTGGCCGGTCTGAAAAACCGATCACCCCCAAAAAATGGCCGCCCTTATTCACGATCATGGTGGTCTTTCCCTCCGCCTCTAGCTTCTCGGCCTCGGATAGGACCGACTCAAAAAGGGGATCTGACTCCGCCTCGATGCCATAGAAGAGCTTCGTGTTACCGATCAGAACCTCTTCTCCGTCCAAGTCTCCCCTTACGCCCTTTCCAGGAATCGACTGAAGATCTCCCGCCAGAGGGAGATCCAGCCCCCGATCTCGGGCTGCCCTCAGGACGGCTTCTCCCAGGGGGTGGCCCGACCTACTCTCGGCAGCTGCTGCGATTTTCAGAAGTTCTTCCTCGCCGGTTTCTTTTGTGGTTATGACGTCAGTCAGATCGGGCCTGCCCAGGGTGAGGGTTCCCGTCTTGTCGAAGGCGATAGCCTTTATTGATCCGAGGTTTTCGAGATGGACACCACCTTTGATCAAGACCCCGTTCCGCGCCGCCTGGGCGATCCCCGATAGGACGGCGGAGGGGGTGGAGATCGCAAGGGCGCAGGGAGAGGCCACCACCAGGATCGTCATCGCCCTGATGAAAGCCTCCTTCAAAGGAAGGAGGCCCGCCGCCGGCGGGACGGCGATCAGCAGGACCACCGCCACCAAAACCAGGGGGACGAAGGTCCCTTCGATCCTCTCCGTCATCCTCTGGGTGGGAGATTTCTGAACCTGAGCCTCCTCCACCATCGATACTACCCTAGCGAGGGTGGCATCTTTTGCCAGCTTAGTCACCTCAATCTCAAGGGACCCCTCACCATTGACCGTCCCAGCGAATACCCCGTAGCCGGGCGACTTCTCTTTTGGGAGGCTCTCTCCGGTGATGGGACTCTCGTCCACCGAGGAGATGCCCGCGAGGACGAAGCCGTCGACGGGGATCCGCTCTCCAGGCCGAACTACAACGACGTCGCCCCTCTCCACCTCTTCTACGGCCAGGTCTACCTCCCTGCCACCCCGTCTCAATCTCGCGGTCTTCGGCGAGATCTCGCCCAGGGCCTCGATGGCTTGCCTAGCCCTGCCCATGGCATAGTGTTCCAGGGAGTGGCCCAAACTGAAGAGGAAGAGAAGGAGGGCGCCTTCGGCCGCCTGGCCCACCATGGCGGCACCGAGGGCCGCCACCACCATCAAAAAGTCGACCTCGAATCGGGCGGAGACTGCGGCCTTGACCGCGTGCCTGGTGGCGTCGTAGCCCCCCGCCAGGTATGCCGGGATGTACAACCCCGCGACCGTTGCGGCGGAAGGGGATCCAAACACGCTCGCCAGAAACCCCGCTGCGAGAAATAATCCCGAGAGGAGGGCGAAGGCCAGCTCTCGATGGCGCTGGAGCCGTCCCTTCTTCTTCTCCTCATCGACCTCGTAACCCATCCCCTCCAGCCGGCGGACGATATCTCTATGAGATGTCTCGGCGGAGTCGTACTCCACCCTAACCCGCTCGGCAGCATAGCTGGCGGATACGTCGAGGATTCCTGGAAGGCGGGATAGGATGTGCTCGAGGCTTTTTGCGCAGTCGGTGCAGTCCAGCCCCCTCACCCTGAGGGTCTCGTGACGGTACCTCTCGGAGATGCCGGAACCCGCCTCCTCTGCGAGCCTTTTCACCGTCGAAAGGGACGCGAGATTTGGGTCGTAGTGGAGGCAGAGAAGGGTTTTCTCCCCCTCCCGTCGAAGGTGAGCCCTATCGATGCCCCTCCTCCCTGACAAGGCCTCGACCAGGCGATCGGCACACTGAGGGCATTGGCCGTCCTCCTCGAACAGAATGACGGGCAGCTCCAGGGAGAGCTTCTCTTCAGTCCGACTCAAAAAATCACCATTCTAGGCGATGCTATAATGAAGGAGGTGATCTTAAACCGGAGAACAATTGAGAAGAGGAGATCTTCAGAGCCGCCATCAGAGAAATCCAGAGCCTTCCCACCGGCCATAGGGATCACAGTCGTCAGACCACCGGAGCCAGTTCTTATTCTGCTTTTTGATGTCAGATATGGTGCCCAGGGATTGTTCTATCGGTGAAACGGGAAGTTCGGGGCTAGCCAGGGTGTAAATCCACTCGTCTTCACCGTCGGGGTATCTGGACCAGCAGTAATCGTCGTTATCCCCGTCGTCCAAGGCAGGGGTCCTGTCGACCTCCCTACCATCTTCGTCCCTCAGGATCACCGTCTCATCGCTGTTCCTGAGCCAATAGCCTTCGGCCTTGACCACAAAAAACGATCCTGCCAAGATGATCGTTTCCTGCGGAATTGTTACAACAGATCCGCCCGCCGTCGTCAGGGTCCAGTTTCCCACCTTTGCATCGTAAAGTCCGTCGTTGTAAAGCTCTACCCACTCGTTGTCTTCATCGTAATCCGGGGGGTTCGACTCCACCTCGTTGATCAAAACGAGGCTAGATTTTTCCTCGAAGGGGTGGCCTTCGACGCGCCACCAGTTCAGAGAATCAAACTTGTTTTCCTCAAAATCGCCGACATCGGCGTGTCCGGCCTCCATCAGAATCCTGTTGAAGGGGTGGGTCAGGTTGATACCTCCCGCCGGGTTTTCCAGATAGACGACGCAGACGAGCCTTCCTAGGGAATCTCGACCGTTGCCACTATCGTTGCCGATGTCCAGCCAAACGGTCTTGTTCATGAGGAGATTCTCTGCGAAATCTTTTGCGGCCTTCCCCTCGACTGATTCGACGGGAGGCAGAATGACCCCCGCCAATCTCACCCTCTCCAACCCTGAGCCGATCGGGGAATCCGCCTCCTCGATCCTGACATCTAATAGCTCGCCGCTCTCAACTGCTGTCACAGTCCCTCTGGCCTCGTCGGGTGCAGCCGTCGCAATTGCGGTGGCGACGGCCATCAAAAGTATCACAAAATTCAGCTCAAATCTCATAGTCAGCGCCTTTTTGTAGATCTGTCCCCCATCAGAACGAGTCTGCTAAGGGACGACTGAAGGGAATTGATGTAAAAGCCCCGCCCTTTTTCGCCCGGATTTAAGAGGAGCCCGGCCACCAGGATCGCTACGATCACCAGGGATAATCTCCAACCCGGAATCTTTTCGTTGCCCGTTCCATCCTCGGCGTTTAAAACTGCGGCTTTCTCTTCCTCGAAGAGAAACAGGGGAGCGTTTTTAGGTTCAGCCTCAACGTAAATCCTCTTTCTAGATAGGGCGAAAGCCTCCTTGCTCTCTTCGTCGAGGGTGGGGACCAGAAGTCCCTTGTTATGCCAGGCGTACTCGTGAAGTGGGTCGAGCTCGATCGCCCGGTTGTAGCATTCCAGAGCCTCTTGATATCGGCCCAGCTGGTGTAGGGCGGATCCCCTGTTGTTCCAGGCGTCGGCGTCGCTGGGCTCGATTTCGACCGCCCGACCGTAGCATTCCAGGGCCTCTTCGTGCTGGCCGACTCTGGTGAGGATCGTGCCCTTGTTGTTCCAGGCGTCGGCGTCGTTGGGCTCGGTTTTGACCGCCCGATCGTAGCATTCCAGAGCCTCTTCGTGCTGGCCGATTCTGGTGAGGATCGTGCCCTTGTTGTTCCAGGCGTCGGCGTTCTTGGAGTCGAACTTGACCGCCCGATCGTAGCACTCCAAGGCCTCTTCATATCGGCCCAGAGCTGATAGGGCAGCACCCCTGCCCATCCAGATCTCGGCGTCGAAGGGCTTGATGTTAGTCGCCCTGTGGTAACAGTAGAGAGCCTCCTCGTATCTACCGAGGCTGGTGAGGGCGAGGCCCTTGTTGTACCAGAGGTAGGGGTTGTAATTATCAAGCCCTATCGCCCGGTCGTAGCTTTTGACAGCCTCCTCATATTCACCCCTTCCGACCTGAGCGTTTCCCATCTCGGACCAATCGCCGGAAGAGAGCTCCTCCCCATGGATCGTTGATATGAAGAAAAGCAGGAAGAAGAGGACGAAGATCTTACTTGCTCTGATCCTCTTCAGATCTGGGATTTTGGCCTTTTCAAACTCCATTTCTACCCGCATCCTTGAACAATGAGCAACTTAAACATTTGATCGATCAGCGAAACTCCTCTTGGATCATCCGAAGGGGCTGGTCGGAGTTAAGCCGAATCCCGCGCGGAAGTCCGATCCGAGATCGATTCTTTCAAACTCCATGATCGTCACCGGGCTTGATGTAACATTTTTGTCGACTCTCTTGCCAATTCCTGTCGTCGAATTGAAATTTTGAAACACCGTCTCAAAGTCGAACCCGTGGCCGAAGGTGTCAAGTCTGGGTCCTGTTTCGAAATTGCCGAAGGGCCCATCTAAATTCGGCAACAAATTGTTCTCCGCTTCGGTCCCATCTTCCGAATCGTTCCCGGTTCCGTTTTTCAATGGTGCTGGCTCCTCCTTAAATTCAAGTTTCTTTACTCCGCCGATCCGCGGCCTCGTCTTCGGGGACGGCTTGGCGGATTGATCGGAGTTATTGTTCTCAGCTTGGTCTTCGATGGTTGGTATTGGGTTGAACAGATCAGCTTCTTCGCCTTGATCCGGTGCTGCGGATGGGGGCGTAGTTTCCGCCGGGTCCCACTCACCTTCAAAATCCAAAGGCTTCGGCGAAGTTTTGGAAGAGGATGGTTCGAATTTTCCTTCCATCTCCGAATATGCGGCAGAATCTGTCGCTCTGCTCTTTTCTGGCTCTGTATCGATTATCACGCTTTTGGTCGACGCCTCAGCCGGGTCAGCCTCGGCCATGTTTTCATCCTTCAAAAGCTCCGAGTCTTCAGAAGAAATCAACGGTTCTTGAGCAGAGTCGATGATCACGCTTTTGGTCGACGTCCCAGCCGGGTCGGCCTCGGCCATTTTTTCATTCCTCGAAGGCTCCAAAGCTTCGGAGAAAATGCTATCATCCGGTCGAGCGCCGATGATCGCTGGATCATTCAAAGTCTCGGAATGTGTTGATCTTCGAACGGTTTCAGCCACTGAATAACCAGAGGAGCCTATAGCCGTCTCCTTTTCAGGATCAGCTTCCAAGATTATCGATTCGGTCGAGACTTCAGCCAGTGCCGGTTCAATCTCACCGATTTCAGACGGGTCTGAAGCTCCCTGTGCGGAGATCTTTTCGGGCGCTTTGTCTATCTTGGCTGATTCAGTCAAGATTTCGGTCTGCTTCGGTCCAGTCTCATCGTTTCGGTCCTCGGATTCGGCGGATTTGGTCGATGTCGCTTCAGATGCGGTGTCAATCTCCGGCCCGCTTGAAGCTGATTCCTTCTCCGAAATCTCTGTAATATCGTTTATCTTTGAGACGTAAGTTATTGAATTTTCGTCTCCAGAAGATTCGTTGACTCCGGTGACGTTTTCGCTCGACGAAGATCTCGAAGTTGTTCCGCCGCCTCCAGAAGAGGATCGTTTGCTACTGCCGCCACCTGACGAAGCGAAGAATGTCCTGCTAGAGGAACCAAATCCGTCCTCATCGATGGTTCGGGGCTTATTGTCCAGCTTTTCGGAGGGTGGAACCACGACAGGGCTTCTCGATGGTGAAGAAGCCACCAGATCCGAATATGTAGCATCGATTCCGCTGCCTGAGATCGGGTCGAGAGAGAGGAGATAGCCCAAGCCCGGCGTGAGGAGGACAAGCCCCAAGACCATGAAGAAACTCCAGACCCGAACCTGCTTTTTTGGGGGGACGTCAAGCCTTCTTAAAATCTCCATATCCCGCAGCTTCCGCCCTTGTCCCCTCCTGATAGCACGGATCCTATATGCGGAGTATCCCGTGATGACTGAACCTGCGATGATAGCTAGAAGGGCTAACATGGATCTCCCCCCAATTTGACCTCTTAGTTGATATATATTGTAGTTATATATCAGTTACGCATAATGCCATAAAAATACTTTTCGTCAGTTGGGGGAAAACTCTAACCTTTAAATCGACCTGACCTATTATGATCGAGGCATTTAGCATGAGAGAGGACGAGAAGTTCCAGATCATATGGGAGAACGCCCAGAAGATGCCGGAGATGGAGAAGGCGATGTTCTACGAGCTGGAGCGAAAGAAGCCTATCGTGGGACAGCTGCTGGTTTTATTCTTTTTTGCAGGAGGGGGCCTCATCTACGCCGGCAAGGCGGCCAAGGGTGCGATCCTGATGGTGGCTGATTTCGTGCTGCTCGGGACATTTCTCTCTCTTCGCGGAATCGGTCCCATCACCCCAGGTGATACCTTTGGAACTGCCGGTTTGGTCCTCATCCCGCCTATCTTGGCCCTATACGTCTATACTGCGCTGGACGTCCGAAGGAGTATGGATGAGTACAACAGGAGGCTTTACGCTACAGTTTTCGACCGATCCCCTCCATAACGGGCGTTTTTCCGAGGGCGGCGTCGGCCCGTGAGGTTGCCCCCCCAAATAATAAAAAATGTCGGCAACTGGTGGCGCGAAGCTGTGCCATCGATCGCCGGATGTTTTTCTCCTCAGACCTGTCCTCTGCTCATGCCACCTGGACGGTCACCGTATTCTCGGCGCTGCACCCGTTGACGGCGGAGCTGAGGGTGAAGGTCTTCAGCCCCGCCGATCCGAACCGCGACTGTAGCTGGTAGGTTCCCGTCGAGACCTTCCGGAGGGTGCTGCTGGTGAGGACGGCGTCAGCGGGGCTCCAGGTCAGCCTCAGGCTCGAAGGGTCGACGAGCTCTCCCGTCGGCCCATAGAACCTGGCGGTGAGGGTGTAGGGGCTGTAGGCCACCATGGCGCTGAAGTCCATAGATGCCCAGCAGCCGGTCATCGATCTTGCGGGCTGGACGAAGATGTCGCCGCCAACGGCGTCCTGGAGGACGTAGGCGACCCAGAGGAGGCCGTCGAAGGGGCTGTAGATGAGAGAGGGCCACAGTTCGTCGCCGGAAGTTCCCGTCAGAGGAACTCTCTCGATGAGGCTCCAGTCGGGGCCGAACCTCCCCAGGTAGAGGTCGCGGCTTCCCCCCTCCTGAGAGCTGTAGACCAGGTCGAACTCGCCGCTCTGGACGACGAGAGACGGGTAGTCCTGGATCGACGAGCTGGAGGTTATCCTCCTCTTCTCCAGAGAGTTGAGGCTCCGGTCGTATTTCTTGACGAAGATGTCCCGGCCTTCTGTCTCGTCGGACGCATAGGCGATGTAGAGCCTATCGTCGTCGGTCGAGTAGGCGAGGGACGGCCGGTCCTGATAGCTAGTCTCGGTGGTGACCCTCATCTTTCGGATCGGCGTCCAGGCGGAGTTGAACCGCTCGATGAAGATGTCGCCCCCGTAGGAAGATCCCGTCTCCCAGGACTGATAGGCTAGGTAGAAGTCGCCCCCAGCCCGGACGAGAGAGGGACTGTCCTGGTCGGCGGGGGAGGTGGTTATCCTCCTAGTCTCGACGAGGTTCAGGTTCCGGTCGTACTTCTTGACGAAGATATCCCAGTTCCCCGTCTCATCGGATACGTAGGCGACGTAGTAGTAGCCGTCGGAGAAGATCGCCGACGGGGTGTCCTGGTAAGCAGGATCGTCGGTGGCCGCTACCTTCTGGAGCTGGGCCCATCGGGGATCAAACCTCTTCATGAATATGTCGCCGCTGTAGAGGGAGCCCGTCTCCCAGGACTGGTAGGCGAGAAGATAGCCGTCGTCGGCAAAGATGAGGGAGGGCCTGTCCTGGATCGCGGCACCGGAGGTGAGCTGATAGACTCCCCCTGTGCTTACGAGCTGGTAGCCGCTGTAGCCGATGGCGCTGTCGTAACGGGATGCCGGCTCGTGCTTTCCATCCCGGACGTAGACGTAGAGGCTGTACTCTCCGGCGTCGCCGGGAGCCGAGGACCAGGTCCAGGAGGGGCTAGCGGTCCAGTCTTGGACCACCTGCCACGCGTTCTCCGTGGAGGGGCCCTTCATCCAGAACTTGTAGAGGAGAGGGTCTCCGTCGGGGTCCGTCGCTGACGCCGTCCAGACGATCGTCGATCCCGCCGCCTGAGGGCTTGGCCTGCTCGGCGAGAGAGCCGTCACCGTCGGAGGCCGGCTCGCTGGCGCGGGGGCTGTCAGCCGGTATCCACCGTATCCCTTGGCGCTGTCGTATCCGGACGCCGGCTCGTGCCGTCCGTCCCTGACGTAGACATAGACGTCGTAGGAGCCCGCGTCACCTGGACTCGAAGACCAGGTCCAGGTGCTGCTGGTGGACCAGTCCCTCGCCACCGTCCAGGAGTTCCCTGTGGAAGGCCCCCTCAGCCAGAACTTGTAGTAGAGGAGGTCCCTCTCGGGGTCGGATGCCGAGGCCGTCCATACTACTGTCGATCCTGCCGCCGATGGGCTAGCCCTGCTCGGCGAGAGGGCCGTCACTGTCGGTGGTTGATTGACGGGGGCGGGGGCTGTCAGCTGATATCCACCGTATCCCTTGGCGCTGTCGTACCGGGTCGGAGGCTCGTGCCGTCCGTCCCTGACGTAGACATAGACGTCGTAGGAGCCCGCGTCACCCGGACTCGAAGACCAGGTCCAGGTGCTGCTGGTGGACCAGTCCCTCGCCACCGTCCAGGAGTTCCCTGTGGAGGGCCCCCTCAGCCAGAACTTGTAGTAGAGGAGGTCCCTCTCGGGGTCGGATGCCGAGGCCGTCCATACTACTGTCGATCCTGCCGTCGATGGGCTCGATCTGCTCGGCGAGAGGGCCTTGACCACGGGCGGCTGGTTGACCGGCCTGACGACGATCAGCTGGTAGCCCTTGTACCCAGTGCAGTCGTCGTAGCGGCCCGCAGGCTGGTGTTTTCCGTCTCTGACGTAGACGCAGAAGTCGTACTGTCCAGCATCACCGGAGCTTGTCGACCATGTCCAGGTCCGGCTGGAGCTCCAATCCCTGACCACCTTCCAGATATTCCCTGTGGAGGGGCCCTTCATCCAGAACCTGTAAAGGATCTGGTCACCATCGGGATCGCTCGCCGATGCCGTCCAGGTCACCCGGGTCCCGGCGATCTGGGGACTCGCCCTGCTGGGGGTGAGGGCCGTTACCACTGGAGGCTGGTTAGATGGTGGCTGGATGGTGAACGGGATCAACTTCTCTGAGTCGAAGCTATCCGGACCAGCGTGATTTCCGTCTCGGACCCAGAAGTCGATCTCGTTGTTCCCGACCTTGACCCAGAACTGGTACTGCAAAGTGTCTCCGTCGGGATCGGTAGCCACCGCCTCGAAGTTAATCGGGGTTCCTACTGTTTGTGGACTCGCCTTGTCCGAGGAGAGATCCACGGCTACCGGTGGATCGTTGGCCACCGCCGCAGAAGTCGCGAAAGCTCCAAGAACTAATAGCGTCAGAGTTAAGCGTAACGCCCTCTTGCAGCTGCTTTTGACGAAATTGCCTGAGGCGTTTTTAATTTTGGCCTCGGCGTCCTTCTTTTTTGAGGGTCCTTTCATCTCGATTACCACCCACGTTTGGATCAAAAGATTCATCCAGACAAATTCTTTCTCAGACCGAGATCGATGATTCGTGATTTTAAGTATCTATTTTTCACATCAGATTCACTTCGGGGCTGGATTCCGAGTCTCCATTTCACATGAATGAGATGTAAGTTGCGTATAGATATGTAATTTAATCAATATGTATTTCATGACAAAAAGGTTTGTCGGATGAAGTAACCCAGAAATCGAAAGAAAGCCAAGCCGGTTTGATTGAGGTACAATCGCTATCGTTTCCTCTGAGGCGAGGATCTTTGGCTTGACCTGGGCAACTTCGTTCGAATTCAGCCTTAAGCCTGAGCAGAAATATCGAAAAAACAAAAAAAGATCAGGCGAAGGGATGTTTCGCCGAATCTTTCTTCGCGAGGGCCTCTTTAACCGTCGGTTCGCCCCTCATCGCCCGCTCGATGGCGAGCTTCGTCGCCCTGTAGTTGTAATCCAAGACCTTCTTTCTGTCTTCTGCGTCCCACTCGATGAAGACCGAGACGATGACGAGCAGGTTTTCGGCCTCCGCCTCGGGAATCGTCCCCTCGGCGACGGAGTCCATAACAGCCTTGGCCACCGCGGCCTGGGCGGGGCCGAACATAAGAAGGGCCTGGCTCGCGCTGTTGATCGTCACCTTGTTCACCATGAGGGTGGCGGGCTTGGGCTGTAGGTTCGGCTCCAGCACTGCGAGAAGAGGGGTGTGGCCCATCCTCGGCGAGGCGAGGGCCGTCACAAAGGCCTGCTCCACGGCGCTCCCCTTTCTCCCGATGACGAGGTCTATGTGGGCGATCTCGGGCCCCTCTCCCACCAGCGCCTCTCCTATTAGGGCGTTTTCGAAATGATGAGTCATGTTTCTATCTCCCCGGGACTGATTTGGAGTATCAGTCTCATCTAATCTATTCGAGATGATGTTTTATATATTTTCTCTATTTTTCAGGACGCCTATTCTGACCGCTGGAGTGATAAGCCGTCAGGTCTGATGGTCTATCGATCCAAAGGGTGAGTCGATAGATGAAGAACGTCGCCTGGGCCGTCACCGGGGCAGGTCATTATCTGGCCGAGAGCGTGGCGGCGATGGAGGAGATTTCGCGAGAAAACAGGGTCTGCACCTTCGTCTCGCGAGCCGGAGAGGAGGTCGCGAGGATGTACGGCCTCTTCGATCAGCTCTCCGAGATCTCGGGAGGAGAATATCTGGAGGAGCTATTTCTTGAGCGGGAGGAGGGCGCTAGCAGCCCCAACGCCGGCCGGTTCATGATGAACAAGTATGACCTGTTAATAATCGCCCCCGCAACCGCCAACACCGTCGCCAAGATCGTCTGCGGCATCGCCGACAGCCTCCCGACGAACGCCGCGGCCCTCGCCAACAAGGGTGGAGTTCCTGTCTACGTCCTCCCCACCGACATACAGGATCGAGCAGAGACCGAGCCCCCCTACTCCATCGACAGAGATCTCTGCATGCGATGCGATCTCTGCGAGCCTCAGCAGGCCTGCCCAAAGGGCGCCATTGGGGAGCAGATCGATCTTTCGAGGTGCGACGGATGCGGCATCTGTAAGGACCTCTGCCCCTACGACGCCATAGGAAAGGTCGAGATCTCAGTCGTGACGAGACCCCTGGACAGGGAGAATATCGAGCGGATGAGGGCGATCCCCGGCTTCGTCGTTCTCGAGGGGCCCGAAGAGATCGAGCGACTGGTCTGATACGATCCGAACGGTCCTTTATTGGATGATTCTTATCGACGAGATGTAAGCTTTATCATCTACCATCCGAAATCCGAAGGCGAATATATGTCTAGGAATTCGAGGCGAGAATGTTAGTTCTGGTAGTAAATAACTATGGTCAGTTCAATCATTTGATCCACAGGAGCGTGAGGGACCTCATTCCAGCAAGAATGATATCAAACAAGACGCCATCGGAGGAGATCGAGGCCGACGGCCTGATCCTCGGCGGTGGGCCCACCCTCGAGCGGGCCGGAAACTGCTCAGAGTACCTGACGAAGCTTGAGATGCCGATCCTCGGCATCTGCCTCGGCCTTCAGGTGATGGCCGAGACCTTTGGGGGAAAGGTCGAGAAGGGGGCAGTTGGCGGGTACGCTGAGGTCGATGTCGAGGTGCTGGAGGAGGATGATATTCTGAAGGGGCTCCCACCGAGGATCAAGACCTGGGCCTCACACGCCGACCAGGTGGTCCGCCTTCCGCCGGAGTTCCGGGTTCTTGCGAGGTCTGAGGTCTGCGAGATCGAGGCGATGAGGCACGAGACGCGGCCCCTTTATGGAGTCCAGTGGCACCCCGAGGTGGTCCACACCGAGGGTGGGATTCAGCTTCTCGAAAACTTCCTTGAGGTATGTCGGGAACGGAGTTAGGGGCCGGTGAATCGAGCTGACGCCGAGGAGATGCTGGCAAATCTCCTGCTACAACTGGAGGAGGCTGAGAGCCTCTCAGCCGGGGCCATCGCTCGCGAGATCGTGCAGATCGGCTTTCGGTGCGAAAGGTGCGGCGACTGCTGCCGGGGCGAGGAGAACAGCGTCGCCCTATTCCCCTTCGAGATCAGGGAGATCATGGCCGCGGTGGGCGGCGAAGGCTGGCTGGATGTCGCCGAGCCCCCCCTGGAGGGCGAGTGGGACATCGAGGGGAACTTTCACACCCTGGAGTGGCGCCTCCGAAAAGAAGGCAGAGACTGCAAGTACTACTCGGAGGAAGGGTGCAGGATCTACAAAGCGAGGCCTCTCCTCTGCCAGACCTACCCCTTTTACCTGGAGGAGGGCCGTCTCCGCTGGTCCGACTGCCGGGGGCTCGGAGGCGAGATAGGCTTTGAGGAGGCCCAGAAGATCGCCGATCTTCTGAAAAGAAGGCAGATCGTCGAGATCAAAGAGGCGATCGATCTCATCAGAAAGTATGAAGACTTCGAGAGGGGTGAGCCCTCTCCTTACGGCATGTGCATCGTCCACGACAGCGAGGGCGTCCACGAGATCGAGTGGTCCAAGATTCCAGGGGCACTCGGGAGACGGCTTCGAAGATCTGGTAGTAGGTAAACTGTTTTTCACCGACCCTCGTCCTGGACCTCGTACTCCATGGTGCTGATGGCGTGCTTGAAGACGATGATCTTCTTCCCCTTCCCCACGTCCAGGAGCAGCTCGTAGTTGTTGTGTGACTCAAGCTTCGCTATCAGGGGCCTTCCGTCCATCAGCCTGATCGTCACCTTCTGGCCCACGGCCCTTGGGATGAACTGCTTCGGCTTTGCCGCGTCCTTTCCCGTCTCCTTCTTCGCTTCTTCCTCTCCATTGTCCAAGAACTTCATTTTTCAGCTCCTAAAGATCACGAATCGTCCAGTCGAGAAGTCTCCTTCCCTCTTCCGATCGAAAGAGGGGCGGCTCCCAGTCCTCGACTACCCGCCACCTCTTCTTCCTCCTTTCGTCCTTCCCTCTCCCTTTTCCCCTTCTCTTTCCGGCACCCTCTTCACCGCCCTCGCCCGCTTCCGCCCCTTTCTCCCGGCGAATCAGGATTCCACGCCTCTGCCAGGCCGGGCTCTTGGCGAGGTTTGTTCCCCGGCAGAAGAGCATCTCATGGATATCGGCCTCCTTCATCCCCCGCAGGCGGTTCATCGCCTCATGGGGGGCGAGGCCGTCGTCGATGAGGGCGTAAAAGCCGCTGGAGAAGACGTGGTTTCTCCAGGCTTCATCCTGCCTTTCCGCGAAGTACTCAATGATCTCGCCAGAGCAGAGGGGGATCGACCTCGCGTCCATGGCGACGGCCTTTCCGAGGCCGAGGGAGAGGTGGCCCGAGAGGGTCCCTGCCACCACCGAGTCTATCTTCTCCAGGCGGCCGTTGAAGGGCGCCTCCGAGAAGAAGAGGCTTATCTCGTCGGAGAAGGTGAAGGCGAGGGCCGGGAAAAGTCCCGACTCCTTGACGAACGCCCTTGCGGCTTCCGCCATCACTTTCGCGAAGTCGAGGTCGTAGGGCTTTTCCGCCTTCCTGAGGATTGTTCCAAACCCTCTGCCGTCGGCCCTCACCACCAGGGGGGCGCGGACCCTGAGGTCGACATAGACCTCCCGGCCGTCAGCCCTTCTTTTCATCGCTGTAAAGCATGGTGCCGAAGTGCTTGGTGATTATTATGTCCCCGACGGCGGTGACCCCTTGGTAGGGTATGATGATCCCCTTCCCCTTGAGGTCAAGGAAGGACTTGTTCACGTTTCCGAGAGCAAGGCCACTTACCTCGCCCAGATCCGGATCGAGGACCACGTCGTCGACTCTCCCGACGAAGATCCCCCTCTGGGTGTAGACATCCTGGTCCAGAAGTGCTGTAATTTCGATGCGCAAATCTCGTCCCCTCCTTTGGCGTTGTTGCTTTCATATCATAAATCTTCTGATCAGTCCGTCAGAGAAAAATGTAAAATGCCCCTTATCCACGCCTCAGGTCAAAGACATGGCCCGCGTTCGCGAGGCTTTGGCAATCGCCTCGGGGTCGCATAGACTACCGAAGCGATTCATGCCTGGATGCACGCCCACGATGATAGTCGTCAGCGAGGGCAAATGGTGAAAATTGGGAGAGGGCGTGCCTCTCCCAACACCCCCTTCAGTTATCCTCCCCTCCCTTTGGGAAGGTCTTAATCATCTCGAGTCTGGAGAAGAAAAGTTTCCCGGCGTTGGATCTTCTTTCGTCCAGTCTTGTTGCACGGCGTTGTTTTCATCTTAACTCACACCAGCTGATAGTGCAGTCCCTGACCTGGAGGTTGTCCCAGCTGTCGGGGTCGCTCGCCTTGGCGGTCCAGGTCAATTAGAACCAGCAGCTTCTGGCCCCATCAAATCCGATGAGAGGTTGTTTGCTGTGGGATGTTGATTGTACCAGCCTGAGTAACGGCCCATGTGGTATTGGGTGCTCATCCTGGCGCTGGGCGTCCAGAGGTCGTCGGCTTCGTGCGGCTCCTCCGGCCAGAAGTTGTGGTTGTAACCCTGATTATAGTGAGCTGCCTCGTCAAGCCCGGGAACCGGCATCCTGGACCATGAGAAAGATGAATGGCTAGTGATGGAGCCAGAGTTCAAGGTCTCAATCGTCACCATGCCTGCTGCAGTCGCAGAAGAAACCGCCGTAGCCAGGATAATAACAAGAAGAGAAATGGCCCCCATTATGTAAGGAAGGTTCTCTCTGACGAACGCTTCGTTCGTGAATCTCCTAGGTGACGCATCTCCCAATTCAGTCGTAACCAACACCCCATCCATGTTCAAATCATCCTCGATCTCTTATTTCGCTCAGAGACGTTTCCAACACCAGAAGCCTGCTCTGACAGATTTAAATACCTATTTTTCATATTGGGTCCCAGTTAATCGTTTTTTTGATCATATTGGGTTATGTGAACTGCCTGTGAAACTCATCTAGGCTTCTGGAGTTGGCGATAGCTAAGGTTCTAGCTATCATATCTAATTTTAAAAAGATGGGATTTACAACAGACCTCCATAACAGATGATTTTTTATACAATAGTCTTATCAGCCATTAGTCGATGAAACTTATACCTATATTAACCTCAGTTATGTTCCTCACTTTGATGGTAATGGTGGGAGAAGGATCGTACGGCCTAAAATACGATATTGGCGGTAAAGGTTTACCATTTGGTGGAGACGCTTTTCATGGCTCGCATTCTACTCGCTTAGATTATGACCAAAAAATAAGATATGTTAGGGTTGATCTTTTAGAGCCAATTTCAGTTTCAGAATTAGAAGATATTTATATACAAATAAAACCTCTTACAGAAATTGGTGTTATTTATGTGGAACTATGGTTTGATGGTGATGGTGATGGAAAGTACAGCAGCAGCAGCGATCGCGATTTAAAGCTTTATACTTCACGAGGTAATATAGACAGTCTGGGATTGGAGGTGAATGAGTGGACAGATCTCGACGCCCTAAACCTCGAATACGGAACTTCCAGAGCCCGCCCTCCAAAATTCAGACTACAGGAGTGGAGGGACCAAACTGAAACTTTAAATTTAATACGATTATATGTTAGATTTGAGACATCTTCGAAGAAATTTCCGTCGCAAGGTGCCGTCTGGCTATTCGATCACTTTAAGATTAACGACATGATCGCAAGCTTCGAGCCTAACGAGGACCCATACGAAAAGAGGGGAAAGCCCAGCATGATAAGCCAGGGCGGCAAGATAACTTACACCATAATCTACGGTAATGATCTGACGGTGCCCTTGACAAACCTGGTCATCGTGGAGGATTACGATCCTCGGATGACACTTCTTTCGGCATCGCCCCCTCCAGACCCGGGGACGAAAAACGTCTGGACGATCGGGAACCTTTCTCCTGGCAGCTATGGGCAGATCGTTCTGGTGATGAAGATGACGAAACAGAACTTCATCGCCGACGTGGACGGGAGGGTTTCTGGGAACGGCTTCGTCTCCGTCAGGCGGAGGTTCGCGACCGAGAGAAGACCCCACACAATAATCAACCAGGTCAGGATATCCTGTGACCAGTTCGAGAGGTTGGGGAGAGTCGAGACGCCGGTGAGGCCAATCGTCGGGACCACACTCAGCTTCTCAGAGCACGGGACTGGAAGCTACGAGTCGGGGGAGGTCTTAAGCTACAGGTCCAGTCGGATGAAGATGAATCGAGATTTTGACGCCGCCTGGGCCCCCTCCATCCTGAACCTCTCCTTCGGCCGCGAACTCGCCTATAATTCGAGCTGGCATGCAAGCCACCTCTGCATGGATGAGAAGAGGGGCTCGATCATAAGGGAGCAGTACCTTTACGCCGACCGTCTGAACTGCACGGGCAGAGCCACGGTCCGGAGCACCAGGCTCACCCTCGACTCTCAATCTAACCTCAGCGGGATGGCGATATTCGAGATCGAAAGCCACACAGACGATAGAGACGCCCTTTTGACGAGCGTCTTTGAGGGAAGCTACTCCCTCAGAAGCGGAAGCGAGATCTATAGATGAATGAGATGGATAAAAGACGAACAGACGGAAAAGGAGAGGTGAAGATGAAAATGCAGGAAGAAGTCAGATCACCAAATGAGCAAAAGGGACGATTGATGAGAGGGCGGAGGGAGATGCCCTCTCATCTCAATAGGAGGTCTGGCGATCTGAGTTTCCCACTCCCCTTCCCGCTGAGAGAACCTACCACCCGCTCCTTTAAATGACTATTTTTCATGTACAGTTCACGTTGGGGTCATCTGAAATCATCCCCTTATAACTTGCGAGCCTCTGATAACCGCAAGCCTATTATCCTCGAAACCGGCCTCAGGTCTTTATGGGTCTGAACGTCCCCCAGTTCATCGACGAAGCCATAGGAGAGATTCGCCGCCAGGTGGAGGGGAGAGCGGTCATCGGCCTCTCCGGGGGCGTGGACAGCTCGGTCTGCGCCTTTCTGGCCCGCGAGGCGATCGGAGACCGGCTTATCCCAGTTTACGTGGACAGCGGGCTGATGCGGCAGGGAGAATCGAAGAAGATCGCCGAAATGTTCTCTGACTTCAACCTGATCACTGTCTACGCCGAGGACCGATTTTTGAGCGCCCTCGCGGGGGTCATCGATCCCGAGGAGAAGAGGAAGGTGGTGGGAGAGACATTCATCCGGGTCTTCGAGGAGGAGGCGAGGCAAGTCGGCGCTGAGTACCTGATCCAGGGCACCATATACCCCGACCTGATCGAGTCCGAGGGGGGGATCAAGTCCCATCATAACGTCGGGGGCCTTCCCCTCAAGATGGAGTTTAAGGGGATCGTCGAGCCGCTCCGCGAACTCTACAAGGACGAGGTACGTGAAGTCGCTCGGGGCCTCTCCATGCCCACCGAGATATGCGAGCGGATGCCCTACCCCGGTCCTGGCCTCTCCGTCAGAATCCTCGGTGAGGTGACGCGAGATAAGCTCGCGGTCGTGAGAGCGGCCAACGCCATCGTCGAGGAGGAGCTGAATAGCTTTCTCCCCTGGCAGGCCTTTGCTGCGATCCTCGGCAAGGCGACGGGAGTTAAGGGGGACATCAGGGCATACGGCTACGTCGTCGCGGTGAGGGCGGTATCCTCGAGGGATGCCATGACCGCCGACGTTCTGGAGCTATCCTGGGACGTTCTCAGAAGGATATCCCATAGGATCACGGGTGAGATCCCAGAAGTTTCTAGGGTCGTCTACGACCTGACCCCCAAGCCCCCAGGAACCATCGAGTTCGAGTGAAAAAACAAGATCACAGGACGCCCTTGGTGCTGAGGACCTCCGTCCCCTCAACCCTTTTAGCCTCTTTCAGCGCAAGGCCTAGGGCTTTGAAGACGCTCTCGGCCTTGTGGTGGTCGTTCTCCCCCTCGATCCTGACGTTTAAGGTGAGGAGGCCCTCTTCGGTCAGGGCCACGAGGATCGTCTTGACATTCTGGGATGGAAGGTCCCCAATAATCTCGTTTTTGAACTTGCCTTTCATAGCCAGGTAAGGCCTTCCGGAGAAGTCCAGGGCCACCTCAGCCAGCGCCTCGTCCATGGGGACCGCCGCCGAGCCGTACCTTTTTATTCCCCTCTTCTCTCCCAGGGCCAAGGCGAGAGCCTTCCCCAAGGCGAGGCCCAGGGCCCTCGACCTCTGGGGTGAGATCCCACCTTCAGCCTTCGCACGAATGTCGATCCCGCTCATTCTCGCGAGGGCGCAAAGCATGTGGTCGAGGAATCCAGATCCAGAGTCGAGATCTCCATCTCCTTTACCGTCGACGTTCACATCGACCCTGGCCCTCGCGCCGCCGACCTCAGAAATACCCTCTCCCGTCCTCATAAGATCACCTATACGTATCCTCCACAAAACCTCGATGGTTCAGATGACCCCTCCACAAACTCTCCACGAAGCCTTCGATCAGGAACGGAGGGCGGAAAGGGCCTTTTTGAAGTCAAGCTTTCCGGTGTAAATCGCCGTACCCACCACGGCCCCTGCGGCGCCCACGTCCCGGAGGACGAGGATGTCCTCGACGGTGGAGACGCCTCCCGCAGCCACCACCGGGATCTCGACCGCCTCGATGAGCCTTCTGGTCGGCTCGGGATCGATCCCCCGGAGCCTTCCTTCGGTATCGATGTTGGTGAAGAGGATAGAGCCTGCCCCCCTCTCCTGGAATTGGAGGCCGAGCTCGATGGCCCCCTTCTCCAAATCCCTCTGCCAACCCTCAGTGGTGACCTTACCTCCTCTCACGTCGAGGGCCACCATAACTCGATCGGATCCATAGTCTGCCGCAAGGTTCTTCACCATCTCGGGTCGGGCGAGGGCCGCCGTCCCCAGGATCACTCGATCGACGCCGAGGTCGAGGATCAATTCTGCATCTTCCCGGCTCCTAACGCCGCCTCCCACCTGGACGAATAAGTCGAGGCTCTCAACGATCCTCTGAAGTATGGGGCCGTTGATCCGGACTCCCTGGATCGCCCCGTCCAGGTCGATGATATGCAAGGTCGAAGATCCCATCTCAGCCCACCGAACCGCCTGGGCCAGGGGATCGTCGAGGCTGACCACCTCGGTTCCGGGGATGCCACCGACGAGCTGGACGCATCTTCCGCCGCGGAGGTCGACGGCGGGGAAGAGATCGAAACTCATGCTGAAACCGATGTTTTTCAGCCTTATATAACCTTAAGATCTTCGGCGACGATCGAGGAGAAGAAGAGCCCGGAAAAAGGGGAAAAACAAAAAAAACTTTAAAAAACAGAAGATAATATATCCTGGCCCTCAGATAAGCTTTTTGAGGTCCAAGACGGCGATGGCTGTCAGAAGCTGGGGGTACGTTATCACCAGCTCGTTGTTCGTCTCGTCGTTTTCAGCGACCCCCCACTCGTAGTACGGAGCGTCTGGATCGAGGTTGTAGTCCACCATAGCATGGATCTCGTACTTGGTGCCGGGGTTCAAGGGCTCATTGACGGGGCTCGGCCCCAGGAACAAGAATCCCTGATAGGTTTTAACCTCGCCGGAAGCCAGCCCCTTGCAGAGGACGCCGCCTCTGGGATCTGACATTATCTCCTCGCCGGGGGAGAAGTATCTGAAGCCGTAAGCGTTGCCGTCGGTGGCCTTGCCCCATCCCCCAACGTTGAACTCCTCTTCGGTATCAGCTCCCAGGTTTGTTACTGTGATCTCCAGAGGCACCAGAACGTTTCCATCGTACGTAAAGGGAGCTGCCAAAACACTGGCCGACTCGACCGTTAGGTCGGGAAGTTCCCTCAGGGAGGCCGCCATTTCAGAGGAGATCCTGCTGTCCAGAGGCAAAGCTTTCATCTCTGTGACCACCTCTTTCTGAGCCCAGGCGGGGGCCGAACCGAGAAGTAGACATATGCCCAAAAACGCTGCCAGAATTTTATACATAACCTATCCTCCGATCTTTCATTTCTCCGAACCGTCCAAAGCCGGCTTGAGCCGTTCATCGGACTGAATAACTCTGTATGATTATTCATTTAAATTTCTGTTCATCACGTAGATGAAAGATGGATCATATCTGAATCTGAAGCGGCAAAACCAGAGGCGTAGCCGAAAGGTTCCAACGATAAATTTCTGCAGGGGGCCCACCTAAGTCCAGAACCGCTTCGTCCTGGCGTACTCCCGTTCCGCCTTCAGGATGTCTCGGTAGAAGTCAATCTCATTTCGGCGTAGGTTTCTCATCAGCCTCGCTGCCGTCTCGGGCCCCAGCCCCCGGCTCGCGAGGGTGACGGCTGCGGTCTTGCCGTAGGTGAGGACGAGGTTTGCGTTCCTGTAGACCCTCTTCGTCCTCCGCCGGTCCTCTGGGGTCTTCGACTCCTCGGGCTTTCTTACGACCTTTATCTCCTCCTCCTCCCATGGTTTGAGGGCTGCCACCATCCGCGAGCCGCAGATGGGGCACTCGGGGACCTCGGGGACGTTCTTGACCATCCGGAGGGACGTCCATTTTTTGCAGTTGACGCAGAAGAGGATCACCCGGTCGTTCATGATCCGATCTTTGAGAAGCTCGATGACGGCTCCGTCGGCCCGCTCAGGACTCGTAACGTCCCGTCCGCCCCTCCTCCCCAGAGACCCTATGGGGCTTGGGGGGGAAGTCAGGATGGAGATCTCGCCCGCCCTCACCCCCTCCGAAACTTCCCTCGCCCTACCGACGTCGAGGCGGTCGAAGAAGACCTCCCTCATCGCCTCCTGGCCGATGGGGCCATCGACGAAGAGGCCTAGGACCCGTTTTAGGCTCACAATCTCGCGATCTACATCCCGCTGGAGGGCCCCGAACTTTCGGGCCGCGTGAACCATTCTCCATGTGAAGAGGGATGTGTTCTTGAGGGTCTTCTCAAGAATCGGGCCGATGTGGTCCGGATCCGTCTCTCTGAGAAGGGCCGCCACTTCCTCGGCCATAATCGTCTTCGGAGTCTCTAGGCCGATCCTGTAGGGGTCTACGTCTAGGGCGACGCTGGTTCCAAGCCTCGCAGATAGGAGCGCGGTGATGAACCTCCCCAGGGCCTCGTTGGCCTGGTGGCCGAAGCAGGCGTTCACCGTCAGGTAGGTCCCGTCCCCCTCGACGACGATGGTCCTGTGGTCTGGGACGGGCAGATGGGCCGCGAGCTGAGACTTTATCATCTTCACGAAGGCCCTCGCCGCCTCTGGGTCCACTGGGTATTCGTCTGTTAGGAGGGCGACGGCCACTGCTTCGCCTCCTCCGGCCCCAACTTTGTCGTCCTCGCCGCCTGCTTCCGTCCCCGCCCCTCCTCCTTCTCCCACCCTTTCTTCCAGGAGCCGGGCTACCTCGGCCCTGATCTGTCCCGCCTCCTGGGCAACCTCCCAAGGGACGGGGATCTCTTCCCCGGACCAGGAGGGAATCTCACCACCCCTCTGGATCGGGGTCACCCTGATCTCCTCCTCCTCATCTGAGATCTCCACGATCTCCCAGATCTCGCCCCTGGCGACGAAGGTGGCCCCGGGCTCGGCGAAGTTGACTACGAAGGCCTCGTCCAGGGTGCCGACGGGATTTCTTCCCACCACGTCGAAGACCCTGTACCTCTTCTCGTCGGGGATCATCGAGAGGTTCTGGTAGTAGTACTGCCAGGACTTTCGCCTCCGTCGGAGGACGCCGTCCTCGAGAGAGACGAGCCAGTGATCTCGGATCTCCCCGGCCACCTCCTCCAGCTCCGGGAAGATGAGGTCCCTGAAAGGAAAGGAGCGAGTGACGATCTCAAAGCACCTAGATAGGGCGACCTCGCCGAAGTCGAGGGCTAGGCCCACGAGCTGGTTTGCGAGGACGTCTTTGGGCCTTTCGTGGGGCCTCGTCTCCTCCAGCTCGCAAAATGTCGCTCTTCTCACGATCGCCGCCGCCTCGGCGACGTCGTCGGGGCCGGTGGCGATGATCGTCCCCGCCGAGGTCTTCCCCATCCGATGGCCCGCCCTCCCCACTCTCTGGACGAGCCGAGAGACCTCCCTCGGAGAGCTGTACTGGATGACGTGGTCGACGTCACCTATATCGATCCCCAGCTCCATCGAGGATGTGCAGATGAGGCCTCGGAGGCGGCCCGCCTTGAAGGCCTCCTCGGCTTCGATCCTAGCCTCTTTGGAGAGGCTCCCATGGTGGACCCCAATCCTCTCGCCCAGTATCCGGAAGTTCGACCCCAGAACCTCGGCGGCCTGGCGGGTGTTGACGAAGACGAGGCACCTCTCCTTCCTCACAGCCTCTCGGATCATCCGGATCTGGGCTGCGAGAAGGGGGTCGCACTCCAGCTCCTTGGCGAGGGCATAGTCGCCGCTCGTCGGCTGGGGTGAAGCCACCCGGAACCGCGCCGGTCTCTCCACATCGGCCTGAACGATCCTGCACTGCCTCTTTGGCCCGGCCAGAAACTCGGCCACCACCTCCGGCGAGCCGACTGTGGCCGAGAGGCCCACTCTCTGAAACTCGCCGGCCAGTTCCACCATCCTCTCCAGGACGACTGATAGCTGTGCCCCCCTTTTTGAGGCCGCAAGCTCGTGGACTTCGTCGATGACGACGATCTTGAGAGCCCGCAGGTTCTGGCGGAGCCTTTTGCCCGTCAGCATCACCTGAAGCGTCTCCGGCGTGGTGATGAGGAGATCTGGTGGCCGGAGGGACTGGATCCTTCTTTCGGCCTGAGAGGTATCACCGTGGCGGACGGCGACGGAGACCCCAAGCTTCTGCCCCCACTCTTGGAGCCTTGAGAGCATGTCCCGATTGAGGGCCCGGAGGGGGGTGACGTAGACGGCGCGAATTCCTGATGGTCGGCCGTCAGCTTCACCGCCGCCTCGTTCCCGGCCCTCTCTCATCTTGCCTCTACCGGCCAGCTTCTCTTCGGACCGGGCTTTGTCTCGGAGGATCTTGTGGAATAAGGGGAGGGCTGCGGCCTCGGTCTTCCCAGTCCCAGTGGGGGCGATGAGGAGGACATGCTCTCCGGCCAGGATCCGGGGGATCGCCCTCTGCTGGGGGGGCGTCGGCTCCTCTATCCCCTGGCGAGCGAGCATCCCTCTGATCTCGGGCCGCAGCCTCGAAAAGGCGGTCACAAATCATAAGTTCTCAAAGGGCTAATAATAGTCTCGCGTGGAGGAGTTTTTGTGCAAGTGGCGGTTGTAGGTGCCGGAGAGTACGAGGAGACGAGGTGCAACCTCGCGCGCGAGGTGGGCCGAAAGATCGCAGAGCATGGGCACGTCCTGATCACCGGAGGTCTTGGGGGAGTGATGGAGGCGGCCTCCGAGGGCGCGAGGGAGGCTGGGGGCGTCACCGTGGGCATCCTTCCCGGGGAGAAGGAGACGGCAAACCGCTACGTATCCGTCTCCATCGGCACCGGGATGGGCCACGGGAGGAACGCGGTCATTGTCCGGAGCGCCGATGCGGTGATCGCCCTCCCCGGCCTCTATGGAACCCTCTCCGAGATCGCCCTGGCCCTGAAGATGGACAAGAAGGTGATCGACCTCGGCGACTGGAACGTCGATGGGATGCTCAAGGCCGAGAGCCCCGAGGAGGCGATCCTCCTCGCGGAGGGGAAGGCGGAAGCGAGGAAGGAGTGACCACTCGCGTGTAGCTCCTCATCCGAGTATTCGAACTTGCCACCAGATGAATTCTTAGAAGGGATCAACATGGCTCAAAAAGCAGAAGGCAAATCTCAAAAAAAATCCCGGATCGTGTCCGTATATCAGCTCAAGGTCACCCTCAAGGGTATCAGTCCTCCGATCTGGCGCAGGTTTCAGGTGACCGACGACATAACCCTCCCCAAGTTTCACCGCGTCCTTCAGGCGATCATGGGCTGGGAGGACTATCATCTACACGTTTTCGATATCGGAGGAGTTAGTTACAGTATGCCCTATTATCCTGGTGAAGTCGATCTCGACGAGATGGGGATGACGTCCGAAAAAAGGGTTAAGCTGAGCAAGCTGGCCCTCGCCGAGAAGTCTCGATTTCTCTACGAGTACGACTTAGGGGACAGCTGGATTCACGAGATCCTGGTGGAGAAGATACTGCCCCCTGACCCGGAAGTCAAATATCCGATCTGTATCGCGGGAGAAAGATCGGCTCCTCCCGAGGACTGCGGTGGCGTCTGGGACTATGAGGAGTTTGTGGAGGCGATTTCCAATCCCGACCATCCTGAGCATGAGGAGTATCTCGATTGGGTCGGCGGGAATTTCGATCCCGAGAAGTTCGATCTGGAGGCGATCAATCGGGAGCTAGGGCGGATGAAATGAGGTGGTGACGAGGGTTATTGTTGGGTTGACCATCGGCCGAGTTTCGCCTCTTTCTCGTCAGTGGTGGAGCCATTTCCTCGTCAGCTTTTTAATATATACACTACCACGACGAGGCCATGTTTAAGCACAGCTGGATTTTTGCCCTAATTCTCGTCCTCGCCGCGGCTTTCGCCTGTGGCTGCGTCGGCGAGGACGGGGCTGAAGAGTCGGCAGAGGCTAAAGAATCGCACGAAGAGAGCGCCGTGAGCGGCGAAGAAGAGGAGGTGGAGGAGGAGGAGGACTCCGCCCCGATGGAGGAGATCGAGGAGATGGAGGCCGAGGCCGAGGAGATGGCGGACCACGGCGAGGATGAAGGCGAAGATCTGGGCGAGGCCACTGTCGGCGAGGTTGAGGCTGAGAGCGGGCACTGAGTCCGAAGCCGGATCGAGCAACTCTTTTTTTTAGCGTTCCTGGCGCTAATCGTCTCTCGGAAAGATTCTTCCATTCTCCATCGATCTGCCGAGCCCCACCGGGCACGCCATCCCGTCTCTGGTGAGCACCACCATGCTGCTTGCCTCCATCTCGAGATCCCTTATCCTCTCCTCCTGAGCGAGGGAGGCCTCTTCCAGATCAGCGAGGATCTCCATCTGGTGCTCCATGTCCTTCAGCCGCGCCTCGAGGCTCACACGGAAGGTGAGGTAGCAGAAGATCAAGGTCACAAAGGCGCTGGACATCGCTCCCACCACGGCGACCATCATGGATCCCTCGTCAATCTCCACCGCCACCATATCAGCTCACCGATCACATCGTCGTTATCTAGTTCCCACCGAAGCCGGACCCCGAAGGCATCATCTTCTCGCGGAAAGACGATCACCAGCCCATGAGGTCGGTCGTTTTATATGGGAGTTGTTCGCGCGGTGCGGAAGTAATGACATTTTAAAAAGGTGCTAGGAGGAGAAGCGGATCAAAGAAGAAAAATGGAGGCCTTTGGGAGAGGGAAATGAAGGGGGATTGAAGGGACCCTCTCCCTGCCTCGATCCGATCATGGCAATGGAGGCCGCGCCCTTGGGGCTTTTGCCTCGCAACCTATCCTTCTATTCCGCCCTACAAAAGGTCGAGGCTCGCGGGGCGAAAGTATTGAGCCCTCCGGCCCGGGACTTTTCGGCTCCAAAAGCCTTAAGGGGCCTCGCGGCATGGGCGGTGTGGCATGACGATCCAAAGACCGAGAGGGACACGAGACTTCCTCCCCGAGGACTCCTTCAGGAGGGGGGCCGTCAGAAAGCGGATGCAGGGGATATTGGAGAGGTGGGGCTACCAGGAGATATCGACCCCCACCTTCGAGCACTTGGAGCTTTTCACTGCGAAGTCGGGGCCGTCGATCATCGAGGAGATCTACGCCTTCAAGGACAAGGGAGGCAGGGACCTGGCGCTGCGGCCTGAGCTGACGGCTCCGGTGATGAGGATGTATGTGAACGAGCTCCAGACGGCGCCAAAGCCCCTCCGGCTCCACTACTTCGGAAACTGCTTCCGGTACGAGCGGCCCCAGCGGGGCCGGTTTCGGGAGTTCTGGCAGCTCGGAGCGGAGCTCGTCGGAAGCGACCGGCCCGACGCCGAGGCGGAGGTGATCGCCCTCGCCACGAAGCTGATCGAGAGCTCCGGCGTCTCGGGAGACCTCCATCTCGGCTACCTCGGCCTCATCAGGGGGATGATGAGAATGATCCCCGCCTCCGAGAGGCCGGTGGTGATGAAGTTCATCGACAAGAAGGAGCGAGACCTCCTCGCCGAAAAGCTCCAGGAGATCGGGGCGGACCACCTGGGCTTAACGGAGCTGATCGACCTGAAGGGGCGACGGGCCCTCGATCGAGCGATGGAATTGGCTGATAACCTGGCCACAATGTCAGACGGCCCAGCCCCAGAAGAGACAAAGGCGGACTCCTCTGAGACCACGCCCATCGGCGCCGCCGGGGACCGCGCCACAAGGTCCGACAGGGCCGCGGCATCAGACCTGGATCTGGCCCACTTCTCGGAGCTGGTGGATCTCCTGGCGACCTATGGCACCGAGGCGACGGTGGACTTTGAGATCGTCCGGGGCCTTGAGTACTACACGGGGACGGTCTTTGAGATCTACGCAGCGGGCCTCGGCGCCCAAAATCAGATCTGCGGCGGCGGGACTTACATGCTCGCGGGCCTTCTCGGAGGGCAGGAGACGAGGTCCACGGGCTTTGGGATCGGATTTGATAGGATCATGGAGATCGTAGCCCTCGACGAGAGGCCCCCAGCTCCCGTGGCCGTCGTCTTCGTTCCGCAGGTCCGGACCGAGGCGATCATGGCGGCAAAAGAGCTTCGCGACGGCCTCGATGTTCCGGTGGTCATCGACGTCATGGGTCGGGGGCTTGGGGCCCAGCTGAAGCAGGCGAGCAGCATCGGCGCGAGCTTTGCCGTGATCATAGGTCCAAAAGAGGTCGAAGAGGGGAAGGCCACCTTGAGGGATATGTCGACGGGATCTCAGGAGAGCCTGGGCCGAAAAGAGATGATAGAGCTGCTGTTCGAAAAGACCTCCCGGTGATCTGGGATAGAAGATGCAAGGCTTGACGGTTCTGTTGGTGAGCTTTCGTCGAGGGGCATTAAGCTCCAAACTCATCCTTCATCCGCCGCCAATCGTTCGACCGATGTGGTGAGAGACGGATACGGTCTGTATCGGGATCGTTATAAGATCAGAGAAGGCCGAGGTTCTCCAGCTGGACCCGGACGATCTTGACGCCCTCCTGGCACTCGTCGGGCGACTTCCCTCCGGTCACCACCAACTTTCCAGAGCTGAATATCAGGACCACCACCTTGGGGGTCTTGATTCTGTAGACGAGGCCGGGGAACTGCTCCGGCTCGTACTCGATGTTCTCAAGGCCCAAGCCGAGGGCTATGGCGTTCAGGTTCAGATCGGTCTTGAGGTCGGCGCTGGCGACGATGTTCTGGACGTGGATCTCGGGGTTGAGATTGACGTCCTCAAACCCGATCGACTTCAGGGTCTGGGCCATGTTGGTTATCACCGTCCTCACGTCCTCGACGTTCTTCGCGCCGGTGCATACCACCTTTCCCGAGGTGAAGATCAGAAAGGCCGCTCGCGGCGCTTTGACCCTGTAGACGAGCCCTGGAAATTTCTCCTTGTTGTATTCGGCGCCCTCCAGCTCAGACTCGATCCTGATCAGATCGAATTCTTCGGCGAGCTTTGTAGAGGCGACGACGTTCTCTATATTGATGGTGGACTCCATAATCACGTCTCTCCGCTACCCCTCCTTTTTAAGGTGAGGGTATATAAAGTATTGCGGAGTTGACAGAACGCCGGAAGGAGCCCGGCATGTGCACAGAGATCTGCTCATCTCCAGGCCGAGCTCGGAGTTTTTTTTGAGGGGAAGAGACGAAGACAGAATGAATAAGACAAAAAGAGAAGCCGCCGATGGGATTCGAACCCATGACCTGCTGATATATCGGGCCGGTTGCCTTACGAATCAGCCGCTTTACCGGGCTAAGCCACGGCGGCACAGGTATACCCGGCATATTGCGGCCGTTCCCAATTTAAGCGTTGCGATCCGTCTATCGATGGCTGGCGGTCGATGATCAGGATTACGATGCCTCTGCCAGCCGCCCGACCTCCTCGGCCAGCCTCGGCAGGAATATCCCGATGTCGGTCACAAGGCCGATGGCCTGAGCCGTCCCCCGATCCATAAGCTTCGTCACAGTGGAGGGATTGATGTCGACGCAGATCGTCTTGACCCGGGAGGGAAGCAGATTTCCGGTGGCTATCGAGTGGAGCATCGTCGCCATCATGATCACCATGTCGACCCCCCGGAGGGCCTCGAACATCGCCTTCTGAGCCTCTACGGTATCGGTAATCACGTCCGGAAGGGGTCCATCGTCCCGGATCGACCCCGCCAGGACGTAGGGTATCCCCTGTCTGATGCACTCGTACATGATCCCGCCCCTTAATTTGCCGTCATCCACCGCCTGTTTGATGGAGCCGCTGGCGATCACCTCGCTGATGGCATAGATGTGGTTTCGGTGGCCTGCGGAGGTCAAATTGCCGTGGGGATCCATCCCCAGGCTCGTCCCGAAGAGCTGCCGCTCAATGTCGTGGACCGCCAGGGCGTTTCCCGCCAGGAGGACGTCAATGTACCCGTCTCGGATCAGCTCTGCCAGGGCCCCTGAGGCTCCGGTGTGGATTATGCCGGGGCCGCCCACCACGGCGATCTTCCCTCCGGCCCTCTTCGTGGCCAGGATCTCCTCAGCCAGCTGCTTCACGATCTCTCCGGAGGGCCTCTCCGAGGAGACCTCGTTGGACATGAACTCGAAGAATGTCTTCTCCCGGGGTCGCTCTGGCGGCACCACCCTCACCCCAGCGGTCCCGACGACGACCATATCTCCCTTCTCGATCTGGCCGATAGGAACACATATCGCCCGCCCCTCCTTGACGATGATTAGGCAGTCCATCTGAATGTCCTCCACCTCAAGCCAGGCACTGTGGTGCCGGACATAGGTGAGGTGGTTTGTGGTGGAGTAGAAGCCTCGAGGGACGACCCTGTCCTGGGGCGCGATCTCTAGGTGGACGTCCTCGGCCTCGATCACCCGCGCACCGAGGGGGTGGAGCGCAAGGAGGATCCTGCCCAGGTGATCGTCGTCTTCTCCCGAGATCGCGATCTTAACGTAACTCGTATCGTGCTTTCGTTTGCCCACCTGAAACGTCTTGATCTCGAACTCTCCGCCCATGCTCATTATCTTGTCCAGCGCCTTGGTGAGCGTGAGCGAATCGATAAGGTGCCCTTCCATCTCTATGTCACAGGTTTCGCTCATGGTGACCATTCCCTAAGGTCGATTCTGATCCCCTATAACCATTCCGTCTGATCCCATCCCATCATCGGATTTACCAGAGCTGCCCCTCGATGACGGACTCGGTCTTGTCGTTGGTGCTCATGACGAGTCTCTTTATCTTAACCAGGTGGCCGCCGGGACAAGATAGGGGGGGATCGAACAGGGCCCGGACCCCCATCCTTCGGAAGTGCTCTTCGAAATCCGCCGCCGTCTGGAGGTCTTTTACCATTATCTCCACCTCCTGGACGATCGGCTCCCCGGCGATCTTTGCTTCCACCGTCTCCCTCATGGGTCCTAGCATGCTTTTTCCAAGGCGAAAACACCTCTCAATAAATTCGTCCTCGCCATCGGACCATTCTGCCGCCTGGAATCCCTCGCGGACCACCCTGGAGAAGAAGAAGTCCTGACCATAGTCGTTGTAGTACCGGAAGGCGAACTCCAGATCTTTGCAGTTACTCTCGGAGCTGGTGTACTTGATGGGGCTTTTCTGGTTTTCGGGGTCCTTGATGACGACGCCCTCCCGCCCCCGGGCCCCCAGGTCCATTACGATCTCCTTTATCTCCCCGGCTGCCTCATCGAGGCCGAATTTGCCGAAGAGGGGGACGGATCTGATCCCGTACTCTTCGGCGAGGGCGTGAGTTCTCGAAGATCCGTCCATATCCCTCCTCCCCTTTCTTGATACATCGAAGAGGTAGAAGTCCATCGACTCTATTGGGTAGACCTCTTTAGGAACATAGGGGTTTTTGGGACCCGCCATCTCGCCGCATAAGACCAGGTCCGGATTATCTTTGAAGATCTCCGGGGGTATCTGATCGTTGGCCACCTCTGTGGAGTAGGGGCATATGAAGCCCCCTCTGGTGAGGGCGATTATTCTCCCATCGACACTTGCCACCCTGACGTTGTGGCCGTTCATCTTCTCCTCGACAAGAACACCGTCAGGAAAACATCTCTTGATGGCGGGCGAAAGCATCATCGCCCGCCGTATCTTAGGGTAGCCGTAGACGATCTCGTCCTCTTCGAAGACGACCGTTCCAGCCTCTATTCCGGAGACTGCCTTGTCGAACCTGAGGAGCCGGGGCGTCGGCCAATCGGAATCCCGGACCACCCGTCCGAGCATCCGTTCCATCCTCTCTGGCGATAAGCCCAGCCTCTCTGCCGCGGCCCGAAGGTTCATTTCTGCTTCGCCAGGTAGTCGAAGAAGCACCGCCTGGTCAGCATTCCCACAAGCTCGTTCTTCTGGTTTAGGACCGGTATACCTCCCAGGTCCTCCTCCAACATCTCCTTTCTCGCCTCCTCAAGGGGCGTATCGACGTAGGTCGACTTTACACCCCGGCTCATAACGTCTGAGACGAGGAGGTTTTTGACCCTGGCCTCCTGCTGACCGCCCTGGACCAAGTCTCTGAAGGCTCGAAGGGACTTTGCAACATCTCTTTCCGAAATGATGCCCACAAGTTTCCCGTTCTCCATCACCGGAAGTCTTCCTACATCCCGGTCGAGCATCACCCTCCGGACGTGAATCAACCGATCAGAGGGGGAGGCGGTCAGGGGCGTGCGCATGGCGTCGGCGGCGAGCCCCGACATTCTAAGGGCCTTGAGCATATCTTTTGGCCTCACCCAGCCGAGGATCTCATCCTCATCCATGACCACCAGAACCGAGGTCTTCTGAAGGAGGATTACGGCATCTTCTGTCTTCATATCAGGATCTACCTTGACCACCGAATCCGATGTGGCGGAGGCGACGTGAAGGGAGGTGGCGGGCATCCCCAGCCTCTGTCTGGTTCCCAAAACCCTCGCAATCTGTCTCATGGTGATGGTTCCGCCGAGCTTGCCGTCGTTGGTGACGAGAAGCCTCCGGAGATCGTGCTTCTCCATGATGTCCAGCGCGTGCGTGATCCTCTCCGATTTGTCTATGGTCACCGGTTTCGACATTATCTCCTTTACCTTCATGGTTACGACCACCTCGCCACTTCAGTGGTTATATCGCGGGTGGAGAAGAACCCCACCAACTTCTCCTCGTCTACCACCGGAAGGCCGCATATCTCCTTATCGAGGAGGATCTTGGCGGCATCAACAGCCTTCACTTCGGGGTTGGTGAACATTATCGGGTAGGACATTATGTCCTCCGCCACCAGGGGGACCTCCTTCACGTACCTGTATCCCTTCCTCCCTGCGGTGCTGTCCTTCCTCGCCATCTTGATGTTTTTCCCCTTCAGCTCGCCCTTGGAGTCGGAAATTCCAGATATGGCAAGATTGGTATGGGTTATCACCCCTACGGGAGTGGCGTTATCCTCACATACCACGACCCTGTCGACACTGTTATCGATCATCTCCTCCAATACGTGATCGAGGGTGTGGTGCCTGTGGACGCTGACGACGGCCTGAGACATCAGGTCGCCGACCTTGGAGTTGGGATTTTTATCCACAAAGTAGGAGATTAGGTCTCTTGAGGTTATGATCCCCACGATCTCCCCCTCATCCCTCTCCACGGGAAGGCCGTCTATTCCGTTCTCGTCCATGATCTCCGCGGCCTGTTCCACGGTGGCCCCAGGGTAGATGGTTATGGGACGGTCGGTCATCACTAGCTTGACGGGGACTTTGCTGATGGGGCGCCTTCGCCACTCAGGGGCGGCTTGGCTAAGGCGGTGTGATATGTCATGTTTGGTTACAATTCCCGCCAGTTTTTCTCCGTCCATAACAAGAAGCCTGCTGATGTAGTGTTTGAGCATCAAGTTCCTAGCACGCTGCACAGGCTCCTCCTTGTCGATGACGTAGACGGGAGATTGCATGTAATCCTTTACCTTGCTCATGGTATGATCCCTCGTTTCTCCTCCGCAAATGCCCTGATGAAGTCTCTTTTGGTGATGATGCCGAGAAGAGATCCGTTTTCCATGACCGGCAGAGCACCGACACCCTTCACCATCATAGTCTCTGCCGCCCCTCCGAGGTCTGCATCTTTCTCCGTGGATACGGGATCTCTTCGGACCAGGATCTTTATCGGCTGGCTCATCACTTCCCCGATGTCTCCGGTCACCACCTTCCCGAACGCTTCACCGCTTCCAAGGTACCTCATGATGTCGGAGGCTGTGACCATGCCAATCAGAATGGAATCCTGAACTACGGGGAGCTTTCGGAAACCGCCCTGTTGGACCATCATTCTGGTGGTCTTCTCGATGGACATCTGACCTTTGGCTGTGATCACATTCGGACTCATGAACTCCTCGACCTCGATGCCGGTGTTCAACCCGGCCACGAGCTTTGCGAAGTCATGTTCTGTGATCAGGGCCTTTATCCTGTTATCTTCGTCCACCACGGGCAGGCCGCCCACGTTCTTTTCATACATCAACTTTAGGGCGTCTTCAACAGAGGACTTCTCGGTGATGGATATGAGCCCGGAGCTCATGATCTCTTTGATATCGGCGTTGACGGCTGCGAGGATGTTTCCTTCATACTTCTTTTTGAGAAGGTTGTGTCTTATGCCGCCTCCGAGAAAGTCTACGACGTCGACGCCGGTGACGAAGCCCAGGAGCCGCAAGGTTCCAGCATCGGCTATCGGCAGCCTTCCGAAACCATAAGAGGTCATTATCTTGATGGCGCCGATGATGGTGGTGGTGGGCGGTGCCGTCACCACATCTCTAGTCGAAATGGTGAGAACGTCCCCTGTACGCTTAGCAGCTCTGGAATCGAACTGGACCGGTCCCCTATCCATCGCTCCCGGCATCCTGATCTTCCGATCCTCTGATGGTCTCTTCATGGTCCCTCACCAAAGATAGCCTTGATAACATCGTATCTGTCGATTATTCCGACGAGTTTGCCGTCGTCCACCACGGATATCCTTCCAATCTCGCGATCGAGCATCATCTTTGCGGCATCTCGAAGGCTCGCCTCCGAACTAATGCTATATAATGGTGTGCTCATCAGTTTTTCCACTTTCATTACGTCCTTGGTATCTTTGCTTATCCGCGCCCCTCCCCTCTTCAGTATGTCGAAGCGGGTAATTATCCCGAGAGGTTTGCCTTTTTCGTCCACCACGGGCATCCCCGTGAAGTCGGAATCGAGCATTGCGTCCCAGACCTTAGTCACCGAGTCCTGGGGGCCACAGGTCTTGGTCTCGGTATTCATCACCTCTTTGACCCTTTTTCCGGCCAACTTCTCCGGGTTGATCTTTTTGAATATGTCAATTGGGCTGACCACGCCCTGGAGCCGTCGGTCTTCTGAAGACCGGACCACGGGCAGTATTGCGTAATTGGCCGAGAGCAGCGACTTTGCCGCCTCTTTGAGATCCGTTTCGGGGGTGACCAGGGGTGCCTCCACAGAAAAGCCTGAGACCGTGACGTTCGAACGGGTCGAAGCTATCTTCAGCATATCCCGGTCGGTGACTATCCCGGTTACGTGTCCCTCGCCGTTTTTTATCGGCAATCCTCGCAGCTGGTTATCGCGTATCAGCTGCCTTGCCCGGGTCACGAAGTCGCCTTCTTCCACGCTGATCAGATCCGTTGACATGATCTCTCCAACTATTGTTCCCATTTTACGCTCTCCTGCTCAACTCCAAAAAATTCCGAAATGTTCATTTATTTCCGTCTCTGCAGCTCCAGCAAAGAAGCTCGCCATTTACCGCCTCCAGAGAGTCTGAGATCTGACCGCACCGCTCGCAGATCCCTCTTATCAGCTCTCTCTGCTCCTCGAAATGGACGCTATCCCTGTGCATCTCTATGAGGTGGCTTAGGATCTCACCCATGCCTATCGAGGCCGATCCGGAGACGAGGTCGGTATCGGTGATTATGCCCACCAGCTTTCCCTCGCCCGATATCACAGGGAGCCTCTTCACCCCCGATTTTAGCATCTTTATGGCGGCATCGCTCAAGCTGACGTCAGGGGGGATGGTGATCAGGGGCGAGGACATCACATCTCCCACAGTTATCTCTTTTGGATTTGCGGCCTTGGCAACTATCTTTCCGACCAGATCTCGCTCAGTTATGATCCCGATCGGCTGGTCGTTGTGAATCACGATCAAGCTGCCCACGTTTGCGGAGAACATCTTGTTCGCAGCCTTCACCACGTCAACCTCGGAATCAACGGTGATCACAGGTCGGGCCATTATATCCCGCACCGGAATCTCTGTTTCCATGCTTGTCACCTCCGCGGCAGATTGCCGTTCTTATTAAAGAGATTCCCTCTATAAAAGGATCACTTCATCCTTTTCTATCGAATTCAAAACGTATTATAATTTTGTCATTCTGAAATATGGTGGAGGATGTGATCGATCTCGGCCAGGATCAGGTCGATCCCGAGCCGGGCCGCCGAGGGCGATCCTGGAAGGCAGAAGACGGGAACATCCCCGACTATTCCGGCAGAGGCCCTGGTGAGGATCGCCCTCGTCCCCACATCCTCGAGGCTTTTAAGCCTGAACGCCTCCCCGAAGCCCGGGATCGTCTTGTCGAAGAGGGGCTCTGCCGCCTCGATGGTCAGGTCTTTGGGGGCGAGGCCCGTGCCACCGCAGAGGACGATGACGTCAGCCCCCGATGCCAGGATCGCTCCCCTCACCGCCTCCACCCCGTCCGGGATGAGTCTGTAGGTGAAGCTACGACCCTCGACCTCGAGCCGGTTCAGGATCGCCCGTCCCGAGAGGTCCTCGGCCTCCTCCGGCTTCTCCACAGGACCGTACTTCCGGTGTCTTGATGTGCTCACGACCACTACATCGATGATCATTACCTATCATTTTCCTCCAAAAGGATATAGCTCTTCTCCACCGGCCCAACGGTTTTATCTCAGAAGGTCGACTCTGCCCTTTCATGGCGCTTCTGGCAGTGGACGTCGGGGCGGGGACCCAGGACATTCTCCTCTTCGAAGAGGATCTACTAATCGAGAACTCGGCCAGGATGGTGATGCCGAGCATGACGGTGATCGTGGGAAAGCTGATCGATGAGGCGAGGCTTCGAAGGAGGGACGTCTTTCTCTCGGGAACGACGATGGGGGGCGGAGAATCCGTTCGAGCTGTTAAAAGGCATTTGGAGGCGGGCCTTAAGGTCTTCGCCTCCCCCAAGGCTGCCTTGACCATCCACGACGACCTGGAGCGAGTCAAGACGATGGGAGTCCAGATCGCCGAGTTGGCTCCGCCAGAGGCCGAAGTGGTGGAGATGGGAGATCTCTACATACCGGCCATAAAGGGCGCCCTCGAGAGCTTCGGCCTTGAGATGCCCAAAGATATGGCAGTCGCAGTCCAGGATCACGGCTTTTCGCCAGACCGGAGCAATCGCATCGTGAGGTTTGAGGAGATGGCGAAGGTCCTCGATTCGGGGGGAGATCTCCGGTCTTTCGTCCATCTCGACCCGCCGCCCCTCTTCAACCGGATGGCGGCGGTCAAGGAGACGCTGGACCGTTCGGGCCTTCGCTCCATCATCATGGATACGGGACCTGCGGCGATCTTCGGCGCGATCCTGGATCCTCACTATGCCGAGCCGGCCCTGGTATTGAACGCTGGAAACGGCCACACCATCGGGTCGGTGGTGACCGAGGGGAAGATCACCGCTCTCTTCGAGCACCACACCTCGGCCCTGACGACGGATAAGCTCCACCATTTCTCAGAGAGGCTCTGCAATGGAACCATCACCAGCAGCGAGATCTTCGAGGACGGAGGCCACGGGGCCCACGTGGTGGAAGCGCCCGGGGCCGGAGAGATCAGGTCGGTGATGGTGACGGGCCCGAATAGAGAGCATTTCCTTGGTTCCAGCCTCCTCGAAAGACTGGGCCCGGTCATCTCCGCGGCCCCGGGCGGAGACATGATGATCGCAGGCTGTCTGGGCCTCGTCGAGGGCTGGAGATCTTTGAGGGGATGAGGCAGTGTCTGAGGAGATCGGGAGAGGCGCAGAGGCGGTGATAATGAGGGATGGGGGCCGAGTGACTAAGGTTAGGCTGCCCAAAGGTTACAGGACGCCGGCTCTTGACGAGAGGATCAGGCGAGAGAGGACGGTGATGGAGTCGCGGATAATCTCCGAGGCTCGGAGATGCGGGGTTCCAACGCCGATAGTCCTGGACGTCGACCGGTTCAGCCTCACCATGGAACATGTGGAGGGGTTGAAGCTAAAAGAGGTGATCGACTCGGACTTATCTGAGAAGGTGGGGGAGCTGGTGGGAAGGCTCCACGCTTGCGGGATCATCCACGGCGACCTCACCACCTCCAACATGATCCTGAAAGGAGAGAAGATCTACTTCATCGATTTCGGCCTCGCCTTCCATGACGGAGGCATTGAAGCCCAGGGCATGGACGTCCACGTCTTTTTTCAGACAGTGAAGAGCACCCACGATCATTCTGAGGAGCTGATCGATGCCTTTGGTCGGGGGTACGCCAAAACCTACTCCAGGGCTGGAGAGGTTTTAAAGCGGGTCGGGGAGATCGAGGCTCGGGGGAGATATCTCTGACCAAATCATTAACTTTATGTAGTAAACGATATCATCCACAATCTGAGAGCTGTTAGTTCCAAAGTGGTGATGGTACATGGCAGAAGATGATGTGGTATTCGTCGGCAACAAACCAGTGATGAACTACGTACTTGCGGTGGTCACCCAGTTCAACAGCGGCGCCAGAGAGGTTAAGATCATGGCCAGAGGACGAGCGATATCAAGAGCAGTGGACGTTGCAGAGGTCTCAAGAAGTAGGTTTTTGGGAGACGTCAAAGTCAAGGACATCCAGATCTCCACCGAGACCCTGAATACCGATCGGGGAGAGACTAACGTTTCGGCCATCGAGATCACCCTCTCGAAGTGAATAGAGGCTTCTTCCTGGAGCGCTGGCATTGACCACCAGGATCGGGGTCATCTCCTCGGGGCGCGGAGAGAATGCGAGGTACATCATCGAGGCTGCCCGCTCGGGGCACATCCCCGCAGAGGTCGTCATCGTTTTGGCAGACCAGCGGGATGCGGGGGCCCTCGGGATAGCCCGCGAGCTAGGGGTCGAGGCCCATTTTTTGGATCCCTCGGGTCTAGACCGGGCAGAGTATGACGAGCTTCTCATCGATCACCTGGAAAGGGCCGGGGTCGACCTCGTCGTCCTCACCGGGTATATGAGGATCCTCACCCCAGAGTTCGTCCGGCACTTCAAGAACAGGACGATCAATATCCACCCCGCCCTCCTCCCAGCCTTCCGGGGGCTGGACGCCTTCCAGCAGGCCCTCGACTACGGCGTCAAAGTGACGGGGACGACGATCCACCTGGTGGATGAGAAGGTCGACCACGGCCCCATAATTTATCAGGTTCCCGTAGAGGTGAGAGATGACGACACCCACGAGAGCCTGAAGGCGAGGGTCCAGGAGGCGGAGTACCGGGCCTACCCCGAGGCTCTGAAGCTCTTCATAGAGAAGAGGCCGAAGGTGGTGGGAAGAAAAATCGTCTTCGAGCGAAAGGAGGCGGATAGATCTTGAGGACTTTGTGGGCACCCTGGAGGATGGAGTACATAAGAAGCGACAAGTCCGTGGCTTGCATATTCTGCGAGAAGATCGATGAGGATCGGGATGCTGAGAACCTGATACTCCATCGGGGCACCCATCACTTCATCATCATGAACGCCTACCCTTACAATAACGGGCATCTGATGGTCGTTCCCCGTCGCCATACTTCGACCCTAGCGGGCTGGGGTGCCGAGGAGAGGTCCGAGTTTCTGGAGCTCACCGACCTCGCCGTCGAGATTTTGAAGAGGACGATGAACCCAGACGGCTTCAACATCGGGATTAACATGGGCGAGTGCGCGGGGGCGGGAATCGCGAGCCACATCCACCTCCACGTCGTCCCAAGGTGGTCTGGCGACTGCAACTTCATGCCCGTCTTCGCGGAGACGAGGGTGATCCCCGAGCACATCCAAGCGACCCGCGAGAAGCTCATGGCCGCTCTCGACGAAGTCTTGAGATGACGGGGTTTAGCCAGAGGTGAAAACGTCATCGAAGGGCTTCAATGATGGCGTCCTCAATACAGAAAGTATTTTATCGGTCAGAGGGAAGATGAAACCCGGTGGTCTCTATGGTCAGCATAAACGGAAGGCTAGGCAAATCCAAAGGAAGCCCCACGAGCGGAGAAAAGTTTGAGCAGGAGTTCTACATGACCGTCGGGGAGGTGGCGAGCACCCTTCGGAGCCTTGCCGATGAGATAGAGGGCCGGGGAAGGGTAGAGGCCTCCTCCGAGGGTTGGACCCTGGGAGTTAGCCCGGCGGAGCCGATGAAGCTTGAGGTGCAGTACAAGCATGATCCGGCAAGGAGAGAGCTTGAATTCCAGCTAAAGCTCAAAGAGAACCCCTAGCGGTCGGTCCAAGCCAAAACGGGCTCTGATCTGACCTTTCGCACGGCTTCTGGCGTCTGCCTTCACGAGTTTATCCGGCTGAATTGCCCAGAAAAGGTATTTTGGTGAGGCTCATTCTCTTCGTCCAGCCTCTCGGAGGCAGAAGGGGACGCCCCTCCTCTCCAATTCTTTTGCCACCTCTTCCATGAAGACCCCCGTCCCGGAGACGTGGTCGTGATCCTGGTAGCGGATCTTCCCCCCGGTGTAGCCCGAAGTTGTTGAATTTATGCCGCAGCTGGGGCTTCCCTCGACCCCCACCACCTCTATCTCGTACCCCTTCTTAGAAAATTGCTCGATCAGGTCTGCGTGGTGTAGGAAGATCTCGCGGCAGTATCGTCGGTAGGAGGGAATGTCGATCTGGTTTTTGGTCACCGCCCAGCGGTCGAGGCCAAGGTGCCCCGCCTCGGGGCAGAGGAGCTGGATCAGGGGCGGCTCGGGCCGAAAGTCGATGGGTCGGAGGTCCGCGAGCCTCGTCTCGGGGTCGAGGAGGCAGTGGGCCACCACCGTGATCGTCGTCATCCATCCCCGTTCATCATATTTCGCCTCGCTTTTCAGCCTCAAATTTGCCGGCTCGCCTTTTCGGTTTCATCCCTCCTTTTGAGGACGTCCAACATGTATTTGAAAAACCGGACGCCATCGACTTCGTGATAGAATCGGACGTCTTCGGCGGCCTCCCCGATCCTGATCTTCAGGGTGTTGTCCTGAAACTCCTTGACGTACTCGACCCCCGTGATCCCCGAGAGGGGGAACCTATCCATCCTGTTTCTTAACAGGCCGGAGCGGACGAAGATCAGGTTCTTCTCCGTAACCACGATCCAGGAGGAGATCTTCACCTCGTCGAAGGCTCCTATCCTCGCGAAGGCCATCGCCTTCTCGTCCTGGTACCTCCGGGGAACGGCCGGGAGGGCCATTACCGGCGGCTCTCCGGCCTGCACCAGGCCCGAAAGGGATTTCCTAATCTTTTTCGGGAACGTCTCCATCGCGATTTCCATTTCAGTCATGGTGGATCAAATTCGGATTTTATCCGGCAGAGCTCGGGATCGATTTTAGGTGACGATCTTCTCCAGAGCGTCCTCTTCGAGAGCGACCCTCACCTCTCTCATCAGCCTTCTCCCGGTGCTCATGGGTGTCCTCCAAAGGGCGTTTCCATAGGGGTGACCCACGGCCATGTGGACGTTCGTCCCGCCGCCGATCCTCGGGGCGACGTCGTAGATGGAGAAGTTCAGGTCCTTGTCTACGCAGGTCTGAAGACAGAAGGGACCTATGATACCGGGGCTGTAGTGGACCTTCGTCGCCTCGACGTACTTCTCCGCCAGCTCAAAGGCCTTATCCAGAAGCGACTCTCTGAGGGTCGCAGAGTTGTGGCCGCAGACGGTATACTCGGGGCTGATCTGGGCTTCGTTGAGGGTGAGCTGTTGGGGGGCGGGTAGCCGGACGTGGCCGTCGAGGGAGGACTCAAACCGCCAGTCTATGCCTAGAAGCTCGATCCCTTCCAGGATTGGCGAGTAGAAGAAATCGAGGTTGAATACGGGGCCGATGACGTATCTCTCGATCCTCGCAAGGTCGAGGCCGTCTTGGTCGATCACCCCCTGCTTGAGGAGGAGGTCCGACTTCTCCCGGTACTCGTCGTAGCTCGCGGCGGTGAAGAAGCCCCTCTCCAGGGTCTTGACGGCGTGAGGAAGCTTCACCATCACCAGCTCGTCGATCTCCTCGGGCTCCACCGTCTCAGGGAAGGGGAGGCCCGCCTTCTCCAGGATCCAGTAATAGTCCTGCTCCTCGCCCCTCTCCTCGGACCGAAGGAGGTTTCTGCTCCCGAGAAGCGGCACCTCAAACTCGTCCTCCACCGAGTCTATCCCGCAGTAGGAGGTGAAGGACCGGTTAGGAACGAATAGGACGTTCTTCGATATCAGGGCATCCTGCTGCTCTCCCCTAAGAAGGTCTGCGAACCTGTTTAAGATCCGGACCTCGTCCACAACGCCGCTCGCGACCTTTCCGCTCACCCTCTTCGTCCTGAAGTACCTGGCGTAGGTCTTCTCCCTCCCCTTCTGGCATACTGCGAGGGTCCGAAACCCCTCCTCTATGGCCCCGTCACAGGTATCCAGGGCCGAGTGGGAGGCGACGACCCCGATCATCGGGTCGCTGAGGTCGTACCCCTCCAAAACTTCTAAAATTTTGCTGCGGTCGATCAATTCAAAGCACCTCAAAATGATCCTGGTCTCTGTACCGACCTAGAGAGGTACTCACTTATCAAGCTGACTGTCATGCTCCTCGCTCCTCGACGGACGCGACGCGAAGCTCACCTTTTCCATTATCCACCAGATCCCCCAAAAACTTCTTGAGACTCAACCCGTCGATCTCCACCGTTTCCTGGTACTGGTAGGAGGGAAGGACCCGGGCTCGCCCCCGAACGGTGATGGTGCCGCTCGCCATTTCGGCTCCGGGAAGGTGGGCGTCTCCTCCGATGACGATCACACCGCCCCGGTTCGCGATCCCCGGAAAGTCGCCGGCGTTCCCCAAAACTGTGATTGTCCCACCGCATAGATGTTCCCCTAAATAGTCCCCGGCGGATCCCTCGATCAAGATTTCGCCTCCGCGCATCCCGCAAGCCTCGCCGCGGTACCCGGCTCCGACGTAGTCGCCGGCGTCGCCTCTGACGGTGATCTTCCCGCCGCGCATCTCCCGGCCGAGCCAGTCGCCGGCCGATCCCTTTATCGCGATCTCTCCGCCAGCCATCCCGTTTCCGGCGTGCATCCCGATATCGCCCAAGGCCCCGATCCGCCCGCAGGTCATCTTTTCACCCACCCGCTTCACCCTGGAGAAGTTCCCATCGAGCTTGATCAGAACCTCTTCGGGCTTTGCAGGGTCGCCATCTCCAGAGATCTCGAAGAGGTCTATGAGCGCCTGTTTTCTGTTACCCTCCCAGACCTCGACCTTTCTGATCTCCTCGATGGTGAGGGGGGCGAAGATGTCGGGACTTATCTTCTCCGCCTCCACCGGGACCCTGAAATCTCGTCGTGGCACTACCCTTATCTCTCTCATCTAGATCACCCCCGCCTTAACTACCCGAGGATGCGTTACGTAGGCGTCCTGGACCATGTAGTTTGACATCTGGATGCTGTAGTATTTGGCGAACTTTTCCACGAGATCTGCTTTGACCTTCGCCGCTTGATCCTCAGGGACCGAGGCGTCGACCCAGTAGGTCCTACCCTGGGGGACGGCCACAACCTCGCCGTCCCGGACTACGACCTCGCCTCCCTTGATGGTGTATTTCGCCTTCGCGAAGGCCTCCTTCACCTTGCTGTGATCCTTCGAGGGGTCCAGATCGGTGGGGTTGATGTCGTATATAGCGACGTCCCCGTCGGCCCCCAGCCCCAGGTGACCCTTCTCCGGGAGGCCCAGGATCTTTGCGGGAGCAGCTCTGGTCACGATGGCGATATCGTTCCAGTCCATCTCCCTCTCGATGGAGGGAAGCGACGACCTCTTGCTGGCGAGCTCGTGGAGGCTTGCAAGCTCCTCCTCCCTCTTCGCCCGGCTCATCAGCAGGGCTATCACCTCCGGGTAGTTGACAAAGGGCCCGCCGTTGGGGTGATCTGTCGTCATGATCACCTGCCAGGGGTTCTTTGTCAGAAGGGCAAGCTCCAGGCCAATGGCCCACTGGATCGCGTTAATCGGCATCTTCCTCCCGTAGACGAGGGGTACGACACCGCTCGACTCCTCCAGCTCGATGTCGTGGTTTGACCACTTGGCGTGAAGGAGGCGGGCGTTCCCGTACTCCAGGGGCGCGTCGGCGGTCATGGTGGTGGCGGACCCGAAGATCAGCTGGCCCATGTCCATGGTGAATTGGGCGTGGCTGTTGAAGTAGTCGGCGATCTCGGGAGCCTTCGACTCGAAGTCCCGCCAGCCGGTTCCGCCGTACGCGGAAAACTGCATGTGGGTGACGTGAAGGACCTGCCGGTCCCGGGTGGCGGCGATATCCTCGACGGCCTTGAGAGTCGCAAGGGTCGTCTCGTAGTTTCCGGGTTTGCCCAGGTTGTTGGTGTGGAGGTGGACGGAGTGGGGAAGCCTCAGGATCTCGTTTGCCTTCATCAGGCCTCTTATGATCTCCCTTGGGGTCACGCCGAAGTTCGGGACGGGGTCGTCGATCCCCTTGACATTTCCGCCGAAGCCCCAGGCCTCGCCCCCGCCGGGATTTACCACCTTGACACCGTAGCCCCGGCTCGCCGATAGGCCCCAGGAGATGAAGGCCGCGAGCTTATCGAGGTCGCCGTCGCGGACGCACTCCAGGACCTCCCAGTTGTTCCCGAAAAGGGTGAGGGCCCCCTTGTCGATGATGGGGATCTCCTCCAGCTCCTCGTGGGTGTGCCTCGACTCCAGGATCGGGGTCGCCGCCTCGAAAGCGCAGGTGTAGCCGAGGCGGGCGTACCGGTATCCTACGGCGTAGCAGTTGGGGACGGTGTAGCCGGTCTGCGGCCGCAGGAGCTTCGTTTTAGGCTCAATCCCGCGCCTTCCGTCCTCGGGCCTCATGATCCTGCCGCAGTTCACCTTCGCCCCGGCGATGTGGGCGTGGGCGTCGACCCCACCGGGCATCACAAGCATTCCCAGGGCGTCGATCTCTTTGCCATCGCGGGACTCTTCGACGACTTTGCCGCCCTCGATGGAGATATCCATCTCCTCGCCATAGACCCCGTTTGCGGGATCGTAGACGAACCCGCCCTTAATTATCATCGCCGAGCCTCCTCACTCGATCAAGAATGTTTTGAATGATCTCCTCGTCCGTGGGGTAGGGGGAATCCACCACCTTCTTCATCCGCAGGGATAGTCCGTCCATCCGGTAGGCGGTCCCCTCGGCCTCGACGCCGCAGACGGCGCTCGGGATCACCACGTCCGCGAGGAGCGTCGTGGGGTTTGGGAAGGGGTCGATCTGGATTACGGGAATCTCAGCCATCCCCTCAACGGTCATCCTCGGGAAGTTCGATGCCGGGTCTGCGGCGACGACCATCATGGCGTCCGCCTCCTTTCTCGCCAGAAGGTCGCAGGCTGCGGTCTCGCCGGGGTTGAAGTAGGGCGCGCCCCGGGAGAAGTCGACGGACATGGGAAAGCCCGTCTCCCAGGCAGAGACCTGGCCGAAGCCCGCCACGTTGTAGTGGCCCCTCATCGCCATAACCACGAACTTGGTGAATCCGTTCAGGTCGGCCACCAGGGAGAGGGCGTTGTCTACGTTCTTGTAGCGGCCGCGGCTGTGGGTCATCCCCAGGCCGAAGAGGAGGGCTCCAAACTTCGCCGCTTTCATAATCCCCGCCACCTCTTCGAGGTCTGCTTTCGCGACCCCCGCCACGTAATCGGGGACGAGGTCGCCTTTGTCCGCCACAATCATCCGAAGGGCCGAGATCACCTCGTAGTCGGTCCCTGGCCTTATCAGAAGGAACTTGTCGGCGTTCTTCGCCGTCCTCGTCTCCCGGACGTCGACTACGATCACCTTTCTTCCCCTCCTGCCCTCGGGGGTAAACATCCCCGATGAGTTTGACGAGTAGCGCATGGTGTGGCGCGGATGGGCCTCAGCGGGATTTGCGCCCCAGAATACTATCAGGTCGGCCCGGTTCTTGATCTGGCCTAAGGTCGAGCCCGCGAGCCCCTTCTCCTCGATCCCGATGATGGAGGGGCCGTGGCAGACGGTGGCCGTGGAGTCGATGACGCCGCCCACCTCCTCTGCGAGAAGGATTCCCTTCTTGTGGGTCTCGCAGACAGTGGAGCACCAGCCGTAGAGGAGAGGCCTCTTCGCCCCCTTCAGGATCCGGGCGGTCCGATCGTAGGCCTCCTCGTAGGTCGTCTCCACCAGCTCTCCGTCCACTCTCACCATGGGGGCCTTAGTTCTCTCGTGCCCCAAAATCTTGCTCGACCCCAGCCTGCAGGCCCTCTTGACCCCGACGATCTTGTCGTCCTCTACCTCGACTTTGATGTCGTCGCAGAGGCAGCCGCAGAAGGGGCAGAGGACGTCTTCTACAATCAAGACGTCTCAGCCCCAGCTTTCAGGTCGGCAAATAGCTCCCGGACGTCCAACACGACCATCTTTGTCTCCTCCACTTCAGCCTCGACCCCCTTGAACTGGGGGGTTCCGCATCCGCCGGTCTCGGGCCCCACGAGGGCGTTGGCCCAGGGACCCATCGGTATGAAGATTACCCCCGAGGGGAGACCCTTGTCCTTCTTTGCCGAGACCACGACCTCGCCGAACTTCGTCCTCACCAGGACGTTTCCTCCCTCAGATACGCCGAGGGCGTTGTAGTCCAATTCTGATAGGGCACAGAACGATGTGGCCCTGAAGAACTCGGTAGACATCTTCGCCTCAGAGGTCGCACCCTGGCCTAGGGTGCGTCCAGAGATCATCATCGCCTTCAACTCGCATCACCACCAAACTTCATGATCCTCGTCGCACTCAAACACCATTTTCATGGCCTTCTAAGGTCTATTCTAAGGTCTATATATTGTGCGGTCAGGCCTCCGGGAACGGTCACCTTAATATACTGCGTTGGCATTGCTAATTAGTCCACTAACGCATGGGGGATAGTTTTTGGCAGGCAGAGCTTGGAAGTTCAAAGATGATATCGACACCGACGCGATCATACCCGGACGCTACCTGGTGATCAACGATCCCGAGGGGCTCGCAAAACACGTCTTCGAGGGCGTGCGCCCCGAGTTCGCCGGGCAGGTCCGGGCCGGCGACTTTGTGGTGGCGGGAACGAACTTCGGATGCGGCTCCTCGCGGGAGCACGCGCCCCTCGGCCTCAAGGGCGCGGGGGTGAAGGCCGTCGTCGCCAAGTCCTTCGCCCGGATATTCTTCAGGAACGCCATCAACATCGGCCTGCCTTTGTTTGTCTGCGCCGACGTGGAGAGGATCCGGGATGGGGATTCCATCGAGATCGATGCCGATCGTGGGATCGTATACAACCGGTCCCGCGGCGAGTCTTATAGGACCACGCCCCTGCCGCCCTTCCTCCAGGAGATCGTGGAGACGGGGGGGCTCGTCAGTTACACTAAGAGGATGGTGAAGTCTGCTTGAAGTACAACGTTCCCGTTATTCCCGGCGATGGGATAGGACCTGAGATCGTGGCTGAGGGAATGAAGGTCGCAGAGGCCGCGGCAGAAAAGCACGGTTTTGATATCGAGTGGACAACGTACTCCCTTGGGGCGGACCACTACCTTGAGACCGGAGAGCTCGTCACCGAGGACGTCCTCAAAGACCTCTCCCAGTACAGGGCGATCTACCTCGGCTCCATAGGCGACCCGCGGGTCAAGCCCGGGGTCCTGGAGAAAGGCGTCCTCCTTGCCATGCGGTTCTACTTCGATCAGTACGTCAACCTCCGGCCCGTCAAGCTCCTGGAGGGGATCTGGACCCCCCTCAAAGACAAGGGGCCGAAGGATATCGACTTCGTCGTTGTCCGGGAGAACACCGAGGATTTCTACATCGGGATCGGTGGCCGGGCGAGATCCGGGAAGAGCCGCGACGAATTCGAGGTGAAGAGGACCCTTTACGACGTCAAGTTCGGCCTGGACGTGGAGTCGGACAGCGACGAGATCGCCTACCAGATAGGGATGATCTCGAGGGAAGGGACGCAGAGGGTGATCAAGTACGCCTTCGACCTCGCCATGGAGAGGAGAAAGCATCTCTCCAGCGTCGATAAGGCTAACGTCCTCTCCGACATCTATGGCTTCTGGAGAGAGGAGTTTGAGAGGGTTTCTGGCCAGTATCCAGAGGTGGAAACCGACTTCAACTTCGTCGACGCCATCACGATGTGGTTTGTCAAAAATCCGGAGTGGTTCGACGTCGTCGTCGCCCCCAACATGTTCGGCGACATCATCACCGACCTCGGAGCCATGATCCAGGGAGGCCTCGGGCTCGCGCCCGGAGCCAACATCAACCCCGAGGGCACCAGCATGTTCGAGCCGATCCACGGAAGCGCCCCCAAGTACAGGGGGATGAACAAGGTCAACCCCATCGCCACCATCTGGGCTGGGGCTATGCTCCTGGAGCACTTGGGGGAAGGGGCCGCCGCCGAGGACGTGATCGGGGCCATCGAGACGAACGTCAAGAGGGGAAAGGTCAGAACATATGACATGGGGGGAAGCGCCACGACCTCGGCGGTCGGCGACGATATCGCGGCCATCGTCCTCGAGGACATCTGATCGGAGGGCGAAAAGGTTTTATGTCGGATGACCATCTCCTAAACAGTGGTATGGGCTAATCTGCTCATGGGGGCTCGTAGCTCAGTTAGGCAGAGCGTCTGGCTTTTAAGTTTTTTGATCGGAGATACCAGGTGGTCGAGGGTTCAAATCCCTTCGAGCCCGCTTATTGCTTATTTCTGGGAAGTGACTGTATGAAAAAATTTGCGCTGCAGGATCACGAGCTGGTTCCGGCCCACATCCTCCTCTCTCCTGAAGAGTCGGAGGAGATGCTGAAGAGTTATGGCGTGGATTCTGCTCAGCTCCCAAAGATTCACGTCTCGGATCCGGTGGTGAAGGAGATTGGGGGAAAGGTGGGTGACGTGGTGAAGATCATCAGGAAGAGTCCCACGTCAGGAGAATCGGTCTTTTACAGACTGGTAATAGACTAAGAGGTGTTTTACGGTTTGCTTGACAGAGACGTACTATATAAAGCATATTTTACTAAAGATAAGCTGGTCCACCATCACATCAACTCCTTCAACGATTTCATAGACCGGGGTCTGCAGAAGGTGATCGACGAGGTGGGGATCATCGAGACGAACATCGAGGATACCTACGTCAGGCTCGGAGCGATCAGGGTCGAGAAGCCCACGGTCACCGAAGCCGATGGCTCTGTGGAGAGGCTCTACCCGAACGACGCAAGGCTTCGAAATCTCACCTATGCCTCCCCCCTCCGGCTGGAGATGACCATCGTCCAGGGCGAGACAGAGAAGGAGCCGGTGGAGGCGATGATAGGGATGCTCCCCATCATGATAATGTCCAAGGTCTGTAACCTCTCAGGCCTCTCCCGCGAGGAGATGATCGAGTTTGGAGAGGACCCCCTAGATCCAGGCGGATACTTCGTGGTTAACGGGTCTGAAAGGGTGATCATGACCCTGGAGGACCTCTCCCCCAACAAGATCTTGGTAGAGTACAACCAAAGGTATGACGCCTTCATCGAGGTGGCTAAGGTATTCTCCCAGAGGCAGGGTTATCGGTCCCTGGTCATCGTCGAGCGCGGCAAACGGTCTATCTTGGAGGTATCTTTCCCCTCCGTCAGCGGAAGGCTCAACTTCGTCACCCTGGCCAGAGCCCTCGGCCTTGAGACCGACATGGACATCGTCCAGGCCGTCTCCGACAACCCGGAGATCATAAAGTTCATGCTCGAGAACCTGGAGGAGGCGGAGGTCGCGACCAAAGAGGAGGCCATGGAGAAGATCGGCGGCCGGGTAGCGGCGGGCCAGGCGAAGGAGTACCAGAAGAAGAGGGCGGCCTACGTCCTGGATCGATACCTACTCCCCCACATTGGCGTCGAGGAGGGTGACAGGTATTCAAAAGGTCTCTTCCTCGCGAGGATGGCCGAAGCCTGCTTCGAGCTGGCCCTGGGAAAGAGGGGCGAGGACGACAAGGACCATTACGCCAACAAGAGGCTGAAGCTATCCGGAGACCTGATGGAGGATCTCTTCCGGGTCGCCTTCAGCAGGCTCACGAGGGACATCAAGTACCAGCTAGAGCGGGCGAGCATGAGGAACAGGGAGCTGAACGTCATCACCACCGTCCGGGCCGACGTCCTCACCGAGAGGATGATCCATCCTCTCGCCACGGGAAACTGGGTCGGAGGGAGGACCGGCGTATCTCAGCTCCTGGACCGGACCGATTACATGGCCACCTTGAGCCACCTTCGAAGAGTCATATCTCCCCTCTCTCGGTCCCAGCCCCATTTCGAGGCGAGAGACCTCCACCCCACCCAGTGGGGACGAATCTGTCCCAGCGAGACGCCTGAAGGTCCCAACTGCGGTCTTGTGAAGAACTTCGCCCAGGGGGTGGAGCTCTCCACGGGGGTCGAGGATTACGAGGATGTAAAGAAGATGCTTTTGGACCTTGAGGTCGTTCCGGTGGGTGGTCTCATTGAGTAGCGCGAGAGTATTTGTCAATGGGGAGTTTGTGGGAACTCATTCCGACCCCCACGAGCTCGTGAAGGAGATGAGGCGGCTTCGAAGGGGCGGCCAGATAAGCAACCAGATCAACGTCTCATACTTCGAGAGGACGAACGAGATTCTGATCAACACCGACTCCGGCAGGGCCCGAAGACCCCTGATCATCGTGGAGAATGGGGCCCCCCTCATCACCGAAGATCAAGTTGAAAAGCTCCGCCGGGGTGAGATCACCTTCGGCGATCTCGTCTCCGAAGGGCTCGTCGAGTACCTCGACGCCGAGGAGGAGGAGAACGGTCTGGTGGCCATCTGGGAAGAGGAGATTTCCCCTGATCATACCCATCTCGAAGTCGACCCATCCCTAATCCTTGGGATCTGCACCGGCCTCGTCCCCTACCCGGAGCACAACGCCAGCCCTCGAAACACCATGGGCGCGGGGATGATCAAGCAGTGCCTCGGAACCCCCATGGCCAACACCAAGCTCCGGCCCGATACTCGAGGTCACTATCTCCACTACCCCCAGAGGGCTCTATGCAGGAGCAGGACCGCCGACGCCATCGGTTTTGATGAGAGGCCCGCGGGCCAGAACTTCGTCGTCGCGGTCCTCGTCTACGAGGGGTACAACATCGAGGACGCCCTTATCCTCAATAAGGGGTCCATCGAACGGGGGCTCGGACGAAGCCACTTCTTCAGGGTATCGGAGGCGGAGGAGCGGAAGTACCCCGGAGGCCAGGAGGACAAGTTTGAGATACCCGACATGGAGGTCCGGGGCGCGAGGGGGGCTGAGGCCTACTCCCAGCTCGACGACGACGGCCTCGTCAACCCCAACGCTGTGGTGGCTCCCAACGACGTCCTCATCGGGAAGACCTCCCCTCCGAGGTTCTTGGAGGAGCCGACGGAGTTTGGGATCACACCTCAGCAGAGGCGGGAGACCTCCGTGACCATGAGGTCTAACGAGAAGGGCGTAGTGGACACGGTGATCCTCACCGAGTCCTCCAACGGCAATCGGCTCGCCAAGGTGAAGACGAGAGACCAGAGGGTACCAGAGCTCGGGGACAAGTTCGCATCGCGGCACGGCCAGAAGGGCGTCGTCGGCCTGATCGTCCCGCCCGCGGATATGCCATTCACCGAGAGCGGCCAGGTTCCAGACCTGATAGTCAACCCCCATGCCATCCCCTCAAGGATGACGGTGGGCCACGTCCTGGAGATGATCGGAGGGAAGATGGGGTCTCTCGAAGGAAGGCTCGCCGACGCCACCGCCTTCCTGGGCGAAGAGGAGACGGACATGAGGAGATCCCTCACCAAGTTCGGATTCTCCCACACCGGGCGAGAGGTGATGTACAACGGCATCAACGGAGAGCAGATCATGGCCGACGTATTCGTCGGGGTGATCCTCTATCAGAAGCTCTACCACATGGTGGCGGGAAAGATGCACGCTAGGTCCAGGGGTCCAGTCCAGGTTCTTACACGGCAGCCGACCGAGGGGCGGGCGAGGGAAGGCGGTCTCCGGTTCGGCGAGATGGAACGCGACGTTCTGATCGCCCACGGAGCAGCTCTGGCTCTCAAAGAGAGGCTCGTCGACGAGTCTGACAAGGTGACGGAGCTGGTCTGCAGCCGCTGCGGCATGATCGCCATTCACGATAAAAGGAGGAACGTCGACTACTGCTCTGTCTGCGGCTCTGATACCGAGATTTATCCCGTGGAGATGAGCTACGCCTTCAAGCTTCTGCTGGACGAGATTAAATCCCTCGGCGTTGCCCCTCGGCTGGTTTTAGAGGACGCAGTTTAGGTGTAAACATGACCGTCCCGAAGAGAATTGGTAAGATTAGTTTTGGGCTCATCTCTCCCCAGGAGTTTCGGAGGATGAGCGTGGTGAAGATCATAACCGCCGACACCTACGACGACGACGGCTTCCCCATCGAGATGGGACTGATGGACCCGAGGCTCGGCGTCATCGATCCCGGCCTGCGATGCAGGAGCTGCGGGGGAAGGCCCGGCGAGTGTCCGGGCCACTTCGGCCACATCGACCTCATAGCCCCTGTTATTCACGTCGGCTTTGCTAAATTGATACGAAAGATACTCCGCGGAATCTGCAGAGACTGCTCGAGGCTGATGCTTCTTGAGAATGAGAAGAGGATGTTCATCGAGCAGATCGAGACCCTCGTCCGTCTCGGCCAGCCCACCGACGACATCGTAAACAAGGCGTTCAGTGAGGCTCGAAAGCACAAGGTATGTCCCTATTGCGGCACGCCCCAGCTGGAGATCAAGTTCGAGAGGCCTCTCGCCTACGTCGAGGACGGCCATAAGCTCACCCCCTCGGATATCAGGGACCGGTTCGAGAAGATCCCCGATGAAGACATCAAGGTGATGGGGATGAACCCCGATACCGCGCGGCCGGAGTGGATGCTTCTCACCGTTCTGCCGGTGCCGCCCGTGACCATGAGGCCGTCGATTACTCTCGAGAGCGGCCAGAGGAGCGAGGATGACCTCACCCACAAACTTGTGGACATCATCAGGATCAACCAGCGGTTCCAGGAGAACAGGGAGGCAGGAGCGCCTCAATTGATCATCGAGGACCTCTGGGAGCTTCTCCAGTATCACATCACCACCTTCCTCGACAACACCGTCTCGGGGGTTCCCCCTGCCCGCCATCGGAGCGGCAGGCCTCTGAAGACCTTATCTCAGAGGCTGAAGGGGAAAGAGGGGCGGTTTCGAGGGAGCCTCTCGGGGAAGAGGGTGAACTTCAGCGCTAGGACCGTCATCTCGCCTGACCCGAACCTCAGCATAAACGAGGTCGGCGTCCCGATGGAGATCGCAATGGAGCTGTCGGTGCCCCTGGTGGTGAACACAAGGAATATCGAGGTGATGCGAGACTTCGTCAGGAGGGGCTCAGATAAACATCCGGGCGTCAACTACGTCACAAGGGCCGATGGGCGCAGGGTAAAGATCACCGACAGAAACTCCGAAGAGGTGGCCGAACAGCTGGAGCCCGGCTGGAGGGTGGACCGGCAGCTGATGGACGGGGACATAGTCCTCTTCAACCGGCAGCCGTCTCTTCACAGGATGTCGATCATGTCTCATAAGGTCGTCGTCATGCCCTATAAGACCTTCAGGCTTAACCCCGCGGTCTGTCCGCCCTACAACGCCGACTTCGACGGTGACGAGATGAACCTTCACGTCCCCCAGACCGAGGAGGCCAGGGCTGAGGCTGAGATCCTGATGCGGGTCCAGGAGAACATTCTCTCCCCCCGGTTCGGCGGTCCCATCATCGGCGGCATTCACGATTATGTCACCGGAAACTTCCTTTTGACTCACGGCGATCGAAGGATTAATCGGCTCGAGGTTATGGAGATCTTGAAGAAGTTGCCCCACCTGGAGCTTCCCGATCCCAAGGGATACAACGATGAAGGCGAGCCCTACTGGACCGGAAAGCAGATATTCAGCCTCATCCTGCCGAAGGGCCTCAACCTCGAATTCAAGGCCTCGTTCTGCAAGAACTGCGACTCCTGCAAGAAGGAGGCCTGCGATGACGACGCCTACGTCGTCATTCGTGACGGCGAAATCGAATGCGGCACCATCGACGCCGCGGCCGTGGGGGCCTTCAAGGGGAAGATCACCGACAGGGTGATCAAGGAGTACGGCCCGACGATGGGCGCGGGCTTCGTCGACGGCATGACCCAGATGGCGATTAGAGGAATAATGCTGGCGGGGTTCAGTTTCGGGATAGACGACGAGGACATCCCAAAGGAGGCCGAGGACCAGATCGCTGAAGTCCTGAACGTCGCGAGGGAGAACGTCGCGAAGCTGATCGAGGCCTACCAGGCGGGGGAGCTCGAGCCCCTGCCGGGAAGGACCCTCGACGAGACCCTGGAGATGAGGATAATGCAGACCCTCGGCAAGGCCAGGGACAACACCGGCTCCATCGCAGGAAGGTACCTGGGCCTTGACAACAGCGGCGTGGTGATGGCCGTCAGCGGAGCCCGTGGCTCCATGCTGAACCTGACCCAGATGGCGGCCTGCGTGGGCCAGCAATCCGTTCGAGGCGAGCGGATCCGGCGAGGCTATGAGGGACGGACCCTCCCTCACTTTCGAAAGGGAGATCTGGGGGCCGAAGCTCACGGCTTCGTCCAGTCCAGCTACAAGGAGGGGTTGAACCCGACGGAGTTCTTCTTCCACGCCATAGGCGGGAGGGAGGGGCTCGTAGATACCGCCATCAGGACTTCCCAGAGCGGCTACCTCCAGAGGAGGCTGATCAACGCCCTCCAGGATCTGGAGGTCCAGTATGATGGGACGGTTAAGGAGACGAGGGGTATAATCGTCCAGTTCAACTACGGCGAGGACGGGGTTGACGCCTCGAAGAGGGATTACGCGAGCCCCGAGAACGTTCACCGGATAGTCCAGAGGGTGCTGAGAAAGGAGGGTGCATGAGCCTATCTGAAAAGGAGATTCTCAAAAAGATTGAGGACCTCCCATTGCCGCAGAGCATAAAAAAAGCTCTCGAGGGCGAGCTGAAAGGGGTCGAGATCTCCGAGGAGGAGTTCAGCGAGGTGAGAGACCTGGTGGTGGCCGATTACGAGAGGTCCAAGGTCGAGCCCTGTGAAGCTGTCGGGGTCGTAGCGGCTCAGTCGATCGGTGAGCCCGGCACCCAGATGACGATGCGGACCTTCCACTATGCGGGGGTCGCGGAGATCAACGTCACCCTCGGCCTTCCGAGGCTGATAGAGATCGTGGACGCGAGGAAGATCCCCAGCACTCCCACCATGACGATCCGCCTGGAGAAGGATTACGCCCTCGACCGGGACATCGCAAGGGAGGTGGCCTGGTCCATCGAGTCCACCAACATACTCCACTTGGGGTCGATAGCTACCGACCTTGCGGAGATGAACGTGGTGATCGAGCTGAACGAGGACGCCCTGATTCAGAGGAAGATCGAAGCCTCTGAGGTGGCAGAGAGGCTCACCGCGGGAACGAAGCTTCCTGCAGAGCAGCATGGAAACCAGATCATAATGACGCCGCCCGAGCCATCATACCGAGATCTCCTCCAGCTTGTCGAGAAGATCAAGACGATCTCTCTCAAGGGTATCGAGGGCATAAGCAGAGTAGTAATCAGGAAGGAGGGCGACGAATACGTCCTCTACACGGAGGGTTCGGCCCTCAAAGAGGTCATCCAGTTCGAGGGGGTAGACCCCACCAGGACGAAAACAAATAATATAACTGAGATCGGTGATGTCCTGGGAATAGAGGCGGCCCGAAACGCCATAATAAACGAGGCCACCGATACGCTCCGCGAGCAGGGTCTCTCCGTCGATGTGAGGCATATTATGCTGGTGGCAGACATCATGACCTGCGACGGTGAGGTCAAGCAGATTGGTCGCCATGGCGTCTCCGGAGAGAAGGCCAGCGTCCTTGCGAGAGCCGCCTTCGAGGTTACCGTCAATCACATCCTAGACGCCGCAGTTCGTGGAGATGTCGACGATCTCAGGGGCGTAACTGAGAACGTCATTGTGGGCCAGCCGATTCAGCTGGGAACGGGCGATGTTCAATTAGTCGCAAAACGATGAGGTAAAAGGATGATAAACATTGATAGAGCGCTCAGAAGTTCGATCAGAACCGGTAAAGTTGTTCTCGGCTCAAACCTAACCTTAGAAGCAGGGGTCAGCGGGCGGGCAAAGCTGGTCATCAGCGCCATCGACTGTCCAGAGGAGGTGGCCAGCGGACTGAAGAAGGTCGACGTGCCCGTCTACAATTATTCGGGCAGGGGAAAGGATCTAGGCTCTGCCTGCGGAAAACCCTTCTCGGTTGCGGCTCTGGCGGTAATAGAACCCGGCGACTCTGAGATAATGGCGCTCCTGAGGGAGATCAGGGGTATTGAGGATGAGTGAGTTCAAGCTTACCACCGAAGGGATAAGGTACATCGCCCTCTTCGAAAGCTTGACCGGTGGTGTGGCCAGAGACTGCATCATAGACGATGAGAACGACCGGATAATATTCGTCATCAAAAAGGGAGACATGGGCGCTGCCATCGGAAGGAAGGGCAGCAACATCAACAGGGTAAAGAAGTCCATAGGAAAGCAGATCGAGATCGTGGAGCACAGCGACGACGTCAAGGAGTTCCTTGAGAACGTCTTCCAGCCGGCCTCGATAAAGAACGTGACGATCGTCACGAAAAATAATAAGCGATTGGCTTATGTAGAAGTAGCAAATAGGGACAAGGGCATCGCCATAGGACGTGATGGGCGTAACATATTAAAAGCCAAGATGCTCTCTTCGAGGCATCACGGCGTAGATGACATCATAATCCAGTAAAAATAAACCGACACTCGAGCTACCATCGGCTTTTGAGGTCGGCAGCCCAGCCGTTAGGCGATGGACATAGCATTCGATGGACATAGCATTCAACTAGGTGGAATAATGGGAAAGGGAATGTACGCGGCCAGGAAACTGGAGAGCGACCGCAAGAGCTTCCGGTGGAGAGATATGAACTATAGCCGGAGGGTACTGAAGCTGAACGTCAAGGCGGACCCCCTGGGTGGCGCGCCGCGGGCACGAGGCATAGTCCTAGAGAAGGTCGGCGTCGAGGCTAAGCAGCCCAACTCTGCCATCAGGAAGTGCGTTCGGATACAGCTGATCAAGAACGGAAGACAGGTTACCGCCTTCTGTCCGGGGGATGGAGCCATCGGGTTCATAGACGAGCACGACGAGGTCGTGGTGGAGAGAATCGGAGGCAGGATGGGCGGAGCCAAGGGCGATATACCCGGCGTCCGATTCCAGGTCGTCGCCGTAAACAACGTGGCCTTAGACGAGATGGTCTCCGGACGTAAGGAGAAGCCGATAAGGTGATACCGTGAACGTCAAGATCTTCAACAAATGGGATCCCGAAGAGATAGAGATCACGGATCTCAGCATAAAGCGCTATTTTAACCTCCGTCCGATGGTCGTGATGCACACAGGCGGCAGGCACGCAAGGCAGCAGTTCAAGAAGTCCGAACAGCATATCGTCGAGCGGCTCATCAACAAGATGATGCAGAAGGAGGTCAACACCGGCAAAAAGATGAAGACCTACAAGATCGTAGAGGAGGCCTTCGACATCATTAACCAGAGGACGAAGGAGAACCCCCTCACAGTCCTTGCAAAGGCGATATCCAACACCGGTCCCCGCGAAGAGGTCGTCCGTCTCAAGTATGGGGGCATCACCGTCCCCAAGGCCGTCGATACCGCCCCCCAGAGGAGGGTGGACATGGCCCTGATGTTCATCACCACCGGTGCTCAGAGGTCGGCCTTCAAGAGCAAGCGGTCGGCAGCCAGCTGTCTCGCTGACGAGATCATCGCCGCCTCGAAGGGCGACGTTCGAAGCTTCGCCATGAACAGGAAGGACAGCGTAGAGCGGGTCGCCAAGGCGGCACGATAAAACGGGGAACGAAGCGTTTCGCCTTCTGCGAGCAAACGTTTCAAGGCCCCGAACCTTATTTTCGTTTTTGCACTCGATGAAGATGAGGGCGCGTCCCATCCGGGTCGCTCCCCTCGCCTTCAAACGAGATTTTTGGTATGATGTGATGATTTCTAAAGAGTTGGCCCTTTATCCTGTGGTCATCCATCATAAGGTCTTTGATGAACCGATCGCAATCGTGAACTGGTACGATAGGGTGCTGGTATGATAGAAGACCATAGACGCCCCACGGCAGGCTGACTTCCCCAGCACTAGATCCCCAAAGTCATCTGGCCGTGACGAAGTCCTCATAGCCTACACTCCGATCTGCAGACCATGACCGAAGTCGGCGATTAATGGAAAAATATGAGATGAGTTTGCAGGCTGGAGACTTATATGCCACCCAGCTCCTTGGACTTGGCAAATAGCTCCTCTGCTTCAGCCTCGCGTCCGAGGTCCTGCAGAGCCCTTCCTTTGTAGTGGTAGGACCTGTAGTACATAGGCACCAGCTCTATGACCTTATCGAAGTACTGGATCGATTCATTGTATCTTCCCAGGTGGTAGAGAGCCGTACCTTTGCCCTGCCAGGCCATCACGTTCTTCGGGTTCAGCTCGATGTCATCGTCATAGAGTTCAGCCGCCTTGGTGAAAGAGGCATTCGCCTCATCCTTGCGATCGAGTCCGTTGAGAGCGCCACCTCGATCTAGCCAGTATGAGGCCTGGCTGGGATTGATCTCGATGGCCTTATCATAGGCCGGGACTGCCTCTTCGTACCTGCTCAGTTCAGCCAAAACGCCAGCTTTCCAGTACCAGGCTTCAGACGAATTCGGATTGATCTTAAGAGATTCGTTGTAGGATTTCAGAGCTTCTTCAAAGTTTCCAAAGGCAGTCAGAGTTTTGCCTCTCAGATACCAGGCATCCGCGAATTGCGGGTCGAGCTCGATAGATTTGTTGAACGCGTGCAAGGCCTCCTCAAAATTGCCCAAAAAATCGATTTGAAGTTCGCCGATCTTAAACCATTCGGATGCAGATTGTGGATCGAGATCAATGGCCTTTTTGTAGGCTTCAAGGGATTCCTGAAGATATATCCCCCTTGCCGTCTGGTTCTGTGTTTCAGTTATCGCCATTCCACGCGATTCATCACCTCTGTTAAGCCAATATCCGGCAGTCTCTTCTTGTGCAGAAGTAGTGAAGCACAGCACGGCCAAGGCCGTAAAAGCTAGAATGTGAATTAGTCTCACCATATAATACCCCCTTCATACGTGGCTGCTCAAGCAACCTCTCCTTATTCTCGAAGTCATTCGGTTAGGATGGCCGAATTTCATCGCCCTTTCTGCTTCCATATGGCCGACTTCCGTCCGGCCACCGAAGGTGGCGAGATCTTTTGCAGTTCTGGCAATTTCAACCGACTTTATGTCCACATCATACTTTTTGATATAAATAGTTGTTTAGGTAGTACGAATTGATGTTGTGACCACGGACCATTGAAGCCCGAACACATAGAGCTAATTCACTGAGACACCATAATTGTGGTGCATCAGACCAGTTTAGAGGTCTCTTTTAATGGTCTACACTCCACTATCCCATATGGAACGTCGAAGGCACATTGCGAAGGCAGCGCATAATTTTCCTAGTCCTGGTGCGCAAATCCAAAAAAGATTGATACATTGCCGGAGACCCCCACCAGCCAAGAGATTTCGATCGAGGCCTGAATATCAGGCCTGCTCTTCCTTCACCGCCGCCACCACAGCCTCAGCGAAGGCATCGGACGCCTCCGGACAGCTCCCTGCCTTCAAACGAGATTTTTAGCGTGATAGTGATGACTTCTGAAGAGTGGCCCCTTTATTTGAACCTCTTCACGAAGGACTTGTCGATCCAGCTCTTGAAGGTGTAGATGATCCTCTTGGGAATGGGGACGCAGAGGTCACCGTAGATCCCGACGGCACAGCCACATCCCGTCGTGATCAGGGCCACGGGGCTCTCGGTGCTCGCCCTTATCGAGTAGGGCTTCAGATCCGTCCCCTTCGCAACCCTCGCCAGGTTTCTCGCGGTGTGTTTTGCCTGAATCTCCGCCTCCATCCCCGTCTTGGTGGCGAGCTTCCCGCCGATCTCTATCCAGGCGCAGTCACCGATGGCGAAGACGTCTTCATATCCCTGAACTCTCAGATACTGATCACAAAGGAGCCAGCCGTTCTTTTTGGGCAGGCCAAGGTTCTCAATAAGGGGCGCGGGCCTGATCCCTGCGGTCCAGATCGCCATCTCGCAGTCGAGGGAGCTTTCGTCAGCGAAGGTTACGCCGCCGTCTCGGATCGAATCGACCTTTTTTTTGGTCAGGACCTCTACGCCCTTTCCCGTTAGGATCTTTTCCATCAGGATGGAGGCGTTCTTGGATAGGGTGGGCAAGAGCCGGTTCATCATCTCGATGACATATATCGTGCAGTTTGAATCCTCTGCGAGAAAGCAGGCGGTCTCTATGCCGGTGGGCCCAGACCCAATTATCGCGATCTTTTTTGGGCGTTTCTTCTCGACGAATCTTCTCGCTTCGACAGTATCTTCCAGGGTGTTGATGGAGAAGGCCTTCTCGGCGCCTTTAACTCCGAAGTAGTTCTGGACCGCACCGGGGGCCAGGACGAGGATGTCGTAATCGAGATCGTTCTTTTCGCAGGTCACCCTCTTATCGGCGAAGTCGATCCTTAGGGCACGGTCCTTTAAGTGAACGGCGTTCATTTTCTTGCAGAAGGGGTCCAGGGGGGCGGTCATCTCCTCCATCTCGATCCTTCCGCCCAGGTAGTCGGGGTAGAGGGCCTGGCATTCGATCCTATCCTTCGGTTCGACGAGGACCAGCTCCAGCCCCTCCTTGGTGGCGGCGTTTCTCACGAGCTCTGCTCCGCCTATGCCACCGCCCACCACCACCACTCGCAAGAGATCGCTTCTCTGCAAATTCATATGCCTCATCTTCACCTCTAACCCGGACTTATCCTCTGATCATCGGTCATAAGCCCTTCGATGAACCCATCACGATCTGGACCTTCTGTCACCCCTTCTATGTCAGATCGGCAATCGCTCATCCTCAATTTCATCCCCTCGAAGATCAGAGCGTTATAATTCAAATAGTACTACTTTAACCGAAATTGTTATTAATAAATCAGTGGTAAGTCTGGAAGGCCCCATACTGGACTGGCCTGCTCCGATCCCATGAGCTGGGAATCCTGGCAGGAGACGTCATAGAACCAGGAATAGAGCTTGCATCGATCTCGCCATGAATTCCAGAAACAGAGATGATGAGTTGAGTCTGATATATCTCCTCATTGAAACGCTGAACTCCACCGTCTCCACCATGTCCATCGTATTCGTGATGCTCTTTCTGACGGGCGTAATGGTGGAGATGGGTTTCTTTCAACGGATCTCATTCATTGCGAGGCCTCTTGTTTCGGTATCTCGCCTGCCATCGGTATCCGCCTCCACCTTCGCGATCAGCTTCGGGTCCGCCCTAGCCGCAAACACCATGATCGCCAGGTTGAGAGAGGAGGGGGCTTTGAGCGAGCGTCAGGCGTTTCTCAGCGCCGTTATGAATAGCGTTCCTGTCTATTTTCGGGAGTTTTTCACATATCAGCTGGCCTTTGTGATACCCGTTCTGGGGATGGTCGTGGGGGGGTTGTACGCTGCTGTGGCCATAGCAACGGGGCTGATAAAACTTTTATTGGTGGTGATCCTGGGAAGAGCGTATCTATCGGAGGAATCGTCGATCCCACCGGAGGTGGGCGGGACTCTCGACAGGATGGGGATAATAGAGGCCGCAAAAAAATCCCTCAAAGGGCAGATGAGGATATTTCTCAGAATCTCATCGCTATTTTTTGTGATGACGTTCCTTGTCCTTTATTTGAGCAGAGAGGGGATCCTCGAATCGATGAACGTTCTCCCCATAGCTCAAACGTTCCGGGTTCCCTCTGAGACGGTGGTGCCTCTGACGATCTACGTTGCAAGCCCCAAGGCGGGAATCACACTTCTGGGGCCGATGATTCAAAACGGCGCCATATCAGAGATGAAGGCGTTGATGGTCTTGATGTTGGGAAGCCTTTTCATGCTCCCCGCTTATTCGGTGAGATCTTTGATTCCCAATTACACCTCCGTCTTCGGCATGAAGCTCGGCCTCTCTTTGGTGATCACTTCGATGATCATCAGCGTTTTGGTTCGGCTTATCGTATTGGTTATGCTGTTGGTTCTCGTCCATTGAATTTACATCGAGGTTCAGTCGTTATCTTCGGGAATCTGAGGGCTGATGGGTTCAGTTGGAATATATTCTTCTCATATCACATTAAGTATGAGCTAACCGAAAGTTATTAAGTTGAAAACGCACATTTCCCGGATCGAATATGGGGGCAGATGAGTTCGTCGCGGCGATCGATTCATTCCGATTAATCTGGGCCGATCAAGAATCCAGAACCTCGGAATATGGAGCTGAAATATACTATGTCTTCGATGATAGAGACCGAAGACCTCACCAAGGAGTACGGGAAGAAGATTTCGTTACCTGGTCAGCCCTCTCCTCTATCCGGTCGCCTTCGGGTGGGGGCTCGGACGGGGCATCTACGTAGACGGCACCAGCTACTTCGCCTTCGTGGTTCCCGGCATAATCGCCCTCACCGCCATGAACAGTAGCTTCACCGGCGCGGGGACGAGGCACAACGTCGATCGGCTCTACTTCAAGAGCTTCGATGAATGTTCTGGCTCTCAGTTCACGCGTTCCTCTCAAATAGGTTCTTCTCCTCCCCCTCAACTATGCTATAGAGCGCCTCCGAGCTGAGCCCCGATATGGGATAGTACCT
>LDZU01000001.1_pt1 | contig 115010 bp, 110 predicted proteins | sample 615531 | NCBI WGS metagenome assembly LDZU01 (sample SAMN03408293, study PRJNA278302) | terrestrial metagenome | isolation source: oil reservoir sample SB2 | place: USA: Alaska, North Slope, Schrader Bluff formation | collected 2011-09 | reverse complement strand
ATTTGTAAGGAGGGTGGTTTGACGTTTCACTCCAGCTCTGGTATTATTGCTGCGCTATACGCGTTGTACCCTTCGCGTAAAACCAAAACCAGAAAGGGCTTGTAAAGATGAAAGTATTATTGATCAAAGATGTGTATAATCTCGGCAGAGCGGGGGAAATCAAGAGAGTTGCCAATGGATACGGAAGAAATTTTCTCATCCCTCAAAAATTTGCTGTAATAGCAACCCCCGGTGCATTGAAGCAGGTTGAGAAAATTCAAGCTGCTGCTGAAAAACGGCGCATTGCATTGAACGAAGAAATGGCTGGCTTGGCGGAGAAGATCGCAGGTCTTGAGTTGTATTTCACTGCAAAAGTAGGTGAAACCGGGCGTCTGTATGGTTCCATTACCCAGCAGATGATCGCCGATGCCATTGCTGAAAAGACCGGAATTGAAATTGATCGCCATTGGATCGAATCACAACCGCTGCGTGATGCTGGTGTGCATGATGTGAAGATCCGTCTCACCTTCGATCTGGTGCCGGAAGTAAAAGTTACCATCGAGAGTGAAGAAGAAGCTGGAAAAGCTGCGGAAGTGGGAAATAAAAAAGAAAAACCAAAAGTGAAAGAAGAAATCACAACCATTGATGAGATTCCATCCTTTACCGAACCAACTTCAAATGGTGAGCAAGCATAATATACTGGCATGAACTTTACCGGCATGTGAATGCTCACATGCCGGTTCTTTTTTCCAATTCTGGATATAATCAGAGGCGATGAATAAAACAGTAGGTCAGATCCTCCGGGATGCACGTGAATTGAAGGATATCTCTCTGCAGGATGCTGCCAGAGCTACGCACATCCGGGTTCAATATCTGCAAGAACTGGAAAATGATCATCCAGAACTACTCCCCTCCAGGACACAGGCGCATGGCTTTTTGCGGTTGTATGCTTCCTTTCTGGAGCTGAATGTAACCGAATTGTTATCATTATGGCAACCTGCGCTGGACCAGGAAGCACACAATGGAACTTCCGCGGCAAAGATGCTATCGGATGAGGAAAAGGATCAAATACCCGAGGAACCTGGCTTCACAGAAGTCACTGAGGATGTCAAAAAGAAAGAAAAGAAAAAAATATCCCTGCCTGGCTTCTTTAAAAAAACACCTGCGCAACCCATTGAGCCTGAAGCAGGTCAGGATGAAACGAAAGAAAAAGCCCAGGAAAAAGCGTCCCGAAAAGAGGATACCCCGTCTGTTAGTTCAGTCCGGACATCAAATGAGGCGTTTCGTGAAGTCGGTTCGCAGATGCGCTCACGACGTGAAAAGCTTGGTTTGACCCTCTCGGATGTTGAACAATTTACTCGACTGCGTAGAATTTACATCCAGGCTATCGAAGAAGGACATATAGAGGATTTACCCTCGTCTGTTCAAGGACGCGGTATGGTCATCAATTACGCCAATTTCCTTGAAATGGATCAAGATGCAGTTCTAAGCTTATACGCCGAAGGATTGGAACTCCAACGCAGAGAAAACTTGGATCAAAAATGGGCTCCTCGTGAACCTGCTGTCAAGATTAGCATACGAATCCCCGATCGCTTACGCCGTTTTCTCTCACCGGATCTTTTATTTGGGACCTTTGTTGTGGTAGCGCTGTTCGTATTCATATTCTGGGGTGCCTCGCAGATTTTTAACGGTGAAACGGAGGATGTTCCTACTGAAGCGCCATCCATCTCTGAAGTGCTGCAGAGCACAGCCACTCCCATGCTGACAGAAATGATCCCGACAGCCGAAACCACTACGATGACAACTGTAGAAAATGTAGTACCGCCAGTAGCAACACAGCCAATTACCCAAGCAGCCACACCGCTTGCCACAGCCAATACAGCACCACTCCAACTTTACATTGTTGCTCAGCAACGCGCTTGGATGCAGGTTACTGTGGATGGGGTGGTGGAATTTGAAGGGCGCGTGGTACCAGGGAATGCCTATACTTTTTCGGGTGATGATCGCATGGTGCTGCTGTGTGGGAATGGTGCTGCGCTGGAAGTGTATTTCAATCAAGATTATCTGGGCAGTCTAGGGGAGATTGGGGAAGTGGTCAATCTTGATTTTAGTTTGGAGGGTCTTACCATCCCAACTCCAACGACTACCCCCACGTTTGCTCCAACAACAACTTCCACGATAACCCCGTCTGAAACCCCTTCAGATACAGAGACCCCGCTCGAGTAGAAATCATTCCAGCAGATTCTGCTTTAGCGCCAGATATAGAAAAAATGTTCTATAGTAAGAATAACATAAAAGAAGAACCTGAGCAAGGTTTTTTCATCTTAGGATCAATCTGTCAGAATTACTAGATGTCAAAACCGGAAGGTTAAAGTCCTTCGTTGAAGATTTGAGTTCAGGGGAGAAACCTGTATAATTGGACTTCTATGGAAAAGACTTTCTATATTCATACGCTTGGCTGTCCCAAGAATAGTGTGGATTCCCAATCCATGGCAACTTTATTGATGCAGCATGGATATGATCTGGCGGATGAGCAACAGGATGCAGAATTCATCATTGTTAATACATGTGGTTTCATCCAACCTGCCCGCCAGGAAGCCCTGAATTTATTACAGGATATTGTACGCGAAAAAAAACGCAACCAAAAACTGATCGCGGCTGGCTGTCTCACCCAACGTGAAAAAGAACAGGTGCTGCAGGAAGTTCCTGAAATTAATGCACTGCTTGGCACCAGGCGTTGGATGGATATTCTATCGGTGATTCAGCAGCTTGAAAAACATTCGCAAAAACCATTTTCCAGTATCACAGAAGGTGATCTTGCGATGGAATCCGAAGCGATTGTGCGGGCTGCATTGAGTGGGGGCTATGCTTACCTAAAAATTGCGGATGGTTGTGATAGGGGTTGTGCTTTTTGCTCCATTCCAATCATTAAAGGTCCGCAGGTAAGCCGCAAGCTTCAAGATATTCTGCGAGATGTACGTGTGCTGGAAGAAGGGGGCTTACAGGAATTGATTCTAATCGCACAGGATGTAACCTCTTATGGACGTGACCTGGGATTGCCGGATGGGCTGCCGAATTTACTGCAGAAAATTGTCACCTCGTCCCCTTCCATTCCATGGATCCGGCTTTTGTATACCTATCCTGGTGAGATCAGTGAACAATTGATGCATGTAATGAAGGAGGTTCCCCAGGTACTACCGTATCTGGATATCCCGCTGCAGCATGCCCACCCGGATGTGCTTCGCCGTATGCGGCGACCAGCGGATATGCACAAAGTTCGCGACTTACTGGAATCAATGCGAGCGCGTATTCCCCAATTATCCATCCGTACCACTTTTATCGTTGGGTTCCCGGGGGAGAGCGAACAAGAATTTGAGACGTTGCTAGATTTTGTACGGGAAATACGCTTTGACCGTGTTGGAATATTCCCTTACTACCATGAAGCTGGTACTCCCGCCTACGCTTATCCTGATGATATTCCTGCTTCTGAGAAAGAAGAACGGATTCAACGTCTGGCTATGCTGCAGGAAGGGATATCCACAAGCAGGAATGAAGAATTTATCGGGAAAGAGCTGGATGTGATCGTGGATGGTGTGGGAGATGGCATTTCTGTCTGCCGTTCTTACCGGGATGCGCCCGAGATCGATGGTATGGTGATGGTTGAAGATGAACTTGAGGTGGGAAAAATAACAGCGGTGAAGGTCACCGCTGCTCTTGTTCATGATTTGATCGCAAGCCCTTTACGGAAATGAGAATTAATTAACTGCCTTCTGGTGTTGGTTCTGTGGTAGGTGTCGGTTCAGATGGAACTTCTTCGGTAGGCGTTTGCGTTTCAGCAGGGGCAGGTTCATCGGTTGGACCTTGGCAGCCGATATATGCTTCGTCTACCAGACGAGATGTTTCTTCATCATATTGCATATCAAGAGATAAGCGCAGCTGCTTCTCCGCCTCGCAATAATCCTGAACACTCATCAAATATCGACCATATTCTCGTAGTCCTATCCGATAACGGTCAATAGCTGTCCATCCGGAGCTATCGTACATATAGGGGAAAGCTGCATAGACTTGGTTGAAATAATACACCACCTGGCTCCAATCCACTTCCCAGTAACTGGCTCCGGTTACATATAAACGAGCCCAGTTGGAGTAATTGATGGCATCATGATCGAGAGGTGCGAAATTCTTTGCAAGGGAGAAATAATACAACCCTCCCTCAAGGTCTCCGTCTGTTGTAATTTTCTTCACCGCGCAGTTGCGCAGTGCGGTCCATAACATCCCATCCACTTTCAGGGTTTCGTATGTGTAATCTTCATCGCGCAGGTCACGCAAGGTATCCACTGCCAGGCACCATTCCTGATTGGAAATATCTTGCTGCGCCTGTTGATAGAGTGCCTGAGCCCCCTGAATGTCGCGAGTAGGAGCAGCGGTTGGTGCAGGAGTAGCTTGTTCACTCATGGTGAGGTGGATGAGCACTTCGCTGTATTTCTCAGTGATATCAGGAAAATTCGGGTAGATCTGAATCACATATTCAAGTTGAATGCGAGCAACTTCGTAGTTTCCAGATGCCAATGCTTCCATTCCATAGCGATAGTGTGTGGTTGCTATGGTTAATCGCTGGTTCTCTTCCTCGGCTTTGCGTTGATTGATGCCAGAAAAATAACCCAGTGACCCACTTAATAGTGCTGCCACCAACACCAGTAGCAATCCCAGAAGAACAGCCCGTACATAGCGCGGCTTTCCACTCTTGCGTTTTCCCCCTGACTTCAAGGATTGGGTATCTTCTTGTGAGGGTTTTTGAGCCCCATCAATCTCGGTGGTCTTTTCTTTATTTTCTTTTGCCATGCGCGTTATTATACCGTTCTTTTCTTTTTCAATTATCCGGATTACATGTGTAAAAAGACTTTTATTTCTTTCCAAACGAAAGGCAAAATGATAACAATGCCTGATAGAAAGCTAAGCATTCCCAGCATCAGTGGATTCTGTAATGAACTGTGTTGCAGGGTGAACCAGGCTACCGTTCCGGCTGCGACGGTCCCTACAATGGTGCGCAGGATAGTCTGATTTCTTTCTTTGCTAAACTCTCTGAGTTCCTTATGGATCGGATCTCTCTCTGCCATATTCTTTCTCTGTCGAATTGAAAACAACACCAGTAAGAAAACAGCCTGGAATGTGAAAGCAATCGAGTCTGCCAACGCTAGACCTGGGGCATCGATCGATTGGGATAAAAAGTTGCCGCTCACAATATAGATTATCAGATTAAGAACCGCTGCAATAAGCGGGATAATCGCGTTTTGCTGGGAGAAGAAAAGGCGAGAACTCAATTCCAGCAGGCAGTGTCCTAATAATCCCACCAGAAAGCCACGGGTGACCCATAATAGTTGGTCGGTAGCGGCATATTCGAATCCAAAAGCAAATTCAAGGAAAGGACGCAATGTAAGTGAAAGGACAATCGTAATGGGGATCGCCAGAGCGATGATCACGCGTGCTACGCGGTTGATGGTGGCATGATACTCGGCTTTCTTATCCTGCGCGAACAATTCCGAGATGGTTGGCAGCAAGGCTGTGCCAATGGCAGTGCCGATCAATGTTTCAGGCACCTGTTGTATCATCCATCCATAGGTCAAGGCGGTTGGCGCACCTTCACTGAGGTAAGAAGCGAAGTTATCACGTGCGATGAATGTCAGCTGGTAGCATAGCATGCTTCCTACCCGCGGCGTCAGCATATTCAATATCTTTCGCACATACGTGTTTTGCGTTCCTAACCCGGGGAACCATTTGAATTGGTAACGGAATAACCCCGGAATAAGGGTGATGAAATAAAGTACCGACCCTATAAGTACCCCATAAACAATTCCATAGACACCCATACCGTATGCTGGCAGGGTAATTCCTGCAATGGTTAGACTTTCTTGAGGAGCCAGGACCACTGCACCAAAGATCTGCCCCAAGTTGTACATGATGGGTGCAACAGCCGGGAGAAGGAAATGCTGGTTGGCTTGCAGCCCTGCGACCAGCAATCCTGCCATGGAAAAGATCAACGTGGCAATCAGGTCCAAACGCATGATCTCAACGACCAGAGCTTGTTGCTGTGCGGTAAAACCGGGGGCGATACCCCAGGGGCTACTCACAAGTGGTTCAGCAAAAATGCCTACTAAAATGGAGAGAACCGCTGTTATAAGAAATGCAATATTGGCAACACGGCTAAAAACACGCCAGGATTCTTCTCTACCTTCTTTGGAAAGAACCTCTGACAATACCGGTATGATTGCCATTGCGAGCGCGCCGCCTGATATCAGGGAGTACAGCATATCCGGGACGTTGTTGGCGACGTTGAATACATCCAGTTCGGCAGAAAGACCGAATTGCCTTGCGATGATCAACTGCCGTGCGATTGCCAGTATCTTATTAATAGCAAAGCTTAATGCTACGATGAGTGTGGCTCGTGATAGTTTGCTCAAGGTTTATCCTTTTCGATAATTTTATCCTAAAGCGACATCTAGGATCATCATTACTGTGAATCCCAGCATGGCACCCCAGGTGGGAATATCAGTATTCTCGCCCTGCTGTGCTTCCGGGATCAATTCTTCGATCACGACATAGATCATGGCTCCGGCTGCGAATGCCAGAGCATAGGGTAAGACTTGTCGCATCACCAGAACCGCAGCCGCTCCCACAACAGCCCCGATCGGTTCTACGATCCCAGAGAGTTGCCCATACCAGAAACTTTTCCATCGAGAAAGACCTTCTCTACGCAATGGAGCAGAGATCGCTAATCCTTCCGGGAAGTTTTGTATGCCGATACCAAGTGCCAGCGCAATGGCACTTGGTAAGGATGCTCCTTCGATTCCTGCTGCGGCTGCTCCAAAGGCAACGCCTACTGCCAGCCCTTCGGGGATATTGTGCAGGGTGATGGCTAGCACAAGTAAAACAGAACGCTGCCAGGAAGTCTTGATGCCTTCGGCATTTTCGGTTTGCATATTAAGGTGCAGGTGGGGCAAGATTTTATCAATGCTCCACAGTACCAAACCACCCAATAGAAAGCCGATTGATGGAGCTACCCATGCATTTCCTCCGTTGGCTCCAGCTATTTCAATGGCAGGTGCCAACAAAGACCAATAGCTGGCGGCGATCATAACTCCGGCAGCAAAGCCCAACATTCCATCCAGCAACTTCCTACTTATCTCTTTGGAGATGAATACCCCCGCAGCGCCCAAAGCAGTCATTCCCCACGTAAAGATGGTCCCGATTAATGCTTGGATTACAGGGCTGAAATTGCTTAAGAAATTTACCATGTGATTTACCTCCATCCATCAGTCATATTGTATTGTTATTATTTTATTCTATTCTATGCGATGTTTGTTTTATGACAACTGGTAGAATAAGTTATAAGACAAAGTTAAGAAAAATTGTCATGATGTATTAAATGAAAGGAAAATGTTTTGTGAAGTGCTATAATTTCCATCAGGAGATTGGTGGATGAAGATATTAAACGATCAACAGGAAAGCACTTTGCAACGTGAGAGAATTTTCCTGAATGATCTGCAACTAGAACTGGTCGAAAATAATGCTTCGAAAGAAGACCTCGATTCTTTAAAATATTCCATTCGTCAATTGGACGATCTATTTTTACTGGTCATCGTTGGAGAGTTTAATTCTGGAAAAAGCGCTTTTATCAATGCGTTATTGGGACAACAATTGTTAAAAGAAGGGGTGACACCAACCACTTCCCAGATAAATATTTTGCGATATGGCGAAAAACGTGAAAATCATCTGGTGGAAAAGGACCAGACTGTATTGTTGTTTCCGGTTGAACTCCTCTCTGAATTAAGCATTGTTGATACTCCTGGTACGAATGCGATAATCAGGCAGCATGAAGAATTAACAACACATTTTGTGCCCAGAGCGGATCTGATTCTTTTTGTGACTTCCGTTGACCGTCCCTTTACTGAAAGCGAACGCAGTTTCATGCAAAGCATTCGTGATTGGGGAAAAAAGGTTGTCATTATTTTAAACAAGATCGATATTCTAGCAGATGAAGAAGAGCTAACTCAGGTTGTAAATTTTGTGCAGGAAAATGCACAAACACTTATGGGCAGAGCTCTGGATGTTTTCCCGGTAAGCGCGCGCCAAGCGTTGCGAGCAAAAAATGGAGAAACAAATTTATGGGAAGCCAGTCGTTTTGGAGCTCTAGAAGCTTATATTCGAAACAGTCTTGATCAAACCGGGCAAATTCGCCTTAAATTCATGAATCCCTTGGGAGTCGCTGCACATCTGGTAGATAAATACTCGCAATTGGCAGAAACACAGCAGCAAATTTTAGAGGAAGACGTTAAGTTGTTGCAGAATGTCGAACGCCAGCAAGCAATCTACCTGGAAGATATGCATAAAAACTTCAAATTCCGCATGGCAGATGTGGAGAATATCTTCTTTGAGCTAGAACAGCGTGGGGATGAATTTTTCGAAGAGAGCTTTCGCTTGACACAGGTGTTCAAATTACTGAAGAAAGAGCGGATGCAAGAGGATTTCACCAAAGAAGTTATCGCTGATGCTCCCCAACAAGTAGAGCGTAAGGTTAATACTTTAATTGACTGGTTAGTGGATGCTGATCTTCAACAATGGAAAACGATCACCAGCTACCTGACTAAACGCGAACGTGAGCATAAAGAACATGTCATCGGGGAAGGAATTAATACCGACTTCGTTTATGACCGCACACGCTTACTGGATGCAATAGGAAAAGAAGCTGAACGCGTGGTTAAAAGTTATGACAAACACAATGAGGCAAGTCAAATCGCTGAAAACGCTAAGAATGCGGTGACTGCTTCTATGGCAGTCGAAATCGGTGCGGTTGGTCTTGGAGCGCTGATCACCATTTTAGCCTCCACAGCGGCTGCAGATATTACAGGCATTATTGCTGCAAGTGTAGTAGCGGCTTTAGGTTTGTTCATCGTCCCTACTAAACGTCGTAAGGCAAAGACTGAACTACATGAAAAACTGGCTGCACTGCGTGTTAAATTGGTGAAATCCCTAACGGATGAATTTGAAAAGGAAATCAAACAAAGCCAGCAGCGCATTGAAGATGCGATTTCGCCCTATACTCGATTTATTCGAGCCGAAACAAATAACATAGAAAAGATTCAAGCAGAATTGAAAGAAGCCAGTGTAGAAATTTATAAATTACAAACAGAGGTTGAAAGCTGGTAAGTCGCCAGGGTAATTGTAAAAACCGTATTTCATTTGGTTAACTGAAACCTTTATCATTCCAATCCGGAACACACCTTTCTTACTAGGGGTATATCATGGTGACCCTTTTCAATTACAAAGTCGGGTTTATTTGCAGAATACAAAATTCCTGATTCAATAATTCGAACTATATACTGGGGAAGATAGGTAGGAGTCCAAAAACCATTGTTTTGAAGCTTCCCCAAGCTATAATACAAACATGCTTCTTTATAAGGATTGAAACTGTGCCGACTGGAACCCTCTATATTGTTGCCACACCCATTGGAAATCCGAAGGATATTACTTTTCGGGCTGTTGAGATTTTAAAGTCTGCCGATCATATCCTTTGTGAGGAAAGACGAGTGGGCAGTACACTCTTGAAACAGCTGGATATCCCGCAAAAACTCCTTATTGAATTGAATGAACATAACGAAGACTCCCTGGCACAAGAACTGGTAATGATTTTAGCACAGGGCGAGAATATGGCATTGATCTCCGATTGTGGGACGCCGGCATTTGCCGACCCCGGCGCACTGCTCATTCAATTTGCCATGGAAGCTGGAATTCAGGTTGTGCCCGTCCCGGGCACTTCATCCCTGATGACTTTGCTCTCAGTTTCACCGTTAAAGGTAGATGAGTTTTATTTCGTGGGTTTTCTTCCTCGCAAAGAGGAACAGCGGCATCGAAAATTGACAGAGCTGCGTAAGTTGCGCGTACCGATCGTTCTCATGGATACACCCTATCGTTTGGAAAGGACGCTGCAGGATATTCAGAAAACATTTGGAAAAAATAAAATCATTACAATCGGCATGAATTTAACCCTGCCCAAGGAAAAGATCTTGCATGACTCGGTGAGTACTATTTTAGCAATGGTAAGAGGGCAGAAAGCAGAATTCATTTTGATTATTCATTGATGGTTATGTAAGAGCGCCCATTTTTAGGATTGAGTTTGCCCGTATAATCATTTTTCGATCAGAGTAAGTTTTTCCTTAATTTATAGAGCAGAATAGATGAAATGATGAATAACCATTCCATCTATTTTTTCGAAATTGATAAAAGTCAAACGCTTACCAAGTAGGAAGCTGAAAAATACATGCCTTTTTTATCAATATTCAAACAGATCAGCAGTGTGGCACAGGGGATGTATTCCGGCAGGTCTATACCGGGGTAGAACACATGGTGTTGCAAACTTGCATTGCTAGAGATGCTCTTGCGGAGTGGGGCAGAATATTTATCATTGCCGAGCCAATTCCCTGACCTCGGTTTTTTCATATTTGCAAGAAACCAGGTTGTAGTTTTTTCGTAAACATATTAAGGTCAGGATAATTATGATTACAAAGACCCTCGGCTGTTTATCAGCAATACTGAAGTTGTTTTCTTAGACCGAATGTATGGCTGATCCCAGCGCCGCTTTTGATAATAAAATGGTGGCTATATGCGTTGTAGGTGTGGAACGATTTTATGTATCATTTTCATCTATTGGGTCTTTAGAATAATCTTTTGGATAGATGGACTGCGTATGCGTTTTTAAAAAGGAGCAAAAATGAAGAAGAGTCTACTTGTTGGCATCGTTTTAATATCAGTTTTACTAACTGGTTGTACCCTACCAGTTCAAAATACAAGAATTCAAGGTTCTGGGAATATGGTATTGGAAGAACGTCAGGTTTCAGAATTTAGCAAGGTATCACTGGAGGGGATGGGAGATCTGGAGATCGTTGTTGGAGATACGGAATCTCTCACGATCGAAGCGGAAGATAATATCATTGGACGGATCGAAAGCTATGTAAGTGGAGATACCTTGCATATTGGTTTTGAGCGTTTCATCAATGTTGTTCCAACCAGTGGCATCACCTATACACTAACAGTCAAGGATCTCAATGGAATCGAGGTATCAGGTTATGGTGATGTGTATGTCGCAGCCTTGACTACAGATAATCTTGAAGTTGAGGTAAGCGGTGGAGGATGGATAGTTATTGACAATCTCACTGCGGATTATCTTCGCGTGAAACTCAGTGGGGCAGGTGATTTTGAACTTAGCGGAATGGTTGACAGGCAACAAATTAATTTAAGCGGTGCGGGCAGTTATAAGGCACAAGATCTGAAGTGCCATATTGCGGAAATTGATATTTCCGGTGCTGGAAGCGCTCAATTGTGGGTAACCGAAACTTTGGATGTGAACTTGAGCGGGGTGGGTAGTTTGCAGTATTATGGAGATGCAACCGTCAATCAAAATATCAGTGGCATCGGTAACGTGATCTCGCTGGGTACACACGAATAGCCTTTTTATTTAATGGAGAGCCGGCTTTATTCAAAGCTGGCTCTTTTTTTCTTTTATGCCGGGTATGCTACTAATCCAAGTGCTCCGGGTCCAAAATGGGTTGCCAGAGTGATTGAAACGTCGGTCAGCATGACCTCTACACAATTAAAGGTTTTTTTAACCTGTTCCAACAACATTTCTGCCATGGTCTCATTACGGACATGTCCGACCGCAATTTTCACGGGTTGATCCCCTATCTTGTCTTTCATCTTTTCAACCACTTTTTCAATAGAGGCTTTTCTGGTACGCACTTTGTCGATCGTTTCAATAGTGCCATCCTGTACCTCAAGGATGGGTTTGATATCCAGCAGTGAAGCCAGAATTGCCTGCAAACTCTTTACACGCCCACTTAATTGGGCAAATTTTAGGGTGTCCAATGTAAAAAAGAATGCCATATTCTTACGTATTGCATCTAACTTGCCAAGGATGTCGTTAAGCGAGAACCCAGATCTTTCCAAAACACGGGCTTCCTTGCATAACATACCCATCCCGATGGTCCCCGATGCGGAGTCAAAGGGATAGATGTTGTAGGTTCCTTTCAATTCTTCCGCCGCCTGGCGCGCCGACAGCATAGTACCTGATAACTTATTGGTAATATGGATCGAGAGGATGTCATCCCCCGGCTCAGCAATCTTTTTATAGAACTCAACGAATTGATAGGGTGTTGGTTGAGATGTAGAAGGAACTGTCCCCTCTTTTTCTATAATTTTGTAGAATTCTTCATCACGGATATCGATACCTTGTTGGTACGATACCCCGTTATGGATGATATTGATGGGGATTAAATCAATATCATATTCTTGCTGCCAACCTGAACACAGATCTCCAGCGGTATCCATCACAATTCTTAACATAATACTTACCTCGTTGTTGTGAATTTAAAGATAATAACCCGCTGGTTGAGTATCCGTTGTGTGAACTCAACAATGAATAATTGCTAATTATATCGCAGTTAAGAAATATTGCTAATAGTGAAAGGTTAAGGGAATAGCTGAATTCAAGAATAATTGAATAAACGATATTTATTAACAATGAAAAAAGAACCTTGCTCATCACTGAACAAGGTTCAATAAAATGCGGCGACAAAGAAAATTTCTATGCTTTATACGCTGCCAACCCTACTGTTCCAGGCCCAAAATGAGCAGCCAGAGAAATGGAAATTTCCGCAAAAGCGACTTCTGTGCAATTAAACGTTTTCTTCACTTGTTCAAGCAATTCCTCACCTGTGAATGCATCATGCGCGTGCACCACGGCTATTTTCAAAGGATCATCGCCCATTTTGCTTTTCATAAGATCGATCATCCGGATAATGGATGCTTTTCGTGATCGTACTTTATCTTTTATTTCTATGATGCCATCATGGAGTTCAATAATGGGTTTGATGTCTAAAATTGATGCCATGGTGGCTTGTAGGCTTTTTACCCTTCCACTTAATTGAGCAAATTTCATTGTCTCCAGCGTAAAAACCAATTGCATGTCATCACGAATAGTATCCAGGCGATGCAGTATCTCAGGTATGGTTTTTCCGGTATTGCTCATTTCGCGTGCTTCTTTGCACATCATGCCCATACAGATTGTACCGGATGCAGAATCAAAGGGGTGGATATCATACTCTCCTTTCAATTCCTCGGCTGCCTGGTGGGCAGATGCCATGGTCCCCGAAAGTTTATCGGTGACATGAATCGAGAGAATACTGTCACCGGGTTGGGCTATCTTTTTATAGAATTCGATGAATTGGTAGGGAGTTGGTTGGGATGTGGAAGGGATAGCTCCTTCTTGCTCAACCAGGGCATAGAAATCATCATAGTCAATGTCTATTCCCTGCTGGTACGAGATACCATTATGGATGATGTTGATGGGAATGAGGTTTATATCATATTCTTGCTGCCAACCCAAACCTAAATCCCCGGCTGTATCCATCACAATTTTTAACATAGATTAACCTTTAATATCTATATTGTTAAACCCCCTGATTTTAAAATAGTTATGATATGTTTTCGTACGAATGGAATCGTTGTTTTTTGTGTTGTTTTCGGGATAACACATTTGAGTTCTGCCATTTTTTCTATCTGCCTCTGCGTTGCATGGACCAATCTTTTTGTTATTGATTTGTGCCACCGGTAGAATAATTAATATTGTAGTATATGTTCGCAATTTGCTTTACCATCTCCGCCCAAGGATATTGTTGTGCACGTGCGAGAGCATTTTCCCCCATTTTTGTTAGGTCAAGATTGGGAATTTCCGCTAATGCGGTTTTTAGACCATTCGTATTGCCAGGCGAATAAAGGAGTCCGCATTTTTCATCCAAAAACTCTGAAAAAGCCCCAATAGCTGGGGCAATTACTGGGCACCCGAATGAAAGAGCTGTCATGAGAGCGCCTGACCCTAAGATATTCAAGTAGGGTAGTACTACCGCATCTGCGGCAGATAAATATACAGCCAATTCTTCATCTGGAATATATTTCAGGTTGGTCATGATACGGGCATCGCCATGGATGCTTTGGTGAATTTCTTTACTGGTTTGATCTTGTGCATTACCCACAATATACAGTGCAGCATCTAAATCGGGTAAAGCGCGAAACGCCTGAATTAAATCCGGGACTCCCTTATACGGGCGGATATATCCGAAGAAAAGTAGCATTGGTTTATTTACCGGAGCGCCTAAAGTTTGTTTTGCATCTTCTTTTGATAATCGGTTAAAGAATGGAATATAGTTTCCGTGTGGAATGACATAAACATCTTTGCGGCGCAGCAACTTTTTTGCCAGTATGTTTTTTCCACAGCTGGCATGCACGATCACCGCATCTGCGCAGTGTGCCATCCAAAGCCGTTCAAGATAGTTGGCGGTTTTGAATTTTGTGTCATGCGGAAGATAGTTGTGCATTGTCCAGACTATTTTATACCCCCTCGCTTTTGCCCGCTTCAATTTGATCATATATTTTAAAAGATTATAAAAAGTGCCAACTTGTGTTTCCTGCTCATATTGGTAGGCAGTCCAATGAAAATGCAGGATAGTAATTTTTCTGGGAGAAGTATTGAGGAGTTGCTTGGAAAGATAGTCTCCAGCTTTGTTTTCTGGATAATCAATGGAAAAACCTTGTTTTTCTAATTCTTCTGTTAGTCTGGCAAGGTACACAATCTTTTCCAACCATCGCGGAGATGATGGCAAATGTTTTATAAGAATCGGTGATTTCGAGTTATTCATTGCAGAATGGCTAATACGTTTTTTCTTATGTTAAACGAATTATAATGACAAATTATTTTTTCGACATAATACGTATGGTTATAAACGGGAAGAAATTGTGACATTATGCTATCAATCTAAAATAGTTAAAAGAAATGTTGCTATACTCGGGCTGTGTTGTGTTTTACAAGACTCCTTTTACAGGATAGCTGAGTATTTACGATATTGCAAAGAGTGTTATTTGTTTTTTATTTGTTGAAGAATAAATATTCCAGGAAGTCTAATATTTTGTTTTCTCCTCAAAGCTAATTAGAATAAAAATACGGGTTTTTCTAAGCGGATGGTAATGTTGGTTTAGTCTTCAATTGTAACGTAAATACGTTTGTTGATCTTCCCCTTACTTTTATAGTCACTGATGCGGATGTGCCCAACTTCTGTGGTGTTAGCGACATGCGTCCCGCCATCTGCCTGTAAGTCTAACCCGACAATTTCTACAGTTCTGATCTCAGATATATGCTCTGGCAAAAGATTGATCTTGGTGCGAATCAGATCCGGGATATGGAAAGCTTCTTCACGTGGTAATATTTTCACCCGGATCGGGTGGTTGAGCTGCACTTCTTTATTAACAGCTTCTTCAATTACGGCTACGAATTCCCTTGTCATCGATTCGAATTCAAAATCCATGCGTGCTTCAAGCGCTTGCATATCACCACCGGTTACCTGCGCACCATAATCGCGAAAGATCACGCCGCACAGAATATGCATGGCGGTATGGGTGCGCATTAAGTGATGGCGATAATCCCAATCGATCTTTCCATGGACGGTTTGAGATGATGTTGGAAGGGGTTTTTCTGGATCCAGTACATGCCAGTGTTGCCCTGAAACCATGCGTGCGCGTGAGAATCCAATATCGCTGCCATTTATACTGAGAGTTCCCCGGTCAAAAGGTTGACCTCCTCCACCAGGATAAAAACAGGTCTTATCCAGTTGAATGGCATGCAGTTCAACGTTAACAGCAATGATCTGGGCATCGAATTCCTGTTGATAGCTATCCAATTGATATAATAGTTCAGTCATTTGACTCCTCCATCGATAATTTTTTTTCGTGTTCATGATTTGGGATCAAGAAAATGAAGAGAATTCCAAAGAGAGAAACGATCCCACTGATGAGAAAAGCACGGTAGCTGCCAAAGTTATCATATAGCAAACCCAGCACCATGTTTGATAAAGCTCCGATGCTGAACAGAAATGCCAGATAAGTACCGTTGGCAAACGAGCGGTTTTGCGGTGAGTATTCCTGCACCATGGATAATGCCACCGGCAGATACATCCCCGAAAAGAAACCTGTTAAAAGGATAGCTGCAATTTGAAGTCCGTTGGTGGTAAACAGGAACATAAAAAAGAAGATACTTGACCCGACCAATGAAACTAGCAGAACAGGTTTCCCTCCGATCTTGTCTTTGTAAATTCCACCGAGGATGGTTCCAACGATACTGCCGCCCATAACAAGAGAAAGCGCTGTTCCTGCCAGCCACAAATTGGCTCCCTTCTCTGTGAGATATGTGGGGATGTAAACATTGGTGGCTGATTGAAGCAATGCTCGGGAGGCGGCTACAAAAATGATTGGTACCAGCATAGGAGTAATGGTTTTAAAAGTCTTTTTAAAGCTGCCCTGGATTGCAGGGGTGTGGTTTTTGATTGCGTCTACCCGATTTAATCGAAAATATAAAAATGCTGCTGCAACGGCAGCGAGGGGGATGAGCAAAGGAGTTTTTTGTAGTGAGAAACCATTGATAAATGCGATGATCAGGATAGGACCCAGAGTAAAACCCAATTCACCGCCGATCATCCATAAGCTCAATCCTTTGCCTGAACTGCGACCGGATGTTTTCCCTGCGATAGGAGCAGCCACTGCGTGAAAACAGGCGGAACTCAACCCAGCCAACAATAAAAAGAGGGAAAGCATGGCTGTGTTGGGAGCCACACCGACCAGGCTCATGAAGGTAGCCGTGATGAAGGGAAATAGAAAGATATATTGCTGTAAATTGACCTTGTCTGCCAGCCTGCCGAAAATAGGTTGTGTGATCGAAGGCCAGCTAACTAGAGCTGCTAGCATGCCAGCTTCAAATTTTGATAATGAAAAATTCACGATGAGTAACGGTAGCAGTGGGGAGAGAATGCTTGTGAATATATCGTTGAGAAAATGGGAGGACGAAAGCATAGCAGCCTGCCAGAGTTTACTCTGTTTGGGAAGATATTTTTCAGTTGTCGCGTGGATCTCAGTCATGCAGCTTTCCTTGAAATGATAGATTATTAAACGATCCAAGGATAACACGAATATAAATTTTGTTAAGATTCCCCACCTGTTCTAGGGCAGATTTATGAAAATTACTTGACACTAAAGTAGATACCAGATAGAATTTGAAAACTTGTTTCAAAAGACAGGAGGTAGTAAAAATATGAGCGAATTTTGCCTTAATAAGAATCATGTACACACACCTCCTGCGTTAATTTCTTAAACCCCCTTAAATTAATTAAAGAAAAACACAGCCACAGGTGTGTTCCTAGCCTGTGGCTTTTATCGTATTTGTACCCCATTAAACCATCAGGATAGGGTCAGGTCGCCAAAGTATTAAGAAGGGAGTGCCCATGGTTTACTGGAGGAAGAAGGGTATTGAACGAAAAGAATGTATTGTGAGCAGGCACCGCTTCAGGTTGCAAATTGCATCGGACTTATGAAAAAGGAGAAATGCGTTGTTCAACAACTTTAAGAAAACCTATCAAAAATTTGACCCGAAATTTTGGGTTCTCACTGGTGCTTCTTTTATTGACCAGATTGGAGGATCGCTGATCTTCCCATTTTTATCGCTGTACATGACTCAAAAATTCAATGTCGGTATGACCGAAGTGGGCACCATGTTCTTGGTCTGGGGATTGGGCGCGGGTGTGTTGGGGAATACCATCGGTGGGGCGTTAGCTGATAAATTCGGACGAAAAACGAATATGATCTTTGGATTGATTGCCAGTGCCACCAGCGCATTGATGATGGTATTCATTAAAGATATTGTGGTTTTTTACATCGTTATTGGGGTGATCGGTATCTTTGAGGATATCGCAGGTCCTGCTCGTCAAGCCATGGTGGCTGATCTGGTTCCAGAAAAGGATCGTGCGGATGCATATGGCATCATGCGTATTGTTTTTAACCTGGCGGTAACCTTTGGTCCGGCGATTGGCGGACTGATGATTGCTAAATCATTTACATTATTGTTCTATATTGATTTTTTCATCAGTTTGATCGTGGCATTGATCGTGTTCTTGTTCCTGCCGGAAACCAAGCCAGCTGTGCAGGAAGATCACAAGGAAGAACAGAGCTTCAAAGACACGTTTAAAGGGTACCGTAAAGTTCTCAATGATAAATTATTTATTGCCTTCGTAGTGGTTTTGATGTTGGAGACGCTCATGTATTTCAACATGAACAGTACCCTATCTGTATTCCTGGTAAATTATCGCGGGATCAGCACGACTCAGTTTGGTTATATTCTCAGTCTGAATGCTGCGATGGTGGTTGTGATGCAGATGTCTTTCACACGGCTTGTCTCCAACTGGAAGCCGATGCTGACCATGGCACTGGGAAATATTTTATATGTGATTGGCTTTAGCATGTATGGTTATGTTGAGAGTTACAGCATGTTTATCCTGGCGATGGTCATCATCACCATTGGAGAGATGATTATTGCGCCCGTTTCACAATCGATCGTGGCAAATTTTGCCCCTGAGAATATGCGTGGGCGTTATATGGCTGTCAGTGCCTTTGCCTGGGTGGTACCAACAACCTTTGGTCCATTGGGAGCCGGCTATATCCTTGATAATTTTGACCCTCGTCTACTGTGGTTTGTCGCGGGCGGTGTTGGATTGTTGGATGTGCTCGGTTTTCTCACCCTCCATTTCAAGGCAGGGGACAAATTTGAAGAAAGACGTAATGGAAAGAAACAAATGATAGAAGGAACAGCTACCGTAACGGTTGAGCCGGAACCAGTGGTGAATGAATAGAACAGAAAAGGAGTTGACCGCTATTGGCACAGCTCCTTTTTATTCCTCTACTCATCACCTATTTTTGTTGGTCCATGTTAATTTTTTCCATATTAATAGGTTATTTTCATAAGGCGTATCTTCCCCTTTGTGTTGATTTATGAGCAAAACTACAGTGTCTTTTGTTAATTTAAATGTGAATATAAAATAATGTAACATTTCAAGAAAAGAGACGTATTACAGTATGAATCCTAGAATGGATAATCCATCAACCCAACACCAGGAAGATCAAAATGTAAAATTGGCAATGCACGGAAATCGTAACGCTTTTGCCAGCCTCTTTGATCAATATTATGCAGCTCTCTACCGCTATTTTTATTTTCATCTGGGAAATCGGCAGGAAGCTGAAGATCTTGCTGGAGTGGTTTTTCTTAAAGCCTGGCAAAATCTCAATAAATTCAATCCTGCCAAAGGTACTTTTAAAGCCTGGATATACCGCGTAGCTCACAATGTGTTGATTGATAGCTATCGAAAACAACGGGATGAGGTACCGATTGATGAGTTTCAGGATGTGATTCATTCGGGGAAAAAGCTCGAGGATACTCTCATCATTAAGCAGCAAACAGAGCTTTTATACAAAGCATTGAAAACGTTGGATGAGCGGTCACGAGCGGTGATCATTTACCGTTTCATTTCTGGATTTGATCATCATGAAACTGCTCGTCTGGTTGGAATTTCTGAAGGGAATGTACGGGTAATTCAGCTGCGCGCCTTACAAAAGGTTAAGAAGTTTTTCGCGGAGGTAGAAAATGCATGAGCGAAAAAAGAGCAAACAATTTGGGATGATGTTGGACGGATATTCGGTAGAAGATGAAGAGCTGCGCAACCTAACCAATACAGCAGATGCGATCATACATACCGCGTCTCTGGTTGAACCCTCTGAAACTTCATACCATGCGCAACGTGCTAAATTGATCGAATCCATAATTGGGGAACAGGAATCTGTAACATTTGCTAGAAAAACCCGTACTAAACAGCAAACACAAGTTCGACCACAAAGGAGATTTGCAATGTCATGGGTTTTTGTTGCAGTAGCTTTATTTGCTCTGGCTGGAGGGTCCGGAGCAGTCTATGCATCCAGCGATACTTTACCCGGTGATGCGCTTTATCCGGTCAAGATTGCATCGGAAGATATTCAACTCTTTTTCAGTGATGATGAAGGCGATGTGGATCTGTTGTTGGAATTCATGGATGAACGTGTAGGTGAAATGGATCGGTTGGTTGCCAGGGATGACCTGGAAAATGCTGGTGTGGCGGTGAATGCCTATGAGAGTCAAATGGAGCAGTTGACTGCATTGATGATAAAAATGAAGCCAGATGATCCGGTTGAGGGAGACGCATTACACGCAGAAGTACAGAACCGGCTTGAAGAACAGGCACGCCGTATGCTCAATATCAATGAAGAAGCTGGTGAGCGATTGCAGATTCGTGAACAAACACAGGATCAGATCAAAACACAGGATAAATTGCAAACTGGAAAAGAAGCAGAAGAACCCCTGGATGATGAGGTTGTAGATCAGAACGGAAACGGTGGCGAAAATGGCAATGGTCAGCAAAGTACCCCGCAAAGCCAACCGCAGAACGGCATGCAGACATCCGTGAATCTACAGACGTACAGTGTTTCCCAAAATGATCGCATTACTCTCCATTTTTCAGCAGATGCTTCAAACGGGGATTTGATAGTGCGTATGAATGGGGTAGCCTTGACCTGTTCACAAAATCAGCAACAGCTGGTTTGTGAAGGGGCTGCCCCATCTGATGCGGATGTTCTGGTTGAAGTGATTGATGCGGAAACCGGTACCGTTTATTTCAACCAATGGATTACATTGCATGGAAAGGGGAATGGGAATGAGTCAGATACCACCAGCGGTGGCAGTGACAATACCAATGGAGGGAATGGATCCGGCGGAAAGCAGCATTGATGAATGATGCGATTGTAAAAAGAGAAGCTCATTGTTGTAGTGGCTTCTCTTTTTTTATTTAAGATTTTTTGATTCTAATTTAACGATGAAAGAAATAATCAAATCAGAAATGTATTGGTGAAGGAGCTATTTCACCCTAGAACAACCGTCTAGTTGAGAACAATAGCGATCAACATTACAATTAATGAAAGTAATATAAATAATGTGATAAAATTCACATTTAAAAATTATGCGAGGAGGTGTCGTTTATAAGTCATTTGTGTTTTGCAGAAAAATTTAAATGCACAAAAGAAGGAGATAAGATGAGATCATCAAAAAAGATAAAAATGTTGGCGTTACTGATGCTGGTCGCTCTACTAGCCGTGGCTTGTTCACCTGCTGCAACAACAGAAACACCGGCTGAAACGGCACCATCCGCTGAAGAAGCCGAGACCGAACCTGAAGAAATGGCAGAAGAAACCCCAGCAACACCTTTGTGGACAAAAGAATTACGGCAGGCTATCGCTGCGGCTATCGATCGGGAGGTTATTGTTGATCGTGTGTTTGAAGGTCGTAACACCCCTGCCTATGGCATGGTCCCCCCAAGTTATCCTTATGCAACGGAACCGTTCCAGGATAAATATGGAACCCGTGATTTGGAGATGGCGAAACAATTGCTGCAAGATGCTGGCTACTCTGAGGATAATCCATTTGTATTTGATTTATGGTATCCCCCAGAACACTACGGAACAACTACTGCCGATGTCATGCAGGTTATTAAAGAACAGCTGGAAGAAACTGGCATGATGGTTGTCAATCTTCAATCACAAAACTGGGCTGAATATGTAGATGGTTTTGTGGCTGGCGAAGCACCTTTCTTCATGCTGGGCTGGTTCCCGGATTTCACCGACCCTGACAACTGGTTAACCCCCTTTGCATCTTGCTTGCAGTCGCCTGACAACGGTGTGAACTACTGCAATGAAGAAATGGATGCACTATTAATGGAAGCTGCCACTTCAGTTGACCCGGCAAAACGCGAAGAATTGTACCAGCAGATCGGGGAGCTGTATGCGGAAGATGTTCCTACAATCCCCCTGTTCTGGGAACCGGAATATATTACATTCCGCACCGGAATTGAAGGTGTAGCAATTGGTGGATCATTCGAATTCAACTACAACGTTCTTAGTTTTACGGAAGATGCAGCCCCTGCCTCCGGCGACTTTGATACCATCATCATCGGAACAACCGATGAGGTAAATAGTTTAGATGCAGATGATGCCTACGCAACCCATGACTGGGAAATTATCAAGAATACCGGCATGGCATTAATGGGTTACACCCCCGGAACAACCGAGCTGATTCCTGCAGCAGCTGCTGCATTCCCTGAAGTCAGTGATGATGGTTTAACTTACACCTTCACACTTAAAGACGGTTTAGCTTTCGCTGACGGAACGCCACTCACTGCAGAAGACTACGTCTATTCATGGGATCGCTTGAATGCACTCGAAGGTCAGGTTTCTGGATTGGTTCAGGTTTATGTAGAGAGTGTGGAAGCACCTGATGCAGCCACAGTCGTTTACCACTTGAAGAGCCCCATTGGTTTCTTCAGTGCTCTGGCAGCCACCGCTCCATTTGTGGCGGTCAATCCTAATACCTTCGCCATGGATGCCATCAATTCCTATCCGGATACACTGGATGGAATCGGACCCTATCGTATGGTATCAAATGTACCTGGTGAACAATTGGTACTGGAAGCCAACCCATTCTACACGGGTGAAGATGCTGCGAAAATCAAGAATGTCATCATTAAATACTTTGCTGATCCCACGACCATGGGTAATGCAGTAGAAAAGGGTGAAATTGATATCGCGTGGCGTACTTTAGGTCCGGTTGAATCAACCCGTTTGTCTGGCATTGAAGGTTTAACTGTCCAAAAAGTGGATGCACCTTCGCTTCGCTACATGGTTTTCAATCATACCTATGTATTAGATTCTGCTGAGTAGAAATACTCTCTGAATAAAAAAGGTGAGGGTAGCAATACCCTCACCATCCCCTTCGAATTTAGTTTTGAGTTAGCAATTATGTTTTCTGTTTTTATGGATTGATTGGAGTTATCAGAATGTCATCATCACTGAAAAAATTTTTAGTTACTCGCATTCTACTGACTATACCCATGATTTTGATTATGATTACCCTCGTGTTTTTTATCATGAGGGTGCTGCCAGGCGATCCTATTCGCTCGCAACTTGGACCGAGAGTTAGTGAAGAACAAGCGGATCGTCTGCGGGAACGTCTCGGATTAAATGAACCGATTTTAGTTCAGTATGGAAATTACTTGAAAGATATGCTCACCCTGGATTTTGGTAATGCATTGACCCGGGGAGAAAGACCGATTCGTGAAGAGTTGGGGGAACGTCTCCCGGCTACATTGGAACTTACCATCCCGGCTATGCTCTTCGCCTCCGTGTTTGGCGTCGGGCTGGGTGCTTTAGCAGCCAAAAACCGTAAAAAAGCGTCTGATTATGGGATTCGCTTATTTAGTATCTTTATTTATTCTATTCCTATCTTCTTCTTAGGGCTTATCTTTCAAATCGTGTTTGGCGTACGGCTGGATATGTTACCGCTTTCGGGAAGGATGGATCCGATTTTGCTAACCACTTTTGAATCAAAAACGAATTTTTATATCCTTGATTCGATTTTGACTCAAAATTGGGCAGCATTGAAATCAACTCTTCAGCATTTGATCATGCCCTCCATTACATTGGGACTATCGCTCATGGGTGTTTTTATTCGATTAACACGTGTGAATATGATTGAGATGATCAAATCGGATTTTATAACAGCAGGGAGAGCCCGTGGTATCTCGGAAAATCGCTTAGTTTATAAACATTCTCTGCTTAACACCTTTATTCCTATTCTGACACTTATTGGTTTACAGACAGCAATGTTGATTGCGGGCGCTGTCTTGACTGAAACAACTTTTTCATGGCCTGGAATGGGGCGTTATCTGGTTGACCGTATCGCGCTGCGCGATTATACGGCGGTTCAATCCACCATTGCTGTTTTTGCATTTTTCGTCGCATTTATCTCTCTGGTAATGGATATTCTGTATGCTCTTATTGACCCGCGAATTCGTTACTAACAACAAAATACAAAAATTGGGATTTTATAATGAATAGTAATAAAGAAGTTCAAAGTAATACTGTGCCAGAATGGCAGCTCGAATTAGATAAGGTGGGTTTTGTACGGCGCTTACTGCTGGCAAGGAAATGGTATAAAGGAGATTGGTGGTTTGTCCTGATCAGTGCCATACTGTTGATTTTTATCATCCTTCTGGGTATTTTCCCGCAGTGGTTTGCGCCTTATGATCCTAGAGAGGAAGTTGGACCTTCTTTATTGAAACCCGGCGAGAAAACGCCCAGTTTCATGGTGCTGGTCAATAATAAGGATGAAGTGCAATCTTTTCAGGATATTGCCGAGCAGACCAACAAGGTCGGTTATATCATGGGTAGCCAGGCGGCACAAGCGATCAGAGATACTGTGGATCGTCTGAATGAACAATCTGAGGAAGAAGGCACGGGAATACGATATAACCCAAGAGGCTCACGTTTTGAAACTGTGCAGGAGGGATTGGAAGCGCTTTCTCAGGGAGAGATTGATGGGTTTATCGCTTCTGAAGCAGAACTTGGAAATGTGCCTGCACAATATTCAGATATCAGTTTACTGGAAGAAATGCGCAGCAGCAAGGCAGAATCTTTTTTATTGGGAACTAACCAGCTTGGGCAGGATATTCTCAGCCGTATTATTTGGGGTACCAGAATTGCATTGATTGTAGGGCTTAGTTCTGCCCTCATTTCATTTGCAATTGGCGTACCACTGGGTCTTTTCAGTGGCTTTATTGGTGGTCCGGTTGACCGTATTTTAACACTCATCATGGATAGTTTATATACTTTTCCAGGTTTGATTCTGGCTATTGCCATCGCTTCTGTGTTGGGAGCGGGCATGGGGAATATTATTGTGGCAATTGCAGTCATTTATATTCCAACATACTTTCGTGTGGTTCGAGGGCAGACCCTTACCGTGAAGAATGAACTATATGTTGAAGCAGCGAAAAGCCTGGGAACGAAGACGAAAACAATATTGTTTAAATACATTTTCCCCAATGTATTACCTTCGGTTGTTATCATTTTCTCAGTTAACGTTGCAGATGCAATTCTTACCGAGGCAGGTTTAAGCTTTATTGGTTTAGGATTGCCACCTGACACACCGGATTGGGGGATTGATCTAGCGCGCGGGCAGGATTATCTACGCAGTGCTTGGTGGTTGATAACTTTTCCGGGTGGAATGGTCAGTTTAGTTACTCTCGCATTCAGTATGCTGGGTGAGAGCTTATCGGAAATACTCAACCCGCGCTTGTCGGAGTTATAAGATGGCGAAAGAAAAATTAGTACAGATCAGAGATTTGTCGGTAACCTATCAAACACGTATCGGTACTGTGAGTGCGGTTGACCATATGAGCTTTGATATTTATAAAGGCGAAATTTTAGGGTTGGTGGGGGAGAGTGGTTGTGGAAAAAGCACATTTGGGAAAGCCTTGCTGCGCATGATTGATCCGCCCGGTGAAATAAGCAGCGGCGAGATTATTTTTGATAATGAAAATATCATGGAATACGATGATAAACAAATGCGCGATTTCCGCGGAAGGCGCGCCAGCATGATATTTCAGGATCCCATGACATCCCTTAACCCTGTACAGCGCATTGATGAGCATCTCATTGAGACGATCCAGGTGCATGAACCCCATACAGAGCGGGAACCAGCTCTGCAGCGCTCAAAACAGATGATCGAACGGCTGGGTATCGGAGAAGATCGTTTGATCAGCTATCCGCACCAATTATCGGGCGGGATGCGCCAGCGGGTGATGACTGGCATCGGGTTAATCTTAAATGCTGATCTGATTATTGCTGATGAGGCGACCACCTCACTGGATGTGATTGTCGAAGCAAAATTGGCTGATCAACTGCGGGAGATCCGAGAGGAATTTGGCGTAAGTTTGTTGATGATCACGCATAATATTGCCCTTGTAGCAGAAATGGCTGATCGTATCGCAGTGATGTACGCCGGACATTTAATTGAGATCGGCGATATTTATGACGTGTTTGAAAACCCCAAGCATCCTTACACACAAGGTCTGCTGGCATCCGTTCCAAATATTCGCTTTGATACCGAAGAGCAGTTGTATAAAATGCCAGGCGAACCACCGAACCTTACCCACCCACCCACAGGCTGTCGTTTTCATCCTCGTTGCCCTCATGCGATGCCGATCTGTTCGCAGCGTGAACCCTCTTTGTTGGAAATAGAAGAAGGATGGATGGTTCATTGCTGGTTATATCAAGAACAGCCGAATGAGTAGAAAATTAAATAGAGTGATATATGAATTCAATAAGTAAGCAGAATATGCAGGATGAAACCATCCTCGAATTACATAACATTAAAAAATATTTCCCGGTTCAAAAAAGCCTTCTTGACCAGCTGTTCGCTGGACGGATCGATTATGTCCGCGCAGTGGATGATGTTTCCATCGATGTTAAAAGAGGGGAAGCGTTTGGTTTGGCAGGGGAAAGTGGGAGCGGAAAAACAACTATTGGCAGACTGGCGATCGGGTTGGAAAAGCTGACTGAGGGAACTGTCATTTTCAATGGACAGGATCTCTCTGCATTAAAAAGTGAAGAATTGCGGAAATTGCGCCAAAAAATGCAGGTCATTTTTCAGGATCCAATGGCATCTCTCAATCCCCGTATGACTCTGGGAAATGCAGTCATGCAAGGATTGATTATTCATTACCCTGAAAAGTCGGCTGAGCACAGGGACATGGTGGTATCTATTTTCGAGAAAGTCGGACTGACCCCCGCTAACTTTTATTTCAATAAATACCCGCACCAGATTTCCGGTGGGCAACGACAGCGCGTGGTAATAGCCCGTGCATTAATAACACGACCGGACCTAGTGTTGGCTGATGAACCAGTCGCCATGGCGGATGTAAGCGTACGCGCCTTGCTGTTGGATCTCATGGTGAAATTGAAAGAGGAATTTAATCTCACCTATTTATTCATTACTCATGATCTGGCGACAGCCAAATACATTTGCGATCGCATTGGAATTCTATACTTGGGAAGACTTTGTGAAGTAGCAACGGTACAGGAAGTCTATCAAAACCCCCTGCATCCTTATACCAAAGCGCTATTGGCAGCAGTTCCGGTACCAAATCCTCGGATGCGCCGGACGGAAACGATGCCGGAAGGAGAGATACCTAACCCGATCAATCCCCCGTCAGGCTGCCGTTTTCATCCGCGCTGCCCGATAGCTCATTCTGATTGTGCAAAAATTGAACCGATACTGCAAGAATTAGAACCAGGGCATTTTGTGGCATGTAGATACGCAGGATTGGGATAAATTTATTGTCAGTTTTTCAATTCGTACCAACTGATTAATACAGATTACTGATGATTGTTTCTGAAGATTATCTTTTTATGTGTGTATTCGAGTTGATCTCCTTCAATCGAGGTTGAAGGAGATTTTGCAGTTTAATAAGCATGGGCTATTATACAAGTTTCTGGACGATAATCATACTTGGGTCAATTACATTTGTCCGTCATCTGTTTAAGGAAATGATGTAGGATTTTGTGGAATTTGGTAGAATGGATCTTTTGTTAAAAGACCTGCCAATAGGCTACAATTAAGCCCAAGATTAAAAGCTATATTTAGCGATCGCATTTTGTTGAAAGAATCATTTTAGTCCAAGTAAAAAACCTTATAGATCGAGGAATTACGTGAATATTAACCAGAACCCGCCCAAGTGGCAGAGTTGGGTCAAAACAATTTTGATCATTGTCTCCATTGTTTTTATCATTGTGTTTATTAAATATTTCGACATGACACAGGTCAAAGCGGTTATCCAGAAAAACCCGCAACTCAGCGTGATTATCAGTCTTGTTATTTATTTCTTTTCCAGTTTCACTTTTATTCCATCTTCGCCATTAACCCTTTTCATGTCCGTGCTGAGCGGTCCTACTCTAGCTATCGCTGTAGCAGCAATTGGAAATACCCTTTCCGCGCTTGTGCAATATTATATTGGTACCACCTTAACCTCCGTGAAAAATTTTGATGAACTTAGAAACAAAATGCCATCCTTCCTGCGCACTCTTCCTATTAATTCTCCTCTATTTCTGCTGGCAGGCAGGGTTATTCCGGGGGGAATGCGGGGATTGAGCGTTATATGTGGTTTTTATCATGTTCCTTTTAGCACCTATGTGTGGACCACGGTTACAATGTATTTGGTCAGTTCGATAGTCATCGTCTTTGGCGGAACTGAACTGGTTGAGTTGTTGTAAACCGATTGTCTTTTCCATAGACTGCGGGGTTGCGTCATCTTCCTCCCATAAATTGAGGAAATCAACACATTTTTAAATAGGATAGGTATGAGCGTAAGGGATCGCATCAGACAATATATTACTATCATCGTTGTACAGATCATCACCTTGCTGATCCTTGGACGACTGGAGGGGCTGCACTTCCAGTCCATTTCAGGAGCAATCGGAATTGCGATCGCCTATCTGTTAGCTCATGTCATTTACTGGTGGTCCTTCATTAATTTCTTTTCCTACCTGCCGGCTTGGTTGTATCCATTAATAACCTTTGTGTTATCCGGCGGCATCATGCTGGTTTTTGGAAATTTGGTGCCGGGGATTGTCATTGCAGATTTCAAGACCAGCCTGCGCATCATTGTAGTATTGTCAGGGGTAAGCGCTGTTCTCGCCGGCATCCTTTCTTTGAATATCGACCAGCAATTTGATAGATGGGTCACGCATAAACTTGTTGCCAAACATGAAAAACCGGTCGAGACGGATGTAGCGGGTTTTCTTTTTCTTGAGATTGATGGGCTTAGCGAAGAAGATTTCAAGAAAGCGCTTGATTCTGGTAGTATGCCTACGCTGAAACAGTGGGTTGATGAAGGAACGCATGCGATCATAAAATGGGAGACGGATTTCACTGCTCAAACCGGCGCCATCCAATCAGGAATTTTATTGGGAAATAATGAAAATATTCCCGCTTATCGTTGGTGGGATCGTGAACAGGGTCGTTCGGTCAGGTCAGGCAATTTTCGAGATGCCAACGAGCTTGAAAAGCGCTTGAGCAATGGGAAAGGCTTACTGGCTGGGGGAGGTGCTTCTCGCACCAATATGTTTTCAGGTGATGCCGATGAATCCTTATTCACCATCAGCACCGTGTTAAATCAAGAGCGCGAAATGGGTCCGGGATTCTATATGTACCTGGTTAATCCATTTGTAATTGGGCGTTTGATAACACGCTTTATTTCGGGGGTTGTAAAAGAATGGTGGCAATCATTGCGCCAAAAACTGCGCAGGGATAAATTCACAATTCGTGCCCGTAATTTTTTCTATGGCTTTATCCGTGCTGCAGAATCCCGATTTATGCAGGAGATCACAACCTATATTGTTAGCAGTGATATCTTACGGGGTGTACCAGCCATCTATACGACCTATGCTGGTTATGACAACATTTGCCATTACGCGGGAATAAAAACACCGGAAGCGCTGGAAAGCCTGACGGAGATTGATCGTTTTTTTGCCCGTTTGGCACATATTACCGAACATGCTCCCCGTCCCTATCACATTGTTGTGCTCTCAGACCATGGGCAGAGTAATGGCGGCACGTTTAAAAATGCTCACGGGATAAGTTTCAAACAACTCATTATGAATTCCATTACCAGAGATAAAAGAGTCATAGATTTACCTGATATAGACGAAGCGTGGGATCATATCAATGCTTTCCTCAACGAATCAGTTCAGGCAGATACTCGCGCCGCGAGTGTTTTACGTACCATGTGGCACAGTAAAATGCATGATGGATATGTAGAGATGGGAAAGAAGAAACGGAACCAGGGAGAAAAAGAAGGGGAGAAAAACACCGATGAAGATGAAACCCTGATCGCCTACGGCTCAGGTTGTGTGGGTTTGGTATATTTCACTGAATCTAAAAAAAGGTTGACTTACGAAACCATACAAGAGAAGTACCCTGATCTGATCTTGAGTCTGACCCAGCACCCGGGCATCGGTTTTGTGCTCGTGCGTTCCTCAGAGAATGGGGACCTGATTCTCAGTAAGAACGGCATTTATTACCTGGATAATGACACGTTCGAAGGAAACAATCCGTTGGGAAATTTTTCACCGCATGCTGCTGACCTGTTGCGAAGGGAAAGCTCTTTTCCTAACTGTGCGGATATCATTGTCAATACCAGTTATGACCCTGACACGCAGGAAATTTGCGGCTTCGAGAATCAGGTAAGCCATCACGGTGGGTTCGGGGGACCGCAGAGTTTTCCCTTTATTTTATATCCCTCTGATCTTCCGTATGACCATAAACCCATTATCGGCGCTATGCAAGTCAATCGCCTGTTGAGCAGCTGGCGGAAAATGACCCAATCTGGCGAAGCGGATGAGTGATGGGATGTATAAACCGTTTAGTGTATTACCCTAAAAATGGAAATAAGAATACGGGAGGCGTTAGACTCTAGGACCTCCCGTATTCTTTAGAATATTTTTGATCGGATCAGTCTATTTCCACCACGAGAGATACACCTGCTTCCTTCACAGGATTGGCATTTGCTAATTGTAGAACGCATGCCAGATCGGTATCATGGCAAATATAAAAATTGTCGATTTTTTCATTGTGTACGTATTCACAAGTCTTTTCCATTTGATGAGCTGACACTTCATCGGATCGCAAGTGTGAGCCGCCTAGGTATGTATGAACATGTGTTGCGCTAGTCAATTTCTTAGCGTATTCCATGATGTTGCATATACCGTAGTGCGCGCAAGCGGTAAAGACGCTGACATCCTTGCCATTTTTGTGGCGATACGCAAACTGGGTATCCTCGATGACGAAATCATCCTGCCATTCTCCATCTTTCAATATCTTTGGAGATTGAGGAAATTCGCGTTCAAAATCATTAGTGATGGGAGTAATGCCCATATATACCAGGTTTTTTGTCAACCATAATGGTTCCGCGATGAAACGTACATCGAAATATTGTTTCATGTATTCCAGGCTGACATCCATCCCAACATCGTAATTCCAAGCGAATTGATATTTCTTGAGCATGATATCCTCATGAGTCATAAGAAGTATCGGTTTTCTGGCTATGCCACGATCGCGATAGTACTTGATGAGATGTTTTAACCCCCCACTATGATCATAATGACCATGCGATATGACCACATAATCGGCGGTCAGAAGGTCAATATTAAGGGCTTCTGCGTTTTTAATGAATTTATCTGAGTACCCAGTATCATAAAGAACTTTTACATGTTCATCCTCGAGCCATGCTGAGTATCCATGCTCGGCATTGTAGAACTTGTTGAACAAACTGTGGTTTTCAAGAAGAACGGTAGCTTTCATCGAAGTATCTCCTAATTAAATTTATCGACACAAAACTGAAGAAAAAACAAATTCATCGATTTGTCATGTAAGAAACTAACATTCGAGTTAGTAGGAAAGATTAAAAAAATTTAGAGTATAGTATCTTCTCCTTTGTTAGGTAGATTCCAGCGAGACTTTTTCAAGCACCTGGTAAATATTGTTAATATGCGATTGCATTCGGATTCTGGCTAAATCTGCGTCACGGGCTTTGATTGCGTCGTAAATTTGTTGATGAAAATTAATGGATTGATCAATAATTCTCTGATCAAGGCAATATCCTGCATAAGCACTGTGCTCATATTCGTTTGTAACAGCAATGAGCGTGTTTTTTAGCAATGGATTCCCTGTAGCGGATGCAATATGAGAGTGGAATTTCAAATCCAGTTTAGTGAGTGAATCAATATCATGTTTGCTGCCGCTAGCACGCATTTCGTCAATGATATCCGCAAGTTTTCTGATCGCTTCATCATCAGCTCGTAATGCGGCTAACTGAGCACACTGGGTTTCCAACATGCTGCGGAACTCATAAATATACTGAAGCTCAGATTTTTTAAACATGTAATTTAGGGGTACAGAGGCAATAATTTGTGAGTTATTGTTTACCTTGGTCCCAGCTTTGGTGCGAGTAATGAAACCCATTGCCATAAGAGCAGTATAGGTTTCGCGTAAAGTAGAACGACTGACCCCCAATTGCTTACACATCTCGTTTTCATTGGGAAAAGTAAAGCCCGGCTTAAGGGTTCCATCCATGATTAAATCAATTAATTTTTCGAGCAATGTAGAGGATAAGCTTTTTCTAGTGATGTTCCCAAGTGTTGTGAACAGATCATCAGTCATACGTTGTTTCAGGATGTCTTCAGTAGAGCTATTTATCATGAGTTCTCCCAGAAAAAGTATTGTATTGATGGCTGCCAAGTGATGCCAACAATCTTTTCTTATCATAACATATTATCAGATAAGCAGGTACATATAAAGATAAAGTTCTTGTCAGACAATCATATTTGTCTGACAAGAAGCCCACAATATTGAATAATTACATAGAAAATACGGTAAAAAAGGAACAAATGGGCTGATAAACCCTATAAAATGTCAGTATTTACACAATAATGGTATTGACTTGAAGATTTCGCTGTGCTAGAATCTTGCTTAATAATATGTTGTCTTGTTGTCATACAAGAGCGTAAATCTATGACAATCCGAGAAATCTTTTATTGTATGCATAAGCTTGCTGCTTTTCAAAAAAATGGCTGTCGCGAAATAGCAATACACAATCTAAAGTGATTTACGTGCATGGAGCGCACTTTCAAAAAACACTGTGAGGTACTTTATGGGTGAAGTAAACAAGACTGATGGACGCGGAATTCTATGGGGAGGATATTTAAATAATGACCATTATATTGATAAAGATATTTGGTTGAAAGAAGCTTTTCCTGAATGGGGATCGTTTTTGAACAAACAGATCGAAAATTTTGATGTGCCAAAAGGGCAGGTAAGTTTGTGGTGGTGTGGGGGTCCATCATGGGTGCTTAAGACTGACGAGGGTGGAATCTTCCTCATTGATCAGAACAGTGCACCATCCCACTACACAACATATGATTATTGTGGGGTGTGTAAACAGGCTGGCGCAGATAGTATCAACTGGCTGCGATTGAATCCACAAGTGATAGACCCCTGGGAATTCAAAAAGATTGATGGTGTTTTTTGTACCCATACCCATGCAGATCATTGTGATATTTTTACAGTAAATGCAGCCCTGCAAACAAGTGATGCATTTTTCTATGCACCTCCTGTCACCGCGCAACGGCTGAGAGAATTTCATGTTCCTGAGGAAAGACTTGTGGTAGCAAAGGTTGGGGAGTCGGTAAAAGTCCCTGGTGCGACTGTGCATTTTCTCATTTGCTATGATGATACCGCTATTCGAACAGGTGATGAAAATGGGAATATCCCTTATGAAGATGCCTGCTGCTCTTACTTATTTGAAACATCAGCTGGCAACATTATGTTTTTGGGAGACACTTGGTACAACGATGGATATGTCCAGATTCCCAGAATGTTTGATATCGATGTAGCTATCTTTGATATGGGCTTTAATGCTCCTGGAGCTACAGACAAGATGACCCCTTACGATTGTGCGCGATTGGGTCAGGCTTTGAAAGCAAAAGTTCTTATTCCAGATCATTATGATAACTGGGTTAATTGTGCGGGGGATCCAAATTTGATTGTTGATCAATTTGAAAGGATTGTTGCCGAGAATACCCCCGAAATAAAGACAGTAATCATGCAATGTGCCGGTCGTTTTGATTATCCCCAAGATCAAAATATTCGACGCTATCGTTATCCCGATGGAAGTGAAAACTACGACTTTGAGAAATCAGTTTTTGCAAAGAACAAATAGATAAGTAAGGAGAAAATCGCATGGCTCTTCCTAAAAAAGTAATGGTAACAGCGGCAATCACAGGTGGAATACACACACCTACCATGTCGCCGTATCTCCCAAAAGGAGCAGAGGAAGTTATTCAAAACGCTGTCGATGCAGCGAATGCAGGTGCTTCAATAGTCCATGTTCATGCTCGAGAAGAAGTAACAGGGAAACCGACTGCGAACTTCGAGGTGTTTGAAAAAATATTAAAAGGCATTAAAGCACAAAGTGATGTAGTGGTTGGCATTACAACCGGAGGAGCTCAAGGAATGACCGTAGAAGAGCGTTTCGCGGTTGTCGATCGTTTTAAACCGGAAATGGCATCTGCTAATGGGGGGTCAATTAATTTTTGTTTGTCTAAATTGGCAGAAAGTAAGGAAATGCAAAATCCACAATTTGATTGGGAAGTGCCTTTCCTTAAAGCCACGTATGACAATGTGTTCAAGAATACATTTCGAGATATCGAGTATTGTATCAATATGATGAATTCATGTGATACTTTTCCGGAATTCGAGATTTTCGATTACGGTCAACTGACAAATCTTGCCTATTTTAAAAAGATGGGATTGATCAAAAAGCCCCTGTATGTGCAGTTTGTTCCTGGAGTGATGGGTGGAATGCCGATGAATCTAGAAGGTCTTATGTTCATGCTTGACCAGGCAAAAAAGATTTTAGGCTCTGATCTTATGTACTCCACTGTGGCTGGTGGAAGGCGAATGTTCAAGTATGCAACGTTCTGTGCAATAACTGGTGGAAATGTACGGGTTGGTCTGGAAGATGGTCTATACATCAAACCTAATGGAGAACTGGCTGTCAATAATGCTGCCCAAGTTGAGAAGATCATCAGAATCCTTGAAGCACTCGATTTTGAGATAGCAACACCAGATGAAGTTAGAGAAAGATTGGAACTTAAGGGAAAAGACAAGGTGAATTATTAGAAGGACCGTCTAGATATTTATATGAACTGATGCGATATATGCGTTTTGTCATTCGGACATTGACAAAGAGAAAGATGAATGAAAGAAGGAGTGTTTATGGAGAGATAAATTACGATTTGTTTGTAAACAATAAAAATATAGGAGAATATAGATGATGAAAAGAAAAACAAGAGTGCTGCTTGTGGTTATGTCAGCCCTATTAATCGCTGGATTGTTCGTCTCTTGCTCCGGCGCCGCAGATACGGCTGAAGAACCTGCTGATGTAGTTGTCGCCGATGAAACCGTTGTCGAAGAATCTGACGTGGAAGCAGTGGATGCAGCTTTACAGGAAAAACTTGATACTACTCTGTATGTTGGTGTTTCCGTTCGTACCTTCGCAAATCCCTACCTGGTGACGATTGCTGATGGCGGACAGTTATTCGCAGATTGGCTGGATGAAATCGGTCAGAAATATGAGTTCGAGGTCATGTTGAACGAAGGTTCAAACGATGAACAGATCAATGCCATTGGAGCTTTCCTGGCGAAAGCAAATGGAAATGCGATCTTGTTTGTTGATCCAAATGAGGCAGCTATTGCAGCTACAATTGCTGACATGGTAGAGGAAGCTGGCGCATATATGGGTACAACCTGGAACAAACCACCAGAGGTCAAAGTATCTGACTATGACCATTGGATCGCCCACCACACCCCCGATGATGTCAAGATGGGTTACGATATCGCTGTTGAAATGTTCTCGCAGTTCGATACTCCCTTTGAGGGCAAAGTTGTGGCAATTCAAGGACTTCTTGGAAATACCACCGCCAATAACCGCTATGCAGGTCTGGTAAAAGCATTGGAAGAATATCCTGGTGTAGAACTCGTCGCTGACGAAACCGCAAAATGGATGGCTCCTGAAGCTCTTACGATCATGGAAACGCTGTTAGTTGCCCATGATGATATTGATGGTGTATGGTGCGCAAATGATAACATGGCCATGGGTGTTCTACAGGCGCTTGAAGCGAAAGGTCTGCTTGGTCAGGTAAAGGTCGTAGGTATCAATGCGATCCCGGCAGCCGTGGATGCGATTAAAGCTGGCAATATGACCGCAACTGTCGATTGTGATGGTTGGGGACAGGGTGGCTACACTCTGGCTATGGCTTATGATGCTTGGCTTGGTAACCTCGATGTTCCTGCTCTTCCCGAAGATCATCGCCAATTTGGTACCGCTTCGATTTTCATCAATGCTGAGAATGTTGACTGGTATATTGCCAATTACATTGAACAACAACCTGTAATGGATTTCACCAACTATTGGGAATTCCGAGCGGGTGATTATCCTATCGACTGATATCGAAGATATCGAACAACGACGATTCGATTAATATGAAAAGCAGCTGGCTCTTCCCTCACTCTCATGTTGCTAGGGTCAGCTGCATATTTTTTCTTGAGAGAAGGAGATAATTATGGATGTTCAAAAAAAGCATTCCTCATCAATTGTTGAGGATTTTGAACAAAAAATTATACAGGAGCAGCGGAAAGAAAAATTGATCCGATGGGCACCTGTGATTGTTCTCTTTGCACTTATTGGATTATTTTCATCCGTCTGTCCTGATAGCTTTCCAACCTTCAACAATGTTGTAAATTTACTCAATCAGCTATCTATCACTCTTCTCATTGCAATCGGTTTGACATTTGTAACACTCATTGGATCAATAGACTTATCTGTTGATGGCGTAGTCGGATTAGCCGGATCTGTGATGTCTGTTCTGGTCTTGAACAGTAAGAATGGCAATGATCTGGGCATCCTTGGAGTTGTCATTGCCATTTTGGTTGGTGGTCTTTGCGGATTTATTTCTGGAACCGTTCATGTCAAATTCAAAGTTTCATCCTTTATGGTCACTTTTGGGATGCTGGCTGTTGCCAAAGGTTTTGCGATCATGTCATATCAGGGAAGGTTCGCAGAAATCGAAGATCCATTCTTGATGTCTATTCCTGCCGGTAATTTTCTGGGTATTCCTCTAATTACATGGATCGTTTTTATCATACTGGGTATTGCCTGGATCGTGCAGGAAAAGACGCCTTTTGGACGATACATGTATGCGGTTGGTACCAATGAGTCCATTCCTCGCATGACCGGTGTGAATGTGGATAATGTGAAGATCAAAGCCTTTATTTGGTCGGGGATGTGCCTGGCTGTAGCTGGTATTTTAGGTGCAATGCGATTAGGACGAGGAGAGGTTGATATTGGGGCAGGACAATTCTTCTCAGCACAAGCAGCGGTTGCAATTGGTGGTACGTCTTTATCTGGTGGAAAAGGCGGGGTACTGAATACTTTTGTTGGCGCAATGATCATTACTGTGCTCAGCAATGGACTTCTATTAATGGGAGTGAATACCTATATTCGATCAGGAGTTCAGGGCTTGATTATTCTTATCGCTGTTGCTCTAACCGTTTCTCGCTCTCGACAGACTATATGCAAATAGGAGCAACAAGATGACAAAAAATCCTTTTTTCAGAATTGAAGACCTATCCAAAGATTTCAATGGAAATCCTGCGCTCAAGAATATTTCGATGCACATAAATTATGGTGAGATTGTGGGATTGGTGGGAGAGAATGGTGCGGGGAAAAGCACATTGCTAAAGATAATGATGGGAGTTCAACCCCAATCCAGTGGCAAAATGTTCATGAATGATTGTGAATTTTCTCCCAGTAATCCCAAAGAGGCAAACCTCGCTGGCATGGGAATGGTATTCCAAGAACAATCTTTAATTACTAATCTCACTGTAGGGCAGAATATTTTCCTTGGTCATGAAAAAAACTACACGAGAGGTGGATTGATCAATTATCGTGTGATGTATAAAAAAGCCAACGAGATTCTCGAGGACATGAACCTTGGTGATATTCGTCCCCAGAAATATGTTCGAGAACTCAAATTTGCTGCACGACAAATGATCGAGATCGCGAAGGTTGTTAATCAGGCTTATTCATCAAATAATGAACATGCGTTGATATTGCTGGACGAACCGACTTCCGTACTGAATGACAAAGAGATCAAACAGCTTTTCTCTGAAATAAGAAAACTTGCAAAGGATGGTCATTCCATCGTATTCGTATCACACCGCCTGGATGAAGTGCTGGAGATATCCGATCGTATCTATGTATTCAAGGATGCTGAGAATGCTGGTGAGTTTAAAACAGCAGAAACGGATGAAAAGAAACTGTATGAGGTCATGGTGGGACGAACAACCACCGGAGAGTACTACCATACAAATCTTCAGAAGGAACCGCAAGATGATGTGATTCTCGAAGCGCAAAACCTTGAACTTTTCGGAACTTTTAAAGAAGTGTCTTTTAAATTACACAAAGGTGAAATATTGGGTTTCTATGGAGTAATTGGTTCTGGAAAAGAAGAATTATGCTCGGTGTTGTGCGGAGATCTCGAACCCACATCCGGGAAATTGCTGGTCTATGGAAAAGAAGCATCATATACAAAACCAAGCAATGCCGTACGTGATGGAGTTTTTATGATCCCCCAAGAACGAAATATTGAAGGGGTTGTTGGTGTGCTCAGCGTTGCTGAAAATATTGCCAGCACAAGCTACAGATATCTTGGTAAATGGGGCTTTGTATCGCAGAAGAAAATAATTGATCAGGCAAAGAAGTGGATAGAAAGACTTCATATAAAAACACCCAGTTATAAAACACAAGTGAACGAATTGTCAGGTGGTAATGCACAGAAGGTATTGTTTGCCAAGATGTTAGCCAGCAAGAGTGATGTTGTGATTCTGAATCACCCCACTCGTGGTGTGGATGTCGGTGCGAAAGAAGAGATTTACCAGCTGATACGTCAATTGATAGATGATGGGAAGTCAATCATCATGTTGGGTGATACGCTGGATGAATGCATTGGTATGAGTAACCGTATATTAGTGATGAAAGATGGATTGATTACCGGAGAATTCAATGCTTCAGTCGATAATAAGCCAGATAACATCGACATCATTCAATGCATGATGTAAAAAGTGAGAAAGTGAGTTTATCTCTATGAATATTACTAAAAGTGTGCAATTTAAGAAGGTTAAATACTTTCTTGAAAATACAATCAACATTTGGTCAGTACTCTTACTGGTCTTGGCTTTTTACTTGTGGAATGATGCTTTCCTGAATAAGTTCAACACGAAGAATATATTGACGAATATGGCTCCTTTATTAGTAATGGCGACGGGAGCGACTTTCATAAGTTTAATTGGATCGGTTGATCTGTCTATGGGAGCCGTATGCTCAGTTGCGAATGTGCTTCTGGTTGAACTGCTGCCGATAATGGGTTGGAAGGCGTATCTTGTAGCGGCAATATTTGGTATCTTCGCTGGCTTATTGTTGGGTCTGGTTCAGACCAAAACGAAAATACCTTCTTTCATCGCTTCTTTGGGATTCATGCGTATGTGGGAAAGTGTGGCGTTATTGATCACAGCTTCTCCTGTATCGATAGCGAGCGACCTAAAGAGATTCATTGCATGGGGGAAGACCAGTTTTGGTATCGTCAGTCTCATGACCATCTTCGCACTTGCCATTGCTCTGATCTTCTTCTTATTCCAGCGATTTAACCGAGTTGGTCGTAGTTTCAGTGTCATTGGTGGGAATGAAAGGGCAGCATGGCTTTCTGGTATTTCAGTGCAAAAATATAAATTGGTTGCATTTATGATCAGTGGTTTTACAGCAGCTTTATGCGGGATCATGCTGGCAGTAAAGCTTAAAAGCTCTGCACCTACCGTAGGAGAATCTTACACACTTCTAGCGGTTGCAGCTGTTCTACTGGGTGGAACCTCAAGTGCTGGAGGGAAAGGTAGCGTGTTGAAAACCATCAGCGGTGTATTGATCGTTACTATCATCCAGAATGGTATGACGATAATAGGAGTTGACGCTTTCTGGAACCAGATTGTGTTTGGCGGATTAATCGTTGTCGCAATGATTCTCAATACCGAGCGAGGTACAAAGAATTTAATCGTGAAATAGAAATGATCATCTCACGAGTTACATTGTTATTTTGATTTTGAGGAGAATTTAATGTTCAAAGATGTTTATGTCATTTCCTATGCAAGGACTCCGGTTGGAAAATTTGGAGGATCGTTAAAGAATGTCAGCACAATCGATTTGGCAACCCATGTCATTAAAAATGCAATTGCACGGTCAGATATCAAACCCACTGCTGTTGAAGAAGTGGTAATGGGTTGTGTCGGGCAATATGGGTTGAATGCTTTTTTAGGGCGAATTGCAGCATTGAATGCGGGATGTGCAATTGAGAGTTCAGGGCAGACGGTCAATCGGTTGTGTGCATCTGGACTTCAAGCCATCGTTACCGCGGCAACAGCGATAGATCACAGAGATATGTCTGTAGTGGTTGCGGGTGGCGCAGAGAATATGAGCGGCTTTCCTTTTAGTTCTTTTGGATCACGGTGGGGATTAAGAATGGGAAATGCTGAGTTAGTTGATACTCTCCTTACTGCATTAATTGAACCTTTTTCTGGCGAACACATTGCAAGCACTGCGGAAAATATTGCAGAGCGTTATGGACTCTCACGTGAAAGGATTGACGCTTATGCAGTAGAAAGCCAAGTACGGGCAGCCAATGCAATTGCCAACGGTTATTTTGTTGATGAAATCGTGCCATTGGAAGTGAAAGACGGGAAGGATTTGCGACTCTTTACTACCGATGAACATCCACGACAAACCAGTCAGGAACAGCTCGCAAAATTAAAAACTATCTTTAAGAAAGATGGTGTCGTTACGGCAGGGAATTCCTCCGGCATCAATGATGCAGCTGCAGCAATGGTTCTGATGGATTCAGAGACGATGAAACAAAATAATTGCAAGCCGAAAGCAAAGATCTTGGATTATGCAGTTTCGGGTGTGGATCCGAAATATATGGGTATGGGTCCGGTTAATGCTACAAACAAACTATTGGAAAAATGCGGGATGGATATTAAAGAGATTGGTTTGTGGGAATTGAATGAAGCTTTTGCTGCCCAGGCGGTAGCTTGTATGGATGAATTAGGTCTTGATCCTAGTATTGTAAATGTGAATGGCAGCGGAATTTCTCTTGGTCATCCAATCGGCGCCACCGGCGCTATCATTGCCATTAAATTGCTAAGCGAGATGAAGCGCAGAAATATCCAATATGGAATTGCAACACTGTGTATCGGTGGTGGTCAGGGACTTTCGGTTTTATTTGAGAATGTTTGATCGAGGTCGGGTTCATGAATGAAAAGTCATTAGATAAAACAACAATACTCGAAACGCTGAAACCCTACGACATGAACCGTGTGAATACGGACCTAGACTCTGCAATGCGTACGTTTCAAAAGAAAATTATTGTGTTGGATGATGATCCAACAGGTGTACAAACCGTGAATGATATTTATGTGTATACGGATTGGTCAAAAGAATCGATTCGACAGGGTTTTGATGATGATAAAGCAATGTTTTTCATCCTGACCAATTCGCGTGGTTTTACGAAAGAAGAAACACGACGTATCCACACGGAGATTGCCAAGAATATCGTAGAAGTATCCAAAGAAACAGGGAAGGATTTCGTCGTAATAAGCCGCAGTGATTCCACTCTGCGAGGGCACTATCCGATAGAAACACTCATACTCAAAGGCTGTATCGAAGAGTATTCCAGTAAAAAAATCGATGGTGAGATCATCATACCGTTCTTTGTAGAGGGTGGGCGCTATACGATTAATAATGTTCATTATGTAGCGGATGGAAATACCCTTGTGCCCGCTGCCAGCACAGAATTTGCGGCTGATAAAACATTCGGATACTCTTCTTCCGATTTAAGAGAGTGGATTGAAGAAAAAACTGAAGGAAAATACACAAAGGACCGCGTGACCTGCATCAGTTTGAGTGAACTACGTGATCTGGATTATGAAGGAATCCAACGAAAGCTGGAGGCAGTAACCGATTTTAATAAGGTTGTTGTCAATGCGGTTGATTATGCAGATGTTAAGGTTTTTGTTACTGCCTTGGTTAAGGTGATGGAAAAGAAAAATTTCATATTCAGAACAGCAGCTGCACTGCCAAGAGTGATCGGGCAGGTCTGTGAAAAAGGATTATTGACCAAAGATGAATTGGTAAATACAACGAATAGAAACGGGGGGTTCATTATCGTCGGGTCACATGTAAATAAAACGACCCAACAGCTTGAGCGACTGAAAGAACTCGATAGCATTACATTCATTGAATTCAATTGTTTTCTAGTTGTAGATGAGCAGGCACTGGAGCAAGAACTGACTCGTGTAATTCGACTCGCCAATGAGAATATCAAAAAAGGTAAAACCGTTGCAGTGTATACGCGCAGAGAACGATTTGATGTAAATAGTGGGAATAATGAAGATGACCTGCGTTTGGCAGTCAAGATTTCTGAAGCGGTTACCAGAATCGCATCCAGTATCACTGTACGACCCAACTTTATCATAGCAAAGGGTGGTATCACATCCAGCGATGTGGGCACAAAGGCGTTAGGTGTCAAAAAAGCACTGGTCTTAGGTCAAATACTACCCGGAATTCCGGTATGGATGACCGGTGCTGAAAGCAGGTTCCCCAATATGCCTTATGTGATTTTCCCCGGAAATGTAGGAAACGAAACTGGTCTTCGTGACGCAGTAGAAATAATGCAAATTAACTGATTACAGGTGAATGATGAATAAAAAACTTGAAGGAAAATACGCAGTAGTGACTGGTGCTGCAAGAGGGATTGGTGAAGCGATCGCCAGGCGTTTATATGATGATGGTGTGGCAGGTATCGCAATTTTAGATATCGATCAAGAAAGCGCTGAAAAAGCAGCCAGGAATATTGACGGTTCAGGCAAGATTGCTTATGGTTTTTCTTGTAATGTAGCAGATAGACAGCAGATTAATGAGGTATTCAGTTTGATAAAAGCCCAGTTTGGACGCATTGACATCCTGGTTAATAATGCTGGAATAACACGAGATAGCATGTTTCATAAAATGGAAGATGAGCAATGGGATGCTGTACTAGCGGTAAATCTAAATGGTGTTTATAACTGTTGCAAAGCAGTGATTTCAGACATGCGTGAACAAAAATACGGGAAGATAGTCAATCTGGCTTCTGTATCTGCTTTTGGTAATATTGGACAAACCAACTACGGGGCTACAAAAGCTGCTGTTATCGGTTTGACAAAGTGCCTGGCAAAAGAAGTTGCAAGAAACAACATCACGGTAAATGCTATTGCCCCCAGCTATGTTGAAACGGATATGATGAGAGCTGTACCTGAAAAAGTACGCGAGTTATTCTTGAGCAATGTACCTGCCCAGAGGTTTGCAGAACCATCGGAGATTGCTGCGGTGGCAGCTTTCCTTGCATCGGATGATTCCAGCTTTGTGACCGGAGAATGCATCGTAGCTTCTGGCGGCTCCTATATGTGATTGGACAGTACGATCGACATAAAATGATTGGATAGCTAAATGGATTTGATCACACTCAATGAGTTATTAATTCATACTCATGATGAATATGCCATTCCGGCAGTAAATTGCTTTAACCTGGAAATGATACAGGCTGTGCTGGAGGCAGCAGAAGAATTACGCTCTCCAATTATTGTCCAATCGGGATCAAAAGATGTGAATTACTCCTCACCTGAGACGATAGTTGCGATGGCGCAGGCAACAGCTAAAAACAAACATGTCCGATTTGCCATCCATCTTGACCATGGACATGGATATGACATGGCTGTGCGTTGTATTCGCGCTGGTTACACCAGTGTCATGTTTGATGGGTCAACCCTGAATTTTCAGGAAAACATAGCGATGACTTCCAAAGTAGTCGAACTGGCTCATGCGGCAGGGATCTCATGTGAAGCAGAATTGGGAACGATTGGGAATAGAGACGAGGAGGGTGAGAAGATAGCCAATGACTATAAGACGGACCCTGATGCGGCAGGGGAATTTGTAAGGGAGACTAGCGTGGATTGTCTGGCTATTGGAATAGGAAATGCACATGGCTTTTATCCACTACCACCAAAACTTGACCTCGCACGGTTGGAAAAGATAAAAACATTGACTAATATACCTCTCGTATTGCATGGAGGTTCAGGATTACCCGAGGAACAGATTAAAGCTGCTATAAAGTTAGGTATAGCGAAAATAAATTTCTCAACAGCTGCACGAAATAGTATGATCTCGCAAACGAAAGAGTATATTGAAAAAAAATCAGAGAACCTGAAAGCAGATCTACTGTACGAAGCCGGGCGATCGGGGTTTAAAAAAGCCGTTTATGAAATGATTCATTTATGTGGCTCTGAGAATAAGGTGTAAATTACATCTTTGGTTTGGAGAAGGTAAAAAGCTTCATTAGTAGAGAGTATATCGAAACAAATTATTGGTAACGTATTATTGGTATTAAGGAAAAGAAAAGATGGTCTTTTTCAGTTATTTTGTTGCTGGTTCAATTCGATATCTTTATCAATAAAAATTTTCAACGTTAACACGGTATGGTATCCAATTTTATCAAGCATGAGAACTCTCTTGTCGATAACCTCCAATTTTTTCTGATTGCTTTCGTTGAAATTCGACAGGTATGCATCCATGATCGGTACGAAGAAAGTGACAGCTACATTTTTAACGGGTTGTGATGCGGCATTATACATCCGAAGGATTAGTGCATCCTCATTGTCTGCTTTTTTTAGAGCACTGACCATGATCTCATCTTTATTGTGGAATATGAGCGTGACACCCTCTATGACATCCTCTGCTACCTCGGTTAATATGCTCATTATGGTGATTCTGGGTGGGGTGGGCACGCTCACCGGACCGATGCTAGGCGCTGGCATTATGCAGGTGCTCAGCCTGGTACTGTATGATTGGTTCGGCGCGCGTTGACCACTGGTGTTTGGTGTCATTTTTATCCTAATCGTATTGTTCATTCCTAACGGTATCGTGGGCACCTGGCAGTTGTGTGAACCGGGCAGGGAAGAAGGCTGGCAACGTTTGGGACAGTTGTTGCGGAAGAAACCTAAGAAAGAATAGCCTGTAAAAACTCCTATAAAAGAAGACTCATTCATATTGAGCCTTCTTTTATAAATTTAACTTGACTCAGCTTTTTTCTTTCAGATAATAAACTAATCAAAAGATTGACACGACGCTTATACTCAAGTATTATATGTTTGTCGTATTGTAATAACAATATACCAATAATTTAAAACTTACCAAAGGTGAAATGTATGACAGAAATTGATCGAACTCGACCCATTCCTTTGTATTATCAGTTAAAAATGATGATTGAAAAGCAGATAGAAGATGGGGAGCTACGTCCTGGGGATAAGGTGCCTACGGAAGAAGAACTTTGTGAACAATATGATATCAGCCGCACCCCAGTCCGCCAGGCATTGCTGGAATTGGTCAATGAGGGGTTGCTGACCCGCAGAGCTGGGATGGGAACTTTTATTGCAGTTCATGGAGAACCGAAACAAGTATTACGGGTAGTAGTCTCTGATATTCGCTGGCAGTGGCCACTTGAGGAAGCAGTTCGCTTATTAAAGAGTGAAGGGAATGCCTTAAACCTGGATCTCCAATTCGAATGTGTACCCTTGGATGAGCTGCATCAATGGCTTTCAACAAGCGTTGCTCACGGTCAAGCACCTGATATTTCCGTGCTGGATTCAGTTTGGGTGGCGGAATTTGCAGATCGTCAGTATTTGTATCCACTATCAGAATTGGATCCAGATTGGGTGGGTGAAGTGAAGAATGATCTTTATCCATCTCTGTTAGCAGCCAATAGCTTCGATGGAGAATTGTTTGCGGTTCCTACGAATGCAGATGCTAGTTTAATATGGTACCGCCGCGATTGGTTATCGGCAGAGAACATATTGCCCCCGAAAACCTGGGGAGATATTCTTGCAATAGGGCGTCATTTCAGCCAACCAGAAATCCGTGACCGTTATGGCTCAGGACCTTATCCGCTAGCAATGGTTGCGGGGCAAGCAGGATATGAAACTACCACGTATTTAGTATTACCATTCCTGTGGTCAATGGGAGGAGATATGATCGCGGATGGAAAGGTTGTTATCAATAGTGCGGCTAATCTCCAAGCACTGACCTTTCTAAAGAGCCTGATATTTTCAGAAAAATTAGTTTCACCCGATGTGGTGAAACTACCTGCCGATGGTGCTCTGCGAGCCTTTGCGCAGGGTGAGTCAGTTTTATCACTGGGTGGGTCGTATGAAAACTATCTAATAAGATCGATCGCTCATTGGGAAATGCCCGAATTTTTGGAACGCACGGGTTTTGTCACGTATCCAATAGATTCGAATGGATCCACTGCTACACTTGTTGGTGGGATGACCTATGGTATTTATCGACAATCTCGCTTTCCCAAGGAGGCAGTGACTATTCTAAAGAGGATGCTCACCCCTGAGATATTAAAACCGTTTTGTTTGCAAATTGGGGATAATGCTACTCGCAAAACGGTTGCTAAAGCTTTTGGTTCTGAAGATGATGGATTCTTGAGGCGTACTTCTTATCTTTTAGAAAAAGCTCGCAGCCGACCTTCCTTTCCAACATATGATCAGGTCTCTCTGGAATTTCAGAAAATGATGGAAGATTGTTTGAGTAAATCTAGCTCGATTGAAGATACTCTGAGCCGTGCCGCTGAACGCATAAGCGCTATAACCGGTTTCCCAATTGCGTGAAGATCAGCAATATTCCTCTATAGAATTTCGCACAAAAAAAGGCACTAACTAGAAAGCTGCCGGATACTCTCAAGAGAGTAGAGAGTAATAAGACCTTGAATCTACTTGACAATTGCGATAAAAATTTTTATACTATATAATATAATTACAATATAATATAATGATAAAGTTGGTTTGCACACAAATAGAACCCACCAGTCCTGTTTTCAAAAGGGAAGGTATGAATAAGTGTCTCATCCTATAAAAAATATCAAATTGTAAAAGTCGAAACCATAGTAATAAAGGAAGGAGGTGGTGATAAATATCCAAAAGTACTTTACCACAGGTAATTTAAACGGAGAGAATTGTGTCATGATTGCTACGCTTCTACCACAATGATTGACGATTACCCTTTAGGAAGGATTTTCTGTTTCTCGAACTATTTTGCAGAAGATACAAACCTATGGTCACAGGGGTAAAAGAAAAGACTGTTCTGCCACCATCAACCATTGTGACAGGCTATTTGAAATCAGAAAAATGACTTCTATGCTGTTTCTGACTATAAATGTTTATGAGAGGTTCTCCTAAAAAGAAAAGATTTATAGCCTGAACGAGAGGAGGGTTGTGTTTATTCATTCTCCAATTGGTGAGTAGTGCGACAATAAAAATCCCAATGGTAGAGTATTTAATGACATTTGTAGTTGTTTGTGTAACCAAGAATATACAAAAAGGAGTTTCATGATGAAGAAGCATGTGTATTGGGTGTTGATTGGTGCTATCCTGATGACCTTGCTGGCTGCCTGTGGTTCCTCTTCAGAAACTGAAGTGCAAGAAGACGTAATCGCAGAGGAAGTGGATACCGAGGTCATTGAAGAGGTAGCAGAACCTGAGCCTGAACCTGAACCTGAAGCACCTGTACTTGAAATTTACCACTGGTGGACTTCTGGATCAGAAAAAGCAGCAATGGATGCTTTGGTGGGTGTTTATTTGAGTGCATATCCAGATGTTACCGTTCTGGAAAGCCCTGTAGCTGGAGGTGGTGGATTAGCGATGCGAGAAGTCATTCATACACTGATGCTCGCAGGGGAAGCCCCTGATTCCTTCCAAAGCTATCCTTATGGGTTGATTCCATATTGGGAAGCAGATATGCTGGAACCAATTGACGAGATCTGGACGGATGAAGTAAAAGCTGCTGTACCGGATGTTATCGAGGATATGTGCAAAATGCCTGATGGGCACTATTACTGTGTTCCTGCCGGTGTTCAGCAAGCAGGCGTTGTTTTCTACAACACCAGTATTTTCGAGAAATATGATCTTCCTATTCCTACAACTTGGGACGAATTCTGGCAGATCTGTGATACGTTATCAGCAGCCGGAGTAACCCCTATTGCTTTGGGGGATAAAAATGCTTGGCCGTTAACATATATCTTCCGAACTCTTACGGCAAGTGAGGGGATTGAATATTACGAAGATTTCATCAATGGCAAGGTTATGGATGCAAGTAACCCCATGCTCATAGATTCACTGGAAAATCTCAATAAAGCTTTAGATTATACCAACACAGATCATGCTGCCCTGACCTGGGATGAAGCAATGGCACGTGTGGTGAAAGGGGAAGCTGCGATGAGCATCATGGGGGATTGCGGAGCTGGAGAATTCATCTCAGCAGAAAAAACATATCCGGATGATTTTGGAGCGTTCTATCTGCCAGGTGCGATGGATATTTTCGGAGTTAGCTTGGATGTCTTCAGCCTCCCTAAAGGGGCAAAACACCCGGAGAACGCTATGAACTTTTTGAAGACACTTATCTCAGCTGATGCACAGAGCGCGTTTGCTGGTCCAAAAGGTTTCATCCCGGCGCGAACCGATGCTGTTATGGGTGATAATTTCTCAGACTACCAGAAAGACGACTCGGCAGTACATTTCCAGACAGCCACTTATTTTCGCCCAGGAATGTATAGTGGTACACCGCCTGCATTCATGAACGAACTAACTGATATCATCTCTGCATATATCGGTGTGGAAAGGGATGTAAATGGTGCTGCTGGTGCTATTGCTGACCTTCAAGCAGAGACTGAATGGGCGATTGTATGGGATCTTGTTCCTTAATGTTGTAGCAATACGAGGTGGAGGTGCCTTATGTCTTTTTGGGAGAGTGCACCCTCCACCTCCAATTTTTCTGAAGGGATTTTCTCTTTATTTTATTGTTTCGTTGTGAGCATTAGAGATTATTTTTACAATGTCATGAAAATAAGAAAAAGCCAGTTGTAATAGAACGCGCTTATCAACAGTAATCATTGTTTGACTAGCTACTGAGCATCCCGAGAGAGTGACATTGTTATTGAAACAGAAGCATATCTTGTTGTACGGGAGGAATTAGTGGACCCAAGAAAGAAAGATAAGATAACCACTGCGCTCATCACTCTGCCAGCTTTTGTGAGTATTTTGTTCTTTTTCTATTTTTTCAGCGGGTGGGATTTTTACATCTCTCTCACCGATTGGGAGGGTTTTGTCCCCAGTTATAACTGGGTTGGATTGAAAAATTACACAACCTTGTTCCAGGATCCGTTGTTCTGGACATCATTGAAGAATAATATGCACTTACTTCTGATCTTCGTGCCCGGCGTGATCTTGGTTGGGTTGCTCTTAGCTATATTATTAGATCAAAAAGTAAAAGGGGAATCGGTTTTTAGAACGATCTTTTTATTGCCTTTTTCTCTCTCTTTTGTTGTTACAGCAGCGCTTTGGTCGTGGATGTATAGCCCAAGCGTTGGCACAATCAATATTCTGCTGGAGAAAATGGGTCTTGGATTTTTACAGAGTCAATGGCTCACCGATCCTGAAATTGTGATGAACTGCATTATCGTTGCTCTAATCTGGCAGTTTGCCGGGTACTCTTGCATCATTTTTCTGGCGGGAATAAGGGCTATCCCTGATTCTCAAATAGCAGCAGCAAAAGTGGATGGGGCATCCATCTCCGCCATCTATCGGCGCATCGTTATTCCTCAGCTGAAAGCGCCTTTTACTACAGCTTTGATTATTTTCATTTGTTTTGCCCTGAAAGCATTTGATTTTATATGGGTGTTGAATAGAGGAGGTCCAGGTTATGCTTCGCATATTTTGAGTGTTGTTATGTATAAAGAGACCTTCGGCTTAGATAAATTCGCCTACGGAGCCACTTATTCTACGATCATACTTGCTCTTAGTCTCATTATCGTAGTTCCGATATTAATTCGTGTGTATGGGAGAAAAAATGAGAAAAACGCTTAAATTCAGCAGGGTAATGCTCTATTTTGTATTAGTGCTCTTAGCAGTATTAACTCTTCTCCCTTTGTGGAGTTGCGTGGTCACGGCTTTGAAAACATCAAAAGAAGTGATCCTTTCCACTCCGGTAACAATTCCTAAGGATCCAACTTTAGAACCTTTGATAGAATCTTTCGGATTGTTAAAACGACCGCTATCCAATAGTCTTGTGCTGGTAGGATCGGGCACGATTGTCTCTTGTTTCTTTGGTTCCATTCTGGGATATGTCTTTTCTAAACGAAAATTTCGTGGGTCAAATACCTTATTGATTCTTGTGATCCTGTGTATGTATATTCCTCCCCAGGTGCAGCTCATTCCGATGGTTCAAACTATGTCGAAATTAGGACTACATGGTAATTTGGGTGCATTGGTTTTGTTATATATGGTATTTGGAATTCCAATGTGCACTTTCATTTTTAAAACACTGTACGATGAAATTCCTGATAGCTACATTAATGCTGCCAAGGTGGATGGTGCTGGAACATGGATGATCTATCAACGCATTATACTGCCCCAATCTATCATCCCCTTTGTTGTCGCAGCGCTTCTTCAAATCACTGTGATTTGGAATGATTATATTTGGGGACTGGTATTAACAGTTGGAGAATCGAATTTACCAGCTACAGTAGCCATGGCAAATCTGCGAGGATCTTTTGTAGCTGAGTGGAACCTACAGATGGCAGGAGCTCTGTGGGTAGCCTTGCCTACACTAATTATCTTTATATTTTTAGGTAAATACATTATGCGCGGCTATGCGGGAATGTAGGAGATGATAAATGTCTAGCTTGACTCTTGAAAACGTGAAAATAAAGTATGGTGATCTGGTTGCGGTTGAAAATCTGAATCTTGAGGTAAAGGATAAAGAATTCGTAGTATTCGTAGGTCCTTCTGGGTGTGGCAAGACAACAACTCTTAAAAGTATCGCGGGATTGATGGAAATAAGTGAGGGGGAAATTTGGTTTGGCGATGAGCTGGTGACAGCTCCAGCACAGCGCATTTTCAAAGTACCACAAAAACGGGAAGTAGCGATGGTATTCCAAGATTATGCTATCTACCCCCACATGACTGTTTATAACAATATTGCTTTTCCTCTTGATATCAGGAAGGTGGACAAACGGGAAATTGATGAACGAGTTAGAAAAACGGCTCGCCTTTTGGAAATTGAAGACCTTTTAGGTCGAAAGCCGAAAGCACTTAGTGGGGGACAGCGACAAAGAATTGCACTGGGAAGAGCTATGGTAAGGAACCCAAAAATTTTCTTGCTCGATGAGCCTCTTGCTAATCTCGATGCAAAGCTGAGAGTTCATGCACGAGTTGAATTAAAAGAATTACAACAGAGATTAGGGGTGACTGCTATATTTGTTACTCATGATCAGGTTGAGGCAATGACAATGGGGGACCGAATTGCAGTCATGAATAATGGTCGCCTTGAACAAATGGGTACCCCTGAGGAACTGTACCAACATCCACAGAACCGTTTTGTCGCCAGTTTTATTGGAAGCCCGACCATGAATATGTTGAATGGAAATTTGGAGAGAAATGACGGGGAATCCCTCGTTGATTTGAAATTTGATACGTATGAACTACCTGGAAAAACAAAAGAATTATCGAAAGTACCATCTTCATCAGAAATCATACTTGGGATTCGTCCTGAGAATGTTTTTATATCCAAGGAACGTATAAAAAATTCTTTAGAGGGAACTGTCATCCACATCGAATTAACAGGGAGAGAATCTAATGTTCACGTGAACGTAGGAGGAACACCGCTTATCGTGATTAGAGAATCTACTCGAGATGTAGAAATAGGAGATAAAGTTTGGCTTTCTTTAAAGGAAGATAAAATTCACATTTTCGATCGAGCAACAGGAAAAGCACTGATCTGACATTGGAGGAATGAATGAGTACACCGAAAAGAATTGTTAGTTTTATTGTCAGTGTCGGAGCATCTGCTTTCCTTTATTCCTATCTAAATGAAACGATGACCTTATGGAGAATAATGCTTGCCCTTCTCCTCTTCTTCGCTGTATTTATTTTACTAGATGGTTTTTTAAGGCGAGATTAACACCAGAGCAGGATATTTGTTAGTACATCAATAAAGGAGATTGAAGATTGGACGAAAGGAAATTGAACATAGCATTAATCCAAATGGATTGTGTGCTTAAGGATAAAGAAAGGAATATAGCAAAGTCAAATGAATTTATTGACCAACTGCATGGACAAGCCGATATCGTTTGTTTCCCTGAATTCTTCACTACCGGTTATAACCTTGATTTGATCGGTGATGATTTTTATCGATTAGCGGAGACAATCCCCGGACCGACCACGGAAAAAATGGGACAGCAAGCAAGAAAACATAATCTAGCGATCGTGGGCACCATTGTTGAAGAGGATAACGAGCGGAGCGGTATACTTTATGACACAACTTTTTTCCTCAATGCCCAGGGTCAACTTGTGGGGAAATATCGTAAATCTCACTTGTATCCTACAGAACATCGTTATTTCCGTTACGGCAACATTTTACCGGTAATTGATTTTGGTTTTTATAAGGCTGGCGCTGCGATTTGTTTTGACCATGCGTTTCCCCAGATTTTTTCTATGCTCGCAATGCAGGGGGCAGAGGTTGTTTTTATTCCCTCAGCAGTTCCCAAGGGCTACGAATATCTTCTCGAACTGCGTACTCGTGCCAGGGCACAAGATAACCAGATATTCACAGTGGCGGTTAATCGAGTTGGTCAGGAAGGCAATATTTTCTATTGTGGTCTAAGCCAGGTGGTTGACCCACGTGGTAATGTTATCGCTGAAGCTGCATCTGACCAAGAGGAAGTACTGATAGCAGAAATTGACCTGGGATTGATCTTGAAGGAACGGATGAGGGAACCGGTTCTCAGAAGTATTCGACCGGACCTTTATTACCAACTTCAACATCTTCCTATCATTCAATCTGATGACGAGATAAGTCCTAACAAGAATCATAAGAATACATTTTGATCGCATGGGTTTAAAAATTCATATCATTAATCACACTCATTGGGATCGCGAGTGGTTATTGACATCAGCCTACACCCGACAATGGATCCCAGATCTAATAGATCGATTGGCGAAATTGGTCGATAACAATCCGCAGTATAAGTTCTTGTTTGATGGGCAAAGCCTTGTAATTGAGGATTTGTTGGAAGTAGCACCAAACTACAAAGATAAAGTAGAAAAACTTATAACTAACGGGAATCTCATTATCGGACCATACTATTGTCAGCCAGATTGGCGGATGATTGATGGTGAGTCGCTAATTAGAAACATCCTTTATGGCTTGCAAGATACACGGAGATGGGGAGGCAACCAAAGAGTGGGGTGGTTGGTTGACAATTTTGGGCATATTTCTCAAACACCGCAACTTCATCAGATGTTTGATATTGATTCTGTGTATGTATGGAGGGGCGTTCCTGAACTAGAACCTTTTTTTCACTGGCAGGGGTCTGATGGAAAGGAATTGTTCACCATCAGCTTAATTGCCGGGTACCGGAATTTATATGGCGTTACACATGTTCCGGAAGTGGCAATAAAGCGATTAGCAGCTGAAGCCAATAAGCTTCGATCTCTTTATCCCACAGAAGATATTCCGCTATTCGATGGATACGATCTGGATCAAAATCCAGAAGATGCCATCTTTTTTTATGAACATCAAAGTTCAAGTATTCTCGAAGGTTTTGCTTTACAGCAATCATCTGATTTTGATTTTGCTGAAGAAATGAACAACAAGTTAAGTAACATACCTGTTGTTGTGGGGGAATTGAACTCAGGAAAATATGCAGCTACTTTTCCAGGGACTTTATCGTCTAGAACGTATCTTAAGATCATGAACCGCGATTGTGAACATCTGCTGTACCAGCTCTGCGAACCTCTGGCAGTCATGGCACGGCTAAAGGGTAAAAAGTACAACTCTCGGCAATTTGAAACCTGGGGTCGTGCATTGTTACAAAATGCGGCACATGATTGTATTTGTGGGGTAAGTATTGATCAGGTACATGAGAAGATGGAGCATAGTTATGCCAATTTATTCCATGATTTAAATCAAGACGTGAAGGCATCTTTACAATATATGCTTAAGGACAATGCCCCTGGTAGATATGCAATTAGCACCAATCCGTTTCATTATGAGGGTTGGCAGATAATTGGTAAGCAAGTCTATAGAATTAAAACTTACGGAATTGGAATATGGGAGGTTGGCTATCATGAGTCATTAAACCAACCTGAAGAACCGGTTGATATTTTTCAATGGCAAAATAATCACTACTCAGCAATACTTTCTGCAGATGGGATAGTCCACCTGGGTGATGCGGCATTGGGATATCTGGTCGTTTCTGAAGAAAGCGGTGACACCTATTCGGATGAGGTTGGCAATTACCAAAGTATATGTGAAGTAAAAGGACCATTAATTATCGAACAAAGAAGTAAACATTTATGTACTGTACGGTTTGATTGCGGAGTGCAATGGGGAAAAATGAATGTATCGGCAAGGGTTCGTATAACCTTTGACCAGACACCATTAATACGATGGGAGATCGAGTTGGATTCTCGCGGTACAAATTTCAGGGTTGAAATTGTATTTGAGACTGCTGAAATTGGGGATATCTATGCAGGAATGCCTTTTGATATTGTGAAACGTTCAATGACCGATACAGATCTATTACCTCGCCATTTGAGCAGCGATCTGTCAACGATTTTGCTTGGACAGCGTGAAGTAAATCAAGTAAAAACTTTTCCGTTTAAGGATTTCGTAGGTTTTTCTGATGGTGCATCATCTGCTATTATATTTGCCAAAGGTACTTATACATATAACGCGGGAGGAAATGGCACGATATCGTTGCCCCTACGAAGGTCAGTTGAGTGGCTCACAATCTCAAATCTTCGTCATCGGGTTGGGGATGCGGGACCAACGATGTATGTTCCGGATGCCCGTTGTGAACGAATCGTGAAGCATGAGCTGGGCGTAATGGTAGCAAGCTTCGATATCAATGATATTGTTGTACAAAAAATAAATACGGGTTTTCAGAATCCTCCTCTGATTGTTGATTCTACGAGTACTGGGAAGCAAGGTAATTGGCGGATATTGCAAGAAGATTTACCCATGAGTAGTTTATGTGTGTCTAATCAAAAAATACTTGCTCGATTTTATAATCCCACAAATAAAGAGTATGAACTAAAAAAAGCATATCAACGAACAGATGTATGGAGCAATTCAAAATCTAAATGTAGAAAGATTTTGGCAAAAGAAATAATTACTACAGAAATTGTGGATCAGCTACCACCAATTAAGTTTTTATCTGATGAATGTAATGTTATTCCGGTTAATGTACCAGCATGGCGTGTTGGAAAGAATCAAGGTTGTCCTTCCCAAAATACAATTGATGAACTCAAGAATAGAATTGCTCGATTGGAATTACGATTGGTAAAAGTGGAAGAGGAATTAACACATACAGAAGGAAAAACTTTATATTCTCTCCGCCGCACATTTTATATGCTCAAACGAGAATTATATGAGTTACGTTTATCCGTAATACTTAACGAGAAGAAAATATCTATGGAGCAGATATCAAATGATGAATATTTATATGCCCCTGATCCAGATATTGCTCAATTGGGGATGGAGCTGAACGAGTTGCGCATCAAAAAACGAGTATATGATTACATCGCTACTCTTTGAAACAAAAGGTTGGATGAAGATCAAAGTCAGTTCCATCTCAACATTGGATGATAGCTTTACCCACAGTCCTTACTAGGCGCTCCCGGCGTTAAAAGTCAGGTGTTTTTGTATAGATTGGTTTCAGAGAAACGGATCAAGATTTTTCTGATGTTAACTTAAATGCAGAACGATACACTCACTGTAGCTTGAAATTATCCTGAGCTGAGTCGCAGGTCTTACCCTGAACAACCTGATGATATTTTGCATGTTAATAATCTTGGAATTAGGTTGCCCTTATTTAAAGATATGTCATCCTGTTTTGACGAGAGCAGTAAGCTTTGTAAATTGATCCTTTCATAAAAAAAAGCCCTTGGTGGGCTTTTGCTTGGCTGTGCCCCCATGGAGATTCGAACTCCAGTTTTAGCCTTGAAAGGGCTGCGTCCTGGTCCTCTAGACGATGGGGGCAGAGAGAGGTATTTTAACATTTGATTTTCTACCGGTCAAGCAATTGGTGCCCCAGTTTGCAGAAATCAATAGCGCAATGGTTGGATATTCTGCGCGTTGTTAATGGCGGGATTGTTAAGGGCAGAGCTGACCGGATATGACTGCATCAATTCTGCCGGATAGGGCATCAGGAGTTTTTGCAACTGGTTTGTGTCATTCTCCTCCAGCCATGCCCAGCAGGTATTTTTATCGAGGATGGCTGGCATGCGGTTATGAACCTCACTCACCAGCGGGTTGGGAGCGGTGGTGATGATGGTGCAGGAATGGATTTCGGGGGCATCTTTTTCCGATCGCCAGCTTTCCCATAATCCGGCGAAGAAGAATGGTTTATGATCGCGCAGGTGGAAGTAATACGGCACTTTCGGGGCTTTGGCGGTGGAGCCTTTCTGCCATTCATAGAAGCCATCCGCCAGGATCAGGCAGCGTCGTTGTTGGAATGCATTCCGAAAAGAGGGTTTTTCCTGCAAGGTTTCGGCGCGCGCGTTGATCAGGCGGTTGCCGGTGCTCTCGTCTTTTGCCCCAAAAGGGATCAATCCCCAGCGCATCATTTCGATGGATCGGGATTGCGCATCAATCACCACCGGCACCATCTGGGTGGGAGCGGTGTTGTAGTTGATCTTCCAATCCACAGTGATAGTATGCAGGTCAAATTCTTCCTGCCAGGCTGCCGGTTCAAGGGTGATGGTAAATCTTCCGCACATGGTACCTTCATTATAAAAAATAGCGGGCTGCAGGGCAAGCAGCATGTAAGAATCGTTCCCTGTTCATCACATCACAAAGAAGGGAATAAAATCCAGCCTGGTATGGATAAGCGGGCTTTTTCTCCTTAACATCACGGTTTATAATCTTCCCATACGAGGAAAACACATGAGCAAACAACTGGTAGAATGCATCCCCAATTTTTCTGAAGCCCGCCGCCCCGAGGTGGTGGAAAAGATCGCGGCTGCCATCCTGGCTGTGCCGGGTGTACAGATTCTGGATCGCCATTCTGATACGGATCATAACCGTACTGTTCTTACCCTCTTGGGGGAACCGCAGGCGGTCGAACAGGGTGTCTTTGAAGGCATTCGGGAAGCAGCAGCTTTGATCGACATGGATGTGCATCAGGGGGAGCACCCGCGCATTGGGGCAACCGATGTGGTGCCCTTTGTGCCCATCCGCGAGATGGATATGCGTGAATGTGTGGAGATTGCCCGCCGGCTGGCAAGCAGGGTGGCTGACGAATTGAATATCCCTGTCTATTTATATGAAGAAGCTGCCACCCGACCTGACCGGGTCAACCTGGAGGATATCCGTCGCGGGCAATATGAGGGTTTGAAGGAAGAGATTTGTACCAATCCGGAGAGAAAGCCGGATTTTGGTCCCTCTGCAATGGGTAAGGCGGGGGCAACCGTCATTGGGGCGCGTTATCCCCTCATCGCGTTTAATGTGTATCTCACCACAGACGATGTGAGCATTGCCAAAAAGATCGCTAGGCAGGTGCGGCATTCATCGGGTGGCTTTCGTTTCGTAAAAGCTATGGGGGTGCTGGTGGAAGGTCGGGCGCAGGTTTCGATGAATTTGACCAATTTCCAAAAGACGCCCATTGCGCAAGTTGTGGAATTCGTCCGGCGGGAAGCAGCGCGATATGGGGTAGCGGTACACCATAGTGAATTGGTTGGTTTGATCCCGCAAAAAGCGCTCACCGATGCGGCGGTGTGGTATTTACAGTTGGACCAGTATGACGATCACCAAATTCTGGAAAATAAACTGATGGCTCCTTCTTCAGAACCAGTATCACATGAGAGTTCAGAAGAAAATACTTTTTTGGATGCACTGGCGAGTTCCAGCCCTACACCTGGTGGCGGCTCGGCGGCAGCCTGGACCTGCGCTGAAGCTGCGGCGTTGGTAACGATGGTGGCGCGCTTGACCGTTGGTAAAAGTAAATATAAAACGGTAGAACCACAGATGTGGGCTCTCATTGAACAAGCTGAGCAATTACGAAAGCAGCTGCAAAATGCGGTGAGGGAGGATGCAGCAGCCTTTGAAACGGTCATGAATGCCTTCAAATTACCCAAAGATTCCGAAGAACAAATGGAAGTGCGTCGTATTGCAATACAGCAAGCGACCCTGGATGCAGCCACAGTACCGCTGGAAACTGCAAAGAAAGCGCTGGAAGTAATGCATCTGGCGGAAAACGCGGTAGCAAGTGGCAACCTGAATGCCATCACGGATGCTGCCACGGCGGCTCATCTTGCCGCGGCAGGGCTAACGGCAGCGGCTGCCAATGTGAGTATCAATATTGCAAGCTTGGAGGATGAAAAAACCTGTTCGAATTTCCAGAGCGAGTTGGAATCGCTAAAGCTCGAAAAAGAAGCTATACTTACGCGGGTGGCAAAGCATGTCACCGAACGGTCACAAATAACCTTGATCTAAGGATGCATAGCTGCATGAAAAAAGGATGTGGAGTTTATCTAAGTTTTATATTTTTAATGAATTTTCTGGCTGCGTGTGCACCACAAGCTGAAGTGGCACAGGCAATGCAGGTACTGGTAGAACCGACCGCTACGCCAGAGCAAAAGAATTATTCCTTATGGCTGGCACCCTATCTTCCTGAACAGATCCATGAACAACTGAACCTGCCCACAGGGGTGAACCTGGTAGGCACGCAAGCAGAAGCGGATATCTGGATGGATGTGGGCGGAGATCTGCCGGTCAGCCAATGGATTTACGCGTTGGCTGCCCCATTTCCCACCGTTACAGATTCGATTACCGCTCAACAATTGAAGAAAATATGGCAGGGGGAGTTGGAGGAAAATTTGCCTCTTCGATCGCTGCTGGTAGACGGTAATACCAAAGCTATTTTTGAAAAGGTGTGGGGAGCGCCATCCAGCACAACGGTCAGATTGACGGATGCAAATAGCTTGCTTGCCACCGCCTGGAGCGAGGATGGTGCTTGGGCGATCATCCCATTCGATAATCTTGAAACCCGTTGGAAGGTAATCGCAATTGATTCGGTCTCTCCAATGAATGATGATTTTTCCCCCGCCACGTATGCCCTGACGGTCACCTTTTCATTGCTGGGGAAAACTACAGATTTGCAGAGTTTTTCCGAGCGGATGGGGGTATCCGATGTTTCACTGGCTCCGGCTACCAACCGGGATGACGGTAAGATTACCACCATTGCCATGACGGGCGTTACTGCCCTGGTGCGCGGCACCGCATACATGATGGAAAAATACGGTATGACCTACCCGGCATTGGATATCGGGGATATACTGCGCGCTGCGGATATTACTCACATTAGCAACGAGATCCCCTTTACAGAATCTTGCCCTAACCCTTTTTATAATACTGCCAATGACGAAAATCTTGTTTTCTGCAGTAAACCTGAATACATTAACTTGTTGGATTCAGTGGGTACAGATGTGGTTGAACTGACCGGAGACCATTTCCGCGATTGGGGAGCGGATGCTATGTTGTACACGCTTGATCTATATGATCAACGTGGCTGGAAATATTATGGGGGAGGACGCAACCTTGAAGAAGGACAGCAGCCTGCCTATTTTGAACATAATGGCAACAAGATCGCTTTTATTGGCTGCAATGCTAAACCTGAAGGGTATGCTACCGCGGATATTGATTATCCGGGGGCGGTACACTGTGACATGCAGGTCATGACCGAACAAATCAAAGATGTCAAAGCTAATGGCTATATTCCGGTAGTGACCTTTCAACATGTGGAATATTATGATTACGCAGCTAGCCCCTACCTTGTACCCGATTTTCATCAGGTGGCTGAGGCAGGTGCAGCAATCGTCAGTGGCAGCCAGGCACACCAACCGCATGCTTTCGAGTTCTATCGCGGTGCTTTCTTGCATTATGGTTTGGGCAATCTTTTCTTTGACCAGTATGGAGAAGGATATGCCCAGCGCCAGGCTTTTATCGACCGCTATGTGATCTACGATGGGCGTGTTATCAGTGCGGACCTGATCACCATTATGTTCGTGGATATGGCTCGCCCACGTTTGATGCTGCCCGAGGAGCGGCAGGAATTATTGGAAGACATCTTTTTTGTAAGTGGATGGTAAAAAAGAAATGAACAAAGGAGAAAACATGGGATTATTACCGGATTTCAGGATACGTGAGTACGCACAACAACAGGCGATGATTGAACCATTTGTGGATGGTCAAGTACGCGATGGCAAGATTTCGTATGGTCTTTCATCCTACGGTTATGACATCCGTGTAGCGGATGAGTTCAAGATTTTTACTAATGTCTATACAACAGTTGTGGACCCGAAAAAATTCGATATCCATTCCATGGTCGATTTCCAGGGGGAGTTTTGCATCATTCCGCCCAATTCTTTTGCTCTGGCTCGTACGGTGGAATATTTTCATATACCACGTGGCGTGCTGACCATCTGTGTTGGGAAAAGCACCTACGCCCGCTGCGGTATTATCGTCAATGTCACTCCCTTTGAACCGGAGTGGGAAGGCTATGCAACTCTTGAAATTTCCAATACCACTCCGCTGCCAGCCAAGATCTATGCCGACGAGGGAATTGCGCAGGTATTGTTCTTTGAAGGAGATAGTGTTTGTGAGACATCCTATGCGGATAAAAAAGGGAAGTATCAAGCGCAGCAAAGCATCGTCCTGCCAAAACTATAAGGGGTGCGGGTGAGAAAGATAGTTGACCGACCGATTCGGCAGCTGGTTCGCAGAATTGGCGCTGAACGCTATATTCTCATCGTACTGCTCTGTCTCTCTGCTTCGGTTTCTCTTACGCGTTTTTTCTTAGAACTGAGCGATTACCCACAGTTGGGCAATGCTGAGCTGCACTTTGCTCATGTTTTGTGGGGTGGTTTGTTCCTGATGGTAGCCGCTTTGCTGCCCTTGTTGTTCGCCAATCGTCGTGTGTTAAATCTCAGTGCTATCTTCGCTGGCATCGGGATGGGACTCTTCATTGATGAAGTAGGAAAATTCATAACCCAAAGCAATGATTATTTTTATCCTGCCGCGGCACCCATTGTATATGCTTTCTTTTTGATCACATTGTGGATCTATATGATGGTTCGATCTCATCGAAAACAAAATGCACGTTCCATGCTGTATGAAGTTCTGGCGTTGTTAGAAGAATATCTGGATAGAGATCTCTCCGACGTGGAAAAAAAGCGGGTTTTAGATCTGATAGATCAAGCGCAAGCTTTAGATGCAAATCATGAATACGTTGCTCTCTTCTCATCCATACAAGATTTCATCCACAGTGAGCAGGTGCATCTTGTGGAACATCACGCGGATTTTTTTGACCGGTTAAAGGGGAAATGCGAAAAATTCGAGCAAAAACATCTTCCACAGAAAACTTTTCGTAGGTTGGTTATGACAGCCATGATATTGTGGGGTGTCATCGCTATCATATATCCTTTTCTTTCTATCACTTTTTCCAATGATCACGCCATCCTTTCAGGATTGTGGGCTGAATTGATCAACACACAGCTGCCGTTACTGTCTGAAAGCAGTATTCTCTTGCTGTTGCGTTTGATCGGTGAGGTAATGGTGGGGATTCTCCTGTTGGGTAGCGCTTTTTTAATACGTATTGGTAAAGAAATCCCTGCCATCAGAATCGCTTACACAACCTTATTGGTTTCAATCAGTGGAATTTATATGCTGGTTTTTTATTATGACCAGTTTTCAGCTATCGTGTTCGTTTTATTGCAGTTCGTAGTTTTTGGGTTAGTGGCTCGCTACCGAAAACGCTTTGTCCTTCCTGCTCAAATCGAAGAAATCTCATAAATTTCTAAATTCTTTTCTAAATTCTTCTCTAAATATTGACCATTAAAATTTATTAGTATATACTAACCCAATGAATTTTCTTCAAGTAAAGAACGGTACTTGGGTCAGGATCATTGGGTTTCACGGCGGTTGGGGGATGCAGCGGAATTTTATGCAGATGGGTTTTCTACCCGGAAATACTGCCCGCATCATCCGCATGGCGCCCTTTCACGGTCCTTTATTGATAGAAGTGGATGGGCGAGAGATCGTCATCGGGCGCAACGTGGCACGCCATATTCTGGTGGAGGAGATCTGATGCGCTTTGCTTTGGTAGGGCAACCAAACTGTGGCAAGAGTACCCTGTTTAACCAGGTGGCGGGCTACAAGGCTGCCACAGGTAATTTTTCTGGTACAACCGTGACCTTCACCGAAACAAAAGTGCGGGTGCTGGGAGATGTAGTGGAATTGGTGGATCTGCCAGGTACCTACTCTTTATTGGGAACCAATCCTGCTGAAAGAGTGGTGCTGGATTACCTGGTGAGTAATGAGGTGGATGCCATTATCAATGTGGTGGATGCCACTCATCTTGCACAGGGGCTGGCATTGACCCTGGAGCTGCTGGAATTGAAGCGACCTGTTGTGTTAGCGGTCAATATGATGGATGAAGCGACACGGCAGGGGATGCAAATTGATGGTGAAAAACTGGCGCGGATTACTCATATCCCGGTGCTGCCTGTTATTGCAACCAAAGGGCAGGGTGTGCGCAATGTGTTTGCCAGTGCATTCAATCTTGCAAGAGAGAAGAAGCCAGCAGTACGGCAGACTTATTCTCCAGAATTGGAAACACACATTAAGAAGTTAACGGAGAAAATTGTATCGGTGCATCTTCCGGTTGGCAGCGAAGCGCTCGCCCTCAAACTCTTAGAGGGGGACCCACAGCTCATCCACCAGGTTTCAGATGCGATCCCCGGAATTGAGAACGAGATCCAGAGTTCGGTGGATGAATTATGCCATATCACCGGCAGGCAGGCTGTTTGGTTGGTCAGCAAAGAGCGTCACGACTTGGCATTGAAACTGAGTGACCAGGTACTTAAGAAAACAAAACAAGGGCTTTCTTTCCGCGACCGTCTGGATGACTACCTCCTTCATCCGGTGTTCGGGTATGTTTTTTTAATTATTATCATGTTCCTTTTCTTCTGGGGAGTGAATGCGGTGGGCGGCATCATTGAAGAACCCTTGATGATATTTGCCGATCAATTGAATGTGAAACTGCTCGCCGCGTTAGGGGAAAAGGGGTTGCTGGCACAAATCCTTTCAGGGGCACTGCAGGGGTTCACGGGTGGGTTGGCGATCGTGCTGCCCTACCTGGTGCCATTCCAGGTGGGGCTTGGATTTCTAGAAGATGTGGGATATCTTCCCCGGATTGCATTTTTGATGGATTCTCTTATGCATCGTATGGGGCTGCATGGAAAAGCGGTGGTGCCTTTCATTCTCGGCTACGGTTGTAATGTATCTTCAATCATGTCGACCCGTATCCTGGAGGATAAACGCGATCGTTTTCTAGCCTCCTTGTTATCCAGCATGGTGCCCTGTTCAGCACGCATGGCGGTGATCTTCGGTCTGGCTGCTTTCTATCTTGGTCCAGCGTATGGTGTGGGCATCTATTTTCTCAATATTGTGGTTATCGCTCTGACCGGGCGCATTATTACCCGTTTTCTCCCTGAAGATTCTCCCGGTTTAATCCTTGAAATGCCCGTCTATCGCATGCCATCGTTGCGCACGGTTACAGCAAAAGCCTGGCTGCGTATTCGTGAATTCATTGTAGAAGCCTGGCCTCTGCTTATCCTCGGCAGCATTGTCCTGGCGGTGATGAATTACTACCAGTTGTCTCAATTCACTGATGTGCTCTTCCGACCCATTACATGGCTGCTCGGGCTCCCATCTCAGGTGGGAACCCCGCTCATTTTTGGAATACTTCGCAAAGAATTGTCGTTGGTGATGCTTGGGCAGGCTCTGGGCAGTATGAATTTTAGTCAGGTGCTCACCCAGGCGCAAATGCTCACTTATACGATTTTTGTGGTGTTTTATGTGCCATGCCTGGCAACTCTGATTGCAATTCGTAAGGAATTGGGAACCAAAAAGATGTTCGCGATTATCGGGATCACTCTGCTGGTCGCGATCCTGGCTTCACTGCTGGTCAGGTTAGTGATGGCGCCAATCTTAGGATAATTGACCGCGGAAGGCAAACAGCAGAGCTGCCAGAATAGCCATAATGAAGATCATATAAACCAATCGTTTTGCATTTCTGAAACGCATGCTGTTATCCTCCTTCACACAAAATTGAACAGCTCATAATGGATGTGCTTGTCGTTGAAACCCAAATTCTGGCATTGTCTTTCTACAATCTCCATCATGATCTGTGGACCGCACATGAAAATTTCTGTTTGCTGCCCTATCCAATTTAGTGGCAGGTATTTTCGTATTATATCTTCGGTCAGATAGCCCTGTTCACCATCCCATGCCTGTGGGGGAATTTCAAGAGTATAGATGACTTGCAGATCGATTTTCTTTTCAATTGCTGCTATCTCCTCGCGGAAGGTAACCGAATCCCAATCACGATTATTGTAGAAAAGCTTAACCGGACGTTTATCACCGCGATCTGCCATGCTGCGCAGCATACTCATGATGGGGGTGATGCCGATTCCACCTGCAATAAAGACCAGTTTTTGTGCTGCAGGGTAGCGATCTATGCTGAAGGAGCCATGAGCACCATCCACATAGATCTTCTGTCCGGGCTGCATTTGTTTGATGGTGGAGGTAAATTTCCCTAGGTCTTTGATGGTGAGTGCGATCTCCTCTGGTCTTTCAGCGCTGGATGAGATGGAAAAGGGGTGCTCGCTGTCTGAAAATGGGGTCTTCCAGGCGGTGATCCAGGCAAATTGCCCGGGCTGGAAAGGAAGAGAGCGTCCTTTGGTAGAACGTAATCGGATGGTCCAACTGTCTCCACGTTCCTCATTAAGCGCGATGACCTCATAAGGATTGCGCATCAGTTTCAAGGGATAAATAATGCGTGTGTAGCTTAATAATGCGATAAAAGAAACCGAATATACGATCCAGATCATGCGTGTCAACGGGAGGCTTACATAATTTCCCACCAGGAATATGTGAAGGAGGGCTGTTGCGACGACCAGTGTGGTGAGAATGCCATGCCAGAATTTCCACAAGTCATAGGGTATTTTCATTTTCTTGCGGTATTCTGATGAGATTACGACCAGGATAAGAAGAATGACCGAAAAAACGCCGGCTCTTGCGCGCCATGGTGCACTGAAGATATTTAAGAGACGTAGATAACGTGCGTCCAGGATGAAGAGGCTAATAGGGTGTGCAAGGATCAAGAAAAATGCAGCGATAGAAATCTGCCGGTGAAAATGATAGATAAGGTCACTGCCAAAAGGTTCTTTCAACCATTTGATACGGGCTGTAAGAGCAAACTGTACTGCCATCAGTGCCAGACCCACAAAACCCAATCCGACTGAAAAATCCAACCAAACCGAACGGCTGGATGATGGTGCTGGTCCTGCGATGAGCACTCCTATGGGGGTAAAAACCAACAGGAAAAACAAACTGATCCACAGGATTTGCTTGAGCTTGTATTGATTTCTCACAGAAATTATCCTCCTTATGCTTGCATCAATTACTTGTACTGTACAATATTTTGCGTTGAAATGGGCATGAATCTGTGGTTTTAATAAAACGCCTATCTTTTTTGAAGACTTTTTAAAAAAGCTTCCGCATCCTGGTAGGCATTAAAATTGTGCTCGAGTTGTTTGAATTGAGCGGTGTGTGCTATGCGGTAGCTGTTCACTTCTTTGAGCCCTAATTTTTTATGCAGCATTTCATGGTAAAGCACATATTCCATCACGTAGGACGGGATGGATCTTTGGTCAAGAAAGGGGCTGATGGTGATGGTATCGCTGTCGGGATGATAATATCCCAAGCGGCGGGTGGCTTTCTTTCCACCCCATCTTAAGCGAGGAGCTTTCATAGTCCCATGAAAATAATCACGGTTAATAGCATGGAACAGTGAAAGGAGATCGTAGTATTCACCTTTGGTTGACATACTAGATTGGGGGGTATGCTGCCACATGGCTGCCATGATGCGTTGATAAGACGCTGCTCGGCTGATCGAGCGCAGCTCACCCAAATTCTTTTGAGTGGAGTGCAGGCAGCATGCAAGCAGTGTTTCCACTTCAGCAGGTGTGGATTTGATGAAACCTTCGTTAAGGGTAACGTGCGTATTCTGGCGACTGGATTTACATTGAAAAACCATGGCGCTGTTATAGAGGTCTACTGAGACTGCTTTTCTGGATTCGGCTTTCCATCTTTCGAGGAAATGGTGAAGAAAAGCAAGATGTTGCTCAAGATTATGCTCTTTACTGAGAAATACCAGCCATAGATAAGCACGGTAGGAACTATCGGTCATGTCGGCGGGATAACACGAAAAATTATGGCAGTTTTGTTCAACGCGCTCGATGTTGTTAGAGATCTCCTCGCGCAGGCTTTTTTGAGGATATGCCACACCTGGGTTGCCAGAAAGTTGTGTCTTGCAAACTTCATTGGCATGATTTTGAATCGAGTTGATAAGGTCGTTCAGGTTTCTAATACTGATGGTGTTTTTTTTCATAGTCCGTTTTCGTTACTATATAAATTGATTTGATATCTCTATGATTTTAATGCTTTTACCTTCACCTGAGGAAAGAAAAGGGACTAAAAACAAGGAAATTCATATCTTTTCATTTTAATTAAAGTGGTGTACTATTGCCCGCAATAAAATCCATTACCATAGATGGATGGTAAACACAAGTCATCTAAAAGGAGATAGGAAAAAGATGAAAACGGCAGCGTGCCCAGATTGCGGAAGTGAGGTCAATGTTGGTTCACAACCCCGCGTAGGGAAACAGGTAGTATGTGATTCCTGTGGTGCAGAACTCGAAGTGGTCTGGTTAGATCCCATCGAGTTAGATTATCCAATGATGGATTTTGACGATTATGAGGAGATTTCTGACGACGAAAGATAATTAATCATTCGCTTTTTCATGTAAAAAGGCATTGAATTCAGTATTCAATGCCTTTTTTCAATGTTAGAATGGATTTTCCAACTTATGAAAACCATTTTACAGTTTGATCATGTCAGTTTTTCCTACCACCTTTCCACAGGTCCCAGCATCCATGCTTTGCAGGATGTATCCTTCTCGATAGCTTCAGGGGAATACGTGGCGATCATTGGTACTAATGGCTCAGGGAAGACCACCCTGGCAAAATTGATGAACGGATTGCTGCTTCCAGATGCGGGAGAAGTGCGGGTGATGGGGTATCCTACCACTGATCGCAGCCGCCAGGCGAACGTTTTCTCTCGTATCGGGTTGGTCTTTCAGCATGCGCGCGATCAGATCGTAGCTTCTCTGGTTGAAGAAGATACGGCGTTCGGTCCGGAAAATCTCTCCCTACCGCGATCGGAGATTCTTGCGCGGGTCGATCGCAGTCTGGCGCTGTGCGGCGCTGCACATCTTAAGGACAGGCAAACGTATCTGCTATCGGCAGGTGAAACACAGCGCGTTGCTCTGGCAGGTGTGCTGGCGATGCAGCCGGACTGCTTGATATTTGATGAGACCACCACCATGCTTGATCCATCTTCACGGAAAGACTTGCTGCGGTTGATGCATAATCTGAACCGGCAGGGTTTTACTGTTCTTCACATTACCCATGATCTGGATGAGGTATTGAATGCAGAGCGCGTGCTCGTTCTGCATGACGGGCGACTGGTAATGGATGGGGAGCCAAGGGCGATCTTTCAAGATGAAAGAGCGTTACATCAGCTGCGCCTTGGCGTCCCGTTCCTGCTCCATGTCGCACGTGAACTGCGGGGTATTTTCCCCGAGCTGGCATCCTTTTATACGAACGAAGAGGATCTACTAACAGCCTTGCAGTCCACCCCGATGCATACATCAGCGTTACCGCGATCTCAGTCGCTGCACACGAAGATTGATGGCGGATCTCACGAACTGGTCCGTTTCAGTCATGTATCGCATACTTATATGCTGGATACTCCTCTGGCACATACCGCACTCGAGGACCTTTCTTTTTCCCTTCCGCAAGGGAAGACGGTGGGGTTGATTGGGCAGACCGGTTCGGGAAAATCAACCGTGCTGCAACATGTCAATGCTTTACTGCGACCACAGCAAGGTATTGTTGAAAGTTTTGGATATGACCTTTCCGCTCCTGACCTAGATGTCAGAGAATTGCGTAAGCAGATTGGATTGGTTTTTCAAAATCCTGAAGCGCAATTCTTTGAAACATATGTGGGGGATGAAATTGCGTATGCAGCTCGTATGTTGGGTTATCGTGGGAAATTACGCGATTTGGTACGCACTTCCATGCAGACCGTTGGATTGGATTTTGAGGAATTTGTTGATCGCCCACTGCACAGCCTTAGTGGCGGGCAGAAGCGACGCGTGGCACTGGCTTCTTACCTGGTTGTACAACCCGGTATGCTGCTGCTGGATGAGCCTTTTGCAGGATTAGATCCGGCAACTCATCAAGATATGCTGGATTTTGTGAATACCTTAGACCAGCAAGAAAAGACCTTTCTTGTGAGCACCCATAATATGCGTGACCTGTTGGCGCTTACAAGGCGCGTGCTGGTACTGCACCAGGGCAGGCTTGTATTTGATGGATCAGTGCCGGACCTTTTTAAACAACACGAGCTGGCATCTTGGGGAATGGATATTCCATTAGAGATACGGGTGGGGAATGTTTTACGCGGGCGTGGGTGGCAGATACCCCTCGACGTGGTTGACTGGCAGGAGATCATTTTCTGGTTGAGACGGAGTGCACAGGAGGATTCCAATGCAGTCCTTTGAGTATTTGCGGGCGATAGGGATCGGGTACTATGTACCGGGGACATCCTATTTCCACCAGAGGGATGCCCGCTTCAAGATTCTTTTCTTCGTAATACTTATTATTGCTTTGACATTCACGAGCTCATTGTCTGGTCTGCTGCTGGGGGTGTTGCTGGGTTTGCTGGGATTCTGGTTGGCGCATATTTCTGTGCTGCCCAGTTTGCGTACCATGCGCAGCGTTCTTCCTTTTATTCTGCTCCTGTTTATCCTTCAAATCTTCCTGTATCGTCCAACACAGCAATCTACAATGCTATGGGAGTGGCAATTCCTGCATCTATATGATACAGCTCTCACCAATGCCATGCGGATGGTGCTGCGCTTCGTTGGCTTGGTACTCATGCTGGGATTAATGACTTCGGTTGTCTCTACACTGGAGATGAACCATGGACTTGAACTATTACTGCGACCCTTGCGAGTGGTGGGCATACAAACTGATTCCCTGGTGATGGTGTTGCAGATCATGTTGCGTTTTCTACCGCTCCTGGCGATTCGTATGGAGCAGATAGCCAAATCACAGGCATCGCGCGGCGCAACGTGGGATAAAGGGAGTGGGGGAGTATTCAACCGCATCCGCCTGGTGCTGCCAATGATCGTGCCGCTCTTTCTTTCCACGCTGCAACAGGCAGAACGAACCGCAGACGCCATGCTTTGCCGCGCGTATGGTGTTATGCCCGAACGCAGCCATTATTACGAATACCAGGTGACTGGCAAAGATGTTGTGTTCATCGTGACGGGTATCATTCTGGCTGCGGCTATTCTTTATTTTTAGTTCCAATGAATTTTTATTTTTTCTTGTTAAAATTCATAAAAAATTCATGTCTTCCTGACAATTTCCTAATATGTGCTTGTTATCCTTAGTTCGAAAGGATAATCATGAAAACAAAAAAATATTTTTTGATCACCATAGCTGTGACAGCCATGGCTTTTTTATCTGTGGCTTGCAGTGCACAAACGGGAGGGAATTACCAGGGTAATGTACCGGTGGTGCACACTGAAAATAACGTTGGACGAAATGGTGCTTATCAGGGTGCTGAAGTTCACCAAGAATACCCTTCCAGTGGGGAGGGATTATTCCATCCGACGGATGCCAAATTAACCGATGCGGAGATTGCTGATTTGCTCTTCATGCGAGAAGAGGAAAAAATGGCGCGCGATATCTATGCTTCTCTGTATAGCCAATGGGGTTTACCGGTGTTCCAATCTATTGCGCAGAGTGAACAGAATCATATGGACTCTATTTTAGAACTGCTGGCAGCCTATGATTTGGATGACCCTGCTGCGCAAACAAATGCCGGGGAGTTCATTAATAGCGATCTGCAGCAGTTGTACGATACCCTGGTGTCGCGGGGGCAGAGCAGCCTTGAAGAGGCTCTCAGGGTAGGCGCGTTGATTGAAGAAGTGGATATCCTTGATCTACAGGATGCTATCCAAAATACGGATAAAGCTGATATCGTTCATGTGTATTCCAACCTGATGTTCGGTTCTGAGAATCATCTGCGGTCCTTCACGGGGCAGCTGACGCGACAGGTAGGCGTTACGTATGAACCACTGTATCTGGATCAGGAAAGCTACCAGCAGATCATCACCAAGCAACCCAGCGGGCGTGGGCGCGCCGGCAATTAATTTCTAAAAAGCGGTTCAAGAACCGCTTTTTTTATCTTCAAGGTCAGAACCCTTTTTTCTACCAGGAATCTGCCAATAGGCTCCCACCACTGCTGGGGTTATCAGGGCTGATGCGATCATCTCCGGCAGACCATTTGCCACAGCTATACCCCCCAGTACTTCCCATGGTAAATACCCCAGCAGTCCGATTACCAGCAGAACCAAAGCAGTGTTGGTCAAGCTGCCGACAGCGCCTGCTACGAATAATCCAACCACTTTCCAGCGTTTCAAAATCTGGTAAATTCCCCATGCAGCTGGACCGATGAAGATACGCGGCAGTACCGATAGGATGGGATTGGTGAACCAAACATCGGTGGGTCCACTCGGTGCAATGGCTGCCTGGGTCATACTGAAAATACCGAAGATCAATCCAACAATTGCTCCAGAAACAGGTCCTTCCAACACAGCAGCAATGATCGCCGGGATTTGCATGATCGTCAGGGATACCCCCCCGACCCAAGGTATGAACCCCCAGTGCGTGGCGCCCAGCAGCACAGCAATGGCAGCCAGAAGCGCGGTTGTTACAATTTTTTTGGTTGTATCTCGATTCATAAAAGTTCCCTCCAACCCGATCAATTCTAGCACATTGATGAAATTGACGCAGCGCGAAAATTCATCTTTTCACTGCGCGAATATGGAGAAAACAAGGTTCGCGCATCAAACGCTGGTAGATCTTCTCATGAGCCGGATCATTGATATGATCGGGAGAAGGTTGGGTTTCCAGAAATGTTTCGATCTCGAATTGAGTTTGGATCAAGCTATTAATGATTGACTGCATAGGGCGGCGGTAGCTATGGATGATGGGATACGGTTCACCGAACCCTTGCCATTCTTTTGCGTGCAGTGTCACTGCAAAGTAATCATCCTGTTGCCACTCGCGATAAAAATCAGATGCCGGATGTCCGCATGAAAAAACAAAAAACGCAGCAGGTTTTAATATACGGTGAAATTCATGAAATAACGGGACCCAATTTTCGATATAATCCAACACCAGTGAACACAGGATAAGGTCAAAGCTTTCATCTTCGGCAAAGATGAGTGGTTGCTGCAGATCCCATTGAAAGACGGTTGCGTTTCCTTGGCAGCGTTCATGGGTCATTTGCACAAATTTTGGAGTGGCATCTACCGCAGTGACAGTGGCGCTGTGGTCGAGCAGCCACTCTGTGTTAAGCCCTGATCCACAGCCTGCATCCAGCACATGACTGCCGTGGACATCGGGCAGCAGAGAAAGGGTGGCAGGGCGTTCGTAATAGGCGTTGTGTGGTTTGTGGGTGATCGATTGTGCGTAGCGTTCAGCGAAGGGTTCATAATTTTGCTCCCCGAGATTAGATTTGCTCATTAAAGTTCCTTTTTTTGCAATTCTAACATTGACTTTAAGGGGTACACCCGGTAAAGGAATATACCATCTACCCTTACAGGTTATCAGGGGAGAAGGGAGCGCGATGACTTGTGGTTGAAATTTTTCATTAATAAGAATATTGTCCCTTTAGCACAAGAAATTTTAAGATTAAAAGTTGTCCAGACCATTTACAGATAGGATTCCCTGTGATATATTCAGACAGTTTTGTCGGCAGGAGAACACATGAAGAAAAAAACCAATTTTAACCATCTCAACGTGCTGATAGGCACGGACTTGCTGACTTTTTCTCTTTGTTAAAAAAGACCCCCTTTATCGGGGGTCTTTTTTTATCAAAAATTAACCTAAGGAGTGAAAAATGAACGAAAAGCAAAAAAACAATTATTATCTTCCTAATGACAGACCGCCATTCGGCAAAATGCTGCTGTTGGGGCTGCAGCATGTACTGACCATGTTTCCGGCTACGGTGCTGGTTGCTATCCTGGTTGGGTTTCATATCAACACGGTTCTGCTGGCATCCGGTGTGGCGACCCTGGTAGCATTGATCCTATCGAAACTCAAGGTCGGCACCTTTATCCCTTTGTATTATGGCTCAAGCTTTAGCTATATTGCGGCAATTTTGGCGATCACGAAAGCACAGTATGGGGTGGTGGCATCCGATGAGCTCATCCGCACTGCTCAAGCAGGCATCGTCTGCACCGGCGTCATCAATATCCTGGTGGGTTTATTAATCCACTATGGAGGCGGGCAGAAAGTCATTAAAAAATTCCTTCCTCCCATCGTGACAGGCTCGGTGGCATGTGTGATCGGATTTTCTCTGGGGCTTGTTGCGCTGAATGATGCCACCGGTGTAAGCAGTGGTGTGACTGATAATGGGACGTGGTTGTTGGTGGCTTTTATAACGTTGATGTCGACCATCTTTTATTCGGTTTATCTGCGTGGGAAGGGATTCATCGGCATGCTGCCTATTTTATTAGGAGCTGTAACCGGATACGTTGTGGCTATTCCCCTTGGATTGGTTGATTTTACATCCATTACCCAGGCGCAGTTTTTTATGGTCCCTCACGTTACTTTGCCTTCCTTCACAAATGAACTTTCCCTTACAGCCATTGCGAGCATAGCAGTCATGGCGATCGCAACCATACCCGAATCCACTGCCCATTTATACCAGATCGGGCTGTACGTGGATAAGTTAGCTGAACGAAAAGGCAGGGAGAAAGTTGGTTTAAGCAAATATGTGGGTTTCAACCTGGTGTTGGATGGCATCGGGGATATAGTCAATGGCTTATTGGGGGGAGCTGCAGGAACGAACTACGGTGAAAACAATTCCCTGATGGTCATTACCCAGAATTATTCAGGTTATTCACTGGTTTGCGCCGCAGTCATTGCCATCCTGCTCTCCTTCAGCGGAATCCTGAGCGGAGTCGTGCGCAGCATTCCTACTGCGGTCTCAGGCGGTTTATCCATCTATCTTTTTGGGGTGATCGGCATGCAGGGTATCGCACTGATGATCGAGGAAAAAGTGGATATGTTCGACCCCAGAAATCTGGCGATTGGTGCGGTCATTTTCATCGTGGGGATCGGCGGTCACATCGGTTTCCCGAATGGATTCTTGCCCATCCCGCTGCTGCAATCCATCTTCCCGGAAGGTTGGCCGGCTATTGCGACCGGTGCCATGCTTGGTATTCTATTGAACCTGATTTTTACCATCATTAAACCACCACAAAATGCGTAACAGAAAGGTCTCAGCCACATCGTGGCTGGGACCTTTTTAAATTTTCCTTTCCTTTCGTCGTTCGATCGTTCAGTTGTTATTCTCCCGAGGATGAATAAAAATTTTCCACCTCATTCAATCAGGCGGGTGATAAATAACATGCCTTTTGAAAAAATTTAAGACTTTTCGCTTGTAAACCAAAACGTTTTGGTTTACAATGAAACTATATCCAAAACGTTTTGGTAAGTAAAATGAGAAAACCATGACGACATCCATCCGAGATATTGCCGAAAAAGTAGGGAAGTCAATTACAACTGTTTCACGGGCATTGCATGATTATGATGATGTCAGCCCTGAAACGAAGGAATTGGTTCGCAAAGCCGCGCAAGAAATGGGCTATGTTGCCAATCGACAGGCGCAACTGCTAAGACAAAAATCGACCGACACGATCGGTTTTATTCTTCCAACTTTCGGCCCCCGTTTTTCCGATCCCTTCTTCAGCGAATTTTTGGCTGGTATTGGCAATAAGGCTGCGGATCATGGCTATGATCTTCTTGTATCAACCTGCCCTCCAGGAGAAAAAGAAATACGCACCTATCAATACGAAGTGCAGAGCAATCGCGTGGATGGGTTCATTATTGTGCGTACGCGTGTTGATGATGCCCGCATTCAATATCTCAATAGCATTGGTTTTCCCTTTGTGGCTTTTGGGCGTGTACCGGGCATGGATGATATGCCCTATGTTGATGAAAATTCCGACGTCGGAATGCAGATGATCGCGGATTATTTAGTGGAACTGGGGCACACTCACATTGGCTGTATCGCTCCCTCCATGGAATATACCTTCGCTACCCATCGTATGCAAGGATTACGCGAAGGGCTGCGATTTCATGGTATTGATTTGAGAGAACAGGATGTGCTGACCGGAGACCTGACCGAGAAAGGCGGCTATGAAAGAGCCATGGAATTGATCCAACGTCCATATAGACCTACTGCTATTGTGGCATTGAATGATCTCATGGCGATCGGTGCAATAAGCGCTGCTCAGGATGCAGGTCTGGTTGTTGGCAAGGATATCTCTGTAACCGGATTTGATAATATCCCCTTATCCACCTATACCCATCCGCCTCTCACCACTGTTCATCAACCTATCTTTCAGATAGGAAACATGGTTTGCGAGATGTTGATCAAAATTGTTAAAGGGATGCCTCTGGAAGAGAAACAGGTTTTGTTGAAACCATCCCTTATTAAACGGCAATCTACAGGAGCTCCGTTTTTGGTTGAAAAATAAATATAAAACAGGAGGTGTAAAGATAAAGAAAAAAATGTTGGTTTGTTTCGAAAAATAAAATGGAGGAAAAGATGAAACGGTTTCGACTAATACTATCAATCTTAATACTTTCCACATTGATCCTTGCAAGCTGCGCTTCAGAGCCAGAAGAACCAGCAGTTGTAGAGGAACCTGAAATGGTGGAAGAGGTTGTTGAAGAACCAGTGGCTGAACCTGAAGAGGAAGTTATCATTGAGTTCTGGACGACCGATAATGAACCTGCAAGGTTGGATGTTTATGAAGCCATCGCAGATCGATATATGGCAGAACATCCCAATGTGGATCTTCGCATCGTTGCGATCGAGGAATCAGGAATTTCGCAGCGCATTGCCACAGCTTTGGCAGCCAACCGCTTACCTGATATTGTTCGTATGGGTGTGGAACGTGTTGCAACCTTGGCGGCAGATGAAATCCTGGATGAAGATGCTGCTGAAGCAGTTATTAACGATATCGGGGTGGATGATTTTCGCGAATCCCCGCTGCAAATGGTTGTAGATCCCGCCACCGGAAAATATGCAGCTATTCCCTATGATGGCTGGGTGCAGGCACTCTGGTATCGCTCGGATATCTTCGAAGAAGCTGGCTTGGAAGCCCCCGTGACCTGGGATGCGATCAATGCCGCTTGTGATGCTCTGCCTGGAACGGGAAATTTGCTCTATGGCTTAACCCTTGGAACTGACCCTGGACAGAATTATGGGCATCAGGTCTTCGAACAGGTAGCTATGTCAAACAATGCTTGGCCGTTTGATGCTGAAGGAAATGTAACCTTTGATACTCCTGAAATGATTGAAGCACTGCGTTTCTACACCGAACTGCAGCGCTGTGCCATGCCCGGTCCACAATACTGGCGTGGTGCTCGTGAATCCTATGAACTGGATCAATCAGGGATGATGTTCTACAGCACCTACATTATGGATGACCTGGTGGAAGGCTCTGGGATGGAAGAAGGTGGCAACGTTCAGATCCCGGTGGAAGATTTGGCATTGAAGACCGGTTTTGCACCACAGATGGTAGGCGAGGATGGTTCTGCATCTTATGGACAGCTAGTTACACTCGCTATCATGCAGGGTGCTGATCCTGAAGCTCAGGATGTCATTAAATACTACCTGACAGAAGGATACCAGGATGTTTTAGGATTAGCTCCTTTTGGGAAAGTCCCCGTACTGAAGAGTGCTGTGGATGACTGGAAATCACTGAGCCCATTCTTCGCAAATTACTCCAGCGAAACACTGGATCAAATTGCGAATGGCTATGATACGATGGGTCGCTGGTTGTTCCGACCAGACTATGGAGCCACCGAGCAAGCAGTGATCGGTGATATCGAAGGACGTTTGTTGATTCCGCAAGCGGTCAGCAATATCGCTCTCGAAGGAACCATGACTCCTGAAACTGCTGCCGCATGGCTGCAGGAACAGGTGGAAGCTCTGGTAGCGGAAAGAGCTGAATAAATTAAGGTTATCGAATTGCAGGTATACGATATTTCCGTATACCTGCAATCGTATAAGGATATTCGATGAAGATCCAAATTAAAAAGAAGGCGTCTTCCCGAATCACACCCCTAAGAAAAAGCGAAGCAAGACTGGCGCATCGTTATATCTTTCCTACGGCGCTGATCGTGTTCGGACTTGTCATTTTCCCTGCGATTTACAGTATCTGGATAGCTTTTCATGATGTTGGGCTGAAGAATCTCAACGATGTGCTGCATGCTCCCTATGTGGGGTTTGACAATTTCAAAAGTGTGATCAATGACTATACATTCAAATTCGAGGACTGGTCAAATGCCGGCGCGGTTGTTACCAGTATTCTCTATTCGTTTGGCTCTACGATCCTGACGGTATTCTTGGGACTTATAGCTGCTTTGTTGCTGAATCGCCCTTTTAAAGGGCGTGGTTTGGCACGCTCGGTCTTTCTCTTCCCTTATGTTGCGCCGATCGTGAGTGTTGCATTTGTGTGGCGCTGGATATTGGACCCCAGACAATCAGGGGTTCTCAATGATATTTTGTTAAAACTGAATTGGATCGATGCCCCACAAGCGTATCTTTCAACACGTGGATTGGCATTATTGTTGGTGATTCTTTTTGAGGCGTGGCGTTATTTTCCTTTTGCCATGTTAATGATCCTGGCACGACTGCAAGCCATTGATGACTTGCAGTATGAAGCAGCTGAGGTGGACGGGGCAAACACATGGCAGAAATTCATCTACATAACCCTCCCTGAATTGAAGTATGTGCTGGGTTCTTCATTCCTGCTGAGACTGATCTGGACGTTCAATAAATTTGATGATGTATTCCTGCTGACGGGTGGTGGATACGGCACGAAAGTACTGCCGATTCTAACGTACGAGTTCAGTTTTAAAACCTTTAATTTCGGGAAAGGCGCAGCCACCGCCATGATTTTATTGGTCATCGTGATTTTCTTTATGATCCTTTACTCCAAGACAGTCATGAAAGATGAAGAAGAATGAGAGCGCGGGAAATATGAGTGAGAATATGAAAAAAGAATCAGCCCCCAAACAAAAAAATTTCATTGACCATTTGGCAGATTGGATAACTTGGCGCCGTTTTATTTTTTCGGTTGTGATGATCTTCTTCCTGGTGAGCATTCTCTTTCCATTTTATTGGATGATGAGCTCATCCTTTAAATCATTCGCTGAAATAGGTGGAAGAGAACCGGTTTATGTGCCAGCGGAATTGCGTTGGGATGCATACAAGGAATTGTTTGACCCGGAAAATGTCTACTTCAGAAATTTTGGGCAGAGTATAGTAAATAGTGTGAAGGTATCAATCCCAACCGCATTGATCACCGTCCTTTTTTCCACGTTGGGGGCGTATGCCATCACACGCTTGCATTTCAAGGGCAAGAGTATGTTCTTGAATGGTATTTTGCTGATCTATTTATTTCCTGGTGTTTTATTGATCATGCCGCTCTTCGCCATGCTTTCCCAACTGGGTGGGGTGGTGGGTTTTGAAGTGCAGGATAATCTGGGGGTGTTGATCGTTACCTATCTGGCTCAGACGCTGCCGGTGGCGCTATATATGCTCACCAACTATTTCAAGACCATTCCAACTGAGATCGAGCAGGCGGGTTTGATCGATGGTTGTACTCACGCCGACGTTCTTATGAGAATAACTTTGCCACTTTCAATGCCTGCCATCGTATCCGTTTTTATTTACTCCTTCATGATCGCGTGGAATGAATTCTTGTATGCTTTTATTTTTCTCAACAGCCGCGATCAATTCACCATTCCGATCGCGATCAATACCATTTTCAATGATCCCAGTCCACGCCCCAATGTGGTCATGGCTGCCTCAACGATCATGACTATCCCGATCATGATCCTCTATCTGGCAATGCAGAAATATTTAGAAAAAGGCTTGATCGCCGGGGGCGTCAAGGGATAGCTGCGATCATGAAAATTGCTTTTTTATCCACCCGCATACACGGCTTGGACGGCGTTTCGCTTGAGATACGAAAATGGGCATCCATCCTTGTGGAATTGGGACATGAGCTGTATTATTGCGCGGGTGAGCTTGGGGATCAACCCAATGCGTTGCTCATTCCTGAAATGCATTTCACACACCCGCTTGTCGAGCAGGTTCAGCAGCTTGCTTTTGGACAGGTTGAAAGAGATGCGCAGTTGAATGACCTGATCCAACAATTGGTTCAGAGACTTTCTGCTCAGATCGGGTTTTTTCTTTCTGAGAATCGTATCGATGTGATCATCCCGGAAAACATTCTCACCATCCCCATGAATATCCCCCTGGGAATTGCTCTTTCAAACCTTATCCGGGAGGGAAATATCCCGACCGTGGCGCATCATCACGATTTCTACTGGGAGCGCGAGCGTTTTTCACAGAACTGCATTCCGGATTTGCTGGACCGGTATTTTCCCCCTGACCTTCCCTCCATGCACCATGTGGTCATTAATTCCCTCGCGCAGGAGCAATTACAGAAAAAAAAGGGCGTCCGTGCGGAGATCATTCCCAACGTCTTTGATTTTACCCATCCGGTAAGTGTGCCATCCATCTCTACCAGTGATCTTCGTCGTGAGCTGGGCATCCAGCCGGGTGAGATCATGGTGCTGCAGCCAACGCGCATCATCCCACGCAAGGGTATTGAACTGGCAATTGATCTGGTGGCAGCATTGCGCCAGCCGGCAAAAAGGGCAGCATTGGGTGGAAGAGATACGAAACTTGTCATCAGCCATCCTTCAGGGGATGAGGGCGGGGAATATCTAGCCATGCTTCTCCAAAAAGCGAAAGAACTGGATATCGCATTGATTTTGGCAGACCAACTTCTTGCTCCTGCCGGAAGAGATGCCTCCCTAACCCTGTGGGATGCATATCGCTGCGCTGATCTGGTAACCTATCCCAGTTCTATGGAGGGTTTTGGAAATGCACTGCTTGAAGCACTTTACTTTCGCAAGCCGGTCGTGATCAACCGCTACCCGGTTTATGAAAGGGATATTCAGCCTTTGGGATTGGACTTGATCGAAATGAGTGGTTCCGTAAATGCTGAAGTTGTTGAACAGGTAATTGCAGTACTGAATGACACTCAGCGCCGGGAAAAGATGGGAGATCTAAATTTTTCTATCGCAAAAGAACACTTTTCGTATGAGGCGATCGAACCAAAACTTGATAAAATGATGGGGTTATTTGCGTTGCATCGTGAAAAATAAATGCGTGATTGGAAATTATTGTGAGTTTAAGCCGATTATCTGACCATCTGAAAAATATCTATGGAGAAGAAGCCAGCCGGGAACTTTTAAAGCAGATAGAGAGTAAAACAGCGCAGTACAGGGATGATATCCATTGTGGGAAGGCTAGATATTCCCTCAACCAGGAAGATGTGGTTCTAATCACCTATGGGGACCAATTTTCTGAACCGGGGCAAAAACCACTGGAGACGTTGCACGCTTTCTGCCAGCAATTCTTGGGTTTGGCTTTTAACACCATCCATATCCTGCCCTTTTTTCCCTACTCATCCGATGATGGTTTTTCGGTCATCGATTATTATCATGTTGATCCTGCTCTGGGGGATTGGGCGGATATCCAGGCTATTTCAGGTGATTTTCGCCTGATGGTGGATGGGGTTTTCAATCATGCTTCGAAAGAAAGCAGCTGGTTCAAAGGCTTTCTAGCGGGCGAACAACCCTACTGCAACTATTTCATTAGCGTGGCTCCACGAACCGATCTGAGCCAGGTAGTGCGACCGCGCGCGCTACCGTTGCTGACCGCTTTTCAAACCGGCGAAGGGCAGAAACTGGTGTGGACGACCTTTTCGGATGATCAGGTTGATTTGAACTATGCTTCCCCAGACGTATTCCTAGAAATCACGGATGTCATGCTCACCTATGTGAAAAAGGGCGCCCGTATCATTCGCATCGATGCTGTCCCGTTCCTGTGGAAGGAGATCGGTACTGATTGTATTCATCGCCCGCAAACCCACGCCTTGGTAAAAGCCTGGAGAGCCATTCTGGACCTGGTGGCGCCTGAGGTGCTGTTGATCACCGAGAGCAACGTGCCATTTGAAGATAATATCTCCTATCTGGGAGAATATAAGGACCACAACCGGGTGGAAACGGATGAAGCTCAGTTGGTTTATCAATTCTCGTTAGGACCCCTCATCTTGCATACTTTTCTGGATGGAAATTCAAGCAGGATTTCGCGCTGGGTCTCTTCCCTACCACAACCATACCGCTACTTCAATTTCATCGCTTCCCATGATGGAATAGGGTTGAACCCCGCTACGGGTATTCTAGACCAGGATGAGATCAACGCTTTGATAAAAACCGCACAGGCACACGGTGGAAGACTTTCTTATAAAAAAGATGTGGATGGCAATGAAAAGGTCTATGAACTGAATATCACCCTGTATGATTTTCTTAATGATCCCCAGCAACCGCAAGCAGAGCTGGATATCGAACGTTTTATTGCCAGTCAGGCGATCATGCTGGTGCTGGCGGGTGTACCCGGTATCTACGTGCACAGTCTTTTTGGCTCGCATAATTGTCTGATGTGCGATGAGGATGGACAACATCCCCGCTCGATCAATCGCGCAAAATTTAACTACTCGCAACTGCTTGCTAAACTGGCAGACCCCACCAGCCGTGAAACGGTCATTTTCCATCGTTACCTGGCTTTACTTGCACAACGTCGGATGCATGCTGCCTTTGCTCCCTTTGCAGAGCAGGAGGTACTTTTACTGGATGAACGGGTGTTCGCGCTCTATCGTGAAGATGAGCGCCATGCTGAACAGATTGTGTGTATTACCAACGTAACGGATAAAATTGTCGAGGTGAAAATACCGGCTTCCCAATGGTTGTGTAAGAATAGGGTTTTAAAAGATTTATTGAGCGATCATCTGGTTGCAATGAATGATGATCTACTAGAAATAACCTTACAACCCTATCAGAGCATGTGGCTATGCAGCCAGGTGTGATTTTGCCAGCCGGGGCGCGATGAAAGATAGGTTTCAGGACCCTATCCTGACCTTATTGAATACCGAACGGGTTCTTTAATTCTTATTTCAGAAATTATTTCTTTTTATCTTTCTTTTTCTTCTTGTCCTTTTTATCTTTTTTGTCTTTCTTGCCCTTCTTATCTTTCTTATCTTTTTTCCCCTTTTTATCTTTCTTATCTTTTTTGTCTTTTTTCTTGTCTTTGGTTATCTTTTTATCCTCCGGCAACATTTCTTCCAACGGATCTTTTTTTTCTTTCTCGTCTTTATCACCCATGATGTACCTCCTTGGTATATATTTTTATTGTACAGGAGATTTGCTGTTTGTTGAACACGTTTAGTAAAGGAATATTCTTATTTTGTGCGAACGAGGTAAAAAAGAATGAATTAATTCAACAAAAGTGGAATTCAACGTCTCGTTTTGGATTGTTTCTTCTTATATAAAGAAATATATCTTTCTTTCTTTCAGGCAAAATATCTACTTAATGGAACCGTTCTCTTTCACATCCATGATTTCTACATCAAAACGTGCTCTGTCACCCCTGAATAATGAGGTTGTGGTTCCTATAGCCCTCCCACTTTTGATGTATGAAACGGAATTGAATAACAAAAGAGGAGCTCCTGAAGCGACATTTAAAAGCTTGCATTCAATGGGTCTGGCGGATACTGCCTCGATAGAGCGTTTACTGTAGGCAATTACATAGCCATATTCTTTTTCGATTTCCTCCAATAACGATTTACCTGTCAGGTCCAGTTCAATGATCTTGGGGCACAGGTCGTAAGGGATATAGGAACGTAAGAACTCAAAGGGTTCATCATGTAAATATCGAAGACGCTCAATTTCAATGACCGGGCTTTCCGGATCGATTTCCAATTTCCTGGTGACTGAATCAGAACCTGGAATGACATGGTTTAAAAGAACGGTTGTGGTAGGAAAATAGCCCAGGCGCGTCATATTCTGGTAAGTTCCGGAAAGCTGTTGCAGAATATCTCCACTGATCTTCTTATCAACTATGGTGGCCAATCTCCCCCTTCTTTGAATTATTAACCCTTCAATTTCTAGCTCCTTTAAAGCTTGGCGAACAACAGTTTTGCTGATGCCATATTTCTCACAGAGTTCCGAATGGCTAGGGAGATGTTCTTCATTCCTCCAGGCACCTTCAGAAATTTGAGATTTAATAATTTCCATAAGTTGAACATAATAGGGTGTTGAACTTGTAAAATCTATTTCATCTTTCATAATGCCTCCTATGTTCTATTGACAAATGTTTTGTTGATACATATAATCATATCATAATAAGATAATAAGTTCATCATATTTGATGTCGTTTAACAATACTAATTCTACACTTCAATTTTCAAAGAAAGAGAGATCTGTAGACAAATACTTTAACAAACGAAAAGTTAACGATTTTGTAGAGATTATTAAAAACAATTATTGGTTTTTTGATACAAAATTGATGAAAGGAGAAAAATAAGACACTTACTAGCAAAAAAGATCGTCCCTCACAAAATATAAAAAAATTTATAGGAGAATCGATGAAAAAACAATTACGTTTAATGTCTGTTGTTATCCTGGTCGCTGTGTTACTATCAGCTTGTGGGACAGCAGCTGAGGATGTGGAAGCTCCTGCGGCAGAAGAATCCGTGACCGAAGCAGAGGTCACTGAACCTTTAACCATCGCATTAGTTTACGGTATTCAGGGTGATGCCTTCTATATCACAATGGAAAAAGGTGCAAGAGCGAAAGCTGAAGAATTGGGCGTTGAATTAGTTGCCGATGGACCCTCAAAATGGGACCCTTCAGTACAAACCCCGATCGTTGATGCCATGATTGCAAAAGAGGTTGATGCATTGATCAATGTTCCCAATGATCCTCAAGCCATGATTGCCCCTCTGCAAAGAGCTTATGATGCGGGTATGCCTGTTATTACTACTGACCAGTACATTGGTGATGGTGACTATGAAAATGGTTCCGTTACCTTCCCACTCTCGGTTATCGCATCTGATAATTTCGAAGGTGGAAAGATCGCCTGTGAAGCTCTTATCGAATCGATCGGAGGCGAAGGACAGATCTATATCTTGACCTCAACTGCCAATGTTCCCTCTGATATCGCTCGCCGTGATGGTTGTATCGCCGCTATTGACGCAGTGGAAGGCGTAACCCTGGCAGGTGTTGATTACACAGAAAGCAGTGCCCCCATTGCTACAAATCAGACTCAGGCAATGCTCCAAAAAGAACCTGAATTGGATGCCATTTTCGGTGCGAATCTTTTCAGTGCCCAGGGTGCAGCTGCTGCCATTAAGAGTGCTGGACTCGAGGGAGTTGTAAAGATTGCTAGCTTTGATGCACCAGAACAGGCTATTGTCGATCTACGCAATAACGTTATCGACATGGTTATCGCACAGCAACCCGCTTTGATCGGTGAATTAGCAGTACAGTATGCCTATGATGCCCTTATGGGAAATACTGACAGTATCCCCGCAAAAGTGAATACACCTTTCGTTGTTATCACCCGTGATAATGTGGATACCCCAGAAGCACAGGCTGCTATCTACAAATCCAACTAGTCTATATTACTTTACGATTACTAAATCGAAATCCTTCCTGGGCTATGCCCAGGAAGGACCTAGAATTTTAGTTTACATGAAAACTATGAAAATAAAACAGAAAATAATATCAAAACAGCGTGATCACACAAAGGCTTTATTGTATCTTGGAAAATACTGGGTATGGATATTTCTAGTGATCCTGATTGGCGGTTTTTCAAGCGCACCTGGTTTTTTCAGTCTCGATAATTTTCAAGCTGTTCTCGCCAATAACTCCTTATTATTAGTTCTGGCGATCGGACAATCATTTGTAATTATTACCGGGGGTATTGATCTATCTACGGGTTGGGTGATGGGTTTGGCAAGCGTTGCGGCTTCGTTGATCATGCGCCAATTTCCCCTTGATGCTAATCTTCTTCTTGTCATCGGAGCAGGACTACTTATGTCTTTGATCATTGGTCTGCTGGCTGGATGGATCAATGGTATTGTTATTTCCAAATTAAAAGTACCCCCTTTCATTGCCACGTTGGGAATGTATGGAATTGCACGTGGTTTGGGATATATCTTATCAGGTGGTCCACCTGTGAGCGTGAACCACCCGGGTATCGGGCAATTTGGGAATGGGTACGTATTTTATTTTCATCCTGACACAGGGACAAACCTGTTTAAAGTTCCCGAAGGGATCTCGGGGTTGGAATTGCGGCAGATGTCCACGTTTTTACCATATCTGGTCGTATATTTCCTGATCATCTTAGTTATCTTTCACCTAGTGTTATCAAAAACTCGTTTTGGGCAGCATGTTTATGCAGTGGGTGGTAATAAGATGGCAGCTCTACGAGCCGGTATTCCTGTAGATAAGATACTTACACAGGTTTATATATTGTCTGCTGTAATGGCGAGCGTAGCAGGTTTCTTGTATGTGATGCGCTATTCTGGTGGTGTGGCTGCAGCAGGGGATGCCCTGAATCTTAATTCGGTTGCCGCAGTAGTGGTTGGAGGGGCTTCTCTGAATGGTGGAGAAGGAACCATTATAGGAACACTGGCAGGCACCTTGATCATTGCATTCATTCAAAATGGGTTGATTATCCTCGGGATCGATCCGTTTTATCAATATGTCGCCGTTGGGGTCATCATCATTTTTGCGGTCCTGATTGACCAGATCAAAAGGCAAGGAGTGAAATGATGATCAGGACTCAACAAACACTACAAACGAATTTAGGCAATCCTATCCTTGAATGTACAGGAATCACAAAGCGATTTGGCGGTCTGACCGCCGTCAATAATGTAGATTTCAAGATCCATAATGGTGAGGTAGTCGGATTGGTCGGAGATAACGGAGCCGGGAAATCCACGCTGGTTCAGATCATTTCTGGGGTTTATCTGCCTGATGAAGGACAGATCTGTGTGGATGGCGAAAAAGTGGCTTTCTCTTCACCGATGGATGCCAGAAATGCCGGTATTGAAACAATTTATCAGGACCTTGCCCTGGCTACCAATTTAAATGCAGCAGATAATATTTTCCTTGGGCGAGAGATACTGAACAAAAAGACAAAAATGTTCTCCGTTCTGGATAGAAAGACAATGAAAGAAGAAGCCAGGACGATCCTGAAAGAACTGGAGATCACCATTCCTGGATTAGATCGACCAATTCGAGAGTTATCGGGTGGGCAGCGGCAGGCGGTGGCAATTTCACGCTCCATCTATTGGAATGCGAAATTACTAATTATGGATGAACCCACTGCAGCGCTAGGGGTGCCGGAACAAAGAAAAGTATACGAACTGGTAGGCAAACTCAAGGAACGAAATGTTCCTATCATTGTGATCAGTCATAACATGAACGATGTCTTTACCGTTGCAGATCGCATTGTAGTCTTGCGGCGTGGCAAGAAGGTGGCTGACGTGAATGTATCCGACACCAACGATGAACAGATTGTCTCATGGATGGTTGGCAAGGATGACGATTCCAAAGAATCAGAATGATGGGTCGCCATTCTAATTGGAATTATCCAATAGCGAGAAATGTTACTGGTAATTCTTTAATTGTAATGATCGTTATGCTGCAAAGAGAGAAAAGTGAATGAAAACATCTACTGGTATGAATAATCAAATGTCTGAAAAAGAGTATCAAGCATTCAAGAAATTATGCACGAAGAACGGCAAAATGATGGTAATCGCCATGGATCAGCGGAACAGCATGCGGGTTCTATTGAGTGACGATGAACAGGTGGTGAATTCAGTTGATAATAAAGAGTTGGGAAAAGTAAAAGCGCGCTTGGTTCAGTATCTGGGTAATTATGCACCGGCAGTCTTATTAGACCCCGAATGTGCTTTTCCAGAGATCATTGATGACAAGGTTCTGGCTGAGGATGTAGCCCTGGTGGTAGGATTGGATGCTTCGGGATATGATGTTGATCCCCTTACTATGCTACGTGAATCGAGGATTGTTCAAGGCGTGGATGCGAGCACCGTAAAAAAATTGGGTGGCACCGCCGCGAAATTACTGGTGTTCATGCGTCCTGATCAAGTTGAGGATCATACGTATACTTCGGAGTTGATCAACAAGACCGTGAAAGAATTTTCCGATCAGGATGTTCTGCTGGTGGTGGAGATCCTTGTCTATAAGCTGCAGGATGAAAACCTCGCGGAATTCGAACAAAAGAAACCCGACCTTATCAATGAAGCGGCATGCCTGGCTGTGGAAAATGGTGCGAAGGTTCTCAAGCTGCAGTATCCAGGTTCAGCCGAGATGTGCAGAAAAGTGAGCGAGACCGTCGGCGATGTTCCATGGGCGGTATTGTCTCAGGGCGTCAGCCACGAGGTGTTCATAGACCAGTTGAAGGTCGCAATGAAGAATGGCGCATCCGGAGCGATCGCCGGCAGATCATTATGGAAAGATTGTGTATCGCTATTACCTGTGGAAATGAAAGAACGTCTCGAAACCCTTGCCTTACCCAGATTACGCGAAATTCTTGCCCTGTTAAATGAGGGATAATATAGGCAATAGGTGTTGATGATGGAAAACAAAGCAATCGGTGTTGATCTGGGAGGTACCAATATCAGGATCGCGGAGATCAATTCTTATGGGGAGATCGTTTATTTTTACTCTGAGAAGGTTCCCGCAGGAAGACAAGCCCAACTAGATACCATTAAAAAGTGTATTGAACAGCTTTTATCGAGTGAAATTAAAGCGGTAGGTCTGGGTTTCCCAGGTCGGGTGCGCCGTGCTGATGGCACGGCGGTCACCGCCGGATATCTGGATTTGAAGGATATTCCACTTGTGTCCTTTATCATGGAAATAACCCAGTTACCTACTTACATAGATACCGATGCGAATATGGCTCTGTATGCTGAAATGCAGTTGGGGTCGGCAGTGGGAGCCAGAGAAGTTGCTTTGCTCACCATCGGAACAGGCATCGGAGGCGCGATTGCCTCTGGCGGTAAATTATTTTACGGCAGCAATTATGCGGGTCAGCTCGGTCATATAAACGTTGATAAGGATGGTGAGACCTGCAATTGTGGACGGAAGGGCTGTGTTGAGACGAAAAGTTCAGGAACCGCATTGAACCGCCTGCTGGCATCTTCATCCCTTTCCCCTGATATGCGGGTCGAGGAATTACTGGTTCTGGATTCGCAGGGTGATAAAACAGCGCATAGCGTGTTATCGGAATGGATAACTCCTTTACGCTCAGCCATGGATACAATCGCTGCGGTGCTCAACCCAGAGTTGATCCTACTGGGGGGAGGGTTGGGAGGTGTGGCTTTTCAGGTGCTGCAAAAATTGTCGGTACGCGGATCAGCATGGTTCGAGTATGAGGTGCGAGCCTGCTCCTTGGGTGATAGTGCTGGCGTAATCGGTTCAGGGTTGATGGCGCTCAGCATGATAGGTGAAAATGCGTAGTCTGGAATTGTTAAATGCATTCAATGGATGATGATGTGACCCGAAAAGTAATTCTATTGAACGGCTTACCGGCTACTGGCAAGACTACAATTGGCGAGCAACTGTCTGATCGCCTGAATGCGCCGCTAATCTCATTGGATACGATCAAAGAAGCCATGTTCGATGTACTTGGCACCGGTGACCGGGAATATAATCGCTTGCTCGGTCGCGCCTGCAAGAAGATCATCTGGGCGCTGATTGCAGATCTTCCTGACCGGTCTCTGGTCATCATTGATGCGTGGTTTGGGCGGGCACCGCATGATGATGTTGTGCAGGCGCTGGCTGAAAGCAAGGTCAGTGATTTTGTGGAAATCTGGTGCCATGCTCCCGGAGAGGTCCTCAAAGAGCGCTATATTGCACGGATTGGGAAAAGGCATGCAGGTCATCCCGGGATCGAATACGGTGATGAACTACAGCAAATAGCGGCTGAGGTGGCTCCCATGGCTATCGGAGCGCTGTATGCGGTGGAAACTTCGGACATGCACAAGGTGGATATAAACTCGATGATATGCTGGGTACGAGAGCAGCTTCGTATCCCTATCATGCCGGGTGATCAAAGATGCCATGAATGAAACCGGCGGTTTGGGGAATCTGTGTGTGTAGATAAATAAAAAGATGTGCAATCAGCACATCTTTGATTTTGTCGGGGTGGGCGGATTTGAACCGCCGACCTAACGGACCCGAACCGTGCGCTCTTCAGTGGGTTTATAAATTATTTATAAATCATGCTCTTGCAAAAAATATCAATTTGTATATAATGATGCTAACAGAACCCACCACGCCTCTGCTTTGCATGCGCACCGAGGTGGGTCATTTTTTAAGGGGTGTTTTTTGACGATGAAACCAGCACTTCGTATTCATGATCAGATAGAGTTATTACGTAGCCGTGGAATGACGATTGATGATGAAAATAAAGCCATCGCTTTTCTTTATTCAAATAACTATTATCGTTTAAATATTTACTTTCACAAGTTTATGGATGTTCCTGATCACTATCCGGGGAATGTTTGCTTCTCGCAAATCATTGATGTTTATAAAAATGACCGTTGGCTGCGTAATAAAATTCTCTCAATCCTTGAACCGATTGAAATCAATACCAGAACAAAGATTTCTCATTATCTAGCATTAAACTATGGCTCGGATGCTTTTTATCATGCGGAAATTTTTAAAGATATTAGAAAGTATGAGGAAATATTTAATAATTTTTCAGATGAAATTAATTGGAATAGCAATGATCCCGTAATTATTCATCATCAGAGAAAGTATTCAGGTCTCTTTCCAATATGGGTTGTAATTGAATTTTTCTCATTTAACACACTCTCAAAGTTTTATAAAAATCTCCTTGAGAAAGATAAAAAAATTATTTCCAAGGAAATGTATGGCGCTAATGATTATTTATTTGGACAATGGTTACATGTGTTGAGCGTTCAACGAAATATTTGTGCTCATTATGGCTATCTTTTTCGAAGGGAATATCCTATTCGTCCAATTATGGCAAAATCTTTTGATTGGGATTCCTCCCAGAATAATCATCTATTTGCTCAATTACTTGTCATGCGGCGATTATCGGATCGTAGACTTTGGCAAAATTTTATTTATTTGATTTCTGATCGTGAGAAAAGAGAACAATCCTTTAAATTACAGGATTATGGATTTCCATCAGATTGGCGGTCATATTTAATATAGATAACTGGATGATTCAGGTGTAAAAGCTTATAAAGGTTATGTGAGATGTATAGGATATGAAAATTGACGCATAAAGATTTCACTGTAGGGATTAGAGATAGTCATTATTTTATGAAATCACTCGATAATACTGAATCTTGTCGGGGTGGGCGGATTTGAACCGCCGACCTCACGGACCCGAACCGTGCGCTCTACACCGGGCTGAGCCACACCCCGATGCAGCGATTATACCCCAGGCATTCCCCATATCGCAAGGGAACGAATGTGAATGAGATAAATAATTAGTAGATGAGCCCTAAAAGAACAATTCCTTGTTTTCTATGAGTGGGATTAATACACGAAAATTTCTAGATAAATTCTTTTCATAATGACGCCATACAACATGAGAAATCATATCGATGAATTGTAGATTTAATGAATTCTCGCTTGAACAAGATTCCCATTTAATCCTGGTGGATACATTATGTTCAAACCATAAATTTATCTGTAAATAATTAAATAGGCTGTTTCCATCAGCAACTTTAATTGTTCTTGGATCAGGGATTAATGTAACAGAATCTTGGTCTAATATCTTATCTATTATCGCAAGCTTTATCATATAGTTATACAATTCATTTGAATCATGTCTGATATGTTCTTGAACATTTTCTTTCTTTACGGTAATGCAAACGATTTCAATATCGTTGTGTTCTTGTAACATTTTTTTTGTGAGAGAAATAAAATAATCCTCTTGATTAGTACTACAGAAAGTTCCTTTAATTTCTCGAGTAGACGGTATATTGTATTTCGGCGAAAATTGCGAATAATCCTTTTAGGATATTTGTGTGAATCATTCTTAGTAAGAAGGAAGGCGATTGTTAGATATCTACTTGAACCACCAAATCCGTATGGTTGGGAAAATGACCACCCTAGATCTCCACTTTCGTCTATCTATATATGTTCATAACAAAAAGCGGACCCTAGGACTGACTTATTTGAAATAAGTTTATGACACTTTTAAAGCATCACAGCTACCTAGGAATTACCCGCTATATATATAATAGATAATTGCTCTATAAATTCAAGAGTTTTATGGATTTCTAATTATGTGTTAATAAATTAATTCGAACTATTTTTTATTTGGAACTGGTCAAAATCGCGCACCACCACGCTATTGGGGAAAATAACCTGCGCTTCTTTTTCCACATCCTTATCGCGGTAGCGCCGCGAGACGTGCGTGATCAAGAGCTGCCCAACCTCGGCTTTGACCGCCAGCTCGGCGGCTTCGCGCACCGTGAGATGCGCATAGTCACGTGCCAGTTCGCGCTCTTCATACAGGTAGGTGCCTTCGATCACCAGCGCATCCGCTTTGTGACATACCTTTTCCAGGTTTTTTGTCTCCCCTGTATCACCGACCAGCACCAGTTTGGTGCCAGGTTGGTACACTCCCAAAACATCATCCGGGCTGATGCGGTTGCCGTCTGGCAGGCTGATGCTCTTGCCCTGCACTAATTCGCGCCGCAGCGGACCGGGAGGGATACCCAGTTTTTCAGCTTTTTCTGCCAGGAAGGGGCGATGCCCCTCTTCTTCAAATACAAAACCGAAACAGCCTGAACCGCGATGCTTGACCGGGAAAGCGGAAATGCTGAAATCCTGTTCCTGGATAAATACCCCTTTTTTGAGGGTTTTCAATTCGATCGGGAAGGGGGGCACCACGCCGCGGATGACCACTTTAAACAGCAAATCCTCGATGCGTTCCAGTGCGGAATCACCACCGTATATCTCCAGATTATCAATGGCTTCCCATCGTAAAAAAGTGGAAACCAGCCCGCCGATGCCCAGGATATGATCGAGATGTCCATGCGTGATCAACAGACGGTTCAACCTCTTGAATCCGATGCCGGATTGCAAGATCTGCCGTTGGGTGCCTTCCCCGCAATCCACCAGAAAACGGTGTTCATTGTGTTTGACCACCTGGGCTGGTAGACCACGTTGGATGGAGGGTGCGGAAGCGGATGTGCCTAAGAAAATAAGTTCAAACAATGTGTTTTTCCTGAAATAAGTTGCGCATATTATTGTACTCTATCTGGTGCGGTCGATAGGAGAAGCTATTGAAACTTGCCAACAGCGGGTATTATTAAGAGGAATGAATATAAATAGTTGGTACTTATCTTGCAACTATACTATTGGTCTGATTTGTGTTTTATGAGAAAAGGAGTAGCGTATGGAGATCAAGGCAATACCGATCGAGAAACCGGAAGAGATCAATTTCATCCTGGGGCAGTCGCATTTCATCAAGACTGTTGAGGATATCCATGAAATTCTGGTTAGCGCTGTGCCAGGAATAAAGTTCGGGCTGGCTTTTTGCGAAGCCTCCGGTAAATGCCTGGTACGCTGGTCCGGAACGGATGAGGAAATGATTGCTCTGGCACAGAAGAACGCCATGGCGCTCGGCGCCGGACACTCCTTCATCATTTTCTTGGGCGCAGGATTTTTCCCCATCAATGTATTGAATGCTATCAAAGCTGTGCCGGAGGTCTGCTGCATTTACTGCGCCACGGCAAATCCAACCCAGGTGCTGGTAGCACAGGTTGGCAGTGGAAACGCGATCCTCGGGGTGGTGGATGGAGAAAGCCCAAAGGGGATAGAGGGACCTGAGGATATAAGCTGGCGCAAAGATTTTTTACGAAAAATTGGGTATAAAGGATGAATGATCCTGAAAGAGGAGAGAAGAAATGAAAAAAGCATTGATTATTATATTATTGATTGCCCTGTTCGTTTTTTGTGGATATATGATCTACACCAAATTCGATGATATCAAAGCTCTTTACGTGGCGAACCGGGTGGACCAAACCCTGACCGATATGCCAGAACCTACCGCTGTCGTTGAAAAAGAAGAACCGACAGAAGATACCTCCGTTGCGGATGCCATTGCGACCGCCGCAGCACAAGCAACCTTGCAGGCGGAACAGACTGCAGCTGCAGTGGAACCAACAGAGCAGCCTACCGAGGTACCCACGGAAGTACCTACACCTGAACCGACAATTGTGCCGACCATCGCATCTACGGACCCGGGTGTGTACCTGGGCGATGCGGACTGGACGGATGAGATGGATGCCCCCAAGAACTGGCCGGTGGGCGCCGATGAATTCAGTTCTGCTTATTTCGAGAACAGTTATTATCGCATGACCTCCTTCGCTGCCGAAGACGGCTGGCGTTTGGCTTCCACGGAAGCGGTTGTGGATGGGTATATTGAAATCGCTTTTTCAACGGAAACCTGTAAAGCCGATGACCACTATGGAATCATGTTCCGTGTTCCGGTCCTCAAGGAAGCCAACCGCGGTTATTTATTTGGTATCACATGCGATGGAAAATATTCCCTGCGCGCTTGGGATGCTACTCTGGGCGAGAATGGCACCATGGAATATTTGATCCGCTGGAAGGATAGCGGCACCATCAATACCGGCAGTGAGAAGAAAAATGTTCTGGGTGTGATGACCAGCGATGACACCCTCAGCCTGTATATCAATGGAGATCTGGTGAATGAGGTCAGTGATGACAGCATTACCGGAGGCTATTTTGGCGTGTTCGTTGGTTGGGAACAGACGGAAAATCTGACGGTGCGGGTTGAAAAAGCCGGCTACTGGATGGAAGAATAAAAACAAAATTTCAAAGGAAAGAGAGCCTGTGTATTCCACAGGTTCTCTTATTTTAACGGATCGCTTTTACCACTTCGATGCCATTCAGCGCCATATGGTACAGAAAGGTGTGGTGGAAAAAATCAGCGGGATGGGCGTATGCCCCGATCTCCTGCGCGACTGCCAAAGGCGTATCATAGGTATCCGCACAATTCTCGGGCACGATCACACGCCATGTTTTTTGGGTGGCATTAGCAAACAACCTCAGGTGCATTGCCAGTTGGTAGGTACACAGGTCGGTGCAATCCCCCACCACAATGAAGGTGTTCAGGTCGGGACGGGCTGCGATCCAGGCGTCCATTCCTGTATCCAGCCCAGAATCGATGGAATTTTTTTCCAGCACGGTGAGCTGGTCAAAAAATGGCAACGCTTTGATCTCTGTCACCGTTTCGGCTTCTTCTGTTCCGCGCACGCAGTGTGGCGGGAATGCGCCAAATTCCACCGCGTCGGGTTCGTGCGTATCCTGCGTGAGCAGAATGTTGTGGCAGCCTGCTCCCCAGGCTTGCTCGAACAGATGCACGATGGGCTGGATGATGGTTGCCACACGCGGGCTGGCAAGCGCTCCGAATTTACAGAAACCGTTGATGACATCCACCGAGATGATGGCGGTTTTTTCGGGTGCTGTGAAAATGGACTCTGCTTCCAGTGCGGGTAGGCTTTCCACCCAATTCTGGAGAAATGGAAGAAATTCGCTGTTTTCTGTTGTCATTATATGAACCTCGTTCTGATCTTGTCTGATTCCAATAGGGTAATCATAAACCACCCCCCACGCTTTTTGAAGGGTTATGCTACAATTCTGTGCATTATGCTGCCCTCTGATTCCTTCACTGCCATTTTCTTTTTTGCCTTCAGCATGGCGATCGGCGCTGTGCTCTCCCCCGGTCCGGTAACGACTGCGCTCATTTCCCAATCCCCTCGTTTGGGTTGGATCACCGGTCCACTGGTTTCTATCGGGCATGCGCTGACCGAGCTGGTCATGGCTGCCATGATTATCTTTGGGCTATCTACTTTTCTTTCGCAACCCACATTGCAAACCGCCATCGCGTTGCTGGGTGGGGTATTGTTGTTGTGGATGGGGGCAGGTTTTGTCCTGCGCGGGTTGCGCGGCAAGTACCGGCTGCCTACGCAGGAAGAAAAAGAAACTACCCCTCAGATGACGCGCGGGCAGGTGCTAGGCATGGGCGTGCTCACCACCATCAGCAATCCCTTCTGGTACGCCTGGTGGATCACGGTGGCGGCGGTTTACCTGCTGGAAGCTCGCACGATGGGCATTGCGCCTGTGCTGGCTTTTTACCTGGGGCATATCAGCGTTGATTTCATCTGGAACACCCTGCTCTCAACCGTGGTTGGTAGTGGTGGCAAATTATTCAGTAATCGTGTGTACAATATTCTCATGGTGGTGTGTGGCTCTTATCTGCTCTACCTGGGTGTGCAGTTCTTAATGGTGGGAATCCAAGATATCTATGGCTGAAATGAAGAATCGGGTCTATTTTGGCGATAATTTCCCCATCCTGCATTCTTTTGAGGATGCCTGTGTGGACTTGATCTACATTGACCCGCCATTCAACACCGGGCATACCCAAACCCGCACCCGCATTCGCACTGTTTCTTCCGAGCAGGGTGACCGCACCGGTTTTCAGGGCAAGCGCTATGAAACCATCAAACTCAGCAGTAACGGCTACCAGGATAACTTCAGTGATTATCGCGCTTTTCTTGAGCCGCGTCTGATCGAAGCCTACCGCGTGCTGAAACCGCATGGTTCACTCTATTTTCACATTGATTACCGCGAAGTACATTATTGTAAGATCCTGCTGGATGAGATCTTCGGAAGAGATTCTTTTATCAATGAGATCATCTGGGCATACGATTTCGGAGCGCGCACGCGCAAACGCTGGCCGCCCAAGCATGACAATATTTTGTGGTATGCCAAAGACCCCAACCAGTACACTTTCAATTATCAAGAGATCGAACGCATCCCCTATATGGCGCCCGGGCTGGTGGGCAAGGAGAAAGCTGCGCGTGGGAAGCTGCCCACCGATACCTGGTGGCATACCATCGTGGGCACCAACAGTCGTGAAAAAACCGGCTACCCAACCCAAAAACCGGTCGGGGTCATCAAACGTATCATCACAGCTAGCTCCAATCCCGGTGATGTGGTGCTGGATTTCTTCGCCGGCAGTGGCACTGTGGGGGAGGTCTGTCTGGCAATGGGGCGCTCTTTTATTCTGATCGATAATAATCCGCAGGCGCTAGAGGTGATGAAGACCAGGTTCAAAAGTCATCCATCCATTCAATGGATGGAATAGATTTATTCCACTTGACTGAGGACTGAAATCACCAGCTGACGAACTGCCGAGAATTCAAAGAGTGGTTTTGTTGAATGGTGGCGGATTTTAGCGGTTGTAGTCGTGACCCATGATGTAGTTTTCCAGGTTGCGGATCAGATCCTGCTGGTGACTGATGAGCGCCTTCACCAGATCGCCGATCGAGATGACACCCACCACCTTTTCATTGTCCAGCACGGGTAGGTGACGGATGTGTTTGTCGGTCATTTGCGCCATACATTCTTCCGTGGTTTGTTCGGGATGCACGAAATAGATATCTCCCGTCATCACCTCGCTGACCGGTGCGGATTCCGATTTGCCTCGCAGCACTACCCGCCGGGCATAGTCGCGCTCCGAGAAGATACCCACCACTTTTCCCGCTTCCATCACCAGAATTGCTCCGATCCCTTTTTCTGCCATGATCTTCAGTGCATTCAGCACAGTATCGGTGGGGGAGATGGAGTACACTGCATTGCCTTTTGTTTTAAGAATATCGCCTGCTGTTTTCATCCAGATACCCTCCCATCGTTTTCCTTTAATCTATTCTACAGACACTCCTCCTCTTTAGAAAGTATGAGAATGAAGGGTAGGGAAAAGGAAAATTTATCTATAATAGAAGGACATAAATTCATGATATGAGAGGATTGTGAAATGGGTGAACAAAAAGATACCTCATTACCAGGGTTGTCCGAACTCTTGATCCCCGCGCGGATCGAAACGGATTTTCAGGCTGGCGATTGGAAAGATGCGGTTCGCAAAGCGGGGGACCTGCTCTATCGCAGTGGCGTGGTACGCGAGGAATATATCGAGGCGATGGTGGAAACCTGCATGGAACTTGGACCGTATATCGTCATTGCCAAAGGGATTGCGCTACCGCATGCCGCTCCTGAAAAAGGTGCGTTACAGACTGCCCTGAGCCTGGTCAGCCTGGATCCCCCGGTTGACTTTGGCAATAAGGATAATGACCCTGTGCGATTGGTGATCGGGCTGGCAGCAGTGGACCATGAGATCCATATTGAAGCCTTGCGCGCTCTAGCGGAGATTTTTATTGATCAAGAGACGCGGGAAAAGCTAATGGAAGCGGGCGATGTGGCACAGATCGTTTCCATCATTCAGCAGGCTGAACAAAAAGTAAACTAAAATTCTCTGAATTGTGCAAAAAATATTCCAATGGAAACATCTCCATGAAAAAGGAGATGTTTTTATTAAAAACTATTTTTCTTATTGAAATTGGTCGGTGCTTATGCTATGATGAAAGTGTATAGAGGTACATAGAGGTCTATATACATGTTTACTGGGATCAGGCGGATTACAAGCAAAGATAGGGTCAATCGAACGATTGATCATATTTTGCCTGACCAATTGCCGGTCGATTTTTTAGCAGTACCCGAGATCTGGAATGCATTATTCCTGCAAGCCGGTTTTAAGTATCAGGACTTTGATGCTAAGAATGCGCTTTACGATCCAAATTGGGAAAAGGTAAACGTGGCATTGGAAAATGATTGCAGAGTCCTCTCGTACGATCAATTTATCTCTCCTTACCATACAGAAATAGTAGAGGAAAGTGAGATCGATTGGTTCGGTTCACCTTCTCGCTCCACACCCAACCGCATGTTCCGCATTAAAACCGGAATAGATTCCAGCATGGATGTATGGGGCAGGCATTTTATCTGTCGAACACAAAACGGTTCTACAGCAGAAAACATCTCTCAACCTCCTCTGGCTGGCTGTGACGACATTTCGGAAGTGCGATCACATAATTGGCCTTCTCCCGGTTGGTGGGATTTTTCCAATCTGGGTGCGCAGACCAACAGTGTGGATCCTCAAAAACAATATCATTGGCGGTTCCGGGCAGGTTCTGTTTTTGAAGTCGCCTGGCAGCTGTTTGGCTTTGAGAAATTTTTGATGGATCTCTCCCTGCAACCACAGCTGCCGTTGCATGCGATGGAGATCATTACCGAAATTACCCTGGAATTAATGGAGACCGTGTTGCGTGAAAGTGGAGAGCGCATTGACACGGTCTATTTTTACGATGATGTCGCTACACAGGAAAATTTGCTGATCTCCCTGAAAATGTGGCGCCAGTACGTGAAACCATTCCATCAAAAGATCATTGATAAAGCCAAATCCTATCAAAAGACGGTTATGTACCACTGTGATGGCAATACCCGCAAGATCATCCCGGAATTGATCGAGATGGGTGTCGACATCCTCAATCCCATCCAGGCGGATATCCCGGAAATGGATCCTGCAACGCTCAAGGCAGAATTCGGCGAGGAACTTTGCTTTCATGGCGGGGTTGATATTTATGGATTGCTAAGCACTCAATCACCAGTAAATGTTCATCACTACATTAACAATTTAAAAAAGGAGATGCTACAAAACGGAGGTTTCGTCCTTGCACCGACGCATCACATCCAGGCAGGTACTCCCGTCGAGAACATTCTGGAAATGTACAATCCGACCCTCCGGAAATTAGATTATGACCATAGCAGCAGATCATTTTATGGCACTTGTAATTGATAAGAACAGTCAGCAGCCCATCTACTACCAGGTGATGGATTTCATCAAGGAGAAGATCGCTTCTGGTGAATGGGAAGCAGGTTTTCGCTTGCCCCCGGAGGACGTTTTTGCGCAGGAATTGGCGATCAGCCGCGGTACATTGCGTAAGGCGATCAAACTCCTGGTGGATGAAAAAGTCCTTGAGACGGTGCATGGGAAAGGTACCTTCGTGCGGAAGGTGGATATTGAGTCCGAATTTCTGACAACCATCTTTAACACTGCGGAACAATTGAATTGGTTCGGTCTGGATCTTTCGTCCCGGGTCCTTGAACAGAAGATCCTGCCCTGTGAGGATGAAAAATTGGCTGAAAAACTGAAAATCAATCTCGATACCAAGATCATTTTTAGCCGTAAATTATATTCGCGCGATGGTGAAATTATTTCCGTGCAGGATACGTATGTGCCGGTCGATAAAGTTGCAGCACTGCGCAATGTCAACAAACTGCAAGGCGTGGAATTATATTATTCAAACCATAAAATATCCTATCAAACACCGCCCCAACCGATCCTGGATATTTTTACTGCGCAAGACGGAGAACCATTTGTGTGTGATTTTTATACCGTGATGGATGATCAGAATATACCCATCGAATATAAGCGAACCTGGTTTCGAAATTTTACCGGTTCAGGGAATCATCTTTTGGATTTATAGAAGAAAGAACTAACTGGAGGAAAACATGAAAATACTTGCAATTTGCGGGATGGGATTGGGAAGCAGCATGATTTTAAAGATCACCCTCGAAAAAGTGATCCGAAAGCTGGGAATTGATGCCGTGGTGGATGTCACGGACATCAACGCCGGAAGGTCACAAGCTGAGATGGCAGATATCGTAGTCACTTCAGAAGAATTAGCTGAAAGAATAGGAGGTGTAAAGGCGCAGATCATTACCGTAAAAGATTATTTTGATGTAAATGAAATGACCGAAAAATTACAAAAAGCAATTGAACAATTAAATAAGGAGTAAAAAATGAGTGGCGTATTGGCAGTCTTAATAGATATTCTTAGTGTCCCTGCCATCCTTGTTGGGTTGGTCGCTTTTGTTGGTTATCTCGCGACCAAAGGCAAGAACTTCTCAGATGCTTTGGCTGGTGGCATAAAAGCCTCGATCGGCTTTTTCATCCTGAGCGGTGGAGCAACGATGTTATCTGGTTCTTTGAATGTGTTAGGTCCGATGATCGAACAAGCATTCAATGTCCAGGGCGTTATACCGAATAATGAGGCTATCGTAGCGATCGCATTGGACGAACTGGGACAATCAACGGCAATCATCATGGTTCTAGGTTTCGTCTTCAACTTGGTCCTGGCTCGCATCACACCTTTCAAGTACATCTTCCTGACCGGTCACCACAGTCTTTACATGGCAGCTTTACTATCTGCCACATTGACTGTAATTGGTCTGGATGGTTGGGTGCTGTGGCTGGTGGGCGGTTTCATTCTGGGCTTTTTACAGGTGCTCATGCCTGCCTGGACGCAGCATCTGGCTACCAAAGTATCCGGAAAAAGCGAATGGACCATTGGTCACTTCAGCTCACTTAGCTATGTGGTTGCAGGTTGGGCAGCTGAGAAACTGGGTGGCGATCCTGAGACAACTAGCGCAGAAGATATGAAGTTCTCGAAGAGCCTGGGTTTCTTACGCGAATCCATGGTTTCAACTGGGATCATCATGTTCATCGTTTTCCTCATCCCTGCCATGTTCATGGGTGCTGATGCACGTACTGCCCTGGGCGGCGACACGAACTGGGTAGTTTATCTGCTAACCCAGGCGCTCACCTTCTCAGCCGGTGTGGCTGTTGTTATCTACGGTGTGCGCACCATCCTTGCGGATATCGTCCCTGCCTTCAGCGGTATTGCTGAAAAGATCGTACCGGATGCGAAACCCGCACTCGATATCCCAGTGGTGTTCCCCTACGGTGCAAATTCCGTCATCATCGGCTTCATCTCATCGTTCATCGCTGGCGCCATCATGATGCTGATCATGGGTAATGTTGGTCTGGCGGCTATTGTTCCGGGTTTGGTTCCTCACTTCTTCGTGGGTGGCGGTGCCGGTGTTATTGGCAATGCCTTTGGTGGTCGCAAAGGAGCTGTCATTGGCGGGTTAGTGAACGGCATCATCATCAGTCTGGGTGCTGCACTGCTCTTACCGGCTCTGGGCGGATTGGGATTCGCGAACACGACCTTTGGAGATGCAGATTTCCAGTGGGTTGGTATCCTGGTTGGTTTGATCGGGAAAGTGTTCGTCCACTAATATTTTAGTTGTGCGAGAAGCAGGGGTATTCTCGAGAGAATATCCCTGCTCTCTGTTGGAATTATAAGATAAATACTATGGTTGATACACAAAGAATTAAAACACTTGAAGAAGTTTCAAAAACCTACCGCAAGAATGTGATCACCCTTGCACGCGAACATACATTTGGATTACATCTGGGCGGCAGTCTGTCTCTATCGGAATTATTGTCGGTCTTATATTTTTATAAAGCCAATGTGAATCCGGATAACCCAAATTGGGTTGATCGGGATCGCATTATATTAAGTAAGGGTCATGCAAACGTGGGGTTAATGATCATGCTGGCAATGCGCGGCTTTTTCCCGCTCGCTGATCTGCAGTCCTTCAATCAATTTGGCTCTATGTACAGCATGCATGCGGATGTGCGAGTACCCGGGGTGGAGCACAGTTCGGGTTCACTGGGGCACGGCGTGACGGTGGCGGTTGGCATGGCTTTATCTGCCAAATTATTAAAGGAAAAGTGGAAGGTGTACTGCATTGTCGGGGATGGCGAGATGATGGAAGGCAGTGTATGGGAATCGTTGATGAGCGCTGCCAATTTTAAATTGGATAACCTCACTTATATCATTGACCGCAATCGCCTTTCACAGGAATCTCTCACCGAAGACGAAATGGCATTGGAACCGCTGGCGCAAAAGCTCTCCGCTTTCGGATTGCATGTGTGTGATATTGACGGGCATGATGTGCATGCGATTGTGGGTGCGTTCGATGAGCAAACCTCCGGGAAACCGAAAGCTATCCTGGCTCGCACGATAAAAGGCTATGGCGTGCCGGGATATGCAGGCTTCACAAAATCCCATTTTGCCAACCTTACCGGGGAAGAATATCAGCACGCACTGCAAGAGCTGGGGAATTAGCCATGGATAAACAACTATTTGAAGAGATGACAAACCGCTTTGCGGGAAAATCAAGCCGGGATGTGTTTGGCAGTGTATTGTGTGACCTGGCGGAAAAAGATGAAAGCGTGGTGGCGCTGTCGGCGGATGTATCCGAATCGGTGCGCCTGGGTGATTTTAAGAAAAACTACCCGGAACGCTTTTTCAATTTTGGCATTGCCGAGCAGAATATGATGGGCTCTGCGGCGGGTATGGCACGCTCCGGTTTGCTGCCCTTTGTGAGCGTGTATGCGGTTTTTGCGGCGCTACGTGCGCTGGAATTTGTGCGCACCGATATTGCCTACCCCAAACTGCCGGTACGCATCTGTGTGTCGCACAGCGCCATCAGCCTGGGTCAGGGTGGACCCACGCACAACTCACTGGAAGACCTGGCGATCATGCGAGCCCTTCCCAATATGACCGTCATGGTGCCGGCGGATGGCATTGGGGCAGCCATGTGCATGCAGCATTTTGATACTATCCCCGGACCGATCTATTTCCGCATGAACCGTTTTGTCGAGAAACGTGTCTATCAACCGCATCACACCTTTGAATTTGGGAAAATCAACTCTGTTGTGGAAGGCAACGATGTGGCGGTGCTGGCTTGCGGAGCCAGCGTGGGCAATGCGCTGGAAGCAGTGCAAACCCTGGCAGAAAAGGGAATTTCCGCCGCGCTGTATGATGTGCACATGCTGAAACCCTTCGATGAAGATACCTTGAAAGAGATCGCAGCACGATATAGATTGGTGGTGACCGTGGAGGAGCACAACCGCATCGGCGGGTTGGGGGGTGTGGTAGCGGAAACGCTGGCGGGCATGGATGCATCACCGCGCCTGCTGCGTTTGGCATTCCCGGATTGTTTCCCCAACGCCGGCGCCTATGAGGATATCATCCATTATTATGGTCTGGATGCGGTGGGGATCGCCGCAGCCATCCAGGAGAGTATGAATATATAATCTGCTCATGGAAGCGATATAAGAACATCGCGCTCGAAAGACGAAGAAAAGAGAGTTCATAGAAAGCCTGGCTGAAAAACCAGGTTTTTTAGCTTAGAAAACCTTCAATAATTCTTTTATAGGATTGTTTGGTTTATATCTATCTTGTTCTAAAGAACCAATTTAGAAAGCTTCTCTTGGACTTCATGAACACATTCTTGGGAAACATGATCGACAACGGTCACATTTCGTTTCTCCCAATCGATGGTTCTTATCTGATCAGACAAAATAACGCCAGTCATCTTCAATCCGGCAGGGATATCAACCTCAAATGGGTATCCTTTTTTTTGATTCGTTATCGCACAGACAATCGCTAATCCAACAACTTCATTATAGCGATCTGGCGAAAGAACTATTGCGCGGCGAAAACCCATTTGTTCATGCCCTTTCGTGTTATCGAAATCCAACTTTATTAAATCTCCCCGCTTTGGAGCTGGCATGCTAGATCATTTCCTTTCCCTGTGGATCTCCAAAATCGACTATCGGATGTTTATTTTCATCAGTGATCGTTGCGAGCATTTCCTCTAACGTCTGTCCACGCTTGATGATTAAACTATCTTCTGTTAATTCTATAGAGACATTGGAGTTTTCTTCAATGCCGAGTTGTGCGGCGAAAGGCTGTGGAATTCGTAAGGCAAGACTATTCCCCCATTTTTTGATAGTTGCGTGTGTCATTTTAAATCCTTGTGTATATACAATATATATACATCATTTTTCTATATTGTCAAGCCCAATTATTCTAACAATCGAGAACCATCTGATTTATGAGATTTCTCGATTTAAAAAAACCATGATAGTTTTTTTCGCTCATGGTTTCATTCATGTATCGATGTCTTATTTGCGGGAAAGTTCCTGCACCTGCTCTGCTGCGTGGTAGCTGGAGCGCACCAGCGGGGCGCTCTCTACCCAGCGGAAGCCGATCTGGTAGCCAAAATCCTTCAACTGCTGGAATTCTTCCATGGTGTAGTAGCGTTCGATGGGCAGATGTTTGCGGCTGGGCTGCAGGTACTGCCCGATGGTGAGGATATCCACTCCCCAGCTGACCAGTTCGCGCATAGTCTCTTCGAGCTCCTCCCAGGTTTCCCCCAATCCCACCATGATGCCACTCTTGGTAAGCGCATCCGGCTGAAGCTGCTTGGCGCTGGTGAGCACATACTGCGACCATTCATGACGATCCTGTGGCTGTACGCGTTGGTACAGGCGCGGCACGGTCTCGACGTTGTGGTTGAGGATATCCGGTCGTTCTGCCATGATCAGGCGCAGCGCTTCGGGGTCGGCGCGGAAATCGGGGATGAGCACTTCGATCGAGCAATGGGGTGCTTCTTCACGGATGCGCCGGATGATGGCAGCAAAGATGCGCGCCCCGCCCAGAATGTCATCATCGCGGTCCACGCTGGTGATGACGGCGTGTTTCAGTTCCATGGTTTTGACCGCCTGCGCTACCCGCTGTGGTTCTTCTTCATCCAAAGGAAGGGGCATCCCGCGCTGAACGTCACAGAATCCGCAGCGGCGCGTGCAGATATCACCCAGCACCAAAAAGGTGGCGGTGCCGCTGCCCCAGCACTCGCCCATATTGGGGCAGTTGGCTTCTTCACAAACGGTGTGCAGCTCTTTGCGCTGCATGAGTTCCTTCAGCCAGGCGTAGGTCTCCCCGCTGGGCGCGCGCACCTTGATCCAATCCGGGCGGCGCAGCGGGGTGGTATCCATCTTTTCAGGGTTGACGCGATCGCGTGTTGTTTTGCCGGTCATAATCTCTCCGCAAGCATTATACTATTTCGGATAAAACGTGTCCAATTTGGACATGTGGAAGCATTTCGGTTTAGAATTATATCTAATTATGCTGTATATCATTTCCACTCCCATCGGTAATCTAGGCGACATGAGCCTGCGCGCCATCGAGACGCTCAAACAGGTTGATTACGTGGTCAGTGAGGATACCCGCAAGACCGGCTTTCTCTTGAAGCATTTCGAGATCAGCAAACCGCAGATCTCCTTTCACGCTTTCAACGAGCAGAAAACCTTGCCGCGCCTGCTGGATCTTTTGCAGCAGGGCAAAGATATTGGCTTGGTGAGCGATGCCGGCACCCCGGCTATCTCCGACCCGGGTTTTTCGCTGGTGCGTGCTGCTATCGAAGCGCAGCTCCCGGTCAGCGCCATCCCCGGACCGACCGCGCTCATCATGGCGCTGGTGCTTTCCGGGCTGCCGCTGCATTCCTTTACCTATCGCGGTTTTCCACCGCGCAAGAGCGGCGCGCGTAAACGCTTTATGGAAGTGGATAAAGATTCCCCGCATACCCTGGTCTTCTATGAGAGCCCCCATCGCTTGCTGGCGTTTCTGGATGATGCTATCGTGGTGTATGGTGACCGGCGCGCTGCCCTGGCGAACGACCTCACCAAGAAATTCGAGATGGTGCTGCGTGGTTCTCTCTCGGAAATAAAACAGCAGCTTGCTGAACAAAAGCTGCTGGGGGAATATACCGTCGTTATCGCTGGTGCGGATTCATAAGGGCGTGAAGCGCGTATCCCGGTCGAAATAATCCTCGTGTTCGGCTTTCTTTAGTCCGTTCACGATGCGATAGGTGATGGGTGTGAAGAGCGTTTCCACCGCTACCTTGAAAAGATAATTGGTGAGCACCAGACTACCGAACACTTCCCATGGGAACACCCCGAACAGGGTAGCGATCAGGGTAAATAGCAGCGAATCCACCCCTTCCCCCACCAGCGTGCTGGCGATGGTGCGCAGCCACAGGTATTTTCCTTCTGTTTTTACTTTCATGACTGCCATGATGACGGAGTTGCTGTATTCGCCCAACAGGTACGCGATCAGGCTGGCGATGACAATGCCGCCGCTGCTGATGCCACCCAGCACGGCGTCGTAGGCTGCCTGCCCGGTGTATTGCTGCCAGGCGGCTTCCCCCGGCAAGATACGAACCACGCCCAGTGTGAATGCGGTCAGCGCCAGCGCGCCGAAGCCAGTCCAGATCACACGCCGCGAGCGTTTGAAGCCATACACCTCTACCAGCACATCCCCAAAGATATAACTGATCGGGAAGAGCAGCGTGCCTGCATCAAATGCCAATGGCACTTGACCGATCGAAAGTCCCCAAGTCACGATCTTGGCAGAGGAGGCGATGTTGCTGGTGATCAGAACGGTCACAAACAGCGCCATGATCATGTCAAAATAGCGATAATTTCTGTTTTCTTGTGTTTCTGACTTCATAGCGCGATTAGTATAATGTATATTCAGATATGCGACCACTAAAATCTTGCATGGGAAAGGAAAGGGCATGCAGCGTTTTTTCTTACTGGCAGGCGCCATTCAAAAGGATAGGGTGAGCTTCCCGCCTGAAATCGCACACCAGATCAGGCATGTGCTGCGATTAACGGAGGGAATGCAGGTTCAAGTGTTGGATAATCAGGGTGCCGTGCTGCGCGTGCGTCTCTTGCCCGGTACGGATGCGCTTCTGGAAGGGGAGGTCGTGGAACGCACCTATCCACACAGTGAACCGCAAGTGGGCATCACGCTGTGTGTTTCACTGACTCAACGTGAGAAATTCGAATTAATTCTACAAAAAGCAGTGGAAGTGGGGGTCGCTTCTATCCATCCTTTTGTATCGCGCTATTCTCTGGTGCGGGAGAAGACCATCCAGTTAAAGCGACGTATGCGCTGGGAAGGCATCCTGCGTGAAGCCGCCGAGCAAAGCGGGCGCATCCTCATCCCCTCTCTGCAGGAGGTGGCGATCCTCCCCAGGGTTGTGGAACAATACGCTACCAGCACAGATATATGTCTGGCTGCCTGGGAAGGGGAGCATGCGCAAACCTTACAGGCGGTGTTGCAGTCTCATCTGCAAGAAAAAGGGAACATTCATTCCATTGCGCTTTTCATCGGTCCGGAGGGTGGCTTTGCACAGCAGGAAATGGATTTATTTCAGCAGCATGATGTACACTCAGTTTCGCTTGGGAAGCGCATTCTGCGCATGGAGACGGCTGCCATCGTGGCGCCGGCACTGGTGCTGTATGAACTGGGTGAGATGGGGCTTTAGTATAGGCGCGCGGGCAGCAGGTTTTTCAGGCGGTCCTTCAAGGCTTTTACACGACCCAATACTTGACCGTGCTCATTCTTTACCAGCAGTGTTTGCCCGATCAATTCCGCTGGCACTGCATATCCCATGATGTCGCGATGGGCGAGGTATTGTGTGCATTGTTCTGTATCGAGAGTGAGGACGCCCTCCGTGAAGCGATTTCCAAAGCGAGCCGCCAGATCATGGCTGATCTGATAGCCGGATGGGACATGCTTGAACGCATTCAACCCCACGCTTGTGATAGGTAGATCGCAGCATTCCTGGAATAGGCGCTGCGGAACGAGCAGGATGCTGTTCTCCCCTTCAAAAAGCTGGTCTTGCTGTTCCTGCATCACAGCATACAGGTCAAACCCGTAGCTGTCTTTCATCCAACGGCATACTTCACCCTGCTGTTTATCGGATAACAGGTGCGAACGGTCAAATTTGGGGTTGGCTCTGACCGGGTCTTCACTGGCGGGCACTCCCAACGAGTCCTGCTTGCTGAAGCGCGCGCAGAAGAAACCGGTGGTTCCATAGATGTGCGGCCACAAACGGATAGCATTCTTCATTTCAGGTGCAAACTTATGGATGCCATCCTGCGGCAGAGCGGGTGCGGGTTTGGGTAATGTGCTGTTGATATCATCCAGCATCACCTGGCTGCCAAATTCTTCCAGGATACGCTGCACAACCTGTTCATCTTCCTCAGGGGAAAGGGTGCAGGTGGAATAGATAACCTGCCCGCCTACCTTGACGGTTTGTAGGGCGCTGCGCAACAATAGGTACTGGCGGTTGCTTAAGCCCTGCTGTTCACCGGCGCTGATCTCGCGCAATGGATGGGAAGGGCTGTCATACAGGTTCTGCATGCTGCAGGGGGCATCCAGCAGCACTGCATCGAATTGTTCAGTAAGGTGTTCGCCGAAGAATTCGCCATGCAGGCAGGTGGTAGCCTGATTGATGGCGCCCCATTTCGCCAGCACGATGCGCAGGGCTGCCATGCGCCTGCTGCTGGCATCATTGGCGATCACCAATCCTTTATCGGAAGTGCGGTCCACCAGGTGGGTGGTCTTGCCGCCCGGGGAAGCCGCCATATCCAGAATTAAGGGAGCGGGGAGCGAAGAGAGATCGAACATTTCAACAGGCAGCATGGACGCGCTTTCCTGAATGTAGTACTCTCCCAGGGTGTGTTCGATGGTCTTGCTGAGGTTTTCAGCTGCATGGCTGAGGTTGAAACCGCTCGCGCAGAAAGGCACCTGTTGCATATGCCAGCCGTAGCGCTTGCGCAACTGCAGGCTGAACTCGCTTGCATCTTGCTTCAGCAAGTTGATGCGCAGGGAAGGTTTCAGGTCATCTGAAAGGGTTTGCACCAGTTTGTTATATTGTGCGGGTGTGAGCAGCTCTTTGAAACGTTCTAATGCAAGCTGAACTGTGGCATTAGGAGAATTGTTGTTATTCATCGCCATTACTCTCTTTGCGAATGCAGAATACGATCTCATCCGGAAAAAAGATCTTTTCCACAGACCAGCCATATCCTTTGATGGATGTCATCACTAACTTTTCCATACGCCCGCTCATATCGTGGGTTTTGCCAATATCCCTGCTGGGCAGCGAAACCAACAGGGTTTTTACCTGCAGCGCTTCCCACAGGATACGGTTGCTTCCTTTGCGGCGCTGTTCCATGCGGTGTGCTTCCTTGAAAAAGAATGCCACATCCGCTTGTTGGATTGGCGGGGAAACTAGAATATCCTGTTGGCTGGCGTGCGCATTGGGGAAGCGAACTTTCTCAAAATATTGATTCAGCAACTGGACGCGCGGCAAATGGATATCGTATGCTTCATAAATGACATCCCGCTCCAAGCCCATTTCCGCGATGGCAAAGGGATTCAAACCGCATGCCAGATCCAGAATATGGCGTGGTTTGCCGGTGATGCCAAATATCGTTTTATAAAATTCCTGCAAATAGGGCAGTCTTTCGCTAGTGGAAGTATGAGCGCTGAGCATACGATTGGCAAAATCCCGCAGGTCAGCCGCATCTGTGAGTTCTGCCAATTCCATTGAACACTGCGTATAGTCAGGATCGCCTAAATAGAGGGCGGTCAGTTGGTGTAATTTTTTGCGCACGCTTTCCTGCATGCTGTTCGCATCGCTATAACGCAGACTTTCCTGTGCCACCAGGTCCTGAACGGTCTCAATGGGTAGCTGCAGCGCGCGGTATTTGCGTGAGTGAGATAGTTTCGTGATGAAATCTTCTTGGCTGCTCATGGGTTAGTGTTTTTCCTTTTCCACACGATAAGCCAGTTCGCTCTCGAAAAGGAATTTCTGGTAGCGCCAGCCCAGGTCATCCAACAGGCTTTCAAATTGAGCGGAATAATGTGCTAGCATGCCTTTTTCCCTGCCGCCGATGCTGCGCACCGGAAAGCTCACGATCAGGTACTGCGCGTGAATGGCGCTCAGGATGCGCCGCGCGCTTTCCTTCTCAGCCTGTTCCAAACAGGGTAGGGTTTTCAACAATAAGGCAACCTTCACCTTTTCCTGCGGGGTGTGGGTCAGCAGATTGCATACCTGCGCTTCACCCGCGATGTGAAAATGCTGAAAAAAGCTGGTCAGGAAGGCGCTCATATCCGCAAAGATATCACTGGCGTAATAACGGGTATCCTTCTCTAATGCCATCCAGGGGAATGCCAGCGGGTTGAAGCCGCATGCCAGATCAAGGATGGAGCTGATGGGTTGTATATCCGCAAACAGGGTGGTGTAAAACGCTTTCAAAATGGGCAGGCGTTCATGCGTGGAGGCGTGCTCCTGCATCAATTTCAAACAAAATTGCCTGCTCTGGTCATCTGAAATATTATCTGGGAGCAATTCTAAATCCTGTAGATAACTGGCATACGCCGGTGGTTCCTTGAAATACGCCCAGGCGACCTGGTGCAGTTTATTGGTGGTGGCTTTGACCGCCTCTTTCAACGTGGTGCGTTTTTTTGCTTCCGTGCTGGCGATGAAGGTAACCAGGTCAATATCGATAAAATGGTATTTTTTCTTGGCGAGCACCTGTTGAACGATCGTTTCTACATCCGGGGTGGTGCTCATACAGTAGCTTTCCCCAGATGCTGGATGATGCGTGCCATGAAATGAAGATTATGGATGGTAGCCAAACGTGCATACAGATTTTCATTGATCTGTTGCAGGTGGTGAAGATAACCCAGACTGTAATGCCGGCAGGTGGGGCAGCTACAGCCACTTTCGATCGGCTCGTTCTGGCGAATGTGGCGCTGATCTTCGGGATAGATGTATTCCAGCCACTTATCCTGCTCAAAATTTGTCCCGGGGCGCAGTCGGTACAACCTGCCGTGGCGCGCATCCCGTGTGGGCATGGCGCAATCGAACAGCTGGTAGCCCAGATGAAAGGTCTTTACCAGGTTGTAGGGGTGACCGATACCCAGGGCGTGCATGGGAAATTGTGTGGGGATCAAAGCGCGGGTATAGCCCACGATGTCTTCCACCAGGTTGCCATCTTTATCCAGCGGCCAACCCCCGTACCCGTACCCATCGAATCCGATAGCAAGCAATTCGCTGGCACATTCTTTGCGTAGTGCCCGCGAACCGCCGCCCTGCACCACTGCGAATAGTTTACGCGGGATATCGTCTTGACTCTGTTTGGATAAGCGCTCGAATTCTTGTTTACAGCGTTTTGCCCAGGCAACCGTGCGCTGGACGGATAAGCGTTGTTCGCTATCAATATCTTCTACATGCGTGCAGTCATCCAGACAGAACAGTGCATCAGCCCCCATCTTCCATTGGATCTGCATGCTCTTTTCCGGTGTGAGGGAGATCTTTTTCCCACGGGATGAATCTTTCAGCAGAATACCGTCATCCGAAAAACTGCCAAAGTTGCTGTTCTGGCGGATGAGAGAATAGGCTTGAAAACCGCCCGAATCGGTGAAGATCGGTCCCTGCCAGCCGCTGAAAGTGTGCAGATCACCCAGCGCAGTGATCACAGTGGTGCCTGGTTTTTGCAGCAGGTGATAGGAATTCATCATCACCGCCCGCACATCGCTGGCTGCCAGGTCCTGGGCATCCAGACCGCGCACCTGTCCGAAGGTAGCATCCGGTAGGAAGGCGGGTAGGGCTATATTTCCATGGGGTGTTTGAACAATTTTCTGCATACGCTCACTGTTAATGATTGTAACATCGAGCGCAGAGTAGATGAAATGGACACGCTGATTTATTGCATATATTTAAAAATGATTACATATCCGATTTGGAGATACTTTTCCTTAATAATCGACGGTTAGGATATAAAATACGAACGAGTCTACCCGAAAGAATCCTACCCGAATTTTCGGTAGAATTCCTCTTCAGACATCAGCAGGTACTGAATCCCTTCCACAAAACCGATAATTTCTGGAATTCCCGTCCAACAGAACAGAAGATACCAAACACCACTATTCCCTTGATGAAGATAGAATTTATGAATTCCAAACCCTCCTAAAAATAATGCTAATAGTGCGGCTGTTAATTTATTATATTGACTCGACATGAAAATCTCCCTCTATTAATTAGAATTGATATAGATCAAATAATAAAAATATTATATAGTGATTTATAACAAAACCTGTTATTCTCTTTTTAGAAATCGATTTAAGGTTAATAATAAACCCAGTAGCTATTTCAATAAGGTAAGGGCGTGCAGGGTAGCCCAATGGTTGACCGTATCCTGCCCGCTGGTGAAAGCCCAGGTGCGGTTGCGCGTCGGGCTGGCGCCGCGCCAGGTGCCGTCTTTCAAACGTTTCTGATCCAGCCACGCCAGCGCAGCCTGTGCAGAGGGATGCTCCAGCGCATCCAGTTCCTTCAAAACACGCAAGGTGAACAGGATGTCGGTGTTGTAAAAAAGTGGGAAGTTCAGCGAAAACCAGGTGTGATGGATCTTATGCTGGTAGGGATAATCCGCTTTGAGCAGGGAATAGCGCTCCAGGATAAAATCCAAGCCATGCTGGATGGCATGCTGCACAGCCGCGGTGCGCTGACTGGTTGGGATACTCGCTAGACCCCACAGGGAACGGATCAAACCCCATCCACAGGGCAGATCGTAGTTATACGGGCAGAAAGCATCCCGCTCCACTTCACGTACCAGCAATGCGATCACCTGCTGGATTGGGGGGTCTTCCAATTGCCCGCAGTGTAGCTGGTAGCGCAGATAATTTCCCCAGAAACAGGATAAACCAGGTTTGTTGTTGCTAAACTTGCGTGCCGGACCATTTTGGGTATCATCACGCATATACAGCGCGCCTGCTTGCATTGCCGGATGATATCCGTCCAATCCAAGTTCCATTAAAAGCTGCATGGTCCAGTGGGTAGCTTTGTATTTAGGTGTGTAATAACTGTGATCCCACACCCAGAATCCCCCGGCTTGCTGTTCTTTTAAAATAGAAAGGACGGGTTCACTGGTTGCGACCAGCCGCTGCTCAAGCCGCACATTTTCATGCTCATGCGGTAGACCGCTGCACTTTAATAAAGTGAGCAGGCGGATGGAGGGAGTATCCGCCTGCAGTAACCAGGTAATGATCTCTTCACGAGAATGCATATCCCTCCTGTCGCCTTTATTTATTCTTCGGGTTTATCTTTGGGTTTGATGAAAGCGCTGATGAGGGTGATCACGCCGATACCGATGATAAAGAGCGGCCAATATCTACCAACATTCCAACCAAGACCGAAAGTCCCACCGAAGATGATGAATCCAATGGCACTGATTGCCAGCAAGACCAGGCTGCTGCTCTCGAATTTTGGTCCACTACGGTCGATCAACCCACTCAGTAAAATACCCAATCCCACAAAGCCAGGGATTAACGTCCAGGCGTAAACCCAGGTTTGCCATTGCCCGCTCATCTCTTGATAATAGAGAATACTGCCAATGCCGGCGACGATACAACCTGGAATTGCCAACCCGCCATTGCGTGAAAGAATGGCTGCCAGCAGGAAAATGATGCCTACCCCGATGATGGAAAATGGCCAATCCAGGAAGTTAAAGGAATTGGGATAAAGACGGGTAACGAGCAGAAAAACACCCACAATAATGAGGATCAAGCCCCACACAAGATCGGTTCGTCTTTTCATGATTACTCCTTGCAGTATCTGATTTTCTAATTTGTATACGTAAAAGGATGGAGCAGGTTTCAAAAAGAGAAGAGGATTTTCTCTTCTCTTTTAAGTCTCCAATTCATTGATCAGTTTTGCGGTGAGTTGTCCGATCTCTACCAGGTCAGAAGCGGTTGCTTGTCCCTGGAACTCCAGATTGCCGAGCAGCTTCCAGCGCAGGTCCTCGCACTGCTTATGGATGAAGCGCATGGCGCCTCCGCCCCATCCATAGCTGCCGATATAAATTGCCTTCTTGTTATGCATTCGTTTTTTAGCGACCATTTCAAGCACAAATTCCATGGTTGGGAACAGACCACCTTCATAGGTAGGCGCGCAAATTACCACACCCGCGCTGGTCAACAGAGCGGGCAGGATGTAATTTATATGGGTCTGGGTGACGTCAAAACAGGTATACGGAATCCCATTTTGTTTTAATGGCTGCTGGATGAATGGGATGACCGCTGCGCTATTCCCATACATAGACCCGTACAGGATACAGATTTGATTGTTCTGGGATCCATTTGCCATCTCGGACCACTGCACATATAATTCTAAGATGTGTTGTGGTTTTTGGCGCCAGATCAAGCCGTGCGAGGGCGCCACCATTTTTACGTCCAGCTGGCTGATCTTCTCCGCCGCTTTCAATACGGGTTTGCTGAATGCGGCTACGATATTAGAAAAGTAGCGTAAACTTTCCCGTTCGAAGAACTCCAAATCAGGCTGCTGATCGTCAAAGATGCCATGCTCCAGTTTGCCATAGCCGCCAAACCCATCACAGGAGAAAAGAATCCCGCTGCTTTCTTCATAGGTCATGATGGTCTCTGGCCAGTGCACCATAGGGGTGGAGATGAAGCGCAAGGTGTGTTTCCCCAAGGAGAGCATCTCTCCATCGCCCACTACTTGAACATTCTCGTGGATGTCGAAAAAGGTTGCGAGCATGGCTTTGGTTTTTTCGCTCCCCAGAATGATGATGTGGGGTGCAATTTCTAGCAGTTTATGAATAGCGCCGGAATGATCCGGTTCCATGTGGTTTACAACCAGATAAGTGAGCTGTGTGGGGTCAATGCATGCCCGGATATTTTCGATCAATAGGTCTCCTGTCGTATCTTTGCACAGGTCGATCAGGGCGCTTTTGTCATCTTTGATCAGATAACTGTTATAGGAAATGCCTTCTTTCTCAATCGACCACAAACCTTCGAACAGGCTTGTCTGTGTGTCGTTAACGCCGATCCAGGTAATACCGTCCATCAGGGTGATTGGTTGCATAGTTTCTCCAGAATAGGAAAATGAAATATGGCATCATTTTAAGCCATATTTCATTAAAAATGTATTTTTCAAGGACTTAGTGCGACACGCCCATCAAATTACTGATCAGAATTGAGACTAAGCCTGCTGCCAGGGTTTTCAATCCACTTACAATCAGATTCTGTTTGGAAATATTTCCGAGAAATATTCCCAGTGCGAACAACACGATCAAAGCTAAACCAATGGATGCATAGTACACATACTGAATGTCTGCGAACAAATTGGCGAAAAAAAAGGGGATCAACACCACAATGCTGGCAATGAATGGCGAAAGACCATCTACCAGTGAAACTGCAATGGCTGCGAATCGTGAAGCTTTCCCGATCTTGCTGTTTTTCTGATCGGTCAACGTTGTCTGGCTTAGTTCATCCATTTCCCGTTTCCGCTCGGCTGATTCGGTCAGAAAAGAACCCCATAAACCGGATATGCCAATTGCCACAGAGGTTGTCAACCCAGTGGTGACAACGATCATGGCGTCTTCCACACCAGCAGCATAATTACCGGTGAGCACACCGATGATGGTGAGAACACCATCAAAGGCGTTCATAGCAAAATAGCGCCGCGCTATCTCACCGATATCGGCAATCTCATTGTATTCAGATATTTGCTCTCTCAAACGCTTGAGAGGGTTGTCTTTATTTTTCATGGCGATTATTTATGGGGTTCAATCCTGTAGGGTCGCGGCGTCATCAATGATCATTTTTCCTGCGACAACTTCATCAATGGAATGGATGGATCCACCCTGGTCATAAATGAGAGCTGAGACCACTTCATAGTCGAGGTCATCACCTTCGATCGTGATTTTGGCATTTTCCACCTTATGGTCAATTTCAGCAATGCTGATATTGACGGCGGTAATGCCGTCTAAAACACTGAGTCTTTTTGCAAGGTCCACAATACTTGGTTCGATTGGTTTAAGTGTGTCAAGCACCAACCTTCGTATTTTTCCTATCATCTCTGTTTCTTAAGAATTCTCCTTTCAGCGAAACAAAATATTGAACGGTTGTATTTATACCATAAATTGAAAATGTCGAATCTTTCATATTTCATTCTTATATTATTTTTGAAGGGTTAAAAAACATTATGTCACCTGGTCATCATCCAACAACTGCATATTTGAATTTGCCGATGCGAAAACACATACTATGAAAAGCATTATTGATGAAATGACGAACATTACTCCAATACCTCTTCCAGGTCCAATACCAAGCATGACACCGATAAATGTATTTGCTAAACTTCCTCCTTTAAGCATTAGAGGATTGAAAACTCTATCTGCTAATATCCCGGCAGAAAGGTATGCAAGTGGAAGGAGAGAACGGGAGAGCATGGTGCGGAAGGAGAAAACCCGTCCTTGTACATTGGCTTCAACTTTATCCTGGAAAATAGCTTGACTGAGACCGGAGGCGATGGGAACACAGAATAAAACAATGGAGTAACCTGTGATGATCGGTGTAATTTTTGGCTGCAGCCCGATGAGAAACAACCCTATTGAAGATAATGCCACAGACCATATTACGATATTTACTCGATGTTTTGGTACGCGCCATATTCCTATTAATATACTGCCCAATACCATGCCAATTCCACCTGTTGTTTGCACAAAACCCAATTGCGTGGATGTACTGAAGGATAATATCAAAGGGCTGATCAATACAGTAGTAATGTTAAGTAAAAAATTTACGGGAATGA
>LDZU01008741.1_pt1 | contig 117604 bp, 104 predicted proteins | sample 615531 | NCBI WGS metagenome assembly LDZU01 (sample SAMN03408293, study PRJNA278302) | terrestrial metagenome | isolation source: oil reservoir sample SB2 | place: USA: Alaska, North Slope, Schrader Bluff formation | collected 2011-09 | reverse complement strand
TTTAAAGGTGGTAGAGATCTTTTTAAGATATTTTTTTGTATTTTAGCATGAATTCTGGTATTAATAAATGGTAAGGTTTTATTTGTCACATGACCGTTAGCCAGTTAGCCAGTTATAAGATACAAGAGACAAGATAAACCGTAGGACAAGCGTCTCGCCTGTCTGTTAATTACAAAAGAAGGGCACAATTCATTGTGCCCCTACACCTGAATCTTAGTTTCTGTAACGCGATATCGATACTATATACTCGATACTGTCTTAATTAGTCAATTGGGTAATCGGTAAATTGGTCAATTAATTAATTTGGAGGAATAAGAAAATGGGATTAGATAATTTAGAGAAATTTCTTTCTCAAACCTTAAAAGAATTAAAAGATGAAGGACGATTAAAAGGAAAAGAATACATTATCACAAAAGTAAAAAGACCTGAGGGTAGTAAAGGTCCAAGATATTTCCTTAAAGGGAAAGGCGAACAGGAATTTATCAGAATGAATTCTAACTCTTATCTGGGTATGTCTTTAAGAGAAGAAATTATCCAGGAAGAAAAAAGAGTAACTGAAACATTTGGAGTAGGGCCAGGAGCAGTCCGTTTTATCAGCGGAACATTTGAAACTCATCGAGAGCTCGAAAAGAGATTAGCAAAATTTCACCAGAGAGAAGATGCTATGTTGTTCAGCTCAGCTTATTCAACAGTAGTAGGAATCTTAACCCCTCTCATAACTTCTGATACTATTGTAATAAGTGATGAATTAAACCACAATTGCATAATTAATGCCCTTCGGCTTGCCCGACCAAAAGACAAAAAAATTTACAAACATCTGGATATGAATGAACTCGAAAATAGAATAAAAGAATCTGTTGGCCAAGCAAAAAGATTAATTATCGTAACAGACGGGATATTCAGCATGAGAGGTGATTATGCCCCTCTGGATATTATCTCCAACCTTTCCAAAAAATACGACCGGGAATTCCCGGAAAATATCCTGCTATTGGTAGATGATTCACATGGCATTGGGGCTTATGGAAAGACTGGACGAGGTACAGAAGAATATACTAACGCTGAAGGAGTAGATATATTAGTAGGAACACTTGGTAAAGCATTTGGTGTAAATGGCGGATATGTAACTTCCAATCAAACCATCATTACATATTTACGAGAAACTGCACCGATGTATATTTATTCCAACCCTATCTCCCCTGCTGAGGCGAGCGCAGCTCTAAAATCTTTGGAAATACTCGATAGTGAAAGAGGGAAAGATATTTTAACCCATCTTCACCAGATGACCAAAAAATTTGAAAAAGGCCTTCTTGATTTGGGATATGAAATTATTGAAAGTGATCATCCTATTGTCCCCTTAATGGTAAGAGATACCAAAAAGACTACTGATTTAGTAAATTATCTTATTGAAAATGGGATTCTTGCTACCGGGTTAAATTATCCGGTAGTTCCCAAAGGAGATGAAGAAATAAGATTTCAAATCAATGCTGACCATACTCCTTATGATATCGATTATACTCTGAATGTGCTAAAGAAATATAAACAAGAAACTTAATCTAACTCTTTGTCATTCCACACTTGATGCGGAATCCATAAAAAAATCTTTTAATCTGGTAAATTTATTAAAAATAATTAAAATATTTTTAAAAACTATGTCTAAAACTCAGTTGACCAGTTGATTTAGTCGTTAGCATTAAAATGTAAGATTCAAGATAAGTTAGTTGGTTTGCTAGTTAATTCAGTAGATAGTATTTAGTTTTAAATATAAATTTTAGTTAACAATCAAATTAATTTGTCAATCCTCCTTATTTACCAATCATAAAAAGTATTACCCTCCATCTTTCCTTTGAAGGAAAAATGGAGGGTAATAACTTCTTGCTTTGTAAAGTTTATACTACAATAATCATTCTTTGCCAGATATTAATCGTGCAGGTATCTACGCCATTTACCCTAATTTCTATGTAAAAATTAGTAGAATATATTGGTGGACTTTCAATGGCTCCTGGTATTTCTATACATTCAGAACTAACATATCCGCCACCTAAATAAATCCAACCAGTGAATGCTGAACCGTTCATATTGGTTGAGTATTTATAACTAACATTATCACCAGCATCAACGTTAGCAAAAAAATGAACACTCTTTAAATTTGTATTAGTTACTGTCAACCGCTGTAATGCTATCGTTCCAGATATTCCAGACGGATTTGATTCTATATAATGATATGGGTCGAGCAATTGCCTTAACAGCATAACTTTTCCCCTTAATGACATGAATTGTACTTCCTTCGATTATCTCTGTAAAGACTACACCATCATCACTATATTCTATTTTATTAACAACTGGTGCAATATTGCCAGAGCACAAGGACCTGGTGGAGGAGATGTAGGGAATGCATAGAAGTTAGGTTTATTGGCTATAACCTCATCTAGAGAAATATCCTCTGGACTCCATTCGGTATAGGTTACCAGAAAATCTACTACTAATCCAAGGGAAGTAGAAACTAGATCTGTAATCTTGGTATCGAAAGATCCACCCTCGATTAGCTCGAGAGCTACATCCTTGACCAGAGGTCTGTCATCATCATAATCCGGGCAATAAGCAGTTATAACATAATTCTTCCCCGGGGGTACATTGATAAAAGTGAATTCACCTTTATCGTTAGTAGTAGTTGTAGCAACTTCATCTTCTCCGTAAGTAAGGACTACTTCAACATTATCTTGAAGTTTCCACTCTTTTTGACAGTAATAACACCAATACTCTGGAGCAATACAACAGGTTTCAGAAACCTTTTCAACTGAAGTGGAACAACATGGTGCTGCTATTATTCCCGAAATGGTTCCGGGGGTAAACCCTGGTGATTCATCGGTGGGAACACCGAAGCATCCATTAAGTAAGATTAACAATGCGGAAATTAAAATTATGGGTAAAATTATTTTAGTACTTAGTTTCATTTTTAAATCGCCTCCTGCAATTTTTAATTTTTGGCAGTCTGGCGATTATAGCACTATAAGTGCCTTAAACCCATGACTTTGCGTCCTGACCTTTCGGTCAGTTTACCTTTTTCAACTTTTTGGAATTTTGCTTATTCAAGTTACCTCCTATTAATAATATAACCCCTCTTATTAATTCAGGGCTTTATCAATACCTTCTTTACTTGTATCTCTATTTATATTATATTATTCCTTAAGCCAAGCAATTTTAGACATTAAATCGTATATTTTTTAATAATTTTTATAAATTTTAGCATATTTTTTTATCTTTTTTTAGTTTATTTAGACATAAGCAAAGTAAACTATTATTATATTAGTACAATAAATTTAAAAAAATAAAATATAACATTTTATAAATTATTTATTATGTCTTTATATTTTATAAGATATTTTGTTATATTGAAGTATTATTTGCTGATTTTGTTAATCAGAAACAATAACTTCAATACTATTGGATTTACGGAAATTTTATTTTCCAATATAGTACGATTAGATATAGCCTTCCCATAAAATAATTCATTCGCCTTACTGTCTTCTTCGATAGCTGAACCCTGGAAGGAGACTCCGATATAGGCGCCTTTACTTATAGAGTAAGAATATATTGAGGCTTTAAGCTTATAATCTGTATCTGCTGAAAGAGATCTTCCCAGTGGACCTGCGGTGATACTAGCGGTACCACCCAGGGTAAAATTATCTTCCATAAATCCTTCCATCCCCCGTTCATTGGAAATAACTAAAACCAGGGCAATAGATTGAATACCTATCTGAGGACCGACACTTATACTTTTAATCTTTGCGAAGGCAGGTCCATACCATATCCCTGCCCTGCTATCTTTTCTGAATATTATGCCTTTACCATATTGTCCGCCAATTCCCCATCCTATCTTAATTATAGATGGAAAAATAGCTATGCCTTCTGCTTCTTTCAAAAGAGCTCCAAAAGCCCCGCTGTCCTCTGATGATGACATCTCCTTTAATACTTCAATAGCTTCGTTGATTATTTCTGATGGCTTCTCGGTAGCTGCTTGCCCTATTAAAGTTAAAATTAAAACAAATAGTAATACTAAAACAATATGTTTAATCACTTTGTTTTTCATTTTTTATTTTCCCTCCACAATTTATGATTAGAGTTTTTTTCATAAAACTTTCTTCTCCTGAATCTTGCCCCCTGCTTTCGCATGAGTAAGCTCTGTGAAACTTGTCCTCGTGAAAACGGGAGATAGAGATTAGATTTTATTTTGATTTTTTGTCTCTATTACTTCTCGATATAGATTTAACATTCTTTCAGAAACTATATCTATACTATATTGTTCCGAAGTCTTTAACGCCCCCTTAGATAGATTTTCTCTTAATTCTGGTTCTCTAATAATTTTTTCCAATGTCTCAGCAAATTGTTTTACATCATTATCTACCAATAATCCATCCCTTCCATTAGTTAGTATATCTACTGCTCCAGGAGCCTTAACTGCTAATACAGGAACACCTGAAGCTAAGGCTTCTATAATTACTATGCCAAATGTTTCGGCAGTGGAAGCAATAGTAAATAGATAAGCGATTTTATAATAATGTGGTATTTCTTCATTTTTTACTTCGCCAGTAAAAATTATCTCATCTTCTATTTGCAAAGATTTAGCCAGTTCTTTCAATTCTTCCATAGCTGGACCTCTCCCTACTATCAACAACTTCGCATTACTAACACCTTTTCTCTTTATAATCGCTAATGCCTCTATTATCTTATCAATACTTTTCTCATAAGCCACCCTGCCCACATAAAGAATTATTTTATCATCTTCTTTAAGATTATACCTCTTTTTAATTTCTAAACACTTTAGCTCATCTTTCTGTCTAAATGAATTTAGTTCTATTGCATTAGGAATAACCTCAATTCTATTTTTAATTCCATAACTTTTTATTAATTCTTTCATTGACTCAGAGGGTGTAGTGATACAATCAATCTTGTAAGCCAAGTTAAATATTATTCTCTTAATTGCTTCTTGAGTTAATTTTTCTGGTATAGGTGCAATATAATGAGCATACTTTTCATATTGAGTATGAAGAGTTAAAACCTTGGGTATGCCCAATTTTTTTCCATACATTATTGCCTGTGAACTTAATAAAAAAGGATGATGAACATGAATAATATCGGGATTAAATTCGGTTATTACTTTTCTTGCTCTAAGCGACAAAGGTATGGCGATAGGATATTTTACCTTGCTAGTTAAGTTTAGTGATCTATACCTGAATACATTTTTCCCCTGGTCAATATAATCCTCTACCTGGGGAGCGAAAACATAAGTTTCATGCCCTTTTCTTTCGTAAGCTTCTTTTAAAGATACTATATTGGTCACAACTCCATTAACCAATGGTTTATAACAATTAGTAAAAAAAGCAATTTTCATTTAATTTTCTCCGTAATCTAAGATTAGAATATTATTTTAGGAAATTTTACTTTCATAAATTTGAATTGTTCTGTAGTTATTATATATTAATTAACCGAAATAGTAAAAAGATTAATTGACCAATTGACCGATTCCCCAATTCTCCAATTGACCAATTTACCAATTATGTTGGTTTGCCAGTTACCCGGTTTGCCAGTTAAAATACAGGTTACAAGATGGAATAATTGACCGATTAGCCAATTGACCAAGCAACCAATTACTCTTTTCTTATTACTCATTACTTATCACTGTATCTCTAAACGTTGTACGCTCCACGCTAACTAAATACTAATGACTATTCACTATTTACTAACGACTACTTCAGTTGCTTTTCCGCCTGCTTTAACCAATATTCTGCCTTTTTGTTGTCTGGCTCTAAACTTAGAACTTCCATCCAATTATTTACTGCTTCCTGATAATTTCCCCGCTCGTAATAAATTCTACCCAACCAGTAATAAGCTGAGGAAAAATTAGGATTATACCTGACTGCTTGACGATATTCGTATAGAGCTTTTTCATATAATTTTTGTTCATAAAAATTATATCCTGCCTCGTAATGAGAATATGCTTCTTTCCCGTATTTTATAGAATTTTCTACTTTGGTATAAAAATATCGAGCCCGAGGATAATAGGGGTCAACCTCTAACACTTTTTGCCAGGAAGAAAGAGAATCATTCAATCTGCCAATTTCATAGAATACTCTGCCTAACCAATACTGGGCTTCGATCATTTTTGGATCAATTTCAACTGCTTTTTGTAAATATAGAATACAGTCATCATAATCTTCCCTTTGATAAGCTGCATATCCTAATCGATAATAAGCAAAAGCCAATTTTTTTTGGGCTTCCGGAGAAATTACCTTCTTTTTTTGAATAAGCTCTATATATCTCTCCCACTCCCTTGCCTCTCTATAATACCAGTTAGTATATTGATAAATCTGAGCAAGATAGTAATGAGCTTCTATAAAATTAGGGTCAGCCTCAACAGCTTTTTCACCATATTCAATAGCTTGAACCCATAATTCTTTGTTAGGATAATTTATCCCCTGATAAGTGTTAATTGCCTCTTCCATTTTGTTTATAGCCATTTCCAGGTAATCAGATGCTTCTTGAGAAACAGTCTCCCAGGTAGCTTTTTCCTGACCAGTTGCAAAACTAAGTACTGATAATAATCCACAAATAATTAAGCTTAATATTAAAAACATTTTCAGATATTTCTTTTTCATCTTTATTCCCTCCTTTTAATCTTTATACTAATTATATCATTACCATTAGTATCGAGTATATAATATCGAGTGTCAAGGCAAGAAAGCGAAAAAAAGATAAAAAAACAAGAGCAATAACTATTCTTTTCTTTCTTCTAATTCTCTCACCAAAGCTACAGCTAATATTTATATCGAGTATGTCTATAATATTATATATTATGATTGTGACCCAAAAAGTTGACAAAATAGTAAGGTAGAGGCACGATGCCTTGTGCCCAGAGGGGAAATTAGGTAATAATATAGAGATTGTGCCCCTACAACTTAATTATGACTAAAATTATAATTTACTATGAAATTATCTGCATGGTATCTTATATATAATCTGTTGAAAATATTTTAGCTTTTTGGGAAATAACCATATTATATTAAAGAGAGATTTTTTATTTATATGAAAGAAAATTGTTCTGGCTAGCGTATTAGAATATGGGAACTTTTAACTAACAAAATTTCCTATATTCTATTTAATAGGTTATAATAAATTGTAAATGAAAGACAAAATATGGTAAAAAGATTTAGAAAATACATTATATTATCTATAATAATCTTTATTTCGATGGCTTTTAACTCAATATATGCTTATGCCTGGGATAACTGCCCATATGGTTTAGAAGATGACCCTTATCCTGGGGAATGCAAAAGATATATCGATACAGATGGAGATGGTATTTGCGATCGTTCTCAACCGGCTCCTGAAGACCGTGATAAAAATATGGTCTTAAACATAAATAATATAGAAGAGAATATAAAAAATGATATTAATTATTCTGAAGAACTAAAGGAGAAGGGTACGGGAGGATTAATTATTGCAGAAGCTGCCAATAGTCAAAAAGCAGTCTCCGACTCTCCATCTACTGAGAGGAAATCTCTACCAGATTATAATTTTTTGGAAATCTTTTTTATAACTCTCCTAATATATTTTGGTGGGAAATTATTAGCTCGAAAATCAGGGATAAACGCATGTCGGGAAAGAAAATTTTGGAATACCTTATTATTAGTCAATTTTATCGGTTCAGCCGGAACAGGAATGATTTTAGTATTTATTAGAGACTTTGAATGGTTTAAATCTATTGATTTTGACTTTTTATTCTGGCATGTAGAATTTTCTATCGTTATGGCTCTATTGGGGGTATTTCATGCCCTCTGGCACTTAAAATATTATCTATCTATATTCCATATTTATTCTAAAAAAACGAAAAACAATACTTGCCAATCTTAAAAATAGGAAAAAATAAAAGTTTATGGTAACAACCGAGGAGTGTATTAAAAAAACAGATGAACAATTAGTTTTCTTGACTTTAAAAAATCAGGAATACTATTTGTGTTTAATGAAGCGCTATGAAAATAAACTTCTTAATTATATTTTAAAAATATCCAACTTAAATAAAGAAGATGCAGAAGACATCCTTCAGGAAGTCTTTATCAAGGTTTATCAAAACTTAAATGATTATGACCCAAATTTAAAATTTTCCAGCTGGATATATCGTATAACTCATAATACGACTATCAGTATTTTTAGAAAGAAAAATGTTCAACCTCAGTCAGTCTCCTGGGATAATGAAGAATTAATTAACATATTGGAATCCACTTATAATGTTGAAAAAGATACTATTCGACAATTAACTTATGAGCAGATATTGAGTATTATCAATCGTTTACCTCTAAAATATAAAGAAATATTGATTTTAAAATTTATTGAAAATAAAGATTATAAAGAAATAAGTGATATTTTACATAAACCATTAGGTACTATAGCTACTTTAATAAACCGTGCTAAAAAATCCCTTAAACAAGAACTATTTAAGGAGGGCATTAAACTCTAAAATATGAAAAATATAAGTGAACAAGTACTAAAACGAATAAAAAAGGATAATATTAGGCCAAAACCTCGATGGTATTTTTTAACTAAAAATTACTTTATCTGGTCGATGTTTGGAATTTCAGTAATTTTAGGAAGCTTTGCTTTTAGCATGATTTTGTTTATTATTAAACAACTTGATTGGGATATCTATCATTATCTTGGAGATAGTTTTTTAAAAACTGTTTTTATAAGCTTGCCCTACCTCTGGCTAATATTTCTCATCCTATTTATTGGGGTAGCCTACTATAACTTTATCCATACTAAAAGGGGTTATAGATTTAAGTTTATATCAATTCTTTTAATAAGCTTGGTAATTAGTGTGACTTTAGGCTCTGTCCTTTATTCTAATGGTTTTAGCGAAAATTTAGGAAACATCTTTTTTGAGAAAATTCCCTACTATAATAGATTGGTTTATACTTGTGAAAAGCAATGGATGCAGCCAGAAAGAGATCTTTTAGCCGGGACAATTATGGAAATAGAACTCCCTGAAAATAATTTTATCCTTAAAGATTTAAATAATAATAAGTGGAAAATCAGGGCTAACAAAGCAATCTGGAAAGGTAAATTAACCCCTACCCCGGGTTTAAAAATAAAACTTATAGGTAAATTAATGGATGATAATACTTTTGAGGCAACAGAAATCAGGCCATGGCAAGGTCAGGGACAATTCATAAAAGGGAAAAATTGGTAACTTACCTTCTAATTAAGAATATAAGAATAAAGGAATGGATTTTTTACTTACCATTTTCTTCGGTAGCCTGAAAATATAGATCCTGTAATTCTAAATTTATATTCAATTCTCCTCTGCCTTCCAAAGCACTTAGAAGTTTGCGCTTTACCTCATTAAATTGAGAATAGTATTGAGGATCAACTGAAGACGCAGCCGGAAGTTCAAGTTTTAAGAAGTCTACTTTTTTCCCATTTTTACTAATGGAAAAATCTAAATGTGGGCCAGTGGCTAAACCAGTAGCACCCACATATCCGATTATTTCACCCTGCTTCACTTTTTGACCTTTTTTTAAACCATCCGCAAAGCGAGATAAATGCCCGTATCCACTCACATAATTATTAGGATGGCGAATTTCTATATAGTTTCCGTATCCATCATTCCATCCTTTATAAATAACTGTTCCATCCCCAATAGTTGAAACTGGGGTTCCGGTAGGAGCAGCATAATCGATAGCCAGATGAGGACGCCAAATTCTTAATATGGGATGAAGTCTGTTGTAAGAAAAATGTGAGCTAATATATTTATAATTTAAGGGAGCTCGTAAAAAAGCTTTTTTTAATGATTCACCTTCTTCAGTATAATAGTCTACATATCCAGAGGGGTCTTTAAACAAAATTGCAGTATGTTTACTTAGAAGTTCACCATCGTACATAGCAGCAAGTACCTTGCCCCAACGATAAAAATCCCCTTTATACTGTTTCTCTACTAAAATTTTAAAAGTATCTCCCTCTCTGCATTCCGTAAGAAAATCAATCTGCCAGGCAAATATTTCAGCTATTTGAAGGGCTAACTGGGGTGAATCTACACTCTCCATCATAGACTCATAAAGAGAACTTTTAATCTCTCCTTCAAACCGAACAACTTCTGTACAAACTTCTTCTTTGGTTACTTTTATATCTTCTGAATCAGAGATAGGAATATCTATACAATAAATATCGATAGGATTAGGTTTATAAATAAATTCTGTTACTTTTCCCTCTGGATTATATTTTAAAGAATATTCACTGCCAACGGGAAGATAGTTAAAATCTACTAAAGATTTAATTTTTTCTTGTAAATTAAGTATTTCAGCTGCTGAAATTCCCTTTTTAATCAGAGATTCGTAAAGAGTATCCCCAGCCTGCAAACTACCATTAACAATAATTGCTTCTTCCTCTTCTTGTTTTTCACCTTCTTCCCTCTCTTGCTGCAAAAATGTTTCTTCAGAAAGTTTTTCCGAATCCATCTCTTTTTCATCTCTCCCGAAATCTAAAGCCACCTCTGAATTAGAAGAAGCAAGAAATGTATCATCATCTTGTTTTGGGTGGAACAAAGGAAGAATCTTAAAATAAACTGTCCCCGTAACTAACAATAAAATAAATAATCCACCAATAAGTAATTTTATTCTTTTTTTCCTCTTTTTTTTGTGGAAAGATGGAAAAATATAAGAATGATGGTAGTATTTTTTTCTTAACAAAATTTTTCCAACCTCTAAAGTAAATTATTTTCTATATTTCTTAAAAATATTATAAAAATACCTATCTGTCATAGAGGCAATATAGTCTATTACAACTTGTTCAGGTAAATTATTACTTACATAATCTGCTCCCTTATTTTTACCCCTATTAAAAATCCACTCTTTAAAAATTAGAGAATCTTCGTTACCCTTTTTAAGGTCATCAAGAAATTTATCGAAAAGATATATAAAAGCAGTTTTAAATCTAGTTTTTTTTGCTTTTAACCCCGGATTTTTATATATCCTTTCTGTATTAAATTTTTTTAATTCAAAAAGTCTCTTAGCAATATTAGATGAATAGCTTATCTCGTCCCGATTATAAGAATTAATGATGATATCAGTTACCAGGGAATTTATAATATCGGTATTGCTTCCCCCTAAATCTTTCTTAACTCCTTCTGGTAATTCTTCTTTTTTTAAAATTCCTACGCGTATCGCATCTTCAAAATCTTGTCCTACATAAGATATTGCATCTGACATTCGGACAACACATCCCTCTAAAGTGGCAGGAACTATATGAACTTGTTCCCCTTGAGATTTTCTCTGACAATAATCTATTAAATCAGATTCAGTTTTATTTCGATACGGTTTAAGATATTTCTCATTAATCTCACCATCATGGGAAAGAATTCCATCTCTTACTTGAAAGGTCAAATTCATCCCTTTACAGGCATCGGCAAGTTTATCTACTATTCTAAGACTGTGAATGTTGTGAAAAAATAAACCAATCTTCTTTTTTCGACAAATATCTTGAAGAATTTCTTCACCATCATGACCAAAGGGAGTATGCCCTAAATCATGTCCAAGGGCGATTGCTTCTATAAGATCAAGATTTAATTTTAAGGCTCTCCCTATTGACCTCGATATTTGAGAAACTTGCAAGGTATGAATGCTTCGATTAGATAATTGCTCATCGAAACTGGCAGCAAAATAAATGACTTGAGTTTTCCCCACATATCTACGAAATGACCCACTATATAATATATGATCTCGGTCCCTCGAATAAGGTCCTCTAAAGGGATGAGAAATTTTACGTTCTCTTTTCGCCTCATAGTTTTTCGTGGCATATGGAGAAAGATATTTATCTTCGAAATCAAGGATTTCTTTTTTAAATTCCTCTTTGTCCATCTTTTTTTCTCCCAAACAAAATATGAAAATATTATAAAAAAATCTTTTTATTTTTCTTTATTTTTAATGATAAGGGATTTGTGCTTTTTATTGTATAAAATTGTGATGGATTCTGCAAGTATATTTTTATTCGTATCTCGTATATTAGCGTGGAATGTGCAGCGCATAGCGTTTAGAAATACAGTGATGAGTGATGGATAATGGGTAATAAGAAAAGAGTAATTGGTTAGTAAATAGTGATAAGTAATAAGTAACAGGATGCAGGTTTAGAAAAAAAGGGCACAATTCATTGTGCCCCTATGTTGAATCTTATTTTCTGTAACGCAATACGCAATACGATATACTAACGACCAACGACCATTCATTAACAATTAATTGGTCAATTGGGGGATAGGGGAATAGGAGAATTAATTTCATCCCTTCACTGACCCGGCCAAAATACCTTTTACGAAATAACGTTGTAATCCTAAGAATAGACTTAAAGGGAGAATCATAGAGACGAACGCTGCTGCAGTGAGAAGCTCCCAATCCTGACCATAAGAACCAACTAATGCACTTATACGTACAGTTAAGGGGGCAACATCAGGAGTCCCTCCTAAATAAACCAAGGCTACTAAAAGGTCATTCCAAACCCATAAGAATTGGAAGATAGTAACAGAAGCAAGTGCAGGCAAGGACAGCGGTATTACCAGCTTTTTAAATATTTGAAAGGGAGTAGCACCGTCGATAGAGCAAGAATCGAATAACTCACTAGGTAATCCAGAAATAAAATTATATAATAAATATATTATAAGAGGGAGACCATATCCAGTATGAGCAAACCATATCCCCGGAAAAGTACCAGCTAATCCTAACTTATTAAAAACCCGAAGGATAGGTATCATAGTCATCTGTAGGGGAACAACTAATAAGCCCACTAAAATTACGAATAAAAGCCTCCTCCCTGGAAAATCCATCCAGGCAAAGGCATAAGCAGCAAAGGAAGCAATTAATATGGGGATGATTGTAGCAGGAATAGTAATTAATAATGTATTCCAAAAGGCTTTACCTATACCAATTCTAATAATAACTTCTCTATAATTTTCCAGAGTATAACAGGTAAAGTTAAAAGGGTGTTGAAGAACAGTCCACCAACCAGATGTTGCAACATCAGCAGAAGACCGAAAAGACGTTATTAACAGACCAACGCTTGGAAGTATCCATATTAAAGCTATCGTAATTATCACTAAGTGAAGTGGTATACCTGAAAATATTGAAATTAACTTTTTCATTACCTTATAGCCTCCTGCTCCCTAAAGCGCTGGATATTAATTATTATCATAGGAATTATAAGTACTAATAAAATAACCGCTATTGCACTTGCTCGTCCATAATTTCTAAAAATAAACATCTCTTTATACATTCTATTGGCAATAACCTCGGTATTAAAATTACCATTGGTCATTACATAGACAATATCAAATACTTTAAGAACATTAATAGTCATAGTAGTAGCTACTACCGCAATAGTAGGTTTCATCAAAGGTAAAATAATTTTCCAGAATATTTTAAATTCTGTAGCGCCATCAACTCGTGCTGCTTCTAATAATTCTCGAGGTATTCCTTTATAACTTGCTGATAATATTACCATACAGAATCCAGTCCATATCCAAACTCCTACTATAATTAAACAAAAATTATTAAGCCAGGGCCTAATGATTAGCCAGGGTAAGGGTTCCAATTGAAAAAATGAACGTAATGCATTAAGAATACCAGTTTGAGCAGCTGAAGCAGGCCGATAAGCATAAACAAATTTCCAAATTACTCCAGCGCCTACAAAGGAAATAGCCATAGGCATAAATATTATTGATTTCACTATCGATTCATATTTAACTCGATCTACTAATACCGCTATAATCAACCCTAATGATACCGTCAAAGGAACAAATAGTACTACCCATAGAGTGTTATTTCGAAAAGAATTAAGCATAATCTCATTACTAAAACAATATAGATAATTTTTTATACCTACAAATTTTTCTGAATTATAATTAAAAAAGGAGATGTATACTGTATTAATCGAAGGATAAACTAAAAAAAAGAACAAAAGGAATGCTGCAGGGGTGATATATAACCAGGGAGTAATTTTTTTAGTACGCATATAAAACTTTCCTTTCTGCTAATTAACTTATATAAAATATTTTAATGTAATTATCAGATTTTATTATTGCAAAGAGCAACGCAAGCCTGCCCCAACTAAAGCATTGGAAGCAATCCTAATCCGATATTACAACTGGGAGCACTCAAGTAATATTGAGTGCTCCCCTCGTAATGACAGATTCAATCCTTTTATTTCCGATAAGCATCCAGGGCACTAGCCTCAATGGTCATTAATACATTCTTTAATGGTACCCCACTTACATAGTCTAATACTCCAGTCCAGAAGGAACCTGCACCAACTGCTGATGGCATTAAATCAGAACCATCAAAACGGAAGGTTGAAGCTTCACTTAAGATCTTTGCAGCCTTACGGGTCAAATCATCAGGATAAGCGGCAGGATTTACTCGTTTGTTAGCAGAGAGTTTCCCTAATTCACCAACCCATATTTCCTGAGCTTCGGGAGAAACTATATATTCCATAAAGGCTCTGGCTTCGGGAGTATCATTGAACATTGCAAACAAATCAGCAGCTCCTAAGGCAGGAATTCCGTATTCAGGATCAATGGGAGGGAAGGGGAAGAAGTCAAAATCCTCACCTGGGACCAAGTTGGGGAAATGGTCAAGTATAAAGCTTTTAATAAAGGTTGCCTGTCTATGCATATAAGCATTTGGCGGAGTAGTAAATAGAGCATCTGGTGAATCACCAAAATTAATGGTAAGTATTGCATTTGAGCCACCATAGACGTACTTCTCATTTAAGGCAATTTGTCCAAATAGTTCAAAAGCCCTTTGCACCCGTTCATCGAGCCAGGAAATTCCATGGGAAACCCATAAATCATAGACTTCAGGTTCCACAGTTCGTAACATAATGTCTTCAATCCAGTCCGTCCCGGCCCATCCACTCGCTGCACCACATTCAAATCCAATAGCCCAGGGGGTCTTACCATCTGCTACCATCTTATCAGAGAGAGCAATCATTTCCTCCCAGGTAGTTGGTACGGTGTAACCAGCAGCAGCAAATTCTTTAGGATTATACCATACTAAACTTTTTAGATCAGCAGAAATGAATACTCCACAGAATTTTCCTTTATAGGTTCCCAGGTCTAACCAGGTTGGCGAGTAATCGCTTTGTAGTACCTCCATATCCATAAAGGTGCTTAAATCCACCAATTTTCCAGCTTTAGCAAATTCTACCATCTGCCCCGGGTTTGGTAGAGCTGATACATCTGGGGGGTTACCAGATTCTACTTGAGTAGTTAAAACAGCAGGAAGATCTCGAGTTCCGGTAAATTCTACTTTAATCCCAGTTTCTGCTTCGAATGGAGCAATCATTTTTTTAAAAGCTTCAGCCTCTCCACCTGTCCAAACACCAAGAACAGTTACACTACCAGAAGCAGCAAATGTATTTACAGCAAATATTCCTATTAACAAAACTACTAATAATGAAAAAGTTAATTTTTTAAACATTTTTATCCTCCTTTTATTTTTTAAAATATTTTCTTCTCTATTTTTATTTATTGATTTAACTTCTAACAGGCAACACCTCCTTTTAAATTAGTCGTTAGTATTGCGTAATCGTATCGCATTAAAGAAACAAGGTTTTAAGTGTAGGGCCACGATTCATCGTGCCCCTACATTAGTTCAGAAACAAACGGGCCTGCCCTCGTGAAACTTGTCCCCGTAAAAACGGGGAACGGGGGCGCCTGTCCTATAGTTTTATCTTGTTTCTTATATCTTATAACTGACCAACCGGGTAACCGGATAACTAATATCCTAAACGCTAACCACTATACGCTAGTTTTTCACCAATGAAAAGCAGATTTAATGGCTACTTTTCCTTTAGATTTAAAAATTGGAGTTTTAAAAACTTCGCCTAATACCAATTCAGCTGCTCCAATAAGCCAGCCATCTTCACCAAATTGAAGAGGAATAATCCTAATTTCTTTCCTATGGGGAAAATTATTTATAACCACATCTCGCATAGGTTGCAGGATTAGTTCACCAGCCTTTATCCCTTCCCCACCTACCAAAATTAACTCAGGATCAAAAAGAGTAATGAGATTTACTACACCAACTCCTAAATTTCTCCCTGCTTCCTGGAAAATATTTTTGGCAATTACATCCCCTCTTTGAGCTGCTTCTAAAGTCATTTCCACTGAAACAGAATCCAAACTATTTTCTTCTTTCAATAAAACCCTCAATAAGGTGTTTTCATTATTCAGGATAGTTTCCTTTGTTTTACTAATAATAAATTGGTCTGAAGAAAATAATTCTAAACAACCTCTTTTTCCGCAATAACATAAGGGACCATCTTTATCTACAACTATATGACCAAAATCACCTGCTCCCCCATAACTACCATGATATATATCTCCATTAATTACAATCCCGGCTCCAATTCCTTTACCAATAGTAATGCAAATAAAATTTTTTATTTTTTTCCCTGCTCCGAAACGTTTCTCTGCTAAAGTTAAAGTATTTACGTCTTTATCCACAAAAACGGGAAAACTGAATTTCTTTTCGAGAATTTCTTTGAATCTTATATCCTTCCAACCTAATATTTTAGACGATACTAAAACACCTTCTTTCTGATGAACAAAACCAGAAACTCCTATTCCGCAACCAACTATCTTTTCCGGCATAATATGATTTCTATTAATTAATTCCTGTATTGCTTTGATTAAAACTCCGAGTATCATCTTTTCATCTTGTTTAACTGGACTAGGAATAAAATTCTTATCTAAAATTTTTGACTTCAGATTAATCAAGCCAATAATAATACCATCTAATCCAATTTTTAGCCCCAGTACAAATCTATCATTGCAATTAAATTCAAGCAGAATCGGTCTTCTCCCTCCACTGGATTCCTCTTCTCCTGTTTCATATATAAGTTCTTTCTTGATTAAATCTGCTACAATATTAGAAACAGTGGACAACCCCAAATCGGTAATCTCAGATATCCTGGTACGAGAAAGAGGCCCATAATTTAGAATCGTATTAATTACCAGGGCTCTATTTAATTCTTTGATTAATTGTTTATTCCCTCGGCGAATATTATCCATAATTTAAGATGTTCTACTTTTATACTCCATTCTATTTATTAAAACTCTTATAAGATTATAAGATACTTTCTTCACTGAAGCAAGTATCTTATATTATTATTCTACACCGCTTATAAAAAATCCTTCTTTTTTCGAAAATTTTTTTCAATTTTTTTTAATTTTTTTCAAATTGAAAAAAGGGAAGTGAATTAGAAGATATTAATTTTTAATAAAAGGAAATGAGTATTTTTTATTTTAAGCTATTGAATAAACTTAAATAATCTTTTAATAGACGGGTAATTAAGAAATTTTTTCTAACATATTCTTTCCCTGAGATACCCATTTTATTAGCAATCTCTGGATTTTTCAAAAGATAGATAACTCTTTCAGCACATTCTGCAATATCACCAACCAAATATCCGGTACGTCGATTATCCACTTGTAAAGGAATTCCTCCTACATTTGCTGCTACTACAGGTTTTCCTTTCCATAATGCTTCGGTAATCACCAATCCAAACCCTTCTCTTATAGACTTCTGGATAATTACATCAGAAGCTCTTTGAAAGGCGTTAACCTCTAAATTCCCTACTCCATTTAAATTAGATAAAAGATGAATATCATAATCTTCTCCTGCATGTCGAGCAGTCTTTTCATAATATTTCCATCCTTCTGGATCATCGTGAGCCATAGAAGCGATAAGAACTAATTGTACATCTTTTATTTCTTTTTTCACAATCCTATACATATCGATAACTCCCAGAGGGTCTTTCCAGGGATCGAATCTGGAGACTTGGGTTATAATTGGCCTATTTACATCTACTTTATATTTTGCCACAATATCTTTAATCTCCTCCTGGCTTAAATCCAAATTCTTAGGGCTTAAGGGGTCGATAGCTGGGGGGATTATGGCTACCTTTTCCATTTTAAGGTCATCTTTTACATACTCTTTTAAAGTAAAAATAGCAGCATCATATTTTTCTATAAACGGCCTGATAAATTGCCATACTTTTTCCTGTGCGTTTGTAGGGTCGATATGAAACCGCCAAATCCATTTCCCAACTTTTTTCTTACGATATTTCAATATCGCTACTGGTTGAGGATCATGGATTACCACAAAGTCATATTCCCCTTCGAACAATTTCTCATTTAGTCGATTATTTTTTAAAAATATTTCCTTCATCTTTTCAGTAAAAGGGACATCCATACCCTGTAAACCATTATGTATAGCCTTAGTTATATTAAAAAAATCATCAGAACCTTTTATAACTTGCCATTCAGCTTCAAGACCTACATCTTTCATTAGAGGGACTAAGGTTGATAATATTTCTGCTACTCCTCCTCCAAAGGAAGTAGCATTTATATGTACTACCTTCTTCCCTTTCAGGGGTATAGCTAATTTTTTAATAGCTTCAACTTCTTCTTTTCCAATAATTTCGATATAATCCTTAAGGGATTTTCTCTCGGTTTCGACAATTTCTAACATATTTTTACTCCTTTGTTTTGAAATTGATTATGTTTCACTTTGCTTGATGTATCGTGTATCTGTCATCCAGTATTAGTTACTCTGTTAGCCGACAAAATAGTATATTATATAGTCGTTAGTATTTAGTTTATAGTATTTAGTAAGAAATCAAGTAGAAAACAATTAATAGACAGACGAAACGCCTGTCCTACCTCTTTATCCTGTTTCTTATATCTTATAACTGGCCAACCGGGTAACTGGCAAACTGGCTAACTTTTTTATTACTCATTACTCATCACTATATCCTATTTACTATATATCATATTCCGAGATACAATTAACGAGATACGATATACGAATTTTTCTTCTGTCTTCTTTTTTTACTATTCACTAACGACTATTCACTATTCACTAATTAAGAAAGCAATTGGACATTTAGAACAAGCGGGATTTCTGCTGGTACATATAGTTTTGCCAAGCATTACAATCTGAGCGTGAAATTCATTAAATAATTTTACATCCTTATCTAAATTCTGAACAAAAAATTCTTGAATCTGATGATAGGTAGTATCTTTCGGGATTAACTTATGACGAGAAAATATTCTTTTGGTATAAGCATCAACTACAAAAAATGGTTTATTTCCTGCGTATAATAAAATACTATCTGCTGTTTCAGGTCCAATTCCTTTAATTTTTAATAATTTTCTTCTTAATTCCTCGCCATCATCTGAAAACATCTTTTTCTCAGACCCGCTATATTCTTTCATAAAGAAAGTTATAAAACTCTTTAATCTTTGGGCTTTAATATTATAGTAACCCGAAGGTTTTATCAAACGGGCTAATCCCTTCTGGTTTATTCGATAAAGTTTCTGGGGTTCTAATAAATTTTCTTTTTTTAAATTATTGATGGCTTTTTCCACATTACCCCAGGCAGTATTTTGAGTAAGAATCGCTCCTACCATTATCTCAAAAGGAGAATCTCCGGGCCACCAATTTAATGGCCCAAAATAATTATATAAACTTTTATAAATTTTTAATAAAATATCTCTTTTTTGCATCTTTTTTTAATGTTTAAAATTCACCGATGCACCAATTTGCCGATTCTCCAATTAAGACAGATTGCTCTGGGCACGATACATCGTGCCCCTACAACACATTACTTATCTCGGGTAGACACAAGGTCTGCTCCTACACCTAGTTTTTATAAGAAACACGATAATTTTAATATACTGACCAATAAATTAATTGGTGCATTGGTAAATAGGTGAATTGGCTAATTGATATTCACTATATACTCGATACTTGATACCATATACTGTTCTTAAAATTCTCCCTTAGGGGCATTTTCCAAAAATTTAACCATTAACTTGATAGAATTCTCAATATCTTCTTTATTGCACATCTCAACTACTGAATGAATATATCTAGTAGGAATAGAAACCGTGCAAACAGGGACTCCTGACTTACTTCTTTGTATTGCTCCAGCATCAGTTCCCCCTCCCAACAATATATCAGTCTGATATTTAATTTTATTCTCTTCGGCTATATTTCTTAAAAAATCTACTAGTTTTTTATTAGAAATGGTATGGGAATCCATTAAAGATATTGCTGTTCCTCCCCCCAAATTAGTTACCATCTCTTCTTCTTTTGTCCCAGGAAGATCTGAAGCTATAGTCACGTCAAGAGCAATGCCTGCATCAGGCTCAACAGAAAACGAAGAAACAATTGCCCCTCTAAGTCCTACTTCTTCCTGAACTGTGGCAACAGCGTATATATCGACCTCACAATCTTTAACTCGTTTTAAGGATTCAATCATTACATACACCCCAGCTCTATCATCAAGGGCTTTGGCAGTTATTATCTTATTATTGAACTCTTTAAAGTTCCTATCCAGAGTAACAAAATCACCTGGTTTAACTATCTTTGAAACTTCGTCCTTCTTTAATCCAACATCTATAAACAGATCTTTAATTTTTGGTACTTTCTTCCTCTCTTCTTCCTCTAAAATATGAATGGGTTTTGAACCAATGACTCCTCCAATATCTTTTCTTCCATGTACTACTACTCTTTGAGCAATTAGAGTTTTAGGATCAAATCCCCCAACCGGCACAAACCTTAAAAAGCCTTCTTTGTCTATAAAACTTACCATAAAGCCAATTTCATCCATATGTGCTGCAATCATCACTTTTTTAGGAGACGACTTACCTGACATTTTTTTAGCTTTCTTCATACCTATAACATTTCCTAATTTATCTACCTTCACTTCATCAGTTACTTTTTCTAATTCTTCCTTAATAACTTTTTGTATCCTCTCCTCATAGCCAGAAATTCCCGGTGTCTCACACAATTTCTTTAATAAATCCAATTTTCTATTTCCTCCTTTTTTATTTTATAAATATAAATTTTTTATCTTAAATTTTTCCTTAAAATCAAAGGCAATATCCTCTCCATCAGCTCATCCCTATTTTTCAGATTTATTTTAAATATTATAACATCGTCTCTCTCTTTTATTTGAGAAGTAAATTTATCCCCTCCGATTCCAATAGTTGAAAGAACGGGCTTTTCAGAATTTAAACATTCTCTAACCTTTTCTTTAAATTTATCTGAAAAGATTTCCATCTTACCAATTTCATCAATTATAATTAGATCATCAACTTTAAGGGCCTGGTCAAGAGATTTTACACCTATATTCTCCAAATCATAGATATTAACTCCATATCTTCCTACCCTTTTCGGTCCTTGTATGTTGATATGAGCCAAAACTCCCTCCTGGTGAGCAAGAGAAATGATTTTAAAACCAACTCGATTGCCACTTTCTTTTATTTCTTCGGTATAAAATCCTCCTACTCTTAACTTTAACTCTTTTAATATTTTCTTTATCAAGGTAGTCTTACCTACTCCGGGAGGACCACAAATTAGAATGTTTTTCATAAATCACTACTTCTTTGTTATAGAACAACCTGCAAACTAAAATTATTTTTGTTTTTCTAATCTAATAATTCATGAGTATGTTTTTTATACTCGTTTTTTAACTTTTGCATAGTATCTTTAGGCTCTTCTACAATTACTTTCGAACCACTCAGCACATCAATAAAGCTTAGTTCATTTTCATAGCGAGGTACAATGTGAAGATGCAAATGTTCAATGCTTGCCCCGCTCCCTTTGCCTAAATTGTATCCAATATTAAATCCATGAGGTTGATAGATATTTTTCAGAATTTTTAAGGATACTACAGTTAACTTATGTAATTCTTCAACTTCAGAAAGTGATAATTTTTCAATTTCTTCAATGTGTTGATAGGGGAATATCATCAGGTGCCCTGGGTTATAAGGATAAAGATTAACGGCTATAATAAAACTTTTACTCCTAAATACTTCTAAATTTGTTACTTTAGGGTCAGCCTTTACAATTGAACATAAAATACACTCAACTTTTGGTCTTTTGCCTCTAACATATTCTCCCTTTGAAGGAACAAATATATTTTTCCTCATAATATTCTCCTAATGTAAAATTTAGTGCCAGGCACCTTTTTTTACATTTATTCTATAAACCAGGATAAGACAGGTGATTATGCCTAAAATATTGGCTATAATATCCCCTATAGAAAATTCTCTTTCGGGTACAAAATATTGGTAAATTTCGTTAAATATGCTATAAGAAATAGAAAATATTAAAGATAAACGGTAATGAATAAATTTTAACAAAAGTATTTTATCACTTAAAGCTGCCAAACAGAGAAATGCATGGATAGCGTAAGTAAAAAAATGTATTACTTTATCTTGCCCGTAAAAAAGCTGCTCTATTCCAACTTCTGGTCGGGAAGAAAAGATAAAAATCACAATGGAATAAACGATTAGCAGTGCCCAGAGAAATATTTTTCTTCTCAAAATACCACCTAACTTTAAAAATATCTATTTTTTAAATAGAATTTCTTCTGCAGCTCCAATTCCTGAACCTAATTTAAAATTGTAATTAAATTCAGATAAAGTCCTTTCAATAATGCTCAAGGTAGCTACTACTTCATTCTCTGTGATATTGCCCATATGCCCTAAACGGAAAATTTTGCCTGCTAATACTCCTTTGCCAGCAGATACCAAGACACCATTTTGAAATAATCTTTCTCTGAAAGATAAATCTTCAATTCCAAAAGGATATACAACAGTTGATACTGTGTTGGCTCTATGTTCCTTGGAAGGGAGTATACCAAATCCTAATTCTTCTAAACCTGTTTGGAAAGCCAGGGCAAACCGTCTATGTCTTTTAAATCTTTCTTCTAAACCCTCTTTTAATATGATTTTAAGACCTTGGTGAAGAGCATTCACCATATTTACAGCATGAGTAGCAAAGTAACCACTGGCCGGGTCGCGCATAATAGACAACCATCGATTAATATCCATATAATAAGCAGAAATTTTCCCTAAACTATTTCTTCTTTCTAAAGCTTTTTCGCTGAATATTAAATTTGCTAATCCAGGAGGTACGCCAAATGCCTTTTGATTACCGGCAAAAAGAATATCAATCCCCCAATCATCCATCCTCTCTTCAATTCCCCCAGTAGCACAAACACCATCTACAATAAACAAAGTTTCAGGAAATTCTTTTACTACCTCACTCACTTCTTTTAGGGGAGCACAGACTCCGGTAGAAGTGTCTACATGAGTTAAAGTTATAGCAGAAAATTTTTTCTCCTTTAGTTTTTGGGCTATTTTTTCGACCTCAACAATCTTGCCCCACTCAGAAGCTAAAACTTCTACCTCAAAACCATAACTCTGAGCAATTTCCACAAATCTATCCCCAAAATAACCATGGGAAACAACCAGTAAACGATCACCCTTTTTTAAAGAATTAACCAGAGCTGTCTCCATTGCTAATGTTCCGGTACCAGGAATAGTAAAAGGTTGACCCTTTTCAGTCATAACAATAGTTTTTAAATCCTTTAGAGTTTCTTTCAAAGTTCCCACTAATTGTGGATCTAAATGAGAAACTGTTTCTTTGCTCAAAGCATCTAAAATAGACTGTTCTACTGGAGTAGGTCCAGGAATCATCATTATTTTTTTACCCATAATTAAATCTCCTTTTATTTTTATTTTTTAAAGATTAAAAACCTATTTCTTCTTTATCTTATCTCATTTCTTTATATTAGATATTATACCATCTTTAAATACAGGAACAATATTAAAAATATTTGTTTGAGAACAGAACTCTAAATCTTTTCCTAATCCGATACTCTCTAAATACCTGCCATGATAACATTTTTGCAACAGCTCTAAAATATTATTGCCAAACTTTTCATAGAGTAATTGAGCTGTTATGTTACTATCTACTTCCCAAGTATTGGGAGGGAAAATATCTCTTAGAGAATTTACCAATATACCAGCACAAACAGAATCTTCTAAAGAAAAGCAACCTTCTCTCCCTGCACAAACCAGTATCACATCACCAGGAAAATTAGAACAATAATTTGAGGTCGCCTGCAAATTTAAAAAACTCCCAATAATTATTTGGTAAGCACCTTTAACCATCTCCAAAGTCTTTACACCATTAGTCGTAGAAAAAATAATTATTCTATCTTTAACGATTTCTTTCTCATATTCTCTAGGTGAATTCCCTAAATTAAATCCCCTAATTTTTTTACCTTTCCTTTCTCCTCCCAGTAAAACTTTTTCTTTGGTAAATTCGCGTGCCTTTTTTTCAGCCTGCTCAGGGGAAAAAATAGGAATAAAACCGACGCATCCATTAGCTAAAGCAGTTACTATGGTACTGGAAGCTCTTAAAACATCTATAACTACCACTAATTTATCGGTTAATCTCCTATCTTTTATCTCCTCTGGAGTAAATACAACTTCTAAATTTTTCATCTTACTTATAAAGGTCTCCTAAATTTAATCTATGCTCCGTATTTCTGCAATTTTAAAGCATTTGCCAGCATTAAAGGAAGTGCCTCTACAGCTGCGAATCTTCCCAATCCTCCTTTAACACATTCGTTTTCATTAAATTGCTTCACCTCATCAACCCTGATATACTTAGAAAACAACATAAAAGGATTGGGATGCCAACTATGCCCCTTTAATAAGGCCGGCGTAGAATGATCTCCTGTAACTACTAAAACATCTGGTTTTAAATTAATTATTTCAGGAATAAATTTATCTACTTCTTCAATTACCTTCACCTTTTCTTCAAACTTTCCATCCTCCCCATAGCTATCCGTCTTTTTTATATGAACATAAAAGAAATCAAATTTTTCATAATTTTTCTTCAATGTTTCAAATTCTTCTTCGATTGTTTCGCCTGTTTCTAATATTTCCATACCCACCAATTTAGCCAATCCTTTATACATAGGATAAGTAGCTATGGCAGCTGGAGTTAATTTAAATAATTCATTCATAGTGGGTAGACCTGGGTGTTTGGCAAATCCCCTTAATAAAACAGTATTAGCAGGATAATGTTCTTTTAATATTTCAGTAGCTTTATTAATAAATTCATTTACTACCTCAGCAGTTTTTTTAGCACCTTGATGTAAAGGTTCGGCAAATTTTATTCTTTTTCCTACTGCCTGAGGGTCTGCATCAGAAAGACCCTCTTCTAAATCTTTTCCTCGGAATACCACCACAAATCGATGTTCCTTCCCTGGGGTAATTATTACCTTAACTTCTCTTATCTGCTTAATCTTATCTTGCATAATTCTGCATATTTTTTTATTTACCTCAGTTGCAATTCTCCCTGCTCGACGGTCGGTTATTATACCCTCCTCATTTAAAGTGGCAAAATTACCCCTGCAGGCTAAATCGTAGGGGGTAAGTTCCATTCCTACTCCTAAAGCCTCTAAAACTCCTCTCCCAATTTGGTATTTAAGCGGGTCATATCCAAATAAAGCAAGGTGAGCTGGCCCACTACCCGGGGTAATTCCTCGAGATACAGGATCAGTTAACCCACAAATAGCTTGAGAAGCTAATCTGTCTAAATTAGGAATCGAGGCTGTTTCTAACACCGTCTGATTATTCTTCGAGGGGATATCACCAATTCCATCTGCCACTACAAGAACAATTTTTGATTCAGTCTTAATGGCCAATGATTTCATAATGTCTTCATTTACCATAATTTTTATCTCTCCTTATTTTAGTTTTCTTTTTTCTTCACTTATTTCTCTCAGTCTTTGCTTTAATGAGGTATTTCTATGAAAGGTTTTATTATTTTTAATAGCAATCCATAAAGCTTTTTTTGTCCCAATTAATATTACCATATCTTTTGCCCGAGTAATTCCAGTATATAACAAATTTCTTTGAAGTAGTAAATAGTGCTGGGTCATCACTGGTATAATAACTATTCGGTATTCACTCCCTTGACTTTTATGAACAGTAATCGCATAGGCTAATACTAATTCATTTAATTCGGAAAAATCATAATTTACCTTTCTTCCATAAAAATTTACTTCTAAAATATGCTCCTCGGTATCTATATTTTTAATTCTGCCTATATCTCCATTAAAAATATCTTTATCATAATTATTCTTAATTTGCATAACCTTATCATTTACTTTAAAAGAATGGTTTCCATATTTAATTTGTTTACCTTTTAAATTTAGTGCCTCTCTTAATCTATAATTTAAGTTATCTGCGCCTACCTCCCCTTTATACATAGGGGAAAGAATCTGAATATCATCTATAGGGTCTATTTTATATTTAACAGGAAGGCGAACGGTACACAAGTTAATTATCTTCTGAGCAGCAACCCCAGGGTCCTCTTCTTCTATAAAGTAAAAATCTCTCTCTCTTTCTCCTTTAATAATAGGATATTTCCCCTCATTAACTCGGTGAGCATTAACAATAATTAAACTTCTTCGGTCCTGCCTGAATATTTTGGTTAACCTTACCACCGGAATAGTTTCCGAATCAATAATGTCTCTTAAGAGATTTCCCGGTCCCACAGAAGGTAATTGGTCTACATCCCCAATTAAAATTAAAAAAGTACCAGGAAGAACCGCTTTTAGCAGACTATTCATCAATAAAATATCTATCATAGAAACTTCGTCTAAAATTATTACCTCAGCTCTAACGGGATTATCTGAATTCCTGGTAAAAGTTCCACTTTTAGGACTATATTCTAACAATCTATGAATGGTCTTAGCCTCTTGGCCAGTAGTTTCACTCATCCTTTTGGCCGCTCTACCAGTAGGAGCAGCCAAGACTATTTTTAATTTTAATTCTTTAAATAATTCAATAAGACCTAAAGTAGTAGTAGTCTTACCTGTCCCGGGGCCACCAGTCAATACTAACACCCGATTCAAGAGGACTTTCTTGATGGCTTCTTTTTGTTCCTCTGCAAAAGAAATATTATATCTTTTTTCCAAATGCTTTATCATCTTTGGCACATCTAAATTGATTATCTGTTGGGGAAACTTTAACAATTCAATTAATTTTTTACTTACCCCCAATTCAGCAAAATAATAAAGTGGTAACCATATCCTATCTTCTTCTACAATAACCTCTTTATTATTTTTTAAAACACCTAAAGCCTTTTCAACTAATATTTTTTCAACTTCTAATAATTCGCTTCCTTGTTTAATTATTTCCTGAATAATTCCATAACAGTGACCTTGATTAGCTAATTCGTTTAAAATATATTTAATCCCTGCTCTTATCCTTGCTGGAGAGGTAGATTCAATTCCTAAATTCTGAGCAATACGGTCAGCAATTTTAAAACCAATACCAAAAACATCATCTACTAATCGGTAAGGATTTTCTTTCAGTTTCTCAATAGCAGAATTACCATAAGTCTTATAAATCTTAACCGCATATCCAGTAGTGATTTGGTAGGATTGTAAAAAAATCATCACCCTCTTAATTTCTTTCTGTTCTTCCCAAGATTTACTAATTACTTTTATCCGTTTTTCAGCAATCCCCTCTACCTCAGTTAATCTATGAAGGTCGTTTTCTAAAATTTCTAAAGTCTTACTACCAAAATGCTTTATTATTCTATCTGCAGTTGCCGGGCCCACCCCTTTAATTAATCCAGAGCTTAAATATCTTTTTAACCCAAGCAAAGAAGTAGGTAAAATTAGTTGATAATTATTAAAACTAAATTGCCAACCATACTTGGGATTATTTACCCATTCCCCTTCTAACTTATAAGTCTCACCAACATTTATCGAAGCCATATTCCCTACCATAGTAGCTAATTTTTCTTCATTCCCCATTTTCACAAAAATAGGCTTTTCCAAGCTCATTTTTGCTATTACGTACCCATTTTCTTCATTTCTATATACAATTTTCTCTATAGTTCCCTGGATAGTCTCCATTTATTCTCCTTTGGAGAAATTCACCAATTAGTTAATTCACCAATTCTCCTATTCCCCAATTGACCGATTAGTCAATTCACCAATTCACCTATTAGCCAATTTGCCAATTAAATTAGTCGTTAGTAGAGGAAATCGGTTATAAAACTGTTATCTCCTCTGTCATTGCGAACTTCGATTTATCGAAGCGCAACAATCCCTATTGGAGATTGATTCGGTCGTTTCACTCCCTCGCAATAAAAGAATAAAAAACTTGCAATCCTTAACCTGTTACTTATTACTCATCACTGTATTTTTCTATCCGCTATACGCTGTACGCTCCACGCTAATTTGCGAGATACGATTCACGAGATACGAGATACAAATTTAACTCTTTCTATACAATTTTTACATAAAAATGTCTTCGACGTGGGCCATCAAATTCACAAAAGCATATTCCCTGCCAGGTTCCCAGGAGAAGATTATTATTCTTCACCGGGACATTTACTGAAAACCCAACAATACTTGCCTTGATATGAGCAGCGGAGTTCCCTTCTAAATGACTATAATCATCATCAAAAGGAATTACTTTGTTTAACTCCATTAATATATCTTGTTTAACACTGGGGTCAGCATTTTCGTTTATGGTAACTCCGGCAGTAGTATGAGGGATAAAAACACAACATAATCCTTCCGCAATTCCACTCTCTCCTACAACCTTTTGAACTTGAGCAGTTATATCTAAAATTTGTGTTTGAGTATTAGTTTGGACGGTAATTTCCTTTAACATAACAATCTCCCTTTTGGTTAGTTGGTTTAATACAGAATTCTTAACTAATTAACTAAACAACCAGTTAATAGTGTAAGTTGAAAATAAAAGAATAAGTACAAAATTAATTTTTATTTTACTAATAATTTCTACCACTAAGCGGATAACCTTTTAAAAAGACTGTAGTTCGAATTCCAGGTCCATCATAAATTAAATATCTTTGAATATTAAAAATTGTTCCTAATAGTTATAAGAAAAGACTTTGTAAAAGGACCATTGTCCCTTGACAAAGTTTCATCGCACCTTTAAAATATTTTTTTCGTACGTATTAATTTTATAGTATTTTTATAGATAAGACAAATAAAATACAAAGTACATTTTTGAAAAATGGGATGTCCCTATTTTTTCCCATTTTTTCTATGTTACAGAATGTCCTGAAGTAGGGACTGTTAGCCAAGGACGTACAGTTGAAGAAGCAATTTCTAATTTAAAAGAATCGACCGAACTATATCTTGAAGAATTTCCTTCCAAAAAATAATGCGAGCTGTCAACGTAGTTAACGCCCGCAAATATAATATAACGTGTTTTGATTAATTTGTCGATAATCTTTTGTTTCTGTCTTTAGCTTCCCCTATTAGACCAGACCCCTTTATATTTTTATAGCATCTATTCGATTATTTCACGAGGTTTTCCACAATGTCGTATATCTCGATCTCGTTAAGCTGGTAGTAATATCCTTTTGGCCGCCCTTGCTTATACGTAAACCATGCTTCGTCCATCGCTTTTATCACTCCATGTTGGTCGACAATTAGAAGCCCAGACTTGGAATGATAAAGCTCTGTCACGGCCGGATCCCAAACCCCAAGTATGTTGCTTTCTCCCACGTACGCTAACCACTGTTCCTGGCTTGGCTTTTTCTCTGTTACTATCACGATAATAACTACTTCATTGCTAAATTCCTCTAAGTCCTTATTAATAACTGTGAGTCGATCGTATCCTGTCGAGGGACAATTTACACAACCATTTTCATTTACTCTCGGCTGGAAGAGGAGAATAACGACCTTACCCAGAAAATCGGACAACCAGAATGCTCTACCGTCGATTGTTACGGTTGCAAAATCTGGCACCTGGCGTCCTGGTTTAAGGATTGCGCGAGGTCTAGTCTCTCCAATCTTCTTAAGGGCAATAGATCTACCATCGACAGAGACATATGTGATCTCATATAGAACATCCCCCACCTGAAGAGGACCCCCGGGCTTATAGACTTCATGAGATCCGGGAAGAGTGTCGAGCTTGCCATCTCCGTCCGTGTCAATTGCTACCACAAGCTGTGATAGGTCATTGTACATGGCTGTAGAGGAAAGATCTGTGATCGCAATGGGAACGAAAGACCCATTGAGTTCAATACCTCCCCGTCGTTGACAGAATCCTCCGACCAGGAACTGGTACTTCTCTGTTTTATACGAATAGCAGGCAATAATTGACAGATGGTACGGAACCGTATGTACTGTCCCCTTCACCTCATATTCCACATCGACATTCACAAACCACGTGAATGCGTGTGGGAAAATCTGCTCTCGCACGTAAATACCACTTTCATCACCCAAATCTTCGTTGTTGTTTGTGTCAACGAGGATGCGTGGATCTTCTTCATTCCAAATAACCACACTGATCCCAGGATCGTTTCCGTTCCCAACCGGAATCAGCGCATATGAGCATTCTCCGGCACATACAGGCCCGACAAGCGTTTCCAGCGGAGAGTCTGAAAGATCAAGAGGTAATGCGGGAACCCCCGCACATAGCATAGGCCATGGCCTCATCTCCCCAAGATATCCAACTTGATCTGCAAAAACAGGAACGATACTCACTATGACGAAAAGGATAAGACATACTATAACTCTTGGCATGAGCAACCCCCATCATTCCACCCTTGCCCTTCAAAGAGGACACCGATCCAACATGTTGTAGTTGCGGTAACTCTCCCTGACCCTGTCCGAGACGTTTGACAGCTGGTGGTGCTTGTCCAAAGGTGTACAACAGTACAGTCAGCATAGGCAGTCACACGAATAGGCTTACCTTGACCCGAGCTGTCGTACCGTTCATAGATCGATTTTGTCCAGCACTTCCAGCCTGTGTCCCACTGATCGCAGCTTCCATAGCAATAGACTGACACACAGCCTGAGTCATCCCACAAAGGAACAATTTCCCCTCCACGGGCTGCAGTTTTTGGTTGACCTTGAGCACCTGTCTCCCCCAACGCGAAGACAGATACCATTAGTACGAGTACTCCAATCAGCACCCCAATTACAAGATATCTCCCTTTTTTCATTTTATTTACCTCCTATTTTATACAAAATTAAAAAATAAGGAACAAGAGGTCTGATCTCAATATTTAACATATTATATTTTTTAAAAAACATTTGGTTTAAACTGTGAAAAGTTTATTTTTTATTTATAATATCTTCTACAATAGGATCGATATATAAAAGTTTATTCACCCCCCCTTAATTTTTCCGTTTCTTATCTCAAACCAACATTCATCTGTTGCCCTTATCGTTCCATTTTCATCAAGTATAAACAGTCTTTCCCAAGGGTATAGATAGAGCTCCGTCACCTTAGGATCCCAAATCATCGTAACAAGGGGAAACTCTTCTATCAACCTCCCTTTCGAAACCATTATCGATATTTCTTCTTGCAGTTTTTTTATAAGATCTGGCTTCGGCTCTTCTTCATCTGTTAGTATCCAAACAAGAACAACTTTGCCCTTATTCACCTCAACAAGCGATTCAAGATCACTCATCCTTTGGTAGTATTGAAATTGAACATTATATGAACAAGAAGAACAATAGTTTTCATTATTCAATGAGGGAAAAACACAAAAAGAAGGAGCAAAGTATAACATCACGATCTTCCCCTTAAGATTTGATAAAGAAAACGGTTTTCCTTCCAACGTTGTTGTCTGAAAATCAGGGGAGGGATGTCCTCTTCTCAAAACGGGTTTTCTCACAGCCTGTCGGTTAGATTCCACAAGCACTAGCTTTCTTCCATCAGGAGAGACTAATTTTATTTCGTATGTTTTGTTTCCTACATAAAATGGTTCATCTGCCCTGAAAAGCTCGTAAGAATCATCACAAACATCTATTTTATTATCCCTATCTATATCTATGCCAAATAGGAGATCACTTAAATTGTTGTAAATGGCATCCGAGGCACTATCTATAAGTGAAAGCGCAATAAGGTAAAGCTCATCATCTATTTCTATTAATCCTTCCCGATGACTCACAACACTATAATCAACACCTATTCCACCTCTTACAGGATCCATCGATACATAAATATCTACATAAACAGGTAACCAGATCGTTTCGCCCTTTACTTGGTATTCTGCCTGAACTTTCAGGTAATGCCACAAATAAGTACTTCCATTCACAGTTCTAAAGTCCCACATGATGTGCTCATCATCAGAAAGGTCTTCGTTGTTATTGGCATCGACCCACAATTTTGGAGGATTTTCAAGTAGAACCGCAATGGAAACCAGGTTGTCTTTTCCGTTTCCCAGTTTCATTGCACCGAACAACAAACCTTTAACCTGAGGCATACCCTTCAGGTTTTCTAATGGTGTTTTTTGAAGTTGGATATCTGTACTACAGACAGGGGGTATTGTCCAGGAAACTGTTTCACTGAGTAATCCGATGAACTCATTAGAAGACGCTAAGACAACTGAGGTACACACGAACATACACAAAAACAGTAAAACTAAACATACCCTTTTCACCACAATTACCTCCTTTTAAGAATTAAAAATATTAATCCGAACAACTGCAGTATGATTGAAAAGTGTAGCAAGGACCTTCAAATGTAAGAAATTTAGTAATATAGCAGGATGCAGATGCGGAAACCTTTCCATAACCTTGCTTTGTTACTGTTTTTGAACAGCTAGCAGATCCAAATACAATTACAGTACATTCGGAATGTGCTTTAACGCTTAAGTAAAGAGGAATTCCAGTATCAGTGTAGCGCCTACCTACAGCCGTTGTGTAACATCTGTATCAATTTCCCGTAAAATCACAACCACGAACACAGGTTACTATGGAGCATCCGGGATCTAATCCCTTTAGTTCTATCTCTCCTCTTTTTTGCACATTCTTCTCATCTGCAAATACTAGCAATACAGTTATTAGTAAAAAACAACTTATCATCAAAGCAGTCCTTAACTTTTTCATTTTTTTCTCCTTGGTTTTTTTATGTTCCCAGTTAACTAACCTTTAAAGAGAATTTATTAATTGATTATCCAAAGTTCCCTCACTAATATTTTCTCTTTTTAGATTACTAACTGGTTTTTATATTATCTTTACTTAAATTAAAGTAGGCCCAAGAATTTTTTCACCTCTTTTCTCCCTACTTTAACCAATCTGAGATGATATGCTTTTATATCATTTTTTCATATATACATATATATACTACATCGATATTTAAAAATCCTTCTTTTTTTTGAAAATTTTTATACTCCCCCTAGTGATACTTTATATGGTATTTTTTATATAAATAATCTGCCATAATACTATATAATTGTTGGTTTTATTATAATTGTTACTATATTATAATGAAGAGTTTTTTCATTTAAATCCCCCTCAATATTTATATTTTTTTAAGTATATACCTCTCCATATGATTTTCAAATTTGGCAGGCCTTAAAACGCCTATGAAATAAGGCTTTAAAGGGCATAATTTTTATACGTTTTTGGTATTTACGAAAATTCGGGTTGTAAGGGAACAGTAATGTGTTAAAATAGAAGTTGTAATTGGATTTGAGGGAGATTGTAAATATGAACATAGAGGGCTGGGCTGTCTCTAATCACTGTATATCACTGCTAAGACAGGCTACAAAGATAAGATTCGCTTTATTAAATCTTTCCTTCGAATATCTAATTTTTAAAGAGCAGGGGTTTTTCTGAAGACTTGGTGTAGTATATTACAATAATATACAATCTCTCTAATCCTTGTCACTATACTAAAGTATAAATTTTTCTGCTTTAACTAAAATTCCTATACTATAGTATAGGAATTGAGCATTAATTTATTTAATTTTTATATTTTAGTTGATTAAATTAACCCATTTTTTTATTATCTTCACTACAAATTAAACTAAACCCCAAGAGTTTTCCGATGGCTGCAGAGGTATTTTTTCCCCCCAATTTAGCAAAAATCTGATGCTTATGATATTTTATCGTTTTTTTTGGTAAAAGACGGTTTATTAGTCACTTTAAACATTTGCAACATGCTGCTCAGAGACAAGATATACTGGCTGCTTTAACCGTGAAGTTAAATATGTAGCATTAATGCCACAACTGTTTTCCTGAAAAGAAATATCTGTTTTGATGTATTATTAAGTTGAGGTTTATTGGCTGTAGGATTTAAACTATTTTTAAAAGGCAGACTATCTTTTAATAATTTATTGCCCTCTGGAAGATGGAAGAATCATTTCGTATTATGAAGCCTACCCTAGAAGTAAGACCGGTATTTCACTAGACCGAACCGAAGATAAAAGGTCATTTTGTGAAATGTCTTTTTCAGAATTTAGAGCTTTCTTAAAGAAAATGCTACTCAAGTATTAAGGTTCTTTATAGATTTTTTCTGTTTCTAAAAATTCTTGGAGGTCTTAATGTGACTGAGTTTCCTCATGCTATACCAAGAATCTAATTTGGTTTTTTAAAAAACCAATATGTTTTAATTTTTTACATACTATATTAGTTATAAATTTCTAAATTGTAGAAGGGCGGTCCATCTACACAGTAATTATTCCCTGCTTACTATTCACTACCCGTTAAACGTTATAATATGCTATTGAATTTATCAAACAGGTTTTAATTTATTATATGCAACTTTTTTAACTTCTTCATATACCTCTTTAAGGGGAACCTGGTGCTGCTTGGCCATCTTCTTGCAATCTTCATATTCGGGGGCAACATTTTTAATTATTCCTTTTACAATACCGACTTTAACCTTAATTTTACCATACCTTGTCTCAGCAATAAAACTCCGTTGAGCTAATTTCAATCTTTTTATTTCTCTTATCCTTACTCCTAAAGTAGTGGATTCGGAAAATAATACCTCCAGTATTTCCTTAAGATTTTGCTCATATACAATAATACTAAGCATATGGGCAGGACGGTTCTTTTTCATCTGAATGGGAGTCAAAAATACATCTAAAGCTCCTTGAGAAAATAATCTGTCCATAATATAATCATAATATTCCGGATTCATATCATCAATATTAGTCTCTACCAATATAGCATCATCACTAACATAGCCATCTTTTAATTTTTCATCTTTTAATATCTTTTCACCGATACTTACTCTTAAAAGATTAGGAATGGGAAATTCTCTCTCTCCAGCCCCATATCCCGTCTTTTCTATCCTCATCAAAGGTCTCCCTCCAAAGCCTTTTGCTAAGGTACTGACAATTGCTGCCCCCGTAGGAGTAACCATTTCACTTTCTATCTCACCACTATAAGTTGGAATATCCTTCAACAATTCCAAAGTAGCCGGGGCAGGAACTGGTATAACTCCATGAGCACATTCAACAAAACCTTTACCCAGAGGAAGGGCAGAAGAATATACTTCTTTTATTCCTAATTTATTTATCCCAATAACTGTGGAAGTTATATCGATAATGCAATCCAATCCCCCAACTTCATGAAAATGGATTTTATCTCTATCTTTCTGGTGAATCTTAGATTCAGCTTGAGCTATATTAAGAAATATCTTTTTGGCTTCCTCTTTAATCTCTTCATCCAATTTACTCTTCTCAAAGATATCTAGAATATCTTTAAACCTTCTTTCCACTCCTTCTTCTTTTATCTCTACCTTAAATTGAGTGGCGGAAATTCCCTTTTTTATTACTTTGTTTACCTCTAATCGGTAACCAGAAAGACTTAATTTTTTTAATTCCTTTTCTAATGTTTCTATTTTTAGTCCCGCATCAAGCAGGGCGCTCACAGTCATATCCCCACTGATACCTGAAAAACAATCAAAATAAGCAATTTTCATTCTTTCACCTCATTCAACTGGTTAATTAAACTGGCCATATAGCCTGCTCCAAATCCATTATCTATATTTACTACCGCTAAACCTGGAGCACAACTGTTAAGCATAGTTAATAGAGCAGACAATCCCTTAAAATTCGCTCCGTAACCTACACTGGTAGGAACTGCAATTATAGGTTTATCTACCAACCCTCCTACCACACTTGGTAATGCCCCTTCCATCCCGGCAACTACAATTAGGACATTAGCAGCCAGCAATTTTTTTGAATTAGTTAAAAGCCGATGAAGTCCTGCAACTCCTACATCATAAAGACGTTCCACCCTATTGCCCATCAGCTCAGCAATAACTGCCGCTTCTTCGGCTACAGGAATATCGGCAGTACCGCCACTGACCACTAAAATAAACTTAGAACTAACTTTCTTCCTTTCTTTTCTTGCCACTATCCTGGCTTCTTTAAAGTAAGTTACTTCCGGAATAATCTTTTTAATCTCTTGGTATACCTCAGGAGTGGCTCGGGTAGCAACAATTCTACCTCGGGCTTCCTTTATTCGCTGGGCAATTTTAGTTATTTGTTCCAAAGTTTTCCCCTGACAAAAAATAACTTCTGGAAAACCCTTCCTTAATTGCCTCTGGCTATCTATTTTGGCAAAATTCAAATCATTATAAGGGAAATATTTAAGTTTTTCCAAGACCTCTTTTATATCTATTTGACCAGCCTTAAATTGCTGCAATATTTTCTCAATTTCTCTTCTTTCTACCATTTAATTCTTACCTTTCTCCATAAAACTTTCATTCATACTCCCACTTCGGTATCCCTGCAAATCAAGGGTAATATAGATAAATCCTAATTGTTTTAATTTAATAATTATCTTTTCTCTCCAATCTTTTTTCATTAAGAAGAGCATATCTTTTTCTCTTACTTCAATTTTTGCTAGATTACTATAATGTCTTACTCTTACCTGTTCAATCCCCAAATTATGAATAAAATCTTCTGCTTCTTCTATCCTCTTCAACTTTTCTAAAGTTATTTCTTCTCCATATGGAACCCTGGTAGCCAGACAAGAATTAGAAGGTTTGTCCCAGGTGGGTAAATTCATTTCTTTAGAAAGGAAACGGATATCATCTTTGGTTAGAAGTGCCTCCTGTAAGGGACTTCTTATCTTTAATTCTCTAATTGCCTTCATCCCCGGACGATAATCACTAAGGTCATCATAATTAGAACCATCTACCACAAAATTCAAATTAAGTTCTTTTGCTAGTTCACTTATTCGGTTGAATAACTCTTTTTTACAAATATAACATCGTTCTTTAGGGTTACTGGTAAATTCTTTTTTTGACAAGATTTCAATATTATTAATTAAATGCTTCACTTTAAATTGTTGCGCCATTTTCTTAGCAACAGTTATCTCACTTAAAGGATGAATTTCTGACTTTATAGTTACTGCAATAACTTTATCCCCTAATTCTTCTCGGGCTACTTTTAATAAAAAAGTACTATCCACTCCCCCCGAATAAGCCAACAAAATACTCCCCATTTCAGATAAAATATTATATAAATTGTCTAATTTATCTTTTAAGTTATTTCTTTGTGCTTTTCTCTTTATAGACTTTTCCCCGGATTCGATAAATCGCAAACCTAAATTTTTATTATAATTTATTTTATCCATCATACATCTCAATACTCAATTCCCATTCTTGCTTTAATACCCTTTTGATAAGGATGCTTAATTTCTCTCATCTCCGTTACTAAATCAGCTATTTCAATTATCTCTTCTGGTGCTTTTCTTCCGGTGATAACTACTTCTACTCCATCAGGTTTTCCTTTTAACTTTTCGACAACTTCCTTTAAATCTAACAACTCATAATAGAGGGCCATATTGAGTTCATCAAATATTACTATATCATAATTTCCACTTTGCATCCCCTCTACACCAAAATAAAAAGCTTTTTCAGCTTCCTCATAATCTATCTTTTTTGCTTTGCCTTTATAAATAAATTCTTTGGTACCAAAGGTTTTTAAAGTAATATTAGGAATTAATTTAACTGAATGAAGTTCTCCATAATCCCATTTTTTCATAAACTGAACTATCAACACTTTCATATTTCTACCTGCTGCTCTCAGGGCTAACCCTAAGGCAGCAGTAGTTTTTCCTTTCCCATCACCAGTATAAACTTGAATTAAACCTTTCATCATACCTTATCTATCCCCCAACTCTACCTTACTCAAAACATTTAAAATTATTATACCAAAATATTTAATAAAAAACACACTAAGTTTACTTAATATAGTATCAAGTATAACGGATAAGATATTAGTTATCCGATTAGCCAGTTACCAGGTTCATCAGTTAAAATAAAGGTTGCAAATTGGGAATTGCAATTAACAGATTAAAGAACCTTAAGGATGAACTAAAATATCGCTATCATCCACTAATTGATTTTTTTATATTATACAATATTTAGAACTTAAATAATTTTCATTGTAATTTTTCAGCTAATGTATTATAATTTTGTTAAATAAAAATTAAATATCTAAAGATAAGTAGGTTAAGGGAAGAGTGGTGAAAATCCACCGCAGTCCCGCTACTGTAATGGGTGACGAAAGCTGTAATAGTCCACTGTCCAGCAATCAAAGTAAATTACGGATGGGAAGGCACAGTAAGTAGGATGACCCCTGAGCCAGGAGACCTACCTGCTTAGACAAATCAGTCACTTCTTCGTGGAGAAAGAGGGTGATATTTTTATTTATAAAATTTATAATTTACCAATTCACCAATTAGCCTATTGACCAATTTAAAAAATAAGTAACTAACTCAATAATCAAAAAATATGGAGGTCATTTATGAATATTTTTAAAAAGTATATTTTAACATTTATTTTTTTATTTTTTACATTAAATCTTTATTTATTAATGGGTTCATCAGCTACAGTCAATTATCCTTTAACTATAATCGATGATACCGGATCAGCAGTTACAATTCCTGAAGAACCACAGCGTATCATCTCTGCTGCTCCTAATAATACTGAAATTTTATTTGCATTAGGACTTGGTGATAAAGTAGTCGGAGTAACAAATTATGCCAATTATCCTGAAGAAGCAATAAAAGTAGAAAAAATAGGAGAAATGTCACCATTAAACTTAGAAAAAATTGCTTCCCTGCAGCCAGACCTTATTGTAGCTGTAGCTTTTGGAGGATTCCAGTTAAAAGAAATTCCTCGATTACGAGAATTAGGATTTAATGTATTAGTTATCGAACCTTTAACCATTAAGGAAACCCTCAAAAGTATAAAAATGGTAGCTACTGTCTGTGGAATACCTGAAAAAGGAAACACTTTGGTAGAAGATTTATCGCGAAGAGTTAATAAAATTAAATCTGAAGTTTCCAAAATTTCTATTTCTAACCGCCCCAAAGTATTTATCGGAGGAACTTACGAAACCATCTACACGCCGGGGGAAGGAACTTTACTTAATGAATTAATTACTTTAGCCGGCGGGAAAAATATTGCTGCCAGTCTTCCTGGTTGGATAAAAATAAGCCCGGAATTTGTAGCAGAAGCAGAACCAGATATAATTATAATTCCTGTGGGAGCAATGAATCCTGGAGAAGAATCAAAGATTAAAGAAAATATCTCTCAGCGTCCTGGTTGGGCTAATATTCCGGCAATTAAAACACAAAACATCTTTATAGTAAATGAAGATCTCTTTTATCGTGCTGGGCCTCGATTAGTAGATGGACTTGAATTGTTATATGAAATTTTCCATAAATAAATCACCAAAAGTAATCACCAGTTATATCAACTGGCGAAAAAAATTAATCTTAATGCTTCTTATAGGAAGCTTGGGTATCCTGGGAGTAAGCCTTGCTTGTCTTAACTTTGGGGTGGTCTCTATCCACCCCAAAGAAATTTTTTCCCTTATATGGAATAGTTCATCAGATAAAACTAACAGTTTAATTATCTGGCAACTAAGGATTCCTCGAATTATTATGGCTATTCTTGCTGGGGCAGCTTTATCTACCGTAGGAGGAGCTTTCCAGGGAATTTTAAGAAACCCTTTAGCTGACCCCTATATCCTGGGAGTTTCAGCGGGAGCTGCCCTGGGAGCCTGTATTGGTATTGCTTTACAATATACTACTGGATATTATTTAGCTTCTTTTCTTCCTTTATTTGCTTTTACAGGGGCGATGTTCTCTCTTTATCTGGTATATATGTCCTCTAAAATTAGTTATACCCTGGAATCAACTGGACTGCTCCTTGCGGGAGTAGCTATAAATTTCCTCTTTTCTGCTTTAATAACTGTCCTCTTAGCTCTTTCTAAAAGTGAATTACACTCTATGATCTTCTGGCTTATGGGAGATTTATCCACTGCTAATTGGAACAAAATAACTATAATCACTATTCCGGCAATTGTTGGTAGTCTATTTTTGTTTTTATCCTCTTTAGATTTAAATGCCTTATCTCTGGGAGAAGAAGAGGCCCTTCATTTAGGAGTTGATACTGGAAAATTGAGAATACGCATCTTTATCATTGGTTCAATAATTATAGCCAGCATAGTCTCCTTTACCGGTCTTATAGGATTTGTAGGGCTTATAGTCCCTCATATAACCCGCTTATTAGTTGGTCCGGACCATCGAGTTATGCTTCCTACATCGGCACTTTTTGGGGCAATTTTCCTTATATTGTGTGATACCTTTGCCCGAACTATTATTACCCCCACAGAAATTCCTATTGGAGCTGTAACTGCCATAGTAGGAGCACCCTTATTTATTTATCTTTTAAGAAGGAGAAATGTATAAAATGTCTATTTCTGAGACTATTTTAAAAATAGAAAACGTAGATTTTTCTTATAATGGTAACCAAAAAACTCTATCTAAAATAAGCTTTTCTGTATCAAGAGGAGAATTATTAGGAATTATTGGTCCTAATGGCTCAGGAAAAACCACTCTTTTAAAAATTGTTTCGGGGATATTAAAACCCAATAAAGGGAATATGCTTTTATTAAATCAAAATCTAAATAATCTCTCTATCGAAAAAATCGCTAAATTTATTTCAGTAGTCCCCCAGGATACGTGGGTTACCTTTAGTTTTAAAGCAAAAGAAGTAGTGTTTATAGGAAGACTGCCTTACATTTCTCGATTAAAAGGAGAAACCCTTGAAGATTATCAAATATCACAAGAAGCAATGGTAAAAACCCAATCTTTGCCTTTATCTGAAAAAAATATTCAAAAAATAAGTGGAGGAGAAAGACAAAGAGTTTTTATAGCCAAAGCTTTAGCTCAAACTCCTCAGCTTCTTCTTTTAGACGAATTTACTTCTCATTTAGATTTAAACTATAAATATGAGATGTTAAATCTCTTAAAAAAAGCTCTTACAGAAGAGGGATTAACTATCATTTCTGTTTTTCATGACTTGAATTTGGCAAGCATTGCTTCTCACCGTCTTATCCTTTTAAATGTAGGGAAAATAGAGAAGATAGGGACTCCTCAAGAAGTACTTAATGAAGAAAATTTGCAAAAGGTATATGGAGTAAAACCAATATTAATAGACCACCCTTACCTCAAAGTCCCCCAGGTAATAATGTGATAAGAATAAAATAGGGACATATCCCATTTAAAACAATTAAATTTAAATGGGATGTGTCCCTATTTTATTCTTATATTATTGATTATAAAAATACTGAAAGAGAAAGAAACTGGCTTAATAAGCAGATAACCAAAAGAACCGAAACTTCCACGATTTCATTTATTGCCCCCAGTATATCTCCGCTTATACCGCCAATCTTCTTTTGGCAATATTTTAATATCAATAATACTATCCCCATTCCGACAATCACCAGGGGTAGAAAATATAATTTAAATAATAAACTACCTATAATTGTCAAAGTTAAACTAGCAAAGATGACCTCTCTCCAGCTAACATAATCCATAAACAATTTACCCATACTATTTTTTAAACGAGCTGGCTTGCCTAAAAATGCAGCTATTACCATACTCCAACGTCCTATAGTGGGAGTAACAAATAAAACAGCATCTTTTAATAATAAAGGCATCTCTACCAGAAGGACAAACTTCAATAATAAAAGAGAAACTAAGGCCACTACCCCTTTAGCACCGGTAGAACTGTCCTTCATAATATTTAATATGTCTTCTTTATTGTTTCCCCCTAAAAATCCATCTACGCTATCGGCAAAACCATCTAAATGCAACCCACCGCTTAGCCAAATCCAAACAATTAGAATTAAAGTATCACCTATAAGTGGAGAAACGGGGAGGTAATAAAATATCCGTCTTAAAACTACCAGTAATAATCCTATTAACATCCCTACCAGAGGAAAGAAAGTCATAGAGTTGGCAAAATCTTCTGCTAAACCCTCTTCATCTTGATTAGTATTATTAGAAGGGGGGAACGAAGCTATAGGGAGAATAGTTAAAAAGTGTATAGCCAAAGATAAATCTCTTAAAATTTTCATATTTTTATCAGCCCTTTATTTTTAATGGTATTCCTGAGACCATTACAAAAACTTCATCAGCTTTATTAGCAATTATACTATTTGCTCTGCCCAGGATATCCCGATAAACTCTTCCCAAAGGATTATCTGGAACTAAACCCATACCAACTTCATTAGATACAATTATTACTTGAGCAGGCACTTTATAGGAAATTTCAGCTAATTTCTTAATTTCTACTAAAATTTCTTCTTGCCAACTGGAGTCTTCCACCTCATCTTCTTTTCTTAATAAGAGATTAGAGGTTAATAAAGTCAAACAATCTATGAGTATAACTTCTTTTTCAAAACCTAAACGACTCACCAATTCTCTAACTTTTATCGGCTCTTCGTAAGTCTTCCAGGTGTTTAGTCTCTTTTCTCTATGTTTTTTTATTCTAAAAGCCATCTCTTCATCCAGGGGTTTACCGGTAGCGATATAAACCACTTTTTTGCTTGTTTTAGCAGCTATCTTCTCTGCAAAACTACTCTTCCCACTCCTTGCTCCCCCAGTAATAAAGATTAATTTCCCTCTTGACATAAAATACCTTCTTCTTTTTATTCTTTCAGAAATCTATTTTTTAGTTTTTAGCTGTATTGCAATACACCCCTACAGTTGGCATCTTAATATAATGGGTAAATTTAGGTAGACGAGATGCCTATCATACAATTACCGGGCTTGATAAATCAAGCCCCTACATTTACATAGACAGGAAAGACGCCTGTCCTCCGGGAAGGATGATAGTGTCTGACCTTCTTACCCGACTAACTATCTAGCTCTTTTCTTATTACTCATTACTTATTACTGATCACTGCATTCTAACTCGATATTCGATACTATATACTCGATACTGTTTTTCCTATTCACTAACGACTAATTTATGGTCTTTTATTATCTACTCCGGCTTCTTCAAAAGTAGCCATTTCATTTAATATTTTAACCCCAGCCTCAATAAAACTGATACCTAAAGTTGCACCGGTTCCTTCTCCAAGTCGCATACCAAGATCAAACATCGGAACCTTTCCTAAATATTCAAGAGCAATTTTATGCCCTCTTTCCACCGAATTATGACTCGCAAATATATAATCCTTAACTACCGGTGCTAATTTAATGGCAATTAAAGCACTTGCACAAGAAATAAATCCATCAATTACAATAGGAACTCGATGGGAAGCAGCAGCTAAAATACAGCCTACTAAGCCACCAATTTCCAAACCTCCTATTTTAGATAAAACATCGAGACCATCCTCCGGGTCAGGATGATTAACTTCTATCGCTTGTTTAATCACTCTTATTTTATTTTTAAGTTGGCCTTCGTCTATCCCGGTCCCTCGACCGGTAACCTCCTCAACCTTAGATTTAGTCAAACAAGCTACTATAGCACTACTGGGGGTAGTATTAGCAATTCCCATTTCTCCTAAACCTATAATGTCAATTCCATTTCTATTTAATTCATCTTCAAATACTTCAATTCCGGCAATTATTGCTCTTTCCGCTTCCTCTTTGCTCATAGCCGGCCCCTGAGCTATGTTTTTTGTACCATAGGCAATTTTTTTTACAATTATCCCTTGGTCAAGAGGAAAGTCATTAGCTACTCCTATATCTACTACTATAATTTTTGCTCCTATATGTCGGGCTAATACATTGATACCCGCTCCTCCCCGAATAAAATTATACACCATTTGAAAGGTAACTTCTTGGGGAAAGGCACTCACCCTCTCTTGAGCAACTCCATGATCCCCAGCCATCACAAATATTACTTTTCTTTTAATTCTCGGCAAAAGAGTCCCAGAAATTCCTACTATTTGGCTGGCAAAATCTTCCAATCTCCCCAAACTTCCCTGGGGCTTGGTAAGGTTATCCAATTTTTCCTGGGCTCTTTTCATCAATTCAAAATTAATTGGTTTAATATTTTGAATAATTTCTGCTATTTTTTCATTCATCTTTCTTTTCCTCTACGTCAGTATTTAAACTATTTCCCCACCAATCTTCAAGATGAGAAGTATCATTTATCAGAGTAACAACGGGCTTATTATAATCGTAATAATTTATAATATTTAAAGCAGTTGAATATTGCTCTATATTCCACATATATTTCAATTCCATATTTAAGGCATTACATAGGATAACTCGTATAGTCCCACCATGAGAGACTAGCCCAATTGTTTTATCTTTATCTGTCTTTTTGTGCTCTTCCAAAATTTTGTTTAATTCGGTCATCACCCGATTATTTAAGTCCACTAAGCTCTCTCCTTGAGGAATGTTGATTTCTTCCTTAATATTTTCTAACCAAGATTTGATTTCATAGCCATTCCCATATCTGGCCATAACTTCCTCAAAGGTATACCCTTCCCATATCCCAAAATTCATTTCTCTTAAATTTGAATTTGATATAATATCTATTCCTCGAGACCTGAAAACAATCTCTGCAGTATGTCGAGCCCTCTTTAAATCACTACAGTAAACTACATCCACAGGTAGTTCTTTCAAACGGTAGGCCAATCTCTCCGCTTGCCATATCCCTTTTTTAGTTAAATTTACATCTTGAAACCCAGAAAATTTTCTTTGGACATTACCTTTACTCTTAGTAAATTATAATTTTAGTCATAATTAAGTTGTAGGGGCACAATGAATTGTGCCCTCTTAATATTATTACCTAATTTCCCCTGTGGGCACGATGCATCGTGCCCCTACCTTAACGAGACATCATACCCCTACATTACTATTTTGTCTACTTTTTGAGTTACAATCATATATAAAAGATAATAAAAAATATCAGTCTCTTTTTCCACGAAGAGATGATTCTATATTTATAAACTGGTAGGTCTCCTGGCTCAGGGGTCAATCTAATCGCTGTGCCTTCCCATCAGCAATTAATTCTGATTGCTGGACAGTGGCGCCTATTACAGCTTTCGTCACCCATTACAGTAGCAGGTCTCTTTTTTGATCAAAATTAATAAAATATATTTTAAAAATTAATTAATCTTTTAAGGAATTAAACCATTTTATTTTCTATATAAAACTTTATTTTATCTCGTACTTTCCGAAATGCTTGAACAACTTCTTCTTCGCTCCCTTGAGCTTTAGCAGGATCTTCTATTGCCCAATGGATTCTTTTGACTTTCCTTGGGAAAATAGGACATCTTTCAGCCGCATCTCCACACAAAGTAACTACCATATCTATCTCATTAATAGGGATGTCTGATAAACTTTTTGATTTTTGAGAAGAGATATCAATGCCTATTTCATGCATAACTTTTATTGCCATAGGATGTATCCCCTTCGGTTCTAACCCTGCACTAAAAATTTTTTTATCTTTGGGCAGCATCTTTCTAGCCAATCCTTCTGCCATCTGGCTGCGACAAGAATTCCCGCTGCATAAAAATAATATTCCTTTTTTTGAAACAACCATTTTTTACCTCTTGCCCTTAATAAAAATATAAAAAAACAGGGACAAACATCTGTTTATTTAAAATACGGTACTTAATTGCCCATTTTTAAAAAATTTAAGCCTCAAGATTTATACTTGCAAAAGCAGGCAAAGGCACCACTTTCCGTATGTATCTCGGGAACGTTTCTGAAGGTGCACTAAATCCCTAAAACTTCAACTAACCAGTCAAGAAATTCCTCAAGTCCTATTAAACCTTATTGAATTTACGTTAAAAACTGGTAAATTACTAAGCTGTTATCAATATTCCCTGTGGTATTCAGAAGAAAATGGAATATGTCCCTATTTAAAAGTAAATCCTTTTTTCCCAAAGAGCTTCAAACAGGCATCTACTACTTCCGGGTCATAGAGGATGCCTCTGTTCTGCGAGATTTCCTCCAAGGCTTTATCTATTCCAAGAGCTGGTCTATAAGGACGATGAGAGGACATTGCTTCTACTACATCAGCTACCCCTAAGATGCGGGCTTCTAAGAGGATCTCCTCGCCCTTTAGACCCTGGGGATATCCTGAACCATCTAACCTTTCATGGTGTTGGAGGATAATTTGGGCAATAGGATAGGGGAATTCTATGGATTTTAAGATATCATATCCTACTTGGGAATGTCCTTTAATTAGGCTAAATTCTACATTAGTTAATTCGGTAGGTTTACTTAAAATTTCAGTGGGCAGACCAATCTTCCCGATATCATGGATTAAAGAGGCTATTCTTATCCCCTCAATCTTATCTTCAAAAAGACCTAATTCCTGGGCAAGGGTAACAGCTAATTGGCAGACTTTATGCTGATGACCGGAGGTATAGGGATCTCTTGTCTCTATTATCTTGGACATACTATCGATAGCTGCATTCATAGTCTTCTTTATTCTTTCCTCCGCATGCTTACGTTTGGTGATATCCGTTAAAGAAGCTATGCTCTTTTTGGTATTAGGTATTACCACTATTCTTACAAATATGTCTTTTACCCTGCCTTTTTTATCTATCAAACGAAATTCATACTCTGTTGGTGCTTCGTCTTCGGCTTTTTTTCTTTCACTATGATACTTTTTCATTCTTTCTAAATCTTCTGGAACAATAAATTCTGTCCATTTCATCTTGTTTTCAATTTCATCTTTAGTATATCCACTTAATTTCTCGCCCTCTTTATTAATCATAGAAATTGTTGTGTCTTCTTCAATAATTATCATAGCAGTACCGGTATTTTCAAATAAAGTTCGATATCTTTCTTCTGATTCTACCAGGGCTCCTTCTATCTTCTGGTACTCGGTTAGCGCTTGTTGAAATTTTTCAAATAACCGGGTGTTTTCTAAAGCGACCGCAGCTATATTAACTAAAGGTTGTAATTTTTTGATATCACCTTTCTTGAATTTACCTGGAATATGACTATCTAAATTCAATAACCCAATAACTCTTCCTTTTATACAGATAGGCATAGATAAACGTGATTTTATCCAGCTGGTTTCCTTAAAAATAATCCATTGGTGATTTTTATAAGTATCTGAAATTAACAGGGGCCTTGCTTTTTCAATTGTTTTTTTTTCTAAAGGAAGTTCCTCCAATAAATGAGCAAAACTATTTACAAACTTTTTACCACCATATTTATCATATCCAATTGAATAAACATTGTATATTTTCCCTTTTTCAATAAGATTAATATTACAAGCAGAATAAGGAATAAGGAGTTTTGTTTGCTGAAATATTTCCTCTAATACATCTGTAAGGCTGATTTTTGAGGTAAGCGCAAGAGCAACTTTGGTTAATACCTTAAGTTGTGCTTTATTCTTTTTCATATCTTTCATTTTTTTATGCCTCTATAGGAATATATAATTATTTATATAATAGTATTTCCATCAGGTTTTATATATGATAAGTTACGGAAGTTTCATAACAAATTATGAATTTTTAGCTATAATTATGTTGTAAGGCCACAATTCTTATTAACCTCATATATTATTGGTATACTACAAAGATCTTAAAAATCCTCTTTTTTGATCAAAATTAATGAATATATTTTAAAAATTAATTAATCTTTTAAGGAATTAAACCATTTTTATTTTCTATAAAAAAATAGGGACAGTCACTTGTTTATTTCAAAACGCATGACAAAACAACATCTCATACTTCTCTTTTTTAGGAGTTTATATATAGGGGTAAGTTTTGAAATATCACTCTTTACGCACTCCATTTTCTTTAATATCAAGATAGAGCATTTGTACAATATTTCCTTATTAAATGGACACAGAAAGCTCCTTTCCTATAAAAAATATTTTTTATAATTATATCACAGAGATTTGACTACATTATGGCAACAATAGGTGAAAAAATTATATTCTTGTAATTTTTTTAAAGAGGGGCAGGTTATTTATTTTCTTAGTATAAATGCGGGAGAACAAAATAAGTCTGTCCCCTTTTACCACGCCCTGGTATACCAAGTCTCGCAATGACAGAGCAGGTCAGATGAATTTGACCCCTACCTTTTAATTTTAATAATACGACAAATGGGTGGGGGAATCCTTCTTTTTCGGAAAATTATAGGAGAAATATTTACCAAATTACCCCAATAGATAGTGTAGCGTAAGTGCCATAGGTAGAGCGGAAGTAACACTTGGTTGGTCATTCCGCACTTGATACGGAATCCATAAGAAAATTACTTTGATAATAAATCTTTAATCTGTTTTTCCGGATACCGGGTCATAATTATAAATCCTAAAAGAGCTACTATGCTTCCCAATACCGGAGCTAATCTTACTCCCATAGGGTTACTAACATCTTTTCCGAAAATAGAATATAAAAGAGCAAGGCTTGCAGTAGAAAGCCCTAAATTGAGTTTCATAAAGAAGCCCTGGACACCAAAATACATAGCTTCTCTTCTCTCGCCAGTCTTTTCATAATCAACATCGCAAAGTTCAGAAAGAATCACTTTGGGAATAATTATTAGAATTGCTGTGGGGAAGCCCATAAGTCCTGTAACGACCAGTCCCCATAATTTAGGGTTAACCGGAACCAGACCGGTAAGAGATAAGAGAATAGAAAATATAGAGAATAAGCCAAGGCTAACAATCATTATGACCTTCTTCCCAAAAGTCTTCGTTAAGAATCCTACAATCGGAAAACAGATAGCAGCCACAATAAAAAGGATAGTAAACATATTACTGGCAAAAGCCTCATCAGCTCGCATTAGAGTAATCACAATAGGTATGGCGGATGAGCGAACAATATTAAAAAGAAACCATAGAGACATATTTGCCAGAAGGTAGATGATAAAAAATTTATTTTTTACCGTTTTTTTAAAAGAGTCAATAAGAGGAACTTTACTGGGTTTGGCACTGGAAAATCTTTTCTCATCTACAACAAATACAGCCGTATATAATAATAGAGCCCCAAGAATAGCCAGACAAATAACCATTTTCCGGTAAGATTCTACATAACTAGCGTTTTGTCTAAAAAAAGTCAAAAGTAGAGGACCGCCAATCATTACCACTGCTGAACCAATTAGGGAGAAGTATCCTTGAGCTGTGGTTATGCCAATTCGAGCTTTCTCATTATGCCCTAATTCAGGTATTAAGGCAAGGTAGGGAACAACGTATACAGTAAAGAAAAAGCCTCTTACCTTTAAATTCTTCCATCTCCTTCTCCTTTCTTAGAAATCCTATTACCAGTAATTCGTTTTCTAAATACTTTTAAATTTCGTTCTACAATTGCAATGAGCGAAGCGACAAAGCAATCACTTAATTTGTAAGCACTTGAGATTGCTTCGCTATCGCTCGCAATGACAAATCATTGTGATATTATTAAGAAAATGCTTTACCAGTTGTCAATTTATATTATATTATAGGTTTTCTCAACATATTTTTCTTCAAATTCAACATTCTTATCTTCGTGATATTCTGCCTTTTCTCTTTCTTTATATAATTTTTTAATATCAATTTCACCTGTAACCAAGCTATCTCCCTCATAATGAGGAGATAAAGATACCACTCCATCTTTATTTGGAGTCATTGACCAGGGGGCAAAGATACTTGCCTTTCCGGTAAAATGCATACCGAAAATCCATCCATTTAAGGAGGATTTCAAACCATATAGATATGATTCTTGCACTCTGGGCCAAATTCCTCTTAGAGCTTTCCAAAGATTATATTCTTCTAAATTAGCAATGGGTAAAATAACTATATCCGCTCCTATCTCTCTGGCGATACGGAAAGTCTCAAAGTAAGTAGCATCCATACAAATAGGGCATACTACCTTACTAAAAGGCAAAGAATACACCTCCATATTATTAGCTCTTTTTGTTCCTAATTTAACCTCAAAATCAGTAAGGTGTATTTTCTTTTGAGTCCCTATTAAATTTCCCTCGGGCCCAAAGAGAGAACCAACATTATAAATTCCTTCTTTCTCCTTTAAAATATAACTTCCGGTATAAATATATATTCCATATTCCTTCGCTAAAAAAGAAAAAATTCTTTTAATTCCTCCCTCTATTGGCTTAGCAACTCCTTTAAAAAGGGTAGTCAGTAAATGGTTACTCCCTTTTAAATGAGATTCATCATTCCTATTTTTAACCTTCATCGCTTTTTTATTTAAAGTTTGATTCAATAAATTAAAGCCAGGTATTAAACCGAACAAATCAAAAAAGTTATATTCCGGGAAGACAATCAGATGACTATCTTCTTTGGCAGCTTGGTCTATAAAACTGCAAAGCATATCTATATATCTCTCGATGCTATTTACCAAATGAATCTGCCTTTGGACACAGGAAACCCGAACATTTTTCGAATCAATATCTTCTGAAAGTCTTCTTCTTACTACCCTTAATTGCTGGCAATATTTTTCTATTCTTTCTGAGGATATTTTTTTGTTAAACCATTTTTCTATCAAGACTTCTATATTCACGACACCCATCTTCCTTTAAATGTTTAAACATTTTCATCTGCCAATAAAATTCTCGATTCAATTGGGACAGCACATCAAATTTGGAAATTGCTTTTTTTCTTTGCTCATTATCCAATTGGGTAACTATTAAACTTTTTTGTCCTCTACTTCTCTCTAAATATCCATCTCCCTTTTTAGTCATTTCCAAAGGAGCATAAATAACCGATTCTCCCCAAAAACTTTGCTCTCCCAGGAATCCATTAAATCCGCTCTCTACCGCAAAGAATTGATTCTGCTGGACTTCCTGCCATATACCACTAATTTGCAAAGAACGGTTCTTTTCTCCTATAAATCCTATCGGAGACAGAACAATATCTGCACCCCTTAAAGCCACCATTCTGGAGACCTGGGGATAAAAAACATCAGTGGAAATTATTAAGGCCAGTTTCCAATCTTTTATCTCTTTTAATTCAATCTTTGTACCCCGAGAAAATCCCAATTCTCTTTCCCAGCAGGCTAAATAAATTTGCCGCTGCTTAAACTGAACTTCTCCATCTATTATCAGGCAGGATTCATGATAGATATTGCCTTTTTCTTTTTGCCAGTAACTTCCGGGACAAATTGCCATATTGTAATTTTGAGATAAAGTTTTAACCTGTTCGATATATTCCCCGGCATCTGATTTGTTTATTAAACTCCTTACACTTCTATTATCTGGGCAGCTCAGTTGCTGATAAAAACACCCTGTAAATCCAGGAAAGACGATTATGTCAACCTGTTCTTTTGCCGCTCTTCCCAGATATTCTTTTATTTTATCGACCAGGGTCCTGGGTTTATCTATTCTTTTCCATTCATTCTTTTGCCATTCTACTGAAGCTACCTTCATCTACTTATTCCTGCTCCCCTCCTTAATCAAGATATAATAGAGGGAATAAGCCAGATATCCACAGCCCGATGCAAAACCAACTCCGGTTTTGGCTTCTCCTGAATCTTTATCAAAACTCTCTGCCAGAAGACCGTAGTCCATATGCGGATTATTTATATTTATGATAGCACCGTTTCGACAATCAATAATAGGTATGCTCAGATAATGATTCCCGACATATAAAACTCGATCATTTTTTACTATTTCTTTAGGTCTGGTAAAAATTTTATTCATTTAAATAAATCCTTTTTAAAGTTGTCATTGTCATTCCCTTGGCAACTTTGACCCTTTTTAAAGAAATTTAATTACCTTTAGTAGATACAGTAAGAGATTTCAAATAGATGTGGGGGAATTTATATTTACCAGAAATCCATCTGGACTTATCTCCTAGAGCAATTATATTTTTTAGTTCTTCTATGGCATTACCGGCAATCATCACATCTTTAACCCGACCTATTATTTTGCCATTTTCTATTTTATATCCCAATTGTACATTATTGGAGAAGGCTCCGCTTATTATATTCCCTTGTCCCAGACCGAGAACCTGGTCGATAATTATCCCTTCTTTAATATCTTCAATCATTTCAGAAAACGAAACTGTTCCTTCTTCCATTATTAAATTATTTAGAGTAGGCGCAGGTTCGCTTTGTATTCCAGCCCTTAAACCATTTCCGGTACTCTCTACCCCAGCCATTCCTGCTGTCTGTAAATCATAATAAAAATTCTTAATCTCTCCTTTCTCAACCAAAGGATATTTTTTCATTTCTACACCTTCATCATCAAAAGGAGCACTGCCTAAGGCAAAATCTATTGTGCCATCATTATAAAGAGTCAACAATTGACTCCATAGTTTCTTATTTTTCTGATTAGCCAAGGGAGATATTTTTTCCCAAACCATCCTACCATTTAAACCCCTAATTACGGGAAGAATTAAGGTTAAAGCTGCCTTGGGGGTAAAGATAGCTGGCATCTTACCATTATTTATAGGGACAATCTTTTCTCCCCATTTAATATTTTCCATAATTTCAGAAACCAATTCCTCAGTATTAAGTTTGTCTTCTCCAGATTCAAGTGAGGAATAAATCATCAACATATCTTGATCTTCAATTTGCTGAACCATCATTGAATAAACAATTGCCGTCTTATTATAAGAAAAACTTCCTCCTCGAGAATTAGCATACTCTACCTCACTATAATCTTTTAAGATAGTGACATCACATCGCAATTTTGGGTTAAAATCTTTGACTCTTTCTATAATGTTCTCACCAACCTTAACCATCTCTTCAATACTTTTATCTACTACTTTCTCATCATATACAATTACTTTTTCTTTTTTGCCTCCTTCGATTTTTTCTGGAAAATCAAAAGAGGCTTTTACCCCAAATTCTGAAGTAGCTACCGCTTTTTCAACCATTAAATCAAAATCTTCACTCCCAGTAAACGAAGAAAATCCTATCCTACCCTGATTAATTACTCTTAACGCTTTCCCCTCGCTCTCTGAAATATCAATAGATTTTAACCTATTTACTTCAAAATTTACCGGAACAGTCTTGCTCTTTACTTTAAATAGTTCGGCTGAGTCTACTTTCTTGCCGACTTGCTGTAAATATTTTTCCATCTCACTTACCCCCCACTACTACTTTTTTTATCCTGAGGTGGGGGCTACCAAAAGATACGGGCAAGGGACCTTGTCCTGACTTTCCGCAACCTCCACTAGATTCAATCATCTTTAAATCATTTCCTACTCCTTCAATATTAAGAAGGGTAGTAAATAAATTTCCACTTAAAACTACATCTTTTACTGGTTCGGCAATCTTTCCATCTCTTATCATATAACCTTCCCCAGCACTAAAGGTAAACATCTCAAAAGTAGTCATCCCTCCATAACAATCCTTGGCGTAAATTCCTTTCTTTATTCCCGATAATAGATCTTCAAAAGGAGTATCTCCATTTTCGATATAGGTATTAGTCATTCGAACAATGGGTTTAAAGCGATAATTAAGGGCTCGGGCGTTTCCAGTTGGCTCTTCTCCCATTTTAGCTGCAGTCTCCCGAGAATGAAGTCTACCTACCAGGATACCATCTTTTATCAGATAATTTTTCCTGGTTCTAATCCCTTCGTCATCATATTTAGCCGAACCCAATAAGTTGGGGATAGAGCCATCATCAACTACATTAAGTTTGGGAGAGCCAAATTTCTTTCCTAATTTCATTAAACCGCTCATTCTCTCGTCCTCATATAAAAAATCAGCTTCACTAAGATGCCCAAAGGCTTCATGGATAAAAACGCCGCCTAATATTTGATCTAAAATAACTGTATATTCTCCGCCTTCCACTGACTCTGCCCTAAGAAGATTGACTGCTCGAGAAGCTGCTCTTTGTGCTTTGGGGGAAATTTTTTCTATTATTTCAAAACCTTTAGTAGTCCCAATGCTTTCATTGGCTATCTGAACATTATCTCCCTTTCGAGCTATGGCTGTAAAACTCACACTTAAGAATGGTTTTTCCTGTTCGATATAACTACCTTCAGAATTAGCAAAATAAATAGTAGAAAATTTGTCGGTATAAATTACCTTAGAAGATTGAATCTGAGGACTAAAATTCATAATTATATTATTATAATTCCCCACCAATTCCTTCTTTTCTCTCAAACTTATCTGACGGAAATCTTTATCTAAATCCTGCTTAATTATTTCCACGACTGGCGAATTAACAGCTAATCTACTTTCTTCTTTTCCAATCAATCTCGCTACTTCTATTGCCTCACTAACCTTTTCTTCTAAATTATCAAACTGATTAAAGGAAATAAATCCCCATCCGCCTTTCACCAGCGCACGAACATCTCCTCCTATCTGTTGAGAACAATTAATCTTCTCTAACTTTTCCCCTTGAAAATGAATGGTAGTAAACTCTTTTTTTTCCGCCCTTATCTCAATATAGTCTGCTTTGTCCTTTTTATTTTTTAGAACTTTTTCAAAAATCTCTCTCATCATTATATTCTCCTTGCCCCCCTACCTTACTATTTTGTCTGATTTTTGGGTTTCAATCATATTATAACTTTTTCATTCTTTATTCAGTCTTCTTCTGTTTCGCTTATTTTATTTTTTAATATTATTTCTTCATCTAAATAAATTGGTCGTTCTAACCACCAGATCCATTTGCTCCATTTCTCTTTAAAGTCTTTACTCTCCTCTTTAATATTTATAAACCCACTTATTTTTGCTTCCATTTCATCAGCATAGTGTAGAGCAATAGCTGCCAAAATGCTGGGCAACTTCGGTGAGCCAAATTCAAAATGACCATGATGACTTAAGATAGTATGTTTCACCATTAATTCTAAATCTTGAGGAAAATCTTTTAAATTCTTTATCTTCTGATCAATCATCTCCAAACCTAAAGCAATATGACCAAGGAGCTTACCTTCATCAGTGTGTTCGATAACTTGGTCATAGGCATATTCCCTTACTTTACCTATATCATGAAGTATAGCCATAGTAATTAAAAAATCACGGTCAATTTCTTTATAGATATTACATATAGCCTCACAAATAGTCACGACACTTAGAGTATGTTCAAGCAAACCTCCAATATAAGGTTGGTGCACTTTGGTGGCAGCAGGAGCCCTTTTAAATTTTTCTACAAATTGCGGATCATCAAAAAAAGCTTTCAAAAGAGCTTTCAAATAACTATTCTCTATAGACTTAATCTTCAACCACAATTTCTTTATTAATTCATCTAAATTTTCTTTTGATTGGGGTAAATAATCTGAATAATCTAAAGGAGCAGCTTTTATAATAGAAGAGATAGTTGCTTGAAGGCTGCCATCATCTTTCTGTTTGGTTATGAAGCCTTGAATATGAGCAAACTGAATAGTACTAAGTTCCTCAACTTTATCAATAGAAACATCCCAATTTATGGCTTCGATTTCTCCAGTCTTATCAGCAATTTTAAAAAACATATCAATGGTTTTTTTATCTCTTCTCACTTTAAACTCTTTATTTTTCAATAAAAATACATCATTTATCCGGGAATTCAAACTTAAATCAGTTATCATCTGTTTTTTGCCCAAAACACTTCACTTCCTTTCTTTGATATTTTCAATAGGGGAAATGGGGACAGGCTACTTTTTTGATTTAAAAAGTTACCTATCCCCTTTTTCTCTTTTTCTTATCTCAACTTGATACTATATACTCAATACTCGATACTGTATATAATAAATACTTGACAATAATCTTTATTTTCTTTATTCTATTCTCAGTAAAACCCTAGTAATTATATATCAATTTTAAATTAGTCTTCAAACACAAGCCGAAGTGGCGGAACTGGTAGACGCGCTACGTTCAGGGCGTAGTAGGTGTATGCCTGTGGGGGTTCAAATCCCCCCTTCGGCACCTCTTTACATAATCAGATAGCGCTTCTACTACTCTATCCATTTCCCAATCTTCTCCAATGGTAAATCTGATAAATTGGTCGCCCAAACCAGAAAACTCATTTTCCCAGCCAGGTAAAGCATAAACTCCTCTTTCCTTTAAATGCTTCCAAATTTTTTTACATTCTTCTTTATCTCTAAACTCTACTAAAACAAAATTTGCTTTTGAATCATAAGCGAAAAATCCTAACTCATTTATTTGCCTTACAAACTTATCTCTTGTTTTCTTTATTTTCTCCCAAGCTTTTTGATAATAATCTAAATATTTCAGGACCTTTTCTGCAGCCTTCTCGGCCATTCTATTCACTCTAAAATATTGACCAAAAGCTGCCAATCTTCTTATATTTTGCGGGTTAGAAATGGCAAAGCCCAAGCGCAATCCGGCTAATCCAAAATTTTTAGAAAAACTTCGGGAAATAACCAAATTATCATATTTGTCAATTAAGTCTACCATAGTTTCTTCTAAATATTCATAATTACACTCATCAACTACCACCATCCCTTTTGTTCTTTGTAGAATATCAATAATCTTTTCTCTGGGGATTCCTGTCCCGGTAGGATTATTAGGATTACATATCCATATCAATGAGGTTTTCTTTAGTTGTTTAGCAGAATAATTAATATTATATTCTCTATTATGCAGACAATTAACTAAAACCTTGGGTAAACCTGATCTATCAGCACTGACCTCATATTGAAAAAAAGTAGGAATGGGGATTAAGACCTCTCCTTGATAAGCTCGAGTAACTATTTCAATAACTTCATCTGAACCATTAGTGGGCAAAATATTCTCTCTATTTACTCCTACATGCTCTGCTAAAACTTGACATAGTTGGGAATACCCTCCTCCTGAAGGATAAAGATTAATGTCCTTTAATTCTGTAGACAACTCTTTTAGTAGCATGGCAGGCAGAGGATATTTAAAATAGGAATGACTTAAAAATATTTTTTCTTTTTTAAAAGGTTTTATCTTCTCTTTGTTTTTCATCTTTTTGTTCTAATTATTTTCTCCTCTTTTTATCATTTTATCCTTTAAGATATTTAGAGATTAGCTCTTTCCATTCTTTATCGAAAACTCCTCTTAAAGAATCTTTTTCTCTTTCGGTCATAAAAGAAGCTTCGATAGAATTAAAACTAATCTTTCTAATCTCCTCTAAACTAAATCCAAACTTTTTAATTAAAATTAAATATTCTTTAGTAATCGAAGTATCAAACATAGTAGGGTCATCAGAATTGATAGTTACCATTAACCCTTCTTTAAAATAATTTCTAACTGGATGTTCTGCAAATTTTTTACATGCCCGCGTCTTGATATTACTTACTACACACACCTCTAAAGGTATCTGTCTTTCTTTAAGAAAAGCAATTAATCGGGGGTCTTCATAAGCCCTTAATCCATGACCTATCCGCTCTGCTTTCAATTCATTCACAGCTGCCCAAATAGATTTAGCACCATCAGTCTCACCAGCATGGGCAGTAAGCCGAAAACCTAGTTCTCTGGCTTCCCCATAGACTTTGGCAAATAGACCTGCCAGGAATATTTTTTCACTTCCTCCCAGCCCAATGCCTATAAGCCCCCGCCCTAAATAACCGCTCAGTTCTTTCACCAAATTAAGCCCCATGCGCGGACCATAATCCCTGACTACATCTACAATCAATTCACTTCGAATTCCAAAATCATCAAAAGCTTTTTTCTTACCTTTAATCAAACTTTCGGTTATTCCAGATGCAGATAATCGCTTATTTCTGAAAGTGAAATCTCGAGGAGAATAGAAAGCCTCTACATATTTCACATTTTGTTCACTCAGACTCTTTAGAACCTGGTAAGATAATTCCTCAAAATCCTCATATTCAGTAATAAAACTGTTCTTCCATAACCAAACTTTAATAAATTGAGTAAAATTAGAGTAGGTTAAATGCCTTTTAAGGTCTTTAAGATTCTTGATGGAGGAATTTTTATTTCGTTTTTGAATAAAGTTTAATAAAGTTGGTAAAGGAATTGCTCCTTCTAAGTGGAGATGGAGTTCAACTTTAGGTATTTCTCGCATAAATTGCGCTAATTTGTCCGAATGTTCTATTTCATTATTATTAAGAATTTGTATCTCTCTCCCTTTCAATCTTTCTCAAATCTGCCTCTCCCAAACCAAAATAATGCCCAATTTCATGAATAACCACTTTTCTGACCGATTCTTTTATGTCTTCTTTATTTTTACAACGAATTTCTATAGGTTTTTTAAAGATAATAATCTTATCAGGTAAAACATTCTTATACCAGATACCTCTTCTGGAATAAGGAACCCCCCGATAAAGACCTAAAAGACCATAGGGCGATCTGATCTTCATCTCCCTAAGAAGTTCTTGAGAAGGCAAATCTTCAATAACTACGGCAATATTTTCCATCCTTTCTCTGAATTTTTCAGGAAGGGTGCTTATTGCCTCAGTTACTAATTCCTCAAATTCTTCTTCGGTTACTTTCATTTTACTTTTTTAGCTTTTCTTCCAAATTTTTTATAAATTCTTTCACTTTCTGCAGGTATTGGTCCCTGTTTACTTCTCGGGAGGTCAACTCAAGTAAAGCAAGTGGAGGTTTTTGGCAGATATCTTCCATATCTGTAAATACCTTCTTAGCATCTGAACCCAAACAGGTGCAGAAAAAAGCTACATTTTTAAAATCTTCCTTATGTAAAGAAAGATAGGTCCTGATAGGAGCAGATATATTTCCAGCCCAAATAGGAGTTCCAATAATTACCAGATCATATATAGAGGGATTTTTCTTAAGTTCTTTAATTGTAGTAAATCTTCTATTAACAGCATCATTGCCAGCGCTTAAAAATCCTGAAACTCCTCTTCTATCTTTTGTATCAAAAATTTCTTCAATGTCACACTTTAAGATTTCAGAAATAGCTTTGGCTACTTTTTTAGTTCTGCCGCTTCTCGAATAAAATACTACCAATATTTTTTCCATTTTATAACTTCCCTTCCATTTTTTCTTACTTTCCATTATAGCTAATTTCCTTCATAAAAAAAGCTTTAGAAATAGTTATGAATTATTATCGGAAAAATTTAGTCAATAAATTCTAATACCTCGTCTATTTTCTTTACAATCTTGGGTTTTGGCTCTTGATCAGGAATACCCATCGGAACTAATGCCATTAACCTCCATGGTTCTTCTATTTTCAGTATTTCCTTTAATGCCGGTGCAGCAATTAGAGGGCCACACATCCAGCAGGTTCCATAACCTTTTTCTGTAGCAGCCAACAATAAATTCTCCACTGCAGCAGCAACACTTTGAATCTCTACCTGGGAGCGCAAGAGCTCTGCTTGGCCCTTCTTTAACCCCTCTAACTTTAATACCTCGTCAATCATTGAATGATAAGGTTTTACCAGTACAGCAAAAACCAGGGGTGCCTTTACAAAAAAAGTAGAATAAGCCCTCATCCCCTTTACTTTAACTCCTGCTCCTTTTAATTCTTGCCAGTTACTAACTTCTTCTATTTCGTTCATAATTGCCCTTTTCATCTCTCTCAATATATCTTTATTGCTTATAGCTATAAAACGCCACATCTGTTTATTGTGAGCACTAGGGGCAAGGGTAGCTGCATAAATAATATCATAAATATCTTCTTTGGGAATTTTATCTGATCTAAATTTACGTATACTCCTTCTTTTTTTAATTGCCTCTATTAATTCCATTGTTATTACTCCTTCCATTTATAATGTCCCACTGGCATTACGTATAAGGGGATAGGTTGCGCCCGCAGAGGGTGCAATCCTGAAACCTATTCTTTTTTCAATAATTCCCTGGGCTGACCACAAGAGTTGCGAAACCTGTTCCAGAGTTAAAGAATAATCTTTAAATTCTCTTCTTGATCTCCTTCTGGCTAAGGCCTCTTCCACTGACATTTTCCCTTCTAACTGAGGTAAAGGGAGTTTAATCTCCTCTTCTGAAAAGGCATAAGCTATCAAAGGAGTTATAAAGATACTAATCATTATCAAAATAAATATTTTAGCAATTAACCAACCTCCTTAAATTGCTCTTTTTCCCAGTCATATTTTTCTACCAATTCCCCAAAACTCATCTGGCCACACTTCACCTTTTCTATATATCCCTTGCTCTGAAAGAAAAAGTTCTCTAAAGGATCTAATCTCTCGCCCTCTAACATCTTCAAAAGTATCTTAGAATATAAGCGGTCATACAGCTTTATAATATTTTCTTCTTTTTGTTTAATACCTACTTTTGTGTTATCAATTCTCTCTATCCAATATCCCAAATTTACCAAATCTGGAGTTTCTTCATATCCTGACTGAGCAAAAAATTCTAAATCCTTCTTATGAGGTCTCAACTCCTCCAACCTTCCAATATTATAGCCCAACATATTCTCCAAAGCTATAATTGATTTTTCCTCTGCTCGCACTTTTTCCACAATATTTACCTTTATATCCTTATCAATCAATAAAGTGTTATTAAACAATTCTCATCATTCTCCCTATTCTATATTCTGCCTAAATAATAGCCATATATAAAATTTATATATAATTTTTTCTTTTTAATTTTATCACATTATTCTATTAAGGCAAGATGTAAACAAAAGTGCCAGGCACCTTTGTTTACATCTTGACAATAAACATACGTTTGTTTTATAATATAATTAAATCAGTAGACAAGGAGGTAGAATATTTTGTCCAAATATTCACTTTCCTCCAACCTTACTAAAACTTTTCAGTTAATTCAAAAAAAGATTAAAGAGAGTGGTTATCCACCCACTGTTCGAGAAATCTGTAAAGCAGTAGGGGTGACTTCTTCTGCTACTGCCCATAAATATCTTACTATTCTGGAAGAAAGAGGTTATATCAGTCGAGAGAAAGAAAGGTCTCGGGCTATTAAAATTATACCCCAGACCAAGAAAGTGCCTGTAGTAGGAAGTGTAGCTGCCGGAGAGCCTTTGTGGGCCTTAAAAGATATCACCGAAATTATCCCTATCCCCGAAGAACTTTCTGGTAGCGAAGAAAGTTTTATGGTAAAAGTTGAGGGTGATAGCATGATTGGCGACCACATTCTTGATGGAGATTATGTTATGGTTAAACCCCAGCAAGATGCAGACAACGGGGATATCGTCATCGCTCTTTTAAATCAGGAAGAAGTTACCGTAAAAAGATTGTACAAAAAAGATAATCAGATTACCCTGCAACCTTCTAATCCTCTTTATAAACCTATAAATACTAAAAATGTAATTATTCTGGGCAAAGTTGTCGGAATTTTAAGAAGATTTAAGGGAGGGAAAAAACAGTAGATATGTTATATGTTGGCACTTCTGGTTTTAGCTATAAAGATTGGATAGGGCCCTTTTATCCTGAAAATATTGATAAAAAAGAGATGCTTAAATTGTATGCTCAAAAATTCAAGGTTACCGAAATTAATTCTACTTACTATAGTATACCCCACCCAGCATCTTTTTATTATTTACAACAAAAGGTCCCTGCTGACTTTAAATTTGTAGTAAAAGCTAATCAAGAAATGACTCATAGCCGAGAGGAAAATCCCACCGTCTTCAATGATTTCAAAAAATCTATAAAACCCCTAATAGAGTCAGGTAAATTCGCTTGTGTATTAGCCCAATTCCCTTATTCTTTTTATAATACTCCCATCAATCGGGATTATCTTCTCCGCTTTAAAAAAAGGATGGAAGATATACCTCTGGTGGTAGAATTTAGAAATTCCTACTGGATAAATGATGAAATATTTAGAATTTTAAAAAACAATGATATAGGCTTTTGTTGTGTAGACCAACCCCAGATCAAAGGCTTAATTCCTCCTATAGCTGAAGCTACTTCTAATCTGGGTTATGTCAGATTTCACGGTCGAAATAAAATCAATTGGTGGGAACATGAAAAAGCTTATCAAAGATATGATTATCTCTATACTGAAGAAGAATTAAGAGAATGGGTGCCAAAAATAAAAAAGATTGCGGAAAAAACCACCGACCAATATATCTTTATGAACAATCATTATAAAGCTAAAGCAGTTAAAAATGCCTTGATGTTAATCAAACTCCTTAGAGAAGAAATAAAAGCTGGAGAAATTAAAGAAGTAGAGAAAGGGCAGGAAAAAGAGGAACAGGATTAAAAAAGATTACTTATATTTTTTTTGCCCTCCGATACAAACATTAGTTCGGGATACGAGTTGCAAAATTAATTCGTATCTCGTATCCCCATTTTCACGAGGACAAGTCTCGTGAATCGTATCTCGTTAAGAAGAAAGAAAAGATAGCGGATATAGTTGGTTAGTTAGTTAGCTGGTTAATTGATAATTAGTAATTAGTGATGAGTAATAAGTGATAGGTGACAGGTTTATAACTTCGGAGGTAGGGGTGTATTGTATCCGCTCACTAACGACTGATTTAGTAAGAAAGGATTTTAAAAAATGGATATGGTGCATTTACATGTACATTCTCAATACAGTATGCAAGATGGACTTTGCAGTATTGAGGATTTAATAAAAAAAGCTGCAAAATTTAAGATGGCAGCATTGGCCTTGACTGACCATGATGGGCTCTATGGTGCTATTCAGTTTTATAAAAAAGCAAAGAGTGCAGGAATAAAACCCATTATCGGCTGTGAAATAAGGATCAAAACTAATCAAAAATCTAAAGAGGTGTATCACCTTCTTCTTTTAGCCAAAGATAAAAAGGGATACAATAATCTCTGTCAGATTATTACCAAAGCCCATTTATCTAATCCTAACTCTATCCCAGCTATAGAAAAAGATATCTTGGTTAAATACAGCAAAGGAATTATTGGTCTAAGCGGGTGTAATAACGGAGAAATACCTCTTCTTCTTTCCCAAAAGAAGGTCAGACAAGCCGAAAAAGCTGCTTGCTGGTATCAACAGGTATTCGGTAAAGAAAACTTTTACTTAGAATTGTATTTTCATGGCTTCGCTCAAGAAAAAGAAATTAATTCCCAATTGATAGAAATGGGACGAAAATTAAATATTCCCGTAGTAGCAACTAATAATGTTCATTACTTAGAAAAAAATCAAGCCTCCTCTCAGCGTCTTTTAAACAAGATTGCTAATTTGGGAACAAAGGAAAGGTTTTATCACCAAAGACTGGAGACTGACGAATACTACTTTAAGTCCCCCTCAGAGATGGAAAAAATATTTTCCCGGGTGCCTCAAGCCCTTAAAAACTCAATTAAAATCGCTGAAAAATGCAACTTAAAACTTGATTTAGAAGAAATTCATCTCCCGGCATATCCCCTCCCCTCTTCTTATTGTTCTGCTCAGGATTATTTAAAAAAACTTTGTCTGGATGGACTCAAAAAATATTATTCTCTCCCCTCACCAGAAGTCAAAACCCGTTTAGAATATGAATTAAAAATAATCAATCAGATAGGTTTTGCCGGATATTTTCTAATTGTCTGGGATATAGTCCGCTTTGCTAAACAGAACAATATCCCAGTAGGACCGGGAAAGGGTTCTTCGGCTGGCAGTTTAGTCTCTTATCTTCTTAATATCACTGAGGTAGACCCTCTAAAATACCGACTCTTTTTTGAAAGATTCCTCAACCCGGAAAGAATAGACCTTCCGGATATAGATATTGATTTTGGTCAGCTGGGGAGAGAAAAAGTAATCTCTTATATATTTAAGAAATTTGGGAATAATCGGGTAACCCATGTCAGCACTATTTCCACTTACGCTGCCCGCTCAGCCATTCGAGATGCGGGGAGAGCACTGGGATTCCTCCCTCAGGAAATAAATAAAATTGCCCAATTTATGCCTATATTCTCCTCACCAGGAGTAATTAAAGCTGCTCTTAAACATTTACCTGAACTGCAAAAACTTCCCTGTGACCAGGAACCCCTTAAATCACTATTCTCTTTTGCTCAGGCCATAGAAGGAAAACCTCGACATCTCTCCGTACACGCCTCCTCAATGATAATCTCAGATAGACCGCTTTCAGAAGTAGTCCCTCTGGAGGTAACTAATCAGGGAGAGATAGTCAGCCAATATGAAAAAGAATCCATCAAAGATTTAGGCTTATTGAAGATGGATATCCTGGGCTCCCGCAGCCTTACTGTAATTAAAAAGACTTTAGAAATGTTAAAAGAAAATAATACAGATATTGATCTTAATAAAATTCCTCTTGACGATAAAGCTACTTTTTTTGCCCTGCAAGAGGGCAAGACTCTGGGAGTCTTCCAGTTGGAAAGTTCAGGGATGTCCTCTCTTCTAAAGAAGGTTTCTCCTTCTTGCTTAGACGATTTAATTGCTGCCTTATCTTTATATCGACCAGGTCCCTTAGATAGTGGAATGACTGAACACTATCTTAAAAGAAAACGGGGAGAAGAAGAAATAATTTATCTACATCCCAAATTGGAACCCATTTTAAAAGACACTTTTGGAGTTATCCTTTATCAGGAACAGGTTATGCAGGTAGTTTCTGCTTTTGCCAATCTTAGCTTAGGAGAAGCCGACCTCTTTCGTCGAGCCATCAGCTCTCGTTCGCCGGTAGAAATGGAAAAACAGAGAGATAATTTCCTTAAAAAAGCCATAAATCAAGGGAATACTCAAGAAGAAGCAGAAAATATTTTTAATCTAATTTCCAAATTTGCTCACTACGGTTTTAATAAAGCACACAGTACCTCCTATGCCTTGATCTCTTTTATAACCTGTTATCTTAAAGTACATTATCCCGCTTACTACCTGGCTTCCCTACTCACCTGTGGTATGGGTTATTATTCTCCTGACCGTTATATTCAGGAAGCCCGACGCCTTAAAGTTAAAGTACTCTCTCCTGATATAAATAAGAGTGAAGCTGGCTTTACCGTAGAAGAAGGAGCTATCCGGGTGGGATTGAGTAAAATAAAAGGTATGGGGGAAAAACATTTAAAATCGATTCTATCCCTCAGAAAGGAATACCAAAGGTTTAATTCCCTGTATGATTTCTGCTGCAAAACTATATCTTCAAGAATCAATCAACCATTGATAGAAAATCTAATTAAGGTGGGTGCTTTTGATTTTACTACTTATTCTCGTTCCGCACTATTGACTTTACTTCCTCTTACTTTAAAAGAGGTTAGAAAAAAGGCTAAAGATAGGGTTAAAAATAAAATATCCGAAGAGAGAGAATTACGGAATACTGAACTTATTGCCTCTGACTCAATCCCCGCATATCCCTTTTCTAAATCTTTCCAAATGAATTTAGAAAAAGAAATACTCGATTTATATATAAGTGACCATCCCTTAAGCAGATACTACAAAGAACTAGCCTGCTTTTCAATTATAAAGTCCAATCAAATAGAAGATATTTGCAACCAGAAACCCATCTTCGTAGTAGGAATACTAATTCAAGTGAGAAGACAATTCACCAAACAAAGACAAGTTATGGCTTTCCTGCTCCTGGAAGATGAAGCGGGTTTCTTTGAGGCAATTACCTTTCCAGCAGTCTATCAAAAATATTCTAATCTATTTCGTAAGGAAGCACCTCTTTTGATAGAAGGTACTTTAAGTAAAAATGATGGTGATTCTAAAATAATCGCCCGAAAGATTGTGAATATAAATTCGTATCTCGTATCTCGTGAATCGTATCTCGTGAAGGAGATGGAAACCAGGTGCCTGAAGTAGGGGCAAACCTTGTGTTTGCCATAGGATTCATTCACCATTGACTAAATTGACCGGGAGACTGGTAGACTGGCTGACCGGTAGACATAAAAAATTGGCGAATTGTTAAATCGGGCAATTGGACAATTGGTGAATTGGTGAATTAATATTAACTGGCAAACCGGGTAACTGGCTAACTAAATACTAACGACTATTCACCAACGACTAATTAGTCAGAAAGGAATAAAAAATAGTGGACAACATCAATCGTCTATCCATAATTCATCTGGATCTCGATGCCTTCTTTGCTTCCGTAGAACAAAGAGATAACCCGGCCTATCGGGATAAACCTCTTATTGTAGGAGGAATAAGTGGCGGAGGAGTAAGTAATTTGAATCGTGGAGTAGTCTGTACCGCTTCCTATGAAGCCCGTAAATATGGTATTCGTGCTGGTATGCCTATCTGGGAAGCTCGCCAAAAATGCCCCCGAGGAATTTTTGTCCCCACCCAAATGAACAAATATTTAAAGGAATCCCGCAAATTCTTTCAGGTATGCAGCACTTATACCCCTCTAATAGAACCGTTGAGTGTAGATGAACTTTTTTTAGATGTATCCGGGTGTGAATCACTCTTTGGCTCATCTGAAATAATCGGCAGAAAAATTAAAGAAAGAGTTTATCAAGAATTAGGACTCAAGGTTTCGGTAGGAATAGCAGAGAATAAATTCTTAGCCAAGATAGCCACCAACCTGGGGAAGCCGGACGGTTTCTACATCATCCCTTCAAAAGATATTCAAAAAATTCTCTATCCCCTCCCCATCTCTGCTCTCTGGGGCATAGGGAAAAAGACGGAAGAATTACTTAACAAATCCGGTATTTACCGGGTAGAACAATTAGCCCGGATGCCTGATTCTATCCTGGAAAATCTTCTGGGGAAAAACGCAAAAAAGATAAAACTTCTGGCTCAGGGGATAGACGAGAATCCGGTTACTCCTCCATCAACCGCAAAATCTATCGGCAAAGAAACGACTTTTAGCACTAATATAACCGAAAAAGAAATTTTGGTAAAAGAATTGCTCAAACTTTCTCAGCAGGTGGGTTATGTCGCCCGAAGAAAAAGTTATAAAGGCCGAACCATTACCTTAAAAATAAGATTTCAGAATTTTACTACCTTTAACAGGTCTAAGACTTTAGAAAACCCTACCAATCTTGATGATATCATCTTTAAAACCGTGGTAGAACTCCTGGGCAAAGTAAGATGTAAAAAAGGCGGGGTTAGACTTTTAGGGATAAAACTCTCCAATCTTGCTTCGGGAAATGAAAGAAAACAATTGAAGCTCTTAAGAGAGGAAGAGGATAAAAAAGGTGATAAATTAGAACAGCTTACTCAGTCCTTAGATAAAATCAGAGAAAAATTTGGCACTAAAGCCGTAACCCGGGCTAGTCTCTTATCTAATCCAAAGAGGTAAAACCTTAAAATTATGTAAAAAATTAACTTTCAAATTAGCTATTCCTTGCAGTCCCCTCTCTTCTCTTTCAGGGCTTTTAGAATCTTTTCCGGAGTGATAGGAAGGTCGCAGATTCTTGCCCCTGTGGCATCATAAATGGCATTGGCAATGGCCGGAGCAGTGGCAATAGTAGCCGGTTCCCCGATTCCCTTGGCTCCAAAAGGCCCTTCTGAATCTTCGTTTTCTACTATCCGAGTAGTGAAGAGAGGAGTGTCCATAGAAGTAGGAATTAGATAACCGGTTAAATCCGGATTCAAGGTGATGCCTTCTTTAACAACCTGCTCTTCCATCAGAGCCATACCTATCCCCTGGACGGTTCCTCCTTCTATCTGCCCTTCCACGTTCTTAGGATTTACAGCTTTACCGATATCTGCCGTAGTATACACATTTAATACTTGAACAATACCCGTATCGGTATCAACTTCCACTTCAACCACCTGGGTAACAAAGGTATAAGCCACATAAACTTTTTCGCCCTGTCCGGTTTTGGGGTCGGGTTTATCAGTGTGAGGGAAGAAGGACGCTTCTGCCTTTAAACAATCACCTTTTTCTTTTACCCTCTTGGCTAATTCCCAATAACTTATTTTATTATTTGGATTATCATTTCTAAAAATATAACCATCTTTTATTCCTAATTCTACATAATTGCTTCTAAACTCAATACTGGCATAATGATAAATATTACTCAACAACCCTTCTGAAGCCTTTTTCACTGCATTGCCAGTAAAAAATGTCTGCCGGGTTGCTGAAGAAGAGCCGGAATTTTTAGTTAAATGAGTATCGCCAGGAATAATTCTGATTACCTCCGGCTTCACCTTTAAAACCTCTGCTGCAATCTGAGTAATTACAGTTAAAACACCCTGTCCTACATCTGCTGCAGCAGTTCTTATTAGAATCTTTCCCTCATCTTCAACTTCTGCTGAAGCAATGGAGTGGTCAGGAAATCCTTCTCCATAACCAAAACCGAACATAATAGTAGCTATTCCTCTCCCACGTTTCTTCATAGTCTTCCCTCCTTCCATTCCTCCCAGCCAGCTAAATCTACCGCTCCTTTAATGGTCTCTTTCACTCCTACACTATGGGTCAATACCTGCCCATTGGGGGTAGAAGAACCGATACTATAGGCATTTTGTAAACGGAATTGAACCGGGTCAATCCCCAATTTATGAGCTAAAATATCCATCTGGGATTCATAAGCAAAAGCCATCTGAGTAGCTCCAAAACCACGCATCGCTCCCGCATAAGTATTGTTAGTATAAACAGTATAGGCCACACCTTTTACATTATCTACATTGTAAGGCCCCGTACAATGATACATACCTTTATGTACTACAGCTGGACCACTGGAGGCATAAGCCCCAGTATCGCCAATCACTTCCACCTGCCAGGCAGTTAAATAACCTTCTTTAGTCGCTCCAGTTTTTGCTCGAACAATAAAAGCGTGCCGTTTAGATTGAGTAATCATTGATTCTTCTCTAGTATAAGTGAGTTTAACTGGCTTTTTAGTAATCATTGCCGCTAAAGCCAGATGGATATGAACCGAGATATCTTCTCTCTTACCAAAGGCACCTCCGATAACTGGTTGAATAATCCTTATCTTTTCTTTAGGTAAACTTAAAGATTGGGCAATATCTGCCTGAGTGTCATGAAGCCATTGAGTAGCTACCCAGAGTTTGATAATCTCAGTTTCCGGGTCAAAAACCCCCACCCCAGCCTCTACCTGAAGGGGAACCTGATCTAAAAAGCTTGTTCTGTATTCATTTTCTACAACCACATCTGCCTGGGCAAAACCTTTTTTTATGTCCCCCTTTTCTAGGTAATGGGTAGCCAGGATATTGCCATCTTGGTGAATAAGAGGGGCATCTTTTTCCATAGCTCGCAAGGGGTCGGAAATTATTTCTAATTCTTCTACTTCCACCTCGATTAATTTAACTGCCTTAGACGCGATCTCTTTACTTTCGGCAATTACTATTGCCAAAGCATCACCCATATAACGCATTTTCTGACCAACTCCAACAAGAACCGGTTGGTCTTTAATAATCAAACCAAAATTTTTAACCCAGGGGATGTCAGCAGCAGTGATTATCCTTACTACCCCTGGTAATTTTTGTGCTTTACTAATATCTATTCGGCGTAAATAAGCATGGGGATAAGTGGCTCTTTTAATCTTTATATACAACATATCATCAAAATATATATCATCAGCATATATAGCCTTGCCGGTTACTTTGTCATAGGCATCTACTTTGAAAATATTTTTACCTACATATTCTTTAGGCATCTTCTTCACCCCTTCCCCCATCTCTACTGGATAACCTATCTGCCGCTAATCTGATAGCATCAAATATTTTTTGATAACCGGTACAGCGGCAGAGGTTTCCAGAAATACCCCGCTTTATTTCTTCTTCGGTAGGATGGAGATTTTCTTCGAGCATTTTTTTAGCAGCTAAAATCATTCCCGGGGTACAGAATCCGCATTGAATTGCCCCGCTCTCTATAAAAGCCTCTTGAACTGGATCCAGACCTTTGTCATCTCCTACTCCTTCAATAGTAGTGATAACTGCTCCATCAGCCTGAGGCGCCAGCACTAAACAGGATGCTACTAACTCACCATTCATTATCACTGTGCAGGCTCCACATTCACCTTTTCCGCAACCTTCTTTGGTTCCGGTTAAATGCAGGTCATCTCTTATTAAATCCAGTAAACGAGTTGAAGGAGTAGTCTCTACCTTTTTTTTCTTACCATTAATGGTCAACTCTATTATTAATTTAGTCATTTATATGACCTCCACCAACTTGAATACACTTCTTCTAAGGCATTGATCATTATTTCTTTGGCTACATCTTTGCGGTATTCCCTGGTCCCTCTAATATCATCAATAGGTGAAATCTTGTCTTCTACCATCTGTCCTAACTGATTAAAATCTAATTGATTAAAGTTTTTTCCTATCATTCTTTCTCTAATCTCTTTTATTTGAATAGGAGTGGGTGCTACTGAGCCCAAGCAGGCTCTTGCCTCTTTAATTGTTTTATTATCTTCAGCCATTTTAACTACCAAAGCTAAAGTAATAGTGGCAATGGCTAAAGCCCTTCTCTTACCAATTTTAATCCAGCTATCATAAGTTTTTTCATATGGCAGAGGAAGGATTACCTGAGTCAATAATTGGTCTGGTTTTATAATAGTTTGTTTAGGTCCTACAAAAAATTCTTCCGCGGGAATTAGCTCTTCTTTTTGAACAGAGAGCAATTTAAATTGAGCGTCATAAGCCATTAAAGGAGGCAAAAGGTCACCAGCTGGTGAGGCATTAACAATATTCCCTCCCACGGTCCCTCGATTTCTTATCTGGGGAGAACCAATATCAGCAGCTGCTTGACTTAAGATGGGAAAGTACTTTTTGATATCTTCAGAGTTTTCTAATTGGGAGTGGGTAACCGTCGCCCCAATTTCCATTTGATTCTTGCTTATTCTTATCTTCTTTAATTCTATAATGTTTTTTAAATCTAACCAGTTATTGATTTCATAAAGTCGGTCATAATATTGAACTAACAGGTCGGTCCCTCCAGCAATTATTTTAATTTCTTCTCCATATTTAGATAAAATTTCCAGTGCTTCCTCTATTTTCTGAGGAGCAAAATACTGAGAGAGAGCAGTTTTCTGATAAGTTTTTTGGCATCCCTTTAAATCTCCGAATGATTCTTCCATAAGTCGGATTCACCACCTCCTAATCCAATATATATTTTATCACTTAAAAAATGCTCTTGCCAAGTTATTATAAAATATAGTATCGAGTATATAGTATCCAGTATCGAGTTAAGAAAGAGAAGAAAAGATACAAAAAAGTAGTATTCTTATTTCTACCTAACTATACCACTAAAGTTTACACTAACTTATTGCGTATTGCGTATCGCCATACAACTCTTTTCTGTCATTCCCGTGGAAACAGGAACTTATCTTTAAATATTATTCTGGGTTCCCACTTTCGTGGAAATGACATAAGATACTAGAATGATACTGGTAAAGCCAAAATTACATTACTATCGTCATAAATTTTGAATTTTAAAGTTAAATTAAATAATTGTAATCTTTTAATACAGTGCTTATTATTGCGCTGGCTTTTTTAAGTTCTTTGATGTTATAATCATCCGGACATTGTGAATCTACAGGAATCAATTTACCGTCTTTACCCAATTTTAATTTCCACAGATTATCATTCAACCTCAGGGTTATTAACTGACTATCGGTGTAATCGGCAGCTATAAAACCGTTATTAGTGCTATTTTCAAAGTCCTCTTTGGTTGTAAAAAGAGTCAGCTTATCTTTATATGGTTTGCCATCATAGGGACAAAATGTAGCACAGTTTCCACATTCATTACACAGTGCATCAAGATGGAGAATCTGAAAGACATCTTGAAAATCTTCTTTCTTATCAATCTCAATCGCCACATTTGCCCGATTTGGACAGACATCCATACATTTATTGCAGATAATCTTACACTCTAGGCACCGCTCTGCTTCACTTTCAGTTATTACCCTATCGTCTTCGGATATTACCTCAGGAATGAGACGACTTTTTTTACGGTAAATCTCGGAAATCTGTTGTTTTTTATTGAATTTCAGTTTAAAATCCTTATCTAAACCTTTCCAGCCTGGCATCTCCTTTTTAATAATAGCCTCTGCTGCCTTTCGGGCATCGGCAATAGATTGGACCACGGTCGAGGGTCCACGATAGGCATCGCCGCCTATAAAAACATTTTTCACATTAGTCTCCAGAGTTTCTGGGTCTGCATAAGGCTTGTTTCCAGTCTCAAGTTTTATTCCTTGAGCAGTTAGGAACCTGATATCTGGAATCTCTCCAATAGCACTGATTACAGAATCTACATCAATTTCTTCGGTCTCTTCAGTGGGGACAGGACGTCGACGACCACTTTCATCAGGTTCGCCTAAAGTCATTCGACGGCATTTTAGAATACCTTTTTGAGAAAATGATTCTGGTAACAAGAGGGATTTGAAAATTATCCCTTCTTCAAGTGCGTGTTCATATTCCTCACGGTCTGCCGGCATTTCTTCCTCAGTACGACGGTAAATGATAAAAACCTTCTCAACACCGTCAACCTTCAGCGCTGCTCTTGCGCTATCCACAGCAGTATTCCCCCCTCCTATTATGGCAACCCTTCGACCAAGATTAAGAGCTCCTGCATTTTTATTAAAAGACCTTAAAAAATCCAGAGCTTTATAGTTGTTGCTATTGTCACACGCTAACTTTAGTTCCCTTGAAACTTCTGCACCAATCCCGATAAAGATATATTTATATCCCTCTTTACTTAAATTATTAATAGAAAACTCTTCTGATACCCCAAACTGGAAATCCACCCCTAGTGTTTTGATAATCGCAATATCTTTTTCGATAGCAGAGACAGGGATTCTAAAATTAGGCAGTATATGGCTCACTACCCCACCGGGAGAATCTTGTTTCTCAAATACAGTAACCTTAAATCCAGCTTTAGCCAGAAAATAAGCTACAGATAATCCTGCTGGTCCTGCACCGATAACCGCTACTTTTGTATCCAACTCATTAAACTGTTCACCAGTGATGTAACTCTTAACATTGTAGGTAACTTCTCCCTGTTCAGCCGCAATCTTTTTCACTTCGCGAATATTAACCGCTCCTTCATAATCGAGTCGAGTACAATTATACATACACTGATGGTCACAAATATAGCCAGTTATATGGGGAAGCGGATTTTTTGAATAGATAAGTTCCAAAGCTTTATTATATTGTCCACTACCTGCTAATCGAATGTATTCAGGAATATCCTGTCGGATGGGACAGGAAAAAACACAGGGAGCTGTATAGCAATCAATTAAAGGTAGTTTTTGATCAACGCAAATTTCCTTCGTGCCTCTCCAACCCTTCCGATAATATTTTTCCCCAAGGGCTTCTTTGGCTAATTTTTCGAGTTTTTTCACATCAATAATTTTGAGTTGCCTCTTCCCGCTAATAATTGGTTCTAATTTTCGGGCCATCTCCACCATTCTAAGATAGCCACCTGGTTTTAAGAGGTTGGTAGCCATTGTAATTGGTTTAATTCCTGTTTCAAAAATCTGAAGGATATTTAGCTGGGATGCTCCTCCTGAGTAAGATATAGGAAGAGTCCCTTTAAACTCCTTCGATAAACGGGAAGCTAAAGTGATAGTAATCGGGAAGAGAATGCGTCCCGATAAATACATCTCCTCTCCCGGAAGGACACCGAGGGTATTTACCGTTCCCAGCGTATTGGAGAGTTTAACCCCAAAATTACAGCCACAATCAGTGGCTACTTTAGAAAGTCGTTCAAGCATACCTATCGCATCATTCCATTGCAAATCTTTAGTAAATGTAGATTCTTTAAGGGATATATAATCGAAACCCAGGTTATCCAGTATTTCCCTGACCTTTCTAAATCCCAGGAGAGTTGGATTTAATTTCACATAAGTATTAAGTTTTTTTTCTGTCAAAAGATATTTACAGATCGCTTCTATTTCAAGGGGAGGACATCCATGCATAGTAGAAAGTGTTACAGAGTGAGTAATAAAAGGGGAAATAGTTCTGGAAATATTCTTTAGGTTTTCAATATTTCCTTTTAGATTATTAATCTCTTGAAAATTTGTTCCTTGAACAAAAAAATCTAATTCCTCCAGATAACGTTTAAATACTGGTTGTTCCGAGGCATCAATTAAACCATTAATAAATGAATCCATACGTTGTGTTTTAATTCCCTCTAAGTCATAACCAACACTCATATTAAAAATAAAAGAAGGTTTTGTAGTAGCTCGTATATCAAGAACTGATTCTATAAAGTGAAGCAGTATCCAGGCTTTAACATATTCACTATATGCCTGTTCCAGAGAAAGTTCAGTAGACCATTCGGTATTATAACCCTCATCTCGGGCATCAATACAGGGCTTGTCAAATTGCAGGCTATCTAGTTTTTGTACGGTTTTAAGCTCAAAAAAGCGCCCCCCAACCAGATAGGCAGCGATAATATTCTGAGTCAACTGAGTGTGGGGCCCTGCTGCTGGCCCTATAGGAGTGTCACAAATTTCGTTAAATATCTGAATACTTTTTGGGTTTTCTTTCTTAAAAAATTGTGATTCTGGTATCCCAAAAATGGTTCGCTGTTTCCTATATTCCTCAGTTATCCAATAAAGTAGTCGTTTAAAGGATATTGGCCGCATAATATCTCCCATTATTCTCCTCCTAATTAAAAATAGTGATACATTCCATTTTTATAATTTTACCATTTAAAGAATTCTTTTACCAACTCACTATGATCACCTTTGCAAATCAGATGGTGATTACCCAACGAACTTTGTAAAAAATATTTTATATCTTCATCTATCCTCATCCTGATTTGTGTACGGCATAGATTTTCTTTGTTTAAATTTTCTAAAATCTCCCCACCGGATACAAAATAATTTTTAGCATCGCTGGAGAGTTTAAAGATAGTGGCTTCCCCTTCCTCAATGACTCCCTGAATCCCCACTCCCAGACCTGATTCGAAGTGGGTTTTTAAATAAAATTTATCAGGCATATTTAAAGGCAAAGTACAATGAGCTAAAATTACTTCATTCTGGTTAATATCAATACTGGAAGGATTAGCCATAAAAATAGGCCCGCCAGTTAAATAGTGCAGAATAACCATAGATACAAGAGCGGGAATATCGCCTTCACAACCAGCTATAATCCCCTCATCGTTTAATAAGGAAAGACCAAGGCAACCGGTATTTTTATAAATTTCCAGCAAGTCAAAACATCTTACGGTAATGCCATCAAGTTTATATTTGTTTATGATAGCTTTAAACCCGCTATATATTTTCAGTGCCCCATCGATTGATTTACTATCAAACTCTTTATTCTTAATATCGTTTAATTTAGGATGGTCAAAACGATGACCCCGGTCAATTTCTTTAACCAATTCATCCATTTCAATATCAATTAATGAAATCCCTAAAGTTTCTTTTACCTTCAGATAATCTACATCACTGGCTATAAGCCAATCGGACGGCTTACCGATAACTCCTAATTTAGTGGAGGCTAATTTACTTTTCACTTCAAATATTTTACTAAGTTCCTTTATCCTCCTGGCAATATAATCACTGTCACCATGGATTATCTCTACTTTTTCTCTTTTCTGTTTTAAAAAGGAAGCAATCTCTAAAGAGGCGGCAAAAGAATTATGCCATCTACTGGATAAAAGCAGGTAAGGTCCATTAATTTGGGTAAAAATCTGTTTAAAATTTCCCTCCACTCCGCCAGATTTAATAAAGATAAGAGAAAAATAATTTCTTTGGTTAAAATCTATTAAACTTATATTCTCAAACTTTTCACCTAATTTTTCTTCAATATCTGTTAAAAAACCTTGCAAAGTACTATCAATATGTTTTTCATTGTGTACTTCTGAAACCAGATTATATAATCCTATTTTCATATCAAGTATCCTTTCTTTTATGAACTTAGTATCTATAATTAGTAAATTAATTTTTCTTAATTCTCAAAATTATATTACCTTATTTATGTTATTTATATTCTACAAAATTTACAAATTTCCTCTTTTTTTTCTAAAATAAATAAAAAATGATTATGCTTATTAATTTTTCTTTCTCTTTTTCTTAGCGCAATACCTGATACGAATTAGTTATCCAGTTACCCAGTTTACCAGTCAAAATCAATTAGCCGATTTCACCAATTGACCAATTAACCAATTGAATTTAGTTTATCAACCAGCCGGTTTACTTATAGGGTGAATAGTAATGTACCCCTATTTTTTAAAATTTAATACTCGTAACTTGTCACTAATTACTCATTACTTATCACTGTATCCTCTACGCTATTCGCTAAACGCTTTACGTTATAATACGAGATACGAATTTATACATACTCTTGTAAAGTCTTGCAATACAATTTATAATTAAAAATAAAATATCTTAAAAAGTTAAATTAAGAGGGAGCGGATAGGCTCTGGTGGGCCTTGCGGACTTCAAATCCGTGGGCGGTAATTAATGGTAATTGCCGCGGTGGGTTCGATTCCTACCCCTCCCGCCATTAATATTTATCTTCAAATATCACCAAAGGAGAAGTTTTGCTAATTGAAGAATAATGAGAATAATAAAGATTTAAACAATAATAATTTAAATTTATTACTATCCAAAATACCCAGTGTAGAAATAATTTTACAAAATAAAGCCCTAAAACCTTTAATACAAAAATATTCCCGAAAAATACTTACCCAAACAGTAAGAAAAGTTATCTCCGAAGAGAAAAAAAATGCTCGCAAAAATAGCCACCTCTATTCAGCACAAGAAAGGATAAATAAAATTAAAGAATATTTAGAAAAAGAAAATGTGTCTTATCTGCAAAAAGTTATAAATGGCAGTGGGGTAATCCTCCATACCAATCTGGGAAGAGCACCTCTGGGCGAAGAAATACTTAAAACAATCCAGAATACACTTCAGGGTTATATTAATTTAGAGTATGATCTTATAGAAGGGAATAGAGGGAAAAGAGGAGAAATTGTCGAAAAATTACTCTGTACCCTCAGCCATTCAGAAAAAAGCCTAATAGTTAATAATAATGCTGGTGCCATATTCTTGATACTAAATACCCTGGCTAAAAACAAAGAAGTGATTGTCTCCAGAGGAGAATTAGTGCAAATTGGGGGAGGATTTCGCATTCCAGAGATATTGGAACAGAGCGGTGCTCACCTTCGAGAAGTAGGAACTACTAACCAGACTTTTATTGGTGATTATGAAAAAGCAATTAATGAAAATACTTCCCTAATCCTAAAAGTCCATCAAAGTAATTTTCATATGAACGGTTTCGTTCACCAAGTTGAAGTTAAAGAACTTAAAAAATTAGGGGGAAAATATAATTTACCGGTAGTAGTAGACTTGGGAAGTGGGACATTCTTAGCCACCGAAACTTTTGGACTAAAGCACGAACCAACTGTTCAAGAAAATATTAGGGCAGGTGCTGATATTGTCTGTTTTAGTACAGATAAACTCTTAGGAGGCCCTCAGGGAGGAGCTATTTGTGGAAAAGAGATTTATCTGAAGAAAATATCCCAACACCCTTTATTTCGAACCCTCAGAGTAGACAAAATGGCTTTAACTATCTTACAAGAAGTTTTATTGTATTATTTAAAGGATGAAGCGGTTACTAAAATTCCCATCTGGAAGATGATTTCCTGCCCCTTAGAAAAAATTGAACTACGCAGCCAAAATATCTGTCAAGAATTAAAAGAAGAAGGTATCCCAGCATTTACTAAAGAAGGGCAAACTGCTATTGGGGGAGGTTCTTTGCCCGGACAAACTTTACCCACAAAATTGATAATCATCAAACCCCCTTGTCCAGTAGAAATTTTTTCTAAAGAATTGCGATTATCCCACCCTCCTCTTCTGGGAAGAAAAGAAAAAGAATATTTTGTTTTAGATCCACGTACTATTGACCCTTCAACAGATAATTTAGTAATAAAAATAATTAAATCAGTTTATTCCAAGATGAAATAAAAAGAGGTTTCTATGTTTGTTTTCGGTACAGCAGGACATATTGACCATGGTAAAACAGCCTTAATCTATGCTCTAACTTCCATAGATACTGACCGTCTACCCGAAGAAAAAGAAAGAGGTATGACTATTGATTTGGGGTTTGCCTGGATGAAACTTCCCTCGGGAGAAAAAGTTGGAATAGTCGATGTTCCTGGTCACGAAAACCTGGTAAAGAATATGATAGTTGGAGCAACCGGAATCGATGCGGTAATTTTAGTTGTTGATGCAAAGGAAGGATGGATGCCTCAAACTGAAGAACATTTCCAAATTACTGAACTCCTCCACATAAAGTATGGTATCATTGCTATAACTAAAACTGATCTGGTAGACCAAAGTAGAGTAAATATTGTAGAAAGACAGATTAAAGAGAGGTTAAAAAATACTGTCCTCTTCAATGCACCAATAGTAAAAGTAAGTACGGTAAAAAAAACAGGAATTGAACAAATAAAATTAGCCATTCAAAACTTGATTCCTCAGATGAAACCCCAGAGAGATATAGGGAAACCAAGACTATACATCGACCGGGTCTTTAATATTAAAGGAAGTGGCACAATAGTAACCGGTACTCTTAAAGGAGGCACTCTTTATAAAGGAATGGAAGCAACCATCTTCCCTTCTTATCAAAAAACTCGCCTGAGAAGTTTACAAACTTACAAAGAGAAAGTAGAAAAAGCTCTTCCGGGAAGCAGAGTAGCCCTTAACTTAGCAGGAATAGAAAAAAACGAACTTCATAGAGGAGACATCGTCTTTGGAACTAAACAGATTAAAGCCAGTAAATACTTAGATGTCCAGATACAACTTCTCTCCCAACCTCAACTTAAAAATTATTCCTTAAAAAATCGGTCAGAAGTAGTTTTTTTTACTGGAACCAAAGAGACCCTGGCTAAAATATTTTTTCCCGAAAACAAACCTCTTTGTCCTGGTGAAACAGGATTCGCCCAACTTCGCTTTAAAGAACCGCAGGCAACATTTTTGGGAGACCGCTTTATCTTAAGAATACCGAGCCCTCCTAAAACTATTGGTGGGGGATTAATTATCGACCCTTTAGCCTACAAGCATCATTTTAAAGACAAAGACATAGTTAATCTTTTACAGAAAAGCGCAAAACTTGACTTAAGAGAATTAATCTTAGCTGAACTAAAAAAGGATAACTTTATTAAAAAGGATAATTTATTAATTAATAGTAATTTTTCGTATTCAAACATTATGAATATAACAGAGTTGTTAGAACAAGAAGGTAAATTAATTGCTACCTCTTCCTGGCTAATTGATAAAAACTACTGGCAAGAGCAGATAATAAATTTTATGAAAAGATTGAACCAGGAATATGAATTATCTCCTTTGCAAATCGGCTTCCCCTTAAACAAATTTCAAAGTTATTTCTATTATCTTAAACCAGAAATATTTAATGGCCTGATAAAATCTCTGATTAAGGCAAATAAGATAAATTTAAAAAGGGGAATGATATTTTTACCTTCCCGCAAACCTAAACTTTCTGCTTCCCAAAAAGAGTTAATGGATAAAATATTAAAAATCCTGAAAGAAAATTTTACCAATCCCCCCAAGGAGAAAACACTTATCTCTCAAATTGCTGGCAGCAAAGAAATTATAGATTTTTTGATTCAAGAAGGAGAAATTATCAAATTAAGCGACGGAATTTTACTAGATAGTAAAAATTATGATATTATGAAAAATAAATTAATAGATTTTTTAAAAGTAAAGGGCTCCATCTCTATTGGTCAGGTGAGGGACTTATTAGGGATAAGCCGCAAATATATAATTCCTTTGCTTAATAAGATGGATGAGGAAAATATTACTCAACGAAAAGAAAATGTTAGAATATTAAAAAATAAACTTAGCTAAATAACTTATCAGAAAGGAGACAGAAAAGGTTTGATAGACAAAAGAAAATTAACTCAAATGGCTTCTGCTGCTGGATGAGCAGCTAAATTAAATCCTAAAGATCTCGGTGAGGTCTTAAAAAAAATTAATGTTCTAAAAGATAATAATTTATTAGCTGGGTTTGAAAAATATGAAGATGCTGCTGTTTATCGATTAAACGATAAACAAGCCCTTATTTTTACCCTGGATGTCATTACCCCGATAGTTGATGACCCATACACTTTTGGACAAATTGCCGCAGCTAATGCCTTAAGTGATATTTTTGCTATGGGAGGAAACCCTCTTCTTGCTTTAAATATAGTTGCTTTTCCCGAAGATAGAGTAGATGATCTTGGACTTATTTTAAAAGGAGGGGCAGATAAAGTTGCAGAAGCTGGCGCTCTTTTAGTGGGTGGACATACCATAAAAGATAAAGAACCAAAGTATGGATTGGCTGTAGTGGGATTAATTCATCCTCAGAATATTATTTATAATGATACTCCTCAAGAAGGAGATTTACTGATATTAACCAAACCCCTGGGTACCGGAATATTATCTACTGCCCTTAAGGCTAATATTGCCGAGCCAGACACTGTAAAAAAAGCTATTTTTTGGATGGCCAAACTAAATCAACTTCCCAAAGAACTATTAAAATTATCCATACACGGTTTGACTGATATCACCGGTTTTGGTCTGATTGGACATTTAAGTGAGATGCTGACTAAAAATAAACTGGGGGCTGAATTGTGGATTAATGATATTCCGGTAATAGACGGCCTGGATAAATATATTTCTTCGGGGATGATTCCGGGAGGGACATTGAAAAACAAGGAAATTTACTCCTGTTCGGTTGAAACAAAACAGGACATTCCTTCAGAAAAGGAAATCATCCTATATGATGCGCAAACCTCAGGAGGATTATTACTATCTATTAGTCCTGAACAGGCAGAAAAAGCAAAAGAATTGCTCTTCCAAAAAGGATTTACTTCCAGCCAAGTTATTGGTAAAGTCATAAAAGTTTCCTCTGGTAAAAAAATACGGATAATTTAAATAATATATTTTAAGATAGATATATTATTTTTTTGTTTTTCCAGAAAGGAGGTGATTATCATTAAAAATAAAAAATTATTGCTCAGTTTAAGTGTATTTTTTATTGCATTTTTATTTACTGGTTGTTTTCTTTTCAACATTTCACCATCAATTGAATCTGATCCAATAACTACTGCTAAAGAAGGTGTGGCCTATACTTATGATGTCGATGCCACTGACCTTAACGGAGACACTTTAACTTATTCCCTAATTATTTATCCCTCTGGTATGACCATTAATTCTACCACCGGGGTAATCAGTTGGACTCCGATAGAAAGTCAAATTGGTGAAAACGAAGTCGTGGTAGAGGTCTCTGATGGTAGTAAATCAGACACTCAATCGTTTACTATTACAGTAAATGAAGCCTTACTTACTTCGATAGAAGTACTTCCTACCACTATGTCGATAGCAGCAGGTAGCTCAAAGAAAATAACTTCCGTTACTGCTCATTATGATAATGATACTTCTGCTGATATAGCACTTAGTGCTTGTACCTATGCATCAAATAACACTAAGGTCACAATCGCTAATGGAGTAATTACAGTATTGTCATCATGCTCAACTACTACCGCGATTATCACCGTAAGTTATACAGAAGGCGAGATAACTAAAAGTGATACCGTAAATATTACTGTTACTTCAAGTGGCGGCGGCTGAGGGAGCTAAGTTCCACCGGTAGTTTACCGGTGAAAATAAAACCTTTCTAAAATTTAAAATTAATTTACCATTAATGTTGACAAAATTACTCATATATAGTATTATTACATTTACATGTTAATATCAAATAAATAATTTAATTATTTAGAAAGGATAAGAAATGTCGATAAAAGTAACCAACAAAGCTTTAGGGGAAATAAAAAAAGTTTTAGAACAAAAAAATGCAACGAACAAAAAGATAAGAATATTTTTAGCAGGAATTGGCTGAGGCGGCCCAAGCTTTAATCTTGCTCTGGATGAGCAAAAAGAAAATGACGAAATCTACTCAGAAGATGGTATTGATTTTGTGGCAGATAAAAGTTTAATAGATCAATATAAAGGTTTTAAGATTGACTATTCTAACTTTTTTCTTCAGAGAGGATTTTTAGTCCATCCCTACAGCGGCCCAGCTTCTACTTGTTAACAATAGAAAACAAAAAACCTATCAGGAGTTAAATCTCCCGATAGGTTTTTTATTTTTCAATTTTTTAGGAAAACCAACCTTCTCTTTTCATTACTTCTCTGGTTACCTTACTACTCGGGCCATCTCCTCGAGCTACTGAAATTCCTACATTCTCTCCTACTGCTTTGGATATCTCTGCCACATTCTGATGGGTAAATCCCGGGCAGAGGAGTACGGAATGAATACCCTCTTCTCTAACCAACTTTTTGCAAACTTCTACCGCCTGCTCCTGATTCTTTACTAACCTTACCAGGAGTTTGTATTTAGGTGTTTCGACTACACACTGGTGTTTTTCCGGTTCTGCATCAGGGGTATGAGCGATAAAAACTACATTAAAAGCCATAGTGGTTACCTCCTAATTTATTTTTTAGATTTTACTATCTTTATCTACTAAATTATATATATTAATATTCTACAAAACTTTTAGAAATCCTCTTTTTAATTGACGGAGTTTTTAAAATAGACTATCATTAAATATATTACCAATACAAAGAACTGTTTCTTGCATTATTTTTTATTATTTAAAAGGAGTGGGAAAATTGGAACAAGTACAATATCATATAAGATGCAAAAAAGGTGAAGTGAATAAAGCGGTATTGCTACCCGGAAATACCGAAAGAGCAGACTATATTGGGGCAAAATTTTTCCAGGATTCTGAAAAAATTGTAGAGAACAGGGAATTTCATATTTACAACGGCAGCTACGAAAATAAGCCTATGGCGGTCTGCTCCACCGGAATCGGATGTATGTCAGCTGCTGTAGCCATAGAAGAACTGACCAATATAGGCTGTAAATATTTTATCAGAGTGGGGACCTGTGGTTCCCTCTCCCCCGAAATAAACCCCGGGAATATAATTATTGCAACCGGAGCTGTTCGCGGGGACGGGGCATCTAAAGAATATATCCCCATAGAATACCCGGCAGTGGCAGATTATCACACTGTTACTGCCCTACGAAATCGGGCTAAAAAAGAAAGCACTGACTATGATTTGGGAATAATTAGAACCCATGATGCTTTTTACATGGAATCTCCTTTTGCCTTCGGAAATTATAAAAAAAGAGTCGCCATCTGGGCTGAAGCTGGAGTCTTAGCCATCGAGAATGAAGCTTCTGCCCTTTATGTGATAGGCTCTCTGAGAAAAGTACAAGTGGGTGCAATACTGGTGGCTGCGGGAAATTTAATCACCGGCAAAAAAGGTACAAAAGACGAACTGCAAAAAAGCATTGATAAGGCAATAACCATCGCTGCTGGAGCTTTGGTCGACCTTCAAAAGGGAGAGGGGAAAAAGATATGAAAAAGATGCATCATCTTCAGATAGAACCGGGTCAAATAGGAGAATTTGTAATAATGCCAGGTGATCCCGGCCGTTGTCATCTGATTGCTGAACATTTCGAAAATCCTCAATTAATTGCTCAACACCATGAATATACAACTTATACTGGAAAATATAAAGGATTAACGGTCAGTGTTACCTCAACCGGTATGGGCTGCCCTTCTGCTGCCATCGCCCTGGAGGAACTTATCATGTCCGGCGCAAAGTATTTAGTCCGTCTTGGCACCACCGGAGCACTGCAAAAAAATATAAACTTAAGGGATATTATCATACCCACCTCAGCAGTGAGATTGGAGGGCACATCAGTAGAATATATACCAATAGAATTCCCCGCTGTCGCGAATGTTGATATTGTAGATGCCCTCATAAAAGCAACCCGCAGCAAAAATCTAAAATCTCACATAGGAATAATTATGAGCCATGACGCCTTCTACAAGGGCTCAGTATTTGCCGATCCTGATTTTCTGAAAAGGGAACAGGTATGGATTGATTCCAATGTTTTAAGTGTGGAAAATGAATCTTCTGCCCTCTTTACTATCGGTTACCTCCGAAAAGTTAAAATAGGAACCATCCTTACCGTAGTAGCCAATCACTTGACTCGGGAAGTTGTTACTGATGAAGAAAAAATAAACCCCATATTTCACCAGCTGACTGACCTCTGCCTGGAAGCTTTTAAAAATATAAGAAAGGAATAAAAAAAGGGCGGCTGCCCTCTTTTAGTGAAGGTTACCGCCCGATTTTTTTTAACTTCTCTTATTCTATTCCCAGGGACCGACGATGCCGTCCACCGCCCAGTCCATAGTGGTTAACTCAAACACCGACATGCGTAAGCCCTCTGGAACTTTAAGGTTTCCTTCGCGGTCGTAGACCGGCCCGTTAAATGGATCGAAGACCATTGACGGATCAGCCATCTGCTCCAGCCGCTTCAAAACCAGGTCGTAGACACTGATCATCCCCAGAACGGGGTCATTGATGTGGATCGCTTTTAGTTTATCCTCATAGGTGGGATTTATCAGCATTCCCGGCTTGGCTCCCATCTCTACTGCCTTTTCCTTAAGCAACCACCAGTAGTCAACATCGGCAAGGTTGTGCGCCGTGTATACACCAGCATAGACCTTTGCCAGGAAGTCAAGGTAAATTTCCTCCCAGTGCGCGATCTGTCCAGAGACAACATGTTCGGGACTAAAATCGTACATCGGTGAGTAATGCCCGAAGGACGGGAATCCTTTTTCTGCGGCAACCTGTACGACCGTTGGTGAATCCTCGGTAAAAGCAAATACATCACATCCGTCAGCAATCAATGCCTCGGCAGCCTCCTTGGCGGCTGTGGGACTAAACCATTCGTAGATCCATCGTATATGCACCTCGGCTTTGGGTTTGGCTTCCCGGACTCCCACAGTGAAAGCACCCATATGGCGTTTTAGTTCAGGAATTGGGAAGGCACCTACATAAGCAGTCTTATTTGTTTTAGTAAGCGCTCCAGCGATTAACCCATTCAGATAGTAAATCTGATAAAAATCTGCCATATAGGTCATCATATTAGGATTACGTTTGAACCCGGAGCAGTGGGCAAATATCTTGTCTGGATACTTCTGTGCTGAAATCAGTGTTCCATCCATAAAGCCAAAACTGGTGGTAAAGATGACATCACAACCCTCTTCCCTGATCAGCTTGTCAATATAGAGCCCTTCACTCCCCTCGGGAACAGCCTCTACATAGACTGTCTCCAGCCAGGGGAAGGTATCATCACAGATTCTCCGTGCCTCATCATGGGCATAACTCCAACCCAGATCACCGATCGGTCCGACATAGATGAACCCTGCCTTGAGTGGCGTGCCAGGAACATACTCCTTTGCCATCATTACTGAAGTAAGACTGAAGATGACTACTATTATTAATGTAGTTACCAACACAACTTTATTTCGTTGAGTAAACATTTTATAACCTCCCTTATTATATATTATAGGCTGTATAAACAGCCTTTTGATTTTCACAATCTTCACTGCTTATTTTACTACATATTCAGGATAGTGCAGTACTAACTATCCAGAATACAGATGAGATAGATTTAGGAATAAACGCCTCACCTCCCTCATTTTTAATAGTTTGCACAAACATCAAGCAATAAAATATTTCCTTCATCTTGCTATGCCCTTAGTTATATTTTTTCATTATTTTCCATACTTACTCTTCACCCCTTGTATAAGGTAAGCCTAATGCAGCTGGCGCTCCCATTCGCTTCTGTAATGTCCCTCGGGATACAAAGATCAAAACCAATATTGCGAAGGCATATGGCATCGCCTTAAGTAGTTCCGGTGACACCCATATCTGCATGCGGAATGCCAGGTGGTAGAGAGCCGCAAATAAATAAGCCCCCAGCATACCGTAGACTGGGTTCCAGAAGGCAAATATGGTCAACGCAATAACAATCCATCCCATTCCGGCAGTCATTCCTTCGGTCCATGCCGGTCGATAGGCAACCGAGAGATACCCTCCAGATAGACCCGCAAGGATTCCACCAATAAAAACGCATACATAGCGGACTCGAGCAACATTTATCCCCAACGAATCAGCAGTAGCAGGGCTCTCACCTACAGAGCGTATCGTAATCCCAATTCGCGTTCGATAGAGAATATACCACAATAAGGGGACGAGGAGGATTGTCATATAGACAATCAAATTCTGCCCCTCGAAAAAGATCGGTCCCAAGAGAGGAATTTTAGAAAGACCCGAAATAGTAATTTTAGAAATAGTAGCAGGAAGTGGTTTACCCTCCCAACCGCGTCCAAACATACCTGACAGACCAAGACCAAGCATGGTAAGGGAAAGTCCGGAAACGACCTGATTCGCCTTAAGTGTTACACTGGCAAAAGCATGGACCAGGGAGAAAACACCGCCGACAATTGCTCCTACCAGGATTCCCTTCCATGGATTTCCGGTAATATAGGTAGTAGTGAAGGCCGAATAGGCTCCCATAATCATCATTCCCTCAACGCCAAGGTTTAGCACGCCGGAACGCTCCGCGTATATCTCACCAAGCGTTCCCAAAAGAAGCGGAGTTCCGTAGGCAAGAGAACGACTAAGTGTTGTAATTATCCAGGTTTCCCAACCCATAACTACCTCCTCAAAAAAAAGGATATTTTGTAGCGAAGAAGAATCTCACTTCCAATAAGGAAGAATAATATTAATCCGTTAAATACATTAATTAATTGGAACGGTAGCCCAAGTGATACTTTAATTACATCCCCTCCGGACATAATAACCCCAAACAGAAGAGATGTTACTATCACAGCTAAGGGATTGCGTCGTGCTAACCAGGCGACGATGATTGCGGTATACCCATAACCCATTGAGATATGAGTCGGCCCCAATAGCCGCATATGAATACCCGCAATCTCCCCCACTCCAGCCAATCCCGCAAAACCCCCGGAAATAAGCATTACAAGTAGAGTCGTCTTGAGTTGACTAATACCCGCATACCTTGCTGCATCAGGGTTCTCTCCAATAACCCTGATCTCAAACCCACTCCTGGTGTAGTTAATTAATATATACATTACAACAGCAAGAACAAGTCCCAAGACTAAGGTCGGCCAATGGATGCGGGTACCATAGATGGTCGGCAGCCATGCAGCACGCGGGAAAGTATCAGAATAGGCAAATCCACGCGCGGATGGCCCTTTCCAAGGACCGTGGATTAACCACTCAACAAAGTATATGGCAACATAGTTCATCATTAAAGTCGTAATGACATCATTTACCCCCAAAATAACTTTTAAGATGGCTGGAATAAGTCCCCATGCGGCTCCGCCCAAGAACCCACCTATAAACATCGCTGGTAAGAGTAACGGACCAGGTAGCTTACTAAAAAGAGCAATTCCAGCTGCGGTAACTGCTCCCATAAGAAGCTGTCCTTCGGCTCCAATATTCCAGAAGAAAGCACGGAAGGCAATCGTTAACCCAACCCCACAAAGTAATAGAGGAATCGCCCGACGTATTGTTTCGGTCAGCCCAAATGTGCTTCCCAATGATCCCCGTAGCAGTAATTGATAGGCTCTAATGGGAGAGATTCCATAAATCTGGAAGAATATCCCTGCTACCGCCAACGCTGCAAAAATAGCAATAAGCGAGACTAAGAACACGATGAATCCAGATGCAACTGGTCTTCTTTCAATTTTGAAATCCACGCGTCCCGTCATAATTCTTCTCCTCTATATCGTGTACCGGCCATCATCAAACCAATCTCTTCTATATTGGCGCCTTCCGCATCGAGGATTCCCATTACCTCACCATTAAATAGGACCATTATCCGATCAGACAGTGTCATAATCTCCTCCAGATCCTCTGAGATAAGTAGAGTTGCGGCACCCCGTTCCCGTTGTGCTAAGAGTATTTGCCGGACCTGCTCGGTAGCACCGATATCGAGACCATAGGTAGGGTGAACCGCTATAATCAGGATAGGATCTTCGGATAATTCACGTGCCAGGACTACCTTTTGAATATTTCCTCCTGAGAGGAGCTTAACAGGTATCTCGTAGCTGGGAGCAACTATTTTGTAGTCTAATATCGCACGGCGAGTATTTTCTTCAATTTCCTTATTATCAAGAAACTCTCCATGGGAAAAGGGGGAATGGCGATATTTTTTTAGAATTAGATTCTCGCAAATGCTAAGAGAGGGGACAATCCCCATCCTGATTCTCTCTGCCGGGATATGAGCAACTTTAAGGTCATTTATTTCTCGTGTGGAACAATTAGTAATTTCCTTTTTCCTTAAGAATACTCTACCCTTTGCCGACTTACGCAGTCCAGTAAGTACCTCGGCAAGTTCATGTTGACCATTTCCTGATACCCCAGCTACACCAAGTATCTCTCCACCAAAGAGTTCAAACGATACCCCACGAAGGGCAAGAAGTCCACGGTCATTTAGTGCATACAGATCATTCACCTCAAGGAATTTTTCTCTTCGTTTTATCGGGCTCTTTTTAAGTCGAAAGACTACTTCTCTACCGACCATTAGCTTAGCCAGAGTAGGTTTGTCTGTCTCAGCGGTAGACAGGGTTGCCACGTGCTTCCCCTGTCGTAGTACTGTCACTCGGTCGCTCACTTTCATTACCTCGTCGAGTTTGTGAGTAATAAAAATGATAGTCAGCCCATCGTCAACTAAAGTACGCAGTGTAGTAAATAGTTGATCGACCTCTTGGGGGGTAAGAACACTCGTTGGCTCGTCCATAATCAGAATATCGACCTCACGGTATAGAGCCTTTAAGATTTCAACACGTTGCTGCTGGCCAACCGCTAGTTGCCATATCTTAGCCTGTAGATCTACTGGTAGACCATACTCATCAGCAATTGCCGAGATCTTTTCACGTGTCTTACGAAAATTCATGAGGGGTCCGGTACCTTCATCTAGCCCAAGGATAATGTTCTCCTCTACTGATAACGTAGGAACGAGTCGAAAGTGTTGGTGAACCATACCGATATGGTGATTGAGTGCAGCCCGGGGGGAAGTCATATGAACCGATTGGCCGTTTAAGATAATTTCCCCTTCTTCGGGTCGATAAAGGCCATAGAGAACTCGCATTAGAGTTGTCTTACCTGCGCCGTTCTCTCCGAGAAGGCAGTGAATCTCGCCACGACGAACCTTAAGATCGATACCGTCATTGGCAACTACACCAGGAAACCGCTTGACGATTCCGTGTAATTCGATTGCATAACCTTTCGAATTATCCAAAGCTACTCCTTTATACCTGCTTAATTTAATACAGGCTATTATTTATACTATCTATAACATCACTGATTATTCTGGTAGGATGTTTTGCTTCTACAAAATTCTATTACAATTAAGGCAGCAAATCAGTCTATCTTTAGTCATACTATTCGAATATTTTTATACTGTTCTTCCCGGATTTTATTTCCCTCTTTATATGGTTACAATTATAAATATACCAAACGCCCAGAAAAAAAACAAGAATTTAGTTCCAGATACAGTATATTTTTATTAATCTAATTTGCTTAATTTACTGAAATATAATTAAATAATTAATATTATTACTAAAAATCCAAATTTAAAAGGTATTTCTCAATTTTATTTATATCTTTCCACAAGTCCTATTCCATAACCTTCGATATAGAGTATGTCCCCATAGCGGAACACTCCATATTCCGGGTCAATAGCTATACTTCCATATCCTGCCTTATAATTAGTTGAAGTAAAACCGTCGGCATAAGGCCAGCAAGATCTTTCGTGGGGAGTGTAAGTAGATAATTTCATAGTAAATTATAATTTTAGTTATAATTAAGTTGTTGGAGCACAATGAATTGTGCCCTCTTAATATTATTATCTAATTTCCCCTATGGGCACGATGCATCGTGCCCCTACCTTACTATTTTGTCTACTTTTTGGGTCACAATCATATTATATATAATTTATAATTCTACAAATCCCTTAAAAAATCCTCTTTTTTGTTAATAAAAGCATAAAAATCAAAAAGCCCGCTTTGCTTACCTCAAAACGGGCTCATTATAAAGGAGGTATAATTATGAAAAAGATTGTTTTGTTGTTTGTTGCTTCAAGTCTGTATGGCCTGCAAACAATTATTAATTAATTATACAATGGTTATTATATCTATTCTTTAAATAATGTCAAGAAAAAATTGAAAATATTTTTTAATTTTTTTAAAAAAATATATAATAACCTGGTAATTCCAGATTTTAAAAAATATTTGGTAATATTTTAATAGGTAATTTTATCTTGAGGAAGGTGAGGAGTTTTAAAATCGTTTCCAGAAGTCTTCGGCTTGTTCTTTTACTCTTCGGGTGATTCTTTGATAATCCAAACCACTTATTTCCCTATCTTCCATTAATATATTACCACCCACAATAGTAGTATCGACCATGTCGCCACTTATACCAAATAGGATGTGAAAGTAAGCATTCTCGCTGGTAATGGGTGTGGGTGGATAATAATCTACCACTATAATATCAGCAGGGGCCTCTGCCTTAAGTATGCCTAAAGTTTTGTCAAAAGATCTGGTGGCAATCTCACGGTTATTCTTAAAAGCCATCTGAAAGACCTCATTCCAGCCAGCCTGAGGATGATGTAATTCATGTTTTTGCAAGAGGTTGGCTACTTTAATGCTTTCAAACATATCTGAAGTGTAACCATCAGTCCCCAATCCTACTACTATACCTTTATCTAAGGCAGTCTTAATCGGAGCAAATCCTACCGCATTACCCATATTGGACTCAGGATTATGAACTAAAGAACTGTCATTGTTCTTTAAAATTTCCAATTCTTCTTCCTGAAGATGAACTCCGTGGATAGCTAAAGTACCGGGCCTTAAGATATGAAAACGATCGAGACGATATGCCACCCCCTTATACCCTCGAGTTTTACTTTCATAAAAATCTTCTATACCTTCTGCGACATGGATATGAAAAGGTACCTCCAACTCATCAGCTAAGGAAGCTGCTTGGGATAAAGTCTCGTTTTTCAGGGTAAAAGAAGCGTGAAGCCCGATCATTCCTCTTAAATAGCTATTACCCTCACGTTGTGTTTTTTTTATAAACCGTTCGTTTTCCCTAATCCCCTCTAATGCCTTTTCGTGACCATCCCTATCAGAAATTTCATAAGCTAAACTAGCTCTGATACCGCTTTGACGAACTGCTTCCGTAATTATATCTAAACTACCATCAATAAGATTACCGCTGGCATGGTGGTCAAAAATAGTTGTAGCCCCTTTCTTTACACAATCCAGAATAGCATAAATTGCACTATAATATATATCTTCTTCATTTAAAGTTCTATCTAATCTCCACCATAATTTTTCCAAAATCTCCACAAATTTCTTAGGGGGCTGGCCAGTTTTAAGGTCCATTCCTCGAGCAAAGGTGCTATAAAGATGCATATGAGTATTAATCATACCCGGCATTATTATTTTGCCCTGGACATCCTTAAAAGTAGCTTCCGGATATTTTTTTTGTAATTCTTCTGTATCTCCTATATCTAAAATTTCCTCTCCCTCAATGGCTATACCTCCGTTAGAGATAACCCGAGAATCTTTATCAAAAGTAAGAACCGTTCCGTCTCCGATTATCAACATTTTTCTTTCTCCCTCTCTTCAAAATAAGTATAAACTTAATAATTTTATCCCAACTATTTCCAATTTATTAACCTTAGGTACTACAAAATAAATTATTTAGCAACTCTCTCTCTTGTCATTGCGAACCCTCATTTATCAGGGCGTGGCAATCTCATAACTGATAAGATTGCTTCCCCTGCTTTCGCTGGGACGAGCTTGCTTTATTCCTCTCAATGACATTTTTTATCCTTTAATCATTTCTTGAGAAATTTTATTGGCTTTTTCCGCCACTATATTTTCATCAATAGTAACCAACCTTCCATCACGAACTACAATTTTACCATTAACTATAGTGATATCCACAATTTGAGAATCACCACAAGTTACCAGAGCAGAAACAGAATCTGATAACCCACCAGCAAATCCCAATTTTTTAGTATTGATTAAGAACATATCTGCTGCTTTTCCTTCTTCTATGCTCCCAACTTCTGGCTGGTTAAGGACATCTCGACCACCATTGGTAGCCATAACCATTACTTCTTCAGCAGACATACTGGAGATGCCATAAATTAAACGATGTATTAGAAGTGTTGATTTAAGTTCAGCAATCATATTAGAAGAATCATTACTAGCACTACCATCAACTGCTAATCCTACTGGTACTTTCTTTTTCAACATATAAGGGACATTCGCTGCTCCAGAAGCCAGTTTTTGATTAGAAACTGGACAATGTGCTACTCCTGTTCCTGTTTCAGCCAATAAATCTATCTCACTTTCAGTCAGGTGAACACAATGAGCAAACCAGACATCATCACCCAACCAGCCAACTTTTTCTATATATTTAAGGGGCCGCATGCCAAATATTTTCTGACAAAATTTTTCTTCATCTTTGGTTTCTGCTAAATGGGTATGGCTTTCCACTTTATAATTTCGGGCCAATTTAATCGATTCTCTCAGAAGGTTCTCAGTTACCGAAAAGGGAGAACAGGGGGCTAAAACCACTCTTTGCATAGCAAAAGGCTTGTAATCATGAAATTTTTCGATAACCCGCTGAGAATCAGCCAGCACCTCTTCTTCTGTTTGAACTACTTCATCAGGAGGTAATCCTCCATCTTTTTTACTCAAAGACATACTCCCTCGACAACCATGAAACCTTATTCCGATTTCCTTAGCTGCCCTGAATTCTTCATCCAACAGTTCTTTTGGCTGACCTTTAGGAAAAACGTAGAACTGGTCAACAGAGGTAGTACAACCAGTCTTTAGAAGTTCTCCCATAGCTACTAGACTACTGTAATAAACCGCTTCAGGAATTAAGCGAGCCCAAATAGGATAAAGATATTTTAACCAATTAAATAACTCTACATTCTGTACTTGAGGAATATTTCTGGTTAAGGTTTGATAAAAATGATGATGGGTATTAATTAAACCAGGATAAAGGAAATAATCAGAACCATCAATCACCTCATCAGCTTCAAAGTCTATCTTATCGGAAATTTTACTAATTTTATTATCTTTGATTAAAAGACTGTAACCTTTCAGTCTATTTCTTTCTCTGTCCATCGTTACAATTTCTTTTATATTTTTAATTAAAATGGAAGACATATAAAAAAATCTCCTCCCCTAGATTGTTAGGGGGACGGTTCTACTGACAATTCTTAGCTACACTTTCAATTGCCTCGATAATCTGTTCATAGCCGGTACAGCGGCATAGATTCCCCTCTAAAGCTGTTCTAATTTCTTCTCGACTGGGATGAGGATTATGTATAAGTAAGGCCTTAGCAGACATTAACATCCCGGGAGTACAAAAACCACACTGTACAGCATGATAATCAATAAAGGCTTGTTGTAAAGGATCAAGCTTTCCATCTGCTTCCAACCCTTCAATAGTTAAAACTTCGCTTCCTCCAATCTGTCCGGTAAGAATCAAACAGGAAGGGACTGCCTTTCCATCAAGGATAACTGTACAGGCTCCGCATTCACCAACACTACACCCTTCTTTGGTCCCGGTTAATTGTAATTGTTCCCTCAAAGTATCAAGTAAACGCTCCTTAGAACCCACCTTTAAGGTTACTTCCTGACCATTGACAATGAAAGTTACCGTAATCTTATTAATTTTCATTGGTTTTTGCCTCCTTGATAATCTTTTCCAATGCCCTCTTAATTAGAGTTGCAATAGCTGGTTTCTTGTATGGTGTGGACCATCTTTCTCCAGTGATAGAAACCATTTCTTTACTAACTATTTCGCCAATCTCCTCTAAATCAATATTAAATATTGATTTACCATTGACAGATTCTTCAGTCACTGGAAAAGATTGAGGATAAGGGGTAGCTGATCCTGGTACAACTCTGGTATCATGAAAAACACCTTTTTCGTCTATTTTAGTAACCAGAGCAAGATTCAACCTCGCAATTGATAATGCTTTTCGCCGACCTATTTTTTGAAAATCAGTGTAATAACCATCACCAAGTAAGGGAATTTTTATTTTAGTTAATAATTCATCAGCTTGTAATTTAGTTTTATAGGGACCAGTTAAAAATTTTTCTAAGGATAATATCCTTTCACTTTTTTTAGAAGTTAATACTACCTCAGCCTTTAGAGCAATCAATGGAGGTAAGAGGTCTGCTGCTGGTGAAGCATTCACAATATTACCCCCTATAGTACCTCGATTACGAATCTGGACTGACCCAATAGTTTGGGCAGCAGTTGATAAAATGGGAAAATTACCTTTAATAAGTGGTTCTTCAATTAATCGGAAATGAGTCACCAAAGGACCTATCTCTATAAAATTTTTAACCAAAGTAATGAATTTTAATTCTGGAATATTACTTATATCTAATAGGTAATCAAAATGCGGTAAGCGGGGACTTTCTTTATGAATATTTACCAACAAGTCCGTCCCCCCAGCCAATATCTGAACTTTACTGAATTTATCTAAATAATCCAAAGCCTCTTCTATCTTTTTGCTGGTTAAAAATTCATAAGATATCATTTTTCGTCCCTCCCTTACTTAAAGAATGTCCCAGCAAAACCCTTTCTAAATTAAGGGGTAAATGTCTGATTCTTCTACCAGTAGCTTGAGCTACTGCATTGGCAATAGCTGGTGCTCCTAGTTCTAAAGTCGGTTCACCGATAGATTTGGCTCCATAAGGTCCATGAGGATCAGGATTTTCTACAATAATCGGTATAATTTCAGGCATATCTTTTATGGTAGGAATTAAATATTCATCAAAATTAGTATTTTTTATGTAACCACTTGCGATTTCTACTTCTTCCATAATACCATAACCCAATGCCATCATTATCCCACCGTATATTTGTCCTTTCAAAGTCACAGGATTTATGGCTCTTCCTACATCATGTGCAGCAACCATCTTTAATACTTCTATCTGCCCGGTAGCAGTATCAACTTCTACCTCAGCTATCTGACAACCATAAACGTAAGTAAAATAGGGTCGACCTTGACCAGTTTCTTCATCCCAGGAGATATCCGGGGCTTTATACCACCCATAGGCAGATAAAAATACCCCCAATTTATTAGCTAAATCAACTGCGTCATCAAAAGACATAATTTTTTGATTATTATTCTTATTGTATATATTCTCGTTTCTTAAAACTAAATCACCTGATTTAACCTTAAATTTATCTGCAATCATTTCTGTAATAGTTCTTTTTATTTGCTGGGCAGCATTCTTTACTGCATTACCTCCTAATAAGGTGCTGCGAGAGGCAACAGTCGCTCCACTCTCCGGGGATACCGAAGTATCAACCTCCATATAATTAATTCTTTTAATATCTACTCCCAATTCCTCAGCTGCTATCTGGCTAAAAACAGTTTTCAAACCTTCACCGTTTTCAGCTAACCCAGAAGAAATTAAAATACTGCCATCGCGCTGAATAGCCACTATAGCCCCAGCAGCATCAGTAGCCTCAGCTCCCAAGCTACAACCCCGAAAACTGACAGCCATACCAATTCCTCTTTTTTTATCTCCCAATTGGGATTTGTTATATTCTATATATTTCTCTATGTAATTACTTGCCTTAACAGCTTTGGCAATTACTTCTTCCAGACTTACCTGATGGTTATCTAATTTCTGCCCACTGGCGGTTATAGAATTATTATGATATATATTTTTTAAACGTAACTCCAAAGGAGTCATCTTTAATTCATCCGCCAGTTCATCCATCAAGGATTCTTGAGCAAAGACAATCTGGGGGGAACCATAACCCCTCATTGCCCCGGTATAGATATTGTTGGTGTAATAGCCATAAGTATCTGTTTTCACACTAGGTAATTCGTAGGGACCTGTTGCTTGAACAACTGAGCGCCAGGTAACAAAAGGAGTCTGGCAGGCATAGGCTCCACTATCAGCTATACATTTAATCTCCATTGCTACCAATTTACCCTCTTTAGTGGCGCCTACCTTATATTTCATTTTATAAGGATGCCGTTTATAACTTTCTAAAATCGATTCCTCTCTGGTATTTACCATTTTAACCGGTTGATTAGTTTTTAAAGCCAACACCGCAGCCCGGGCAGCCATAGAAGATATAACTTCGTCCTTGCCTCCAAATGACCCTCCCATATGATTCTGAATTATTCTCACTTTATTCAAGGGCACTTTAAGTACATTTGCCACGGCATTTCTACAAGAAAAAGGATTCTGAATTGAACCATAAATAGTAACTAAGCTATTGTGTTCATAGGGAACCGCTATAATTGCTTCTGGTTCGATATAACTATGCTCTACAAACTGGGTAGTATATTCTCTCTCCAATATTACTTCTGCTTGGGTAAAAGCCTTTTCTACATCTCCTTTTCTTACTCGATGATGAACCACCTGATTATCTTCTAACTCTGAATGTATTAAGGGTGCATCTTTTTTTGCTGCTTCCTCTGGATCAAAAATCCCTGGCAATTCTTTATATTCTACTTCGATTAGCTTTATAGCTTCGGAAGCTGCCTCTTTAGTCTCAGCAGCAACTACCGCAATCCCATCACCTATATATAAGACCTCTTCTTGCGCTAAAACTTGTTGATTTTGGATAATCACCCCAAATTTATTATTAGGAATATCTTCTGCCGTGATAATTGCTTTTACCCCTGGATAGGTTAAAGCTTTCTCCGTATTTATTTTTATAATTTGGGCATGAGGATATTTACTGTGCAATGCCTTACCATAAAGCATATTAGGGAAGAATAAATCAGCACCAAATTTAGCCTTTCCGGTAACTTTTTCATAAGCATCAACCCGTTTTACAGGTTTATTTACCTCGCTAAATTTCATTATTTTCATCTCCCAAATGCGTGATAGGAGACATTTTCAGTCGAAATTGTCTCCTGTCATAGTTATATGTATAATACTAGTGTAACTTCTCCACATAAAAGTTTTACTTCTAGCGTAGTTATTTTCCCAACTACATAGAATCATTTTGTTTTTTAACAGAAATTTATTCTTCGGCGCCTAGAATTAATGAGAGTAAACCCATTTTTAAAACAACACCGTTAAAGGCTTCCTGCCAATAACGGGAATGTCGGGTGATATCGACATCCGGCGGTAGTTCATCCATTCTCGGAAGGGAATGCAATATAATTGCATTGGACTTTGCTTTCTTTTCCAAAAGTTCGCGAGTTACACAGTAATTATCCGGAGTTAAGCCTTTATCTGATTTCACTTCTTCACGAGCTACAGTGTAATCAGCCTGTACAACAGGTTCCATATAGATAACATCCGCTTCATTAATGACATCAGCAACATGTTCGGCTGTCTTAAAACGCAAATTGTAATTTTTTAACTCGGCTTTAAATTCTTCTGTCATTGACATTGCAGGAGGGGCCACGTAAATAACTCGTGCATCAAATTGTGTAAGTGCGTATGAAATGGAGTGCATAGTACGCATACGCATATCGCCAACGCAAAGGAAAGTCAAACCATCAATAGTGCCTTTTTCCTGCAGAATAGTATACAGGTCGGTTAAAACCTGAGTTGGATGCTCTCCCCAACCATCACCGGCATTAATTACAGGTACACTAGCCCATTTTGCTGCTTCAGCGGGGGCACCCTGTTGAAAATGGCGCATAACAATCACATCACCATAATATTCTAACATTTTAACAGTATCTTTAATACTTTCCTGGTAGAAATCACCAGCTCGGGTCATTTTCGCATCCGCAAAACCAAGCACATGACCTCCAAGACGGTGCATGGCTGCCTCATGAGACAAGCGAGTACGAGTGCTTGGTTGATAGAACGCGGTTACCATAGTTTTATCAGCCAGAATGTTAATGTTTTTACGATTTTTTGCAATAGGCTCGAATTTTTTAGCAACTTCGAAAATTCTAAAAAAATCTTCTCTCTCAAAATCCTTTAAAGAAAGGATATCTCTTCCTAAGAAACTACGCATTGGAAACCTCCTATTTTTTTTAATTACATTCGTTTATTTATTTTATTAGTAACCAATAATTAATAATTTAATATATCTGGCCTAAAGGCCCACTCTCTTATTAAATTCCTTAATTAATCTATCTATTTCATTAGCTTGTCGGTGAATACCATTCCAGTAGTTTTCATAATCATACCATTGAGCATCTAGCTCCTCTAAATCCTTCCCCTGTTGTTCTATCCAGGTAAAGTATTTTAGATTATGAATTCTCTTCTTATCATAATATGTCAATTCTTGCATATAATCAATAGAAAGTGCCTGCAAGTTACGATGAAAATCGATAGCTGCATCATCTTCATCATAGGGTCCAAACTCTTCTTCTAACTCTTTTAATCTGGAACTATAAAGTTCCATAGAATCAGTAAAGACAGTTAGAACTATATCTTTTTCGGTAAGTTCATAATATTTGGCAAACTTGATAGCCATAATCATATTAGCCACACTGGAAATACCCATTAAGGGTAAATTTTCAATTATTTCTGCAGAAACACCTTTTTTGATTAAATACTTTTGCCCCACGGGTTCATTAAATAAACGAACTATCCCCATACAATTGTTGTCATCTACAGCAATAACCATATCAGTATTTTTTGCATTATGAATCCAAGGGATATGTTTATCACCTATCCCCTCAATACGATGAGCGCCAAAACCATTTGCAAGAAGTGTGGGACATTGTAGGGCTTCACCAGCAGCTATTTTACTAGTAGGAAATTTTTCTTTCATATAATCTCCGCAACCCAGAGTACCAGCGGAACCAGTAGTTAAAACCACTCCGGCATAATTATCCTTTGAACTCATAATCTGAGACAAAACTTCTTCCATAGCATGACCAGTAATTTCATAATGCCAGAGGTGATTACCAAACTCATCAAATTGATTAAATATTACTACATTATCCCTAGTCTTTTTTAACTCCCAGGTCTTATCGAAAATCTCTTTTACATTACTCTCTGTTCCGGGAGTTGCAATTACTTCTCCAGCTACCTTGGATAACCAGTCAAAACGCTCTTTACTCATTCCTTCCGGTAGAATGGCAATTGACTCACAAGAGAGAAGTTCGGCATTGTAGGCTCCACCCCGGCAGTAATTGCCGGTAGAAGGCCAAACTGCTTTCTGAGAAGTAGGGTCAAATTGCCCGGTAACCAATCTGGGAACCAAGCACCCAAAGGTAGCCCCCACTTTATGAGCACCAGTAGGAAACCATTTACCTACTAGCCCAATAATTCGGGCCTTAACCCCGGTTAATTCAGGGGGTAATTCGATAAAATTGACCCCGTTAAAGAGTCCGCCTTTTTTTACTGGTTCATTTTTCCATGTTATTCGAAAAAGATTATAGGGATTAATATCCCACAATCCCACATCTTTTAACTTATCTTTAATTTTATCTGGTACAAGTTGTGGATTTTTCATCTGTTCAAAAGTGGGGATGATAATATTTTTTTCTCTAGCCCTTTCTATAGTTCTCTTAAGTTGCTCTTCGTTGATAGTTAAATCAATCATTTCATGTCCTCCTTTTTATATTAGTTTTAGTTAATGAAAAGTATTGCATATAGCGTTTAGCGTATGGTTTTTATTAAATTGAAAACTTAAAGCTAAACTTATGCCCGCAAAAGTGGGTAAGTAAAAACTATAATTTAAAATTCTATCCCCGTGAAAATGAGGATTAAAACCTCGAAATCTACCGATTAAGAAATCACAAAAGGTTTACTGTCTTTTGTAGGGACCGAATTTATTCGATCCGAAAGGAGTTCGATTTATCGAACCACTGCCTCCGAAGTTGTAAACTTGTAACTCGTAACCTTCACTTGTTACTCATTACATATTACTCATCACTGTATTTTTCTATACGCTGTACACTAAACACTCTACACTAATATGCGAGATACGATTCACGAAATAATATATACGAGTTAATCTTGCAACTCATAACCTGTAACCCACTCAATAGGAGACACTCTTTGTCACGTTAAGAATTTTAAAAATGTATCTACTGCTCGATAAAGAGATTCTAATTCAATATATTCATCATTTTGATGAGCCTGGGCAATATCACCGGGTCCAAAAATAATAAAAGGTATCTTCTTTTCCGGGATGATTGTTGCTCCATCAGTGCAGTATTTAGTAACTATCACTTCCTTCATTCCGGCTGCTTGTAAAAACTTTTTTACAAAAGGGTTATCTGAGCTGGTAAAGATCGGAGAGTGGTAGTTAAAAATCTCTTCTGTAAACCGCACCTTATGTTTTTTTGCAATTTCCTCTCCTAATGTTCTGACTAATTCTATTGCTTTTTCTTTATCTTTTTCTGAAATCACTCTGAAATCAAAGTCCACTTCTGAATAATTAGGGACAATGTTTACCTGTGTTCCACCTTGAAATTTTCCAATATTTATTGAAGTTTTACCCCAAAAAGAATCTGTTTCAAATATTTTTCCACATTTTTCGGTAACATTTACAATAAGTTTACTCGCCGGAATAATAGTGTTTACTCCTGCCTCAGGAGTTGAACCATGCGCAGATTTCCCGAAAAATTTAACTCTCATCCATAATTCTCCTTTTTCCGCGGTAGAAACGTAAAGGTTGGAAGGTTCGGTGATAATAAGAAAATCTGTCCGCTCAAAATAACCCCCGTCAACTAAACTCTTCGCACCTCTATATCTCCATTCTTCATCTGCAGTAAGGGCAAATTTAACTGTTTTTTTGGGTATACTCCCCCTTTTTTTTAAAAGTACTGCAGTGTAAAGGATGGCAGCTACTCCACCCTTCATATCTGATGCCCCTATACCGTACATTTTTCCGTTTTCAATCAATCCTTCAAAAACGGGTTTTGTCCAATTCTCTTCATTCACTCTCACCGTATCTAGATGACCACAAAAGGTGATATCTCTCTCTTCTTCTCCTTCAATTTTTGCAATAACCGAACTCCTGCCTTCTTCTAAGGGAACTAACTCTGCGTAAATATTGTTTTTTAAAAGAAACTTCACTATAAATTCAGCAATTTGATTTTCATTCCCCGGAGGATTTACACTTTCAATTTGAATGAGATTCCGAAGAAGATCATTTAATTCTTTTTTTTCGGTATCGTTCACTTTTAGTTTATTATCTCCTTTACTGCTTCTAAAGTGGGGTCTATTATTAAAGCCCTCCCCCCTGCTTTTTTGGCACTTTCCACATCTTTTAAACCACTTCCGGTAACTAGAACCACAACTTTATCATTTTTAGAGATAATTCCTTCTTGTAATGCTTTTATCATACCAGCAAAGGCAGTGGAGCCAGCCGGTTCAGCAAAAATACCTTGTGTTGTCCCCAAATATTTAATCGCTTCCAGTATCTCCTTATCACTTACCGCAACACCAAATCCTTTCGATTCTTTTACATCTCTTACTGCCATTAGACGATTTCTGGGAATCCCTACAGCAATACTATCGGCAATTGTATTTGGTTCCACAAATTTCACTTCCCCATCACTATTTACTGCCTCTACAATGGGTTTACATCCTTCGGCTTGTACCGCCACCAGTTTAGGCAAATGATTAATAAAACCTAGGGAAAACATATCTTTGTAAGCCTTAGCCACACCGGAAATGATACAACCATCTCCTACCGGGACAAAAAGATAATCGGGCACCTCAAAACTCATTTGCTCAATAATTTCTAAAGCTACCGTCTTTTTCCCCTCTACCATATAAGGATTAAAAGCAGTATTTCGGTTATACCATCCAAATTCTCTGGTAGCTTCAATGGACAGATCAAAGGCTTCATCATAAGTTCCTTTTACCGCGAAGACAGTTGAGTCAAATACCAAAAGCTGGGCAATCTTAGCACTTGGTGCAGTTTGAGGAACAAAAATGTAACTCTTTAATCCTACTGAGGCAGCAGCACCAGCAAGAGACGAGGCTGCATTACCAGTAGAGGCACAGGTAACAATTTTTTCTCCTAATTCCTGAGCCTTTACTAAAGCAATAGCAGAAGGTCTATCTTTTAAAGAGGCAGTGGGGTTCCTTCCGTCATCTTTAATCCAGAGATTTGGCATTCCTAAATCTTCTCTTATTCTTTTAGCCTCATATAAGGGAGTCCAACCAACTTTTGACGGACCAATTTTGGTGGGATCATCCACCGGTAAAAGAGGTAAGTACCTCCACATCGAATATTCTTGATTTTTTATAAGGGATTCCTGATTAAAAACTTTTTTTATCTCAGGATAGTTATAAATAATTTCTAAAACGCCTTCGTCTCCGCAATTTGGACAATTATATTTTACTTCATCTGAACCGTATTCTGTTCCACACAATAAACATTTTAATTTCTTTACATAACTCATATCCATTTTCCTTTCCTAATTAATAGAATTTCTAATAAAGTTGTCACAATAATTAATATAAAGTTTAAAAGACAAAGCTACAGAATAAGCAATACTAAAATAAGATAAATTATGTAGCTAAAATGGTTGTTTTTTAAGAATAGATATGGGTTCCGGTTTCACCTTTTAGTGCTTTCTCTAAAGACTCTGGATTAGTTACAATTGCCTCTTTCCCTCCAGCTTCCAGAAATCTTATAATTGCCTGAATTTTGGGAAGCATACTTCCTTTGGCAAAATGCCCTTCCTCAATATATTTTTTAGCCTCTACTACAGTTAATCTATCTAAGGCAATTTGATTTGGTTGATTAAAGTTCAAATATACTTTCTCTACTGCGGTAGAGATAATAAAGACATCTGCTTTAATATTTATTGCCAGAAGACTTGAGGCATTATCTTTATCGATAACTGCATCTACTCCTTCTAATGTACCATCATCTTTACGAATTACAGGAATTCCGCCTCCACCAACACCGACCACACTAAAGCCGTTTTTCACCAACATCTTAATGGCTTCTTGTTCTACAATTTCTACTGGCATAGGAGAAGGAACGACTCTCCTGTATCCCCTTCCTGCATCATTAATAATAACCCAATCAGGATGTTCTTTTTGCAGTTCTTCTGCTCGTTCTTTGGTATAGAATGTACCTATGGGTTTAGTAGGATTCTGGAATGCAAGGTCATTTTTATCTACCACCACTTGAGTCACTACCGTAGCTGCATTCTTTTTAATCCCTCTCCTTTTAAATTCATTATAGAGAGATTGTTGAATCTGATACCCAATAGCCCCTTGAGTATCTGCCCCACAGTTTACTAAAGGCACAAGATGCATCCCTGCTATCTGGTGGGCAATTTCTGAACGTCTCAAGATAAACCCTACCTGAGGACCATTACCATGAGTAACTACTACATCATACCCTTGTTCAACCATTCCAGCAATGTGTTTAGCTGTTTCACATACTGCATTGTATTGATCTTCCACAGTCTCATGTTGTTTATCTTTAATTAAGGAATTACCTCCAATAGCTAATACTGCTAATTTAGTCATCTATCAACTCCATCCTCTCGAAAATCTAATTTTCTAAATATTATCATAAATAATAGATATAATTTTTACCCTTTTAGTATACTCAACTGTTCATAAAACTATTCTATTTTAATCTTCTATGATCTAGTTACAATTATTTTTGATTAATAAATTTCTAAGGAAACTATATTAACTAAACTTTCTATGTTTTATTTACCACCCATGGTGAGTGTCATAACTGCTTTTGCTGTATGTAATCTATTCTCTGCTTCATCATATACAATAGAATGGGAGCCATCAATAACTGAATTTTCAACTTCCTTCTCTCTATCAGCTGGGAGTGCGTGCATATACATTACATCCTTATTGGCAAGTTTCATCATTTTCTCAGTACATTTCCAGGTATTGCAGGACTCAAGCAAAGCATCCACTACTTCGTCTTTTTGATTAGTTACCCAACTTCCCCAATTCTTGGGTATAACTATATCTGCCCCTCTATACGCTTCTTCCATATCATGAGTTAAGATTAAGGTTCCACCGTGTTTTTCAGCATTTTCTTTAGCTTGTTTAATAGCCCAATCTGGCAACTCAAATCCTTTTGGATAGGCAAGTGTCACATCCATTCCATATCTCGGGAACAAAAGAACTTGTGTAAGTGGAACTGAAATTGGTTTCTTATGACTGGTTGCATAAGCCCAGATAATAGATACCTTAGTACCTTTTAAATCTCCGACTTTTTCTCTCATAGTCATTAAATCAGCAATTCCTTGCATAGGATGATATAAGTCACATTGTAAATTCAAAATCGGAACCGTAGACCACTTTGCCATTTCTCTCAAATATTTATTCCCTACTTCCCAGAAACAATTTCTACAAGCTATAGCATGACCATATCTGGATAAAATAATAGCTGTATCTTTAATTGCCTCACCGTGAGATATTTGCATGGTGCTGGTATCTAGAAAAGTACCATGACCACCTAAATGAGCAATTCCTGCTTCCATAGAGTTTCTGGTTCGGGTTGACTGTTCAAAAAACATTAAAAATATTGTTTTATATAGTAAATAAGGAGTTGGTATACCCATAGCAAATTTTTTCTTTAAATCAAAAGAGACTTCAAGCAAGGTGTCTATTTCTTCATTAGTCCACTCCTGAAGTGTAATAAAATGTTTACCTTTAAATATAGTTTGCATTTATCAGCTTCCTCCCTTTCTATGGATGAATTTTATTTAAATAATTACTAAGATAAATTACTAAAATTGTAATCATACCCCTAAAGATTTGGATATATTTTATTCATATTCTTTTATTTTTTTCTAATACTTTTTCAAAATTAAAATTTTTAAAAGATGTACCTCAATTAAAATTTATAATACCTAAGATGTTCTACTTAATTTTAGTTTTTATTAACTTTCCATATCCTTTAGTTCCAACAATTCCTTTGTCTTCTTTATACACTACTTCTCCACGAACAATAGTCATATAAATTTTTCCTGTTAACTCTTTTTCGATAAGCGGAGAATATTTACCTTTACTTTCTAATTTTGAGGGTTCTACTACCCATTTCTTATCTAAATCCACAACGGTAAAATCTGCATCACCTCCGACTTTTATTACTCCTTTTTGAGGATGCAGTCCATATCTTTGGGCAATATTTTCTGACATCAGCTTCTGAATCTCACCCAAAGTTAACCTTCCTTGGTGGTATCCGTAATGAAGTATAGTGGGAACAGCTAATTGTGTACCTGGAATACCTGCATAATTTTTCCAGATATTTGATTCCGATTTTTCCTCCGGATATTTCCCTGCTGCATGATCAGTGCTGATAAAATCGATTGAGCCATCTTTTAATCCTCTCCAAAGTTCTTCCCTATCCTCTTCTTTACGCAAAGGCGGAGCAATTTTTAATAATGAGCCAACCTTTTTAAAATCTTCTATTGTAAAGATTAAGTATTGAGGGCAGGTTTCTGTGCTCACATCTAATCCTTGAACTTTCGCCCAACGAATAATGTTTAATCCTTCCTTGGTAGAAAGGTGGACAATATGAAGTTTATTTCTAACTTTTTCTGTAATTGCCACCACAGACCATATTGCCTCTGGTTCAGCTTCATATGTTCTACCTTCATACCAACTCTCAGGGTCTTCTCTCCTCATCTCTTGCATAAGATTGGAATAATAATCTACCAGATAACAATCTTCTGCATGTATTGCACAAATTAAGTTTAACTCTTTTACTGCTCTAAAGGTTTTATCCATATCAGGGACTGTCATCCTGGGATAGAGCTTCATTCCAGAAATGGTGTAAAATTTCACCCCAATAATGCCTTTATCTTTTAACTCTTTTAAACTTTTTCTATATTCTCCTGATTCTACCTGCTGGGGAGTTACCCCTCCCCAGAAAGCAAAATCTACATAAGCTTTTGGTTTTACTATATTTAATTTGTAATCAAAGTTTTTACCATTAGTAACCGGAGGGATAGAAGTGCAAGGCATATCGATAATTGTGGTGATACCGCCAGCCGCAGCACTTCTGGTTCCTGTTTCGAAATCCTCTCTTTCAGTAAAACCGGGGTCATCAAAATGAACATGAGGGTCGATAAAGCCAGGAAATACTATATTTCCTTTTACATTTATTTCCTTTTCCACGGGGAGCAAGATCTCGTCTCCAGGTACAATATCTTTTATTTTTCCTCTTTCAACATATATGTTTACTTCTTTCAACTCTTCATTTTTCACAATCCGGGCATTTTTGATTCTTAACACCTTATCTCCTTTTTTTGTCTTCCATCTCACAGTACTTCTTATTAATTTTTTTATAAATTATATTTTTTAGTTCTATCAAAAAACACATTATTAGTTATAAAAATGTGGATTATCAGCTACTAATCTACCATTATTTTATTTGAAAAAATCCCGCAAAAATAAGTTTTAAAAATTAGTGGGTGTACTTGCGGAAATAATAATAAGATCTTTGTCTCCAATGTTGGTAATTTTATGGGGAATGCTCGCAAGGTAATAGATACTATCACCCTCTTCTAATATGAAAAGTTCATCCCCAATTTTAATTTCCATCTTTCCTTCCATCACCAGAATACATTCTTCACTTTCGTGAGAAAGCGGTTTAGTACAGCTACTTGCCCCTCTATTTATTCGGGTTTTGATCATCTGAATTCGTTGACTCGCATCAGGTGATAGTAATTCATAAGTCAGACGAGATTTAGGAAATTGTAAAACTTTACGTTCATCTTTTCTTACTATTATGTTTTGTTTTTTATCCTCAATCAAGAAATAAAACATGGGCACATTCAAAACTTTGGATATCTCTCTTAAAGCCATAATGGATGGGGAAGCCATCCCCCTTTCTACTTGACTTAAATAACTGGGGGTTTTACCTATCTTTTTTGCCAAATCAGTAAGGTTTATTTTTTTAGAAATACGTAACTTGCGGATCTTATTTCCCAGTTTTACATTTTCAGCTATCATTTTGACTTTATCCTCTTTTCCCCGGTGGAATGTCAGCTAAGCGACATACCAAAAACTTCAGCTTTAATTCTAGTTAAATGTTTAAGGTGTATATATTTTTAAAATATATTTAATTATTTTACTATTTATTAAAACATATTTTAAATTATTTTACAATAATGTCTTTTAAAATATTTTAAAAATACATACGATAAATTTTGAAGTTAAGGGAGGTTAAATTCAACACAGTTGTTAATTTTAGAGAATAATCGGGAATATATTCAAAGATAAAATCTAATCTCGAGCCAACTCAAAGGAAAGACAATGGGGGCCAGAACCATCCATTAGAAATTGACTTAAAGAAGGGTCAAAAACTTCCAGTCCCCAAGCTTTAAGTTTTTCGTTTCCGATTTTGTTTTCTTTAAAGGAGAGCACTTTTTCATCACCTAAGGCTAAAAGATTTAATGTTCCTGCAAATACATCCTTGCTAGGAATAGAAATAATTTTATATCTTTCGTTTTTTAAATATTTTAAGAAATCATCTGGTAAGGCCTCGGGGCATAACATAACTGTTTTGGAGGCAACTACTGAAAATATCATATCCAGATGGTTCCATTTTGCTTTAAACTGAACCGAAATAACCCTGATATTAAAGGAATCAAGTATTTTTTCTGCTTCTTTTATCCCTCCCAGGTAGTGCGTTTCCCTATCCCTATCACCATAGTATATTCATCTAAATACCAACAATCACCACCTTCTAACGACCCTTCTATCACTCTGCCTATTATAGGTACTTTTAACTGTTCAAGGGTTTCGATAGCTAATTCAGTATCTCCTTCATTATCTGCATAAAGAAAATTACCGATTAATACACCTTTTGCTGTATTAACCCCAAAATCTCTGGTTGCTACCTGGTCGGGATGGCCAGGTTGGGCGATTTGCCATTTGATGTCTATCTCTAACTGTCGGAATACTTCTGCAAATTCTTGGTGTTGTTTAATTGCATCTTCCCTTGAAACTCTAAATCCTTCTTTAAGATGTTGAGAGGCAACCTCGCTAAAGTCACAAATTTCATAATAGGTTGGTTTACAGAGTAGTACTGAACGCAAGCGTCCATGGGAATTAAAAACCATAATTATTCTCCTTCCTAATCGGAAAATGACTTTATTTGTTGTTTTAAAGAATCGGGATCAGTAAAAAGAATAGATTTGATGCCAATTTTTTGGGCAGAAAGGATATTTTCTTCGGTATCATCTATAAAGACTGTGTCTTCCGGCTTAACTCCCTCTTCCCTTAAAATATACCAATAAAAATCTGGGTCAGGCTTGGATACTCCCATTTTATTTGAAGCATAAACCTTATCAAAGATATTATAATCTCCATGTTTTAAATGACAATCGTAATGAGAATCAAGTGTATTAGTGCCACAAACCACCCTGGAAATTTCTTTAAGTCGTTCTATTATATCCCTAGTCCTCTGATTTATCTTCGGATTAAAAAATTTACTGAATAATTCTTCTTCCACCTTTTTACCATACTTTAAGGAAAACTTTGTCCAAAATTCATCAGTACCAATCTTCCCATCAATAAGTTTTCTCAGGTTTTCACCAGAATAAGTAATAAATTCTTCCTCAGTGATTTTAAGATAATTAATGATGTTTGGAAAAACATCGGTATTATAAGTCAATACGCCACCCATATCAAAAATATAAAGCTTTTTCATAGTTATCTTAATTATCCTTTCCTCGATGAATATAGAGCTGCACCCCCCAGAAAATATTTAGATAATCTAAAAAATACAATTAATATCGGGATACTCGCTATGGCGGCAACTGCCATCATTGCCCCTTCATCAGTATGTTTTTCAGCCATAAATTTAACAATATATAAAGGTATAGTCTTCATCTCTTCACTCTGCACTACTAGTAAGGGCCACAATAAATTATCCCATTGAGCTTTAAAAGTCAAAATCGCCAAAGTTGCAATAGCCGGAACACTATTTGGTAAAATAATTGTTTTAAAAATCATCAATTCACTCGCTCCATCAATTCTGGCCGCATCCAGTATTTCATCCGGGAAGGTAATAAAGTACTGTCTCATTAGAAAGACTCCGAAGGCATTTACCAAAAAAGGGGCTATTAAACCAGCATATGAATCCTGAAGTCCTAATTTTGTAGTAACTAGATAAAGTGGGATCATTATCGCTTCAAAAGGGATCATCATTGTCCCCATAATCATCATAAAGACCAAAGCCCTGCCTTTAAAGTAATATTTTGCTAAACCAAATCCCGCTAAAGCCGAAAGGAACACTGTAGAAACAGATACCACTGTCGCTACTATTAATGAGTTTAAGATATTTCTGATATAGATAAAACTTCCATCATTTCCTCTTATTCCTTGCCAATAATTTTGCCAGTAAAAACCCCCGGGTATCCATCGATAAGGCATCTTCACGACATCACTTGCTGGCATTAATGAGGCAGTAAACATAAATATTGTAGGGGCAAGAATAAATAGCGCTGCAAAAATAAGAAATACCCATATAAATATATCTATTACCAAGGATTGATAGGAAGTCTTAATCTTTTTTCTTTCTAATTTATGGTCCATAATATATTTCTCCTTAATAACTGACTTCGTCTGTCCGAGAAAATTTAAATTGTAGCCAGGTAAAAAATAGCATTATAATGAACAAAATAATACTCATCGCACTTGCTCGACCTATCCTATGATCTCTTATGGCTGTATGATAAATATTTAAAGTGATTACATTTATTGGAGCCAGCGGTGCTCCACCCTGCGTAAATAAATATTGAGTACTGAAGGTCTTCAGACACTGAAGCATAGACATAATAGATACTAAAATAGTAGTGGGTTTTAAAAGTGGAAGGGTAATATACCAAAAATTTTTCCAATCATTTGCTCCATCTATTTTGGATGCCTCATAAATACTTTGAGGAATAGAGGCTAATCCTACGATAAAAATTATAGTAAAATAGCCCACATATTTCCAAAAATAAACCATCATTGCAGAGATTTGAACCATTACTGAACTCGCCAGCCACTTATGGTCTATACCAGGTGTATTCAGGGCAAAATTTACCCATTGATTGGCTAATCCCCTCGGGTCAAAAATAAGTAACCAGATTACTGCGGCTACAACTGAGGATAGAACTGCCGGAGAATAGTAAGCCATCTGAAAAAAATTCTGAAATCTCTTTCTCGACATTATAAAAATTGCAAAAATAAGACTAAAAATTAAAAGAGGAATAAAAGTCCCCAGGGTAAAAACCACGGTAGCCCTTATAGAGTTCCAAAAATCTGGAGATTTAAGAAGATAACTATAATTATTAAAACCAATAAAATCAGGTGGCTTCAATGATAGCAGTTTTTTTCTAAATAAACTGGCATAAAAAGCATTAAAAATCGGATAAAAACTAAACAAGGAAAAAAAGATGAGTGTAGGAGCAACAAATATCCATCCCCAACGTGCTTTTTGTCGTTCAATGCTATAACTTTGTATCCTTTTGCTCATCAATAATTACACTCCCTCAATAATAAAAACAGGGCCAGGTCAAAACTAATAGCCCAGCCCTGTGGTTTTAACAAAAGTTATTAACCTTCTTCAAGCACTTCCTGAACTTTTCTCTTTAATGTTTTTAAAGCATCCTCTGGTGAAACACCAGCTAACATTACTGATTCAACTGCTTCTCTAATAAGTGACTGAATTTTTGCACTGCTCTCTCCGTAATATACGATATGCCCTTTGGCCATATCATTCTTAAACACCTCAGAGTAAGGCATAGATTTGAAAGTAGCTGATTCCATTAATTTAACTGTAGGCTGGACAATGTTAACTTTGGTAAGATATTCTTCAGGGTGACTGAGCATAAAGGCAATAAATTTCCAGGCAATTTGCTGATTTTCTTTAGGTTTCTGGCCGTTGACCATATAATAGTGCCCATAATAGGCAGCAGGAACATCTTTTACTGCATTTTCAAATACCGGAAATGGCACTACCATCCATTCACCGCTTTCATAGAATTCAGGATTATCTGCTCTAATTCTTCCCTGTTGGTAAAGACCAGTAAGACACATAGCTACATCATTATTATCCTTATTGAAAAGCTTTCGGGCATTAGTATAAGTAGGTGAACCCAAGTTTCTGCCGTTTGGTCCCCACTCTCTCATATAATCAAGTACTTTAAGCCAGGCTTCCTCATTAATAATAGCTGTTTTTCCATCATCACTTATCAACTTTCCCCCCAATTGTTCAACCATCGGTACCCAGGAAACCAGGTAATAGGGGTATCTAAAATCAAATCCTCTTCTTTTTAGTATCTCCCCTTCACGAATAGCTATCTTATCAGACACCTCCATCATTTCCTCCCAGGTTTTGGGATAATCTTTTTCTGGATCAAGCCCCACATCCCTGAATATTTTCTTATTAATATAAATACACCAGTTAGTCAACTCTAATGGAAGGCCATAGAGTTGACCTTTATAGGTAACCGGGTCTAATACTCCTGGAATGTAGGCATCATAAATTGCTTGAAGACTGGGATAACCAGCAGCTTCAAAATCGACAGGAGCAAGACGCTCATTTACTATATAGGCATATTCATCTTCAATAGACATATTAAAGATATCTGGACCCTGGTTTGCGGCAAAAGCAGTAAGAATTAATTCTTGAATTTGTCCTGAACCACTAGTGACTCTCTTAATAGTAACTCCTGGGTTAGCCTGCTCAAATTCTGCAATATATCTATTTTCAATTTCTGTTCTGTTTGGGTCTTCATGAGTCCAGAAAGTAATTTCAATATCGGTTGCTGCATTAACTGTTATAGATACAAAAATTACAAAAAGAAAAACGACAAATAACTTCTTCATAGATACAAACCTCCTTTAAAATTTTATATAGTAACTTTCTTCTTATTTCTTATTAACTAAATTCTTCCTTCACCTCCCTTCACTTAACTTTGTCAGGGAACAGTGTACAAACTTAAACTTCCTGTATATTAATATATTCAACATCGCTTAATAAATTCCTGCTTGGATATCATAATTTTTTTAATTTTTTACAATCTCGAAGCGGGAACCAATTTCAGGAAGTTTGGTTACCTCGATTCTTACCGGGAAGGCATCCTTTAATGATTCCAGATGAGTGATGACTAATATTTTATCAAAATCATCACTTATAGATTGGATAGCCTGTACCAGATTGTCTATCCCTTCTTCATCCTGAGTGCCAAATCCTTCATCCATTACTAAGGTTCTTAATTTGGTCCCTGCCCTTCTAGTTAATAATTTAGAAAGGGCAATCCTTAAAGAAAAATCTATCCGAAAGGCCTCTCCCCCACTATACAGCTCATAGTCACGGATGCCTAATTCATCACTTATCTTGATATCCAATGTCTCTTTTATGCCTCCACTCTTCAAATCACGAAGAGATTCAATAGTTATTTGAGTACTATTATCAGTTAGTTTAGCCAGAAGATTATTAGCTTCTTCTTCTATTTCGGGCAAAACATTTTCAATAATTAAAGCCTGAATTCCATTTTTCCCGAAAGCTATAATCAATTTCTCATAAATATTTTGCTCTTTCTTGCTTTTTTTCAATTCTTTATTTATCTCTTTCTTCTCTTTTTCTAATTTAAGGCACTGGTCAAACTTGGCCTGATAACCTCCTCTTTCTTCTAAAATTCTATCTTTTTGAGTCTGAATAGATTTTAAAAATTGTTCTTCTTGATTTAATTTTTCTTTTAGGGGAGAAAGTTCTTTTAATTCTTCTTTTATCTTCTCTTTTCTCTTATTTAGGTCTTTTAAATTTAATCCTTTTTTTTGACAAGTTTCTTCTAACTCCAAAAGTGTGTTTCTTAAAAAATCAATCTTTTCCCCCGCCTCTTCTAATTTTGCCTTCTCAAGGGGGGCATTACGTAGTTCCTCAGTTTTACGAGCAAGCTGCTGATGCCTTTCTTCATTATAACCAATATCCTTAATTTGCTTATCAAGCTCTTTTAACTTTTCTTGTTCCCTTAGAGCATAACTTCTTTCTTTTAAGACTTTTTCAATTTCTTTAATCTCTTCCAGTAAACCTGTCATTATTTTTGCTGCCTGTTTAGATTCTTCATATTCAAGATATGCTTTGTTCAACTTTTGTTGCCATATATCCTTATCTCTTAATTTTTGATTAGTCTCTTTCCATTTATTTATTAATTTTTCCTTTTGTATATTTAGTTTCTCTTCTTCTCTTTTTAACTTATCTATCTCTTTACGATTTGAATTTATTTCCTTGTTTATATTGTCTTCAATCTTCCTTTTTCTCTCTACATTTAATTTCGCTTCGCATAAAGGACATTCTCCTTCCGGATTCTCCCTCAAAAGACGCAATTTTTCTTGATTATCTTTGTTATCTTTTTCTAACCTTTCTATCTTACCTTTAATAATATTTATTTCTATATTAAGTTTACTACCTTCCTGCCGAATTTTTTCGCTCTCTTCCTGGAAAAATTTCATATCCTTCATCTTTTTTTCTAATTCTAAAAGTATAGCCTTATGCTTTGCTCCTTGCTCAACCTTAACATAAAGATCTTTATACCTATCCTGTTTATTTCTAAACTTTACAACTATATCAGCTTTCTCGCTTTCTATCGCTCTCCCAATAATATTTTTTTCTTCTTCTATCTTTCTAATTTTTTGAAGTTTTCGGGTGAATTCATTATATTCGGCACTGAATTTCTGATAATTTTTAAAATTAACTAAAATTTTCTCTTTTTGGGAAATTATCTTCTGGCAGTCTTCAATTTCATTCTTTTTTAATTCAATCTGTTTTTGTTCTCGTGCAATTTCCTGTCTTTGCTGTCTTATTTGCCCTTCCAATTCTTCAAACTGTTCACTTTTATGTTTTAGAAGATTAATTTTCTCTTTTAATTTAGTAACCTCCTCTTCTTTTTTCTTTAACTTTTGGGAAATTTTACTATAACTTTCTGACAATTCCTTTATCTTTTGTTTGTAAAAATCAATATTGCTTATTTCTTGATTGATATAGTCCAATCTACCTTCTTTGGTCATAATAATATTGTTAACTTTTCTAAGGTGGGATTTAGCTAAATTAGCAAGTTCATCATAGCGAGAAAGACCTAAAATCTCGGATAAGATTTCCTTTCTTTCTCTTGGGCTTTTTCGACTAAATTCATCAATTCGCCCCTGAAGGATAAAAGCAGAATTGATAAAGGTTTGATAGTCTATCCTTAAAGTTTTAATAATTTTTTCCTGGGTTTTTCGAATAGAGGGAGCAGTTAGAGAAATATACTCACTCTTTTCTTGACTAAAAACCTGGAATTCTAAACTGGGACGAGAACTTTTTTTAACCAGAGAAAAACTCCTGATAATGCGATATCTGTCTCCTTCCAGATCAAATATAAATTCCACCTGCATATCTTTCTGGCCAATCTGAAGCAGGCTATTATCAGCCTTCTTCTCCTGGCTGGATTTTCTGCCTTCCCCCCATACTGCCCAGGTTAAAGCATCTAAAAGGGCAGATTTGCCCTGACCATTTTTTCCTGAAAGACAGGCAATATGAAACTGAGTAAAATCGAGAGGAGGAACATCTTCCCCGTAACTTAAAAAGTTTTTCAAGGCTAATTTTACTGGTATCAATTTCTTTCCCCTTCTACTTCTTCAAGTTCTTTTTCTAATTCCTGGGCGTAGTTTTTTAATTCATCAGACAAAGGTACTAACTCAGGATTGCTCTGAATATATTTATCCATAGCCTCCAGCATCCCTAAATCTTCTGATACTTCTACTCTCTTAACTCGCTCTACTGGTTTTGATTTTTTGGCAATAGTAGTTACCAAAAAAGCCTTTTCTAAGGCAGAATTTATTCTTTTAAAATCCAGCAAATCTTCTCTCTCTGTTGACATAGCATAAAACACCCTCACTACGGCTTCAGATAAATCATACTTTTCAATTTCTCGTATTATTGTATTTGTAGGGTCCTGTTCCTCAGAAATGGTAACATCTATGGTAATAAATTTTCTGGCGGGAACAGGGATAAATTCATAAGAAGTTTTGCCACCTTCAATATTTACCAAACAAACTCCTTTGTCTTCCTTCTCTTCACTGAAATTTATTCTTTCGATACTTCCTGAATAGACTACCGGGGGATGGCTATTGAAATTCAAATCCTGAAATTTATGAATATGTCCTAAAGCAACATAATCAAACTCTTTCTGGGCTAAGATATGAGTAGGGAATACCGGGTCCCTTCCGATTATAGCCGACCTTTCTGAACCGGAATAGGTAGCTTCAGCAGCAGTAAGGTGAGCAGCAAAGATGGCAGGCATATTCGACTTCATCAGATGAATATATTCAATAATTTTTTCACTTACTCTTTTCTGAATTTCTTTGGTAATTTCTTCATCAGTAAAATTCTTATATTCTTCCTTGGCAAGAAAGAGGTTTTTAGTGGGCCAGGGCAGACCAAATACCTGAATAGGACCTGATTTGGTCTCTATATTTAATAGTTCAGGTTCAGTTAACACTCTTACCCCAGGAACATTTAAAGTATTAAAAATGTCGAGGGCAGTAGCTTTGCCGAAAGATACAGGATTATCATGGTTTCCATTTATCATTACCACTGGAATTTTTGCTTCACTTAATCTATAAATCTGTTGAGCAAATTCACATTGGTGGGTAGGATTAGGATTGCTATTTTTGTATGCATCCCCAGCAAAAATTACTAAATCTACCTTCTCCTCTAAGGCAATATCGATAGCAAAACTAAAACAATTTATAAAATCCTGCAATCGGGTGTGTAAACCAGTAGAAGGATCTAACCGTCCATAATTTTCCATTCCTAAATGAACATCAGCTAAATGAAGAAATTTCATCTATTTTTACCTCTTATTTATACTTTTTAATCGATCATCACCCTAAAACTCTGTTAGACAAGGGGTCCAATTCTTAAATATCTATTTTTAAAGTAATTAACCAATTTTTTTTAATTATATCATAATTAAAATCCAAAAATAAATAAAATTGTAAGGTAAGGAGACGATGTATCGTTATCCACAGGAGAAATAGGGAGTGTGGCAATCTTGCGGAAAATAGTAGATAGTAATTAATAACAAAAGTTATCATTATCAGAAATAATTCTATCTATTTTTCAAATAATGGCTAAAACGATATCTAAAAATATCTGATTTAATGGGACCAAAAAGGGCAATATAAAGGTGAGCAAATAAAAGTTTTAGAAAAGTATAAATTAATCCATCTTTTTCAAATCTTCTTACTGAAGAGTAAAATTTTATTTTACTTATATGCCCAAATTTAGTTATCTTGCCCATCTTTTTAACATAGTCAAAATCTTCGCAAAGTTTAATCTTTTCATCAAATCCACCTATTTTATTATGGATATCTTTCTTTACCAAAATACATTGACTAATATGGGGCAAGATGCGCTGAGTAAATCTATAATAGATATTGCAGAGGAAGGCAGCAATTTTATAAATCTTTTTATTAGATAAAAACTCTAAATCAGTAGAAGCAATATCGAGATTCTTCTCTTTAAATTCTTTTAAAAGAGTATCTAAAAAACCCTCAGGTAATATCAAGTCAGCATCCAGGAACAATAATAAATTTCCCTGAGCAACTTTAGCCCCTTCGTTTCTCCCTTTAGCCGGTAAACCTCCCGGGACCACCCTGCAGCCGTATTTTTGTTTAGCAATTTCTATGGTTTTATCAGTAGAACCCGCATCGGCAATAATTGCTTCATAATCTTCCTTAAGGTTCTGTTTTCTTAAAGAATCTAAAAGTTTGGGTAAATAATCCTCTTCGTTTAATGTGGGAATTATTATGGATATCATAATAATATTATTCTAATTGAATTAATTATCCTGGTCAATTATTTTTTAATGTTTTGCAGCATTTTGGCCGGCTAGATATCCAGTACTCCAGCATTCCTGGAGATTATACCCTCCAGAAGGTCCGTCAAGGTCCAATATTTCTCCTGCAAAATATAGATTTTTAATCTTCTTAGAACCCATCGTATTCGGGTCTACCTCCTTAAGGGCAACTCCCCCGCTGGTTACCACTGACCACTTAAATCCTAACAAACCGGTGGATGTCAATTCTAATTCTTTTAATAGGTGAACCAATTTATTTCTTTCTTCCCGTCTGATGTAATCCACTTTTTTTTCAGGATCTATACCAGAAAGTGCAATAATTACCGGTATCATCGATAAGGGCAATAATCCTTTCAGTGAATTCTTGAACATTCTCCCCTTGAACTCCTGAAAATCTCGCTGGATACGTTTATCCAATTTTTTAAAATCAAGGGCAGGTTTTAAATCTAAAATTAATTTTACCGGGCCGTTCTTCATCAAATCCCCGATGTTTTTACTCATATCCATAACTATAGGGCCACTTATTCCAAAGTGAGTAAAAAGCATCTCCCCAAAACGCTCGTCTTTCTTCTTGCCATTCTTAAATAATTTAAGAGAAACATTTTTAAGAGATAGACCCTGTAGTTCTTTTACCCAACTTTCTGAAGTCTTTACCGGGTTTAGAGCTGGTACAGGCGGGATTACAGTGTGTCCCAATTGTTCAGCCCAGCGGTAGCCATCACCGGTAGAACCAGTCTGAGGATAAGACTTTCCACCTGTACAGAGAATATATTTATCAGCACTTAATTTTTGATTTCGAAGCAGAACATAAGATATTTTTTGATCCTCTTCTTTAAAGCCAACCACCTCGACATTTAATAAAATATAGACCTTCCCCTCCTTTAAATATTTTACCAATACATTTAATATGTCTCGGGCATTACTATTCTCTGGAAAGATTCTATCTCCCTGTTCTACTTTAGCTTTTACTCCTCTGGATTCAAAAAAATTAATTACCTCGAGCGCACCAAAAGTCGATAAAGCGCTATAGAGAAAACGCCTATTTTTGCCAAACTTTTCGGCAAATTTCCTTATATCAAGCTCATTATGGGTAAAATTACAGCGTCCCTTGCCGGTAAGCAATAATTTTTTACCTAAAATCTCATTCTTTTCAATTAAAACTACTTTTGCTCCCAACTCTGCTGCTCGACCAGCTGCCATCATCCCGGCCGGTCCCCCGCCAATTACCGCAATATCAAATGAATTATTTTCTTTCATAGCAAGTGCATCCTTTCCCCCGTATGTCAGTATGTCAGGGGGACGTCAGACCGTGTGAAAAGTCACCTTCTATTTGCATATAAAGACCTAATATGGTATAATATAACCATAAAAAATAACACAAAAGAAAGAAAAAG